>Ga0187892_10003910_pt1 | contig 26180 bp, 19 predicted proteins | sample MA1701073metaG_FD_139345 | JGI IMG/M metagenome (GOLD analysis project Ga0187892, IMG submission 139345) | Bio-ooze microbial communities from a basaltic lava cave in the Kipuka Kanohina Cave System on the Island of Hawaii, USA - MA170107-3 metaG ... | reverse complement strand
TTGCGCCTCGGCATCCGACCTAGTGTTCTCCTCCAGCAGGATCGAGCCCTCGGTGCTCCACGGGCCGGAGCCGGGAGGAGGAGGACCCATGGCGAAAGGGCTGGCACTCACGATCGGGTTGAACGCGGTCGATCGCCGGCATTACGAGGGTTGGAGTGGAGAGCTGAACGCGTGCGAGGCGGATGCGACCGACATGGCGGACGTTGCGCGCTCGCGGACGTTCCGGGTGCAGACGCTCTTGACCCGGCGCGCCACCCGGGCCGCGGTGCTCCGGGCGATCGCGCGGGCGGCGAAGGCGCTGAAGCCCGGCGACATCTTCTTCCTGACCTACTCCGGGCACGGCGGGCAGCTGCCGGACCGCAACGCCGACGAGACCGACCGGCAGGACGAGACGTGGTGTCTGCATGACGGCGAGCTGATCGACGATGAGCTCTACACCGCGCTCGGCCGCTGCCCGCGAGGGGTCCGCGTGCTCGCGCTGTCGGACAGCTGCCACAGCGGCACCGTCACGAAGGCGATGTACTACGCGGCAAAGGCGGCCGCGGGCGGCGGCGCCCCGGCGGTCCGCTACCGCGCCATGCCGCGCGAGGTCGCGCTCAGGAGGTACCGCGCGCACCGGGCGATGTACGACAAGCGGCAGCGATCGGTGCAGCCGGACGCCGAGGAGGCGCTGCGGGCCTCGACGATCCTCATCTCCGGGTGCCAGGACAACCAGCTGTCGCTCGATGGAGATTTCAACGGGCTGTTCACGGCCACTCTCCTGCGCGTCTGGAACGAGGGACGCTTCCGCGGCGACTATCGCAAGTTCCACCAAGCCATCCGCCGGAACATGCCGCCCGACCAGACGCCGAACTTCTTCACGACGGGAGCGCCGAATCGGCTGTTCGAAAGACAGTCGCCGTTCACCGTGTGAGCGGCGCGAGATCAGAGGAGGCAGTATGGCGAAGACGGCGAAGCGAGCATCGCTCTCCCCCCGGTTCAACCCGAAGCGCAACATCGTCCCGGACCAGCTCGATCTGCGCGATCGACCGTACCTGCCGACACTGCGGCAGCCGCCAGGCGTCGAGATGGCACCACGGCTCGAGCTGCCGGTGCTCGACCAGGGGCAAACGAACGCCTGCACCGGATTCGCGCTGGCGAGCGTCGTCAACTTCCTGTTCCGCCGGCACCGCGATGCGCGTGCGCCCCAGATGTCCCCGTTCATGCTCTACTCGATGGCCCGCCGCTACGACGAGTTCCCCGATCCTCCGCAGTCGCGCATCGAGACGAAGCTGCGCTCCGAGGAGGACACCGGCTCGAGCCTGCGCGGCGCCATGAAGGGCTGGTACAAGCACGGGGCCTGCCGCCTGGACCTGTGGCGCGAGCCCGCCATGCCGCCGCCCGCGAACGATCCCGACGACGACTGGTGGCTGGACGCCGCCCGCCGCCCGCTCGGCGCCTACTACCGGGTCGACACGCGCTCGGTCACGGACATGCACGTGGCGCTGCACGACGTCGGCGTCCTCTACGCCAGCGTGCTGTGCCACTCCGGCTGGCTCGGAGGAACCCGGGCCGGGCGCGGCAAGAAGATCTGGACGATCCCGCGGGAGGACGTCCAGCCCGCCGACGGGGGCCACGCCTTCGCGATCGTCGGCTACAGGCCCGACGGCTTCATCGTCCAGAACTCGTGGGGAATGGGCTGGGGGACGCGCGGGCTCGCCGTCCTCACCTACGAGGACTGGATGGAGAACGCCATGGACTGCTGGGTCGCCCAGCTCGGGGTGGCCACCGACCAGCACCTGGAGATCGCGCGGTCGCCCTCGCTGCGCGTGGAGCGCGGCCGGGTCAAGCTGGCGTCGGACCACACCCTTCGTGACCGGGAGATCTCCCCGTTCATCGTGGACATGGAGAACAACGGGCGACTCTCGGACCGGGGGATCTTCCGGACCAAGCCCGCGGACGTCGAGGCGCTGATGAGCTTTCACGTGGGCGAGGCGCGGCAGAAGTGGCATCTCAAGGCGTCCGAGCCGACCGACGTGGCGATCTACGCCCACGGCGGTCTGACGGGTGAGGACACCGCGGCCGAGACGGCGGCGCGCTGGATCCCCGCGCTGTACGAGGCGCAGATCTTCCCGATCTTCCTCATGTGGGAAACGGACCTCTGGTCGACGCTGAAGAACCGGCTGCTGGATCTCGTGACGGGCCAGCCGCGGCCGACGGGCGGCGTGGTCGACCAGCTCAGGCGGTTCTGGAACCGGCGCCTCGAGCGGCTGCTGGCGCCGGCGGGATCCACCATCTGGGGCGAGATGAAGCAGAATGCCGACGCGATCACGGCGTCAGAGCAGAGCGGCGGCCTGGTGCTGTACGAGAGCGGGATGAAGTCGAAGTGGTTCACGAGCACGCCCGTGCGCCTGCACCTGATCGGCCACTCGGCGGGCTCGATCGTGCACTGCTATGCGGTCGACCGCCTCGCGGCGCGCGGCTGGAGGTTCGAGAGCGTCAACTTCATGGCGGCGGCGGCGACCCTGGATCTCTTCAAGAAGACCCTGCTGCCCCGGATCGCGGACGGGACCGTCAAGCAGTTCCGCGCCTTCCACCTCGGCGACGCGGCCGAGCAGCAGGACCCGACGTGCAAGCCCGTCCTCGGCTACACGCGCTCGCTCCTGTACCTGGTCTCCGAATCGTTCGAGGGCGGCGTGCGGACGCCCCTGCTCGGCATGGAGAAGTACTTCGAGGACGAGGTGCTCTCGCTCGGCCTGCCCAGCATCCGGGCGTGGCTCGCCCCGAGCCCGGCCACCGCCAGCACCACGCACGGGGGCTTCGACGAGGACGCCGCGACGATGGCGTCGATCATCGCGCTCATCAAGGGAACGCTGGTCGGAAGCCGGCGCCGCACAGCTCGGCGGCCTTCTCCGCGATCATGATCGTGGGCGCATTCGTGTTCCCGGCGACCAGGTCCGGCTGACGTCACGCGCAGGCTAGGTCATCCGTCGTTCTTTCGACCACTCGTCGTAGTGCCGAAGCTCGCGGACCAAAGCGGCATATTCCCCGAAGCGCATGAGTCCCTCGTGCTCGCCCGGAGCCGTAACACGCACCTTGAGCACGCCCGAGCGCGCGTACGGATACGCGTTGATCGACTCGGACCGCCGCAGCAGCGCCTCGTTGACCTCGACGACCTCGCCGGTGACCGGCGCGATGATATCGAATGGTTTCCGGTAGCTGTCGACCCAGCCCACCGCGGCTCCGGCCTTCACCGGCTCGCCGACCCTGGGCAGGGTCACGCAGAGGATCTCGCCGAGGCTGCGCTGGCAGAACTCCGTGAGGCCGAGCGTGACGAGGTGCGGGCGCCCGGCATCGACCGCCGCCCAGACGTGGGAGGCGCTGAAGCGCAGGTCGTAGGGCGAGTAGGTGGTGACGCTCGGCTCCTCCCGCACGCGGCGGGGGGCGAACGGCGTCGCCACCACCCGCGCCTGGCCGCGCGCGCCCCTGATGTCGATCTCGATCTCGGTCCCGGGCGCGGCGTGCTCGGCGCCGACGTAGCCCAGCCCGAGGTTGCGGCCGGTCAAGCTCGGCGACAGCGGCCCGCTGGTCACGCGGCCGATCTCGCGTCCGTGGCGATGGATCGGGTAGCCGTTGCGGATCGTGCGATGGCCTTGCACCTCGAGGCCCACCAGCTTGCGCGTCACCCCGCCGGCGTGGATCCGCGCCAGCGCGTCCCGGCCCACGAAGTCCTTCGAGAGCTTGACGACCCATCCGATCCCGGCCTCGTACGGATTGGTCTGCGCGTCCATGTCGTTGCCGTTCAGCAGGTAGCCCGCTTCCGTGCGCAGGCTCTCCCTGGCCGCCACCCCGTGCGGGATGATGCCCAGCGGTCGGCCCGCGGCCAGCAACTCGTCCCACACCCACGGCGCCAGATCCCGGGCCACCATGATCTCGTAGCCGCGCTCTCCGGTGTACCCGGTGCGGCTGACGAGGCACGGGACCTCCGCCGGCTCCGTGTGGATCGTCGTCTCGGTGAACCAGTAGTAGCGCAGCGCCGAGAGATCCGCCTTCGTGATGCGCTGGAGCACTTCCCTGGACTCGGGCCCCTGCAGCGCGAGCAGGGCGGTATCGGTCGACACGTTCCTCACGGTGACATCCAGGCCGTGCGCGTGCTTCAGCACCCACTGGTAGTCCTCGTCGGTCTTGGTCACATTGACGACCCAGAGGAACTGGTCGGCCGCGAGCCGCAGGCAGACGAGGTCATCGATGATGAACCCGTTCTCGTCGCACATCGCCGAGTACAGGGCCTGATCGACCGACAGCTTGCCGGCGTCGTTCGTGATCAGCTTCTGCACGAGCGCCAGCGCATCGGGCCCCGTGAACTCGAGCTCGCCCATGTGCGACACGTCGCACACGCTGACGCCCTCGCGGACGGCACGGTGCTCCACCGCATGCCCGCGATACTGCATGGCCCGCGCGAATCCCTTCAGGTTGATCACCTCCGACGCGTCCCGGGCATGTCGGTCATACAGCGGCGTGTGTTTCATGGGGTGGCAACTCCTCCCATCGGTACGGGTTCGCACCAGATATGGCGATTGATCACGTGACCTCGGGTCTACCCCCGACTATTCAGGCGTGCGCACCTCCTGGCCGACGACAGGACCCGGTCGCCTCGCGCCCTCGTGCCGCTCATGAATAGTCGGGAGCTAGACGCGGCGCACGGCGGCGCTGCGCGGCTCCCGGGTGACGTACTTGCTCGGCGGCGCCCCCAGCGCGCGCCGGAACATGGCCGTGAAGGCCGAGGGCGAGTCGTAGCCCAGCTCGAGCGCGACGCGCGTGACGGGGACCCCGGCGGCGAGCATGGCCATCGCGGCAAGCAGCCGCGCCTGCTGCCGCCACGCCGCGAAGGTGAGGCCGGTCTCCTTCCGGAACAGGCGCGCGAGCGTGCGTGACGACGCGCCCGCGTCTCCCGCCCACTGGCCGAGCGTGCGCGGCGACCCGGCGTCGGCGCGGAGGGCCCGGCAGATGCGCGCCAGCCGCGGGTCGCGCGGGATGGGCAGGTCGAGCGCCACCGTCGGCAGCCCCGCGATCTCGTCCAGGATCAGCGCCATCAGCCGCCCGGCCGGCCCGTGCTCGTCGTACCGCAGGGGCAGGTCGCAGGCGCGCAGGATCAGCTCGCGCAGCAGCGGGGAGACCGCGAGGACGCGCGCCTTCCGCGGCAGCCGCGCGGCCGCGTCGCTCCGCACGTAGAGCGTGCGCATGGCCACGGCCCCCGCCATGCGGATCTCGTGCGTGACGCCGGCCGGCATCCACACCGCGCGCTCCGGCGGAACCGCCCAGCTGCCGTCGGCCGTGGTGACGAGCATCGCGCCGTGCGCGGCGAAGATGAGCTGCGCCCGCTCGTGCGAGTGGGGCGCGATGTGGTGGCCATCCGAGAAATCCTTCGCCATGGCGGCGAGCGGCCGCGGGACCCGCTGGTAGTCGGCGGGGTCGGTCGAGCGGGCGTCGGGAGCGGCCAGATACGGCTGCATGTCTGCTTCTCGATACTCTTTGGCACTCTATGGCAGGCGCGCCAGCAGAGCAAGCCCTACACTGGGCCGGATGTCCCCCACGCGCCCGACGGCCCTGCTGCTCAACGTGGGCCACGCCCTCGACCACCTGTTCCTCCTGATCTTCGCCACCGCGGTGGGCGCCGTCGCCGCGGAGTGGGGCATGCAGTGGGAAGACTTGATGCCGTACGCGGCGGGCGCCTTCTTGATGTTCGGCCTGGGCTCGCTGCCGGCCGGGCGGCTGGGGGACCTCTGGGGTCGTCGCGCGATGATGATCGTGTTCTTCCTGGGGATGGGCGTGGCGGGGGGCCTGATCGCGCTGGCACGCGGACCCTGGAGCCTGGCCGCGGCGCTCACGCTCATGGGCGCTTTCTCCTCGATCTATCACCCGGTCGGCATCCCGATGCTCGTGCAGGGGGCGCGGAAACCCGGCTTCACCATCGGCGTGAACGGCCTCGCCGGCAACCTCGGCATCGCGGCCGCGGCGATCCTCACCGGTGTCCTGGTCAAGTTCCTCGGCTGGCGCGCGGCCTTCGTGGTCCCGGGCGCGATCGCGCTCGCCTGCGGCCTCCTGTTCGCCGCGCTCGTCCCGCGCGAGGAGATGGCGCCGGCCCGACGGCCGAAGCGGTCGGTGGAGCTGCCGCCGGCCGTGATGGTGCGGATCCTGTTCGTGATGACGCTGGCGGCGATCTCGGGGAGCCTGATCTTCAACTTCACGACCAACGGCAATGGCCAGCTGCTGGCCGAGCGCTTCCGGGGCATCGTCGATGACCCGGCGACGCTCGGCGCGCTGCTCGCCGGCATCTACACGGTGGCGTCCCTGGCGCAGCTCGTCGTGGGCAAGCTGATCGACCGCTTCCCGCTGAAGCGCGTCTATCTGCCCGTGGTCGCGGCGCAGGTGCCGTTGTTCCTGCTCGCCGCCCACGCCCAGGGCTGGACGCTGTACGTGCTGGCGCTGGGCTTCATGGTCTTCGTGTTCGGCGCCATCCCGTTCATCGACGCCATGATCGTCCACTACGTCGACGACCGCATGCGCTCGCGCGTTGCCGGCATCCGCCTGGCCGTCTCGTTCGGCGTGAGCTCGCTCGCGGTCTATCTGCTCGGCCCCACGGTGAAGGCCGCCGGCTTCCCCGTGCTCCTCGCCGTCATGGCCGCGATCTCCACGTTGACCGCGGTCTTCGTCTCGCTGCTCCCCGGCAGGCTGCCCTCCCCCGCCCGCGAGCTCTCCGCGCCCGCCGCTCCGAGTATCCAGCGCACGTAGTCGACGACCCGACGCCGGCTCGCGAGGTGACGCATGCTGACTCGCATCGACCACGTCATGATCTGCGTCGGAGACCTCCACAACGCCATCGACGCGTACACGCGCCTCGGGTTCGACGTCTATCCGGGCGGCGTCCACGCCGGCAAGGGCACGCACAACGCCATCGCGTTCAACACCGACGGCTATCTCGAGCTGACGCTCGGGCTGGCTGGTGCTGCCTGGGCGAATCAAGCCGGCCCCTTTGACTTCGATACTCCGCAGGAGTACGACGACAATTTCGAGGCGATCCGGCGAGGTGCCCAGATCAGCCAAGGCCTTGATCTTGGGGGCACTCGCATACGGCGGAGGGAGAGGTTAGCCGGCATGAGGACCCGACCAACCCGAACAGCGACGTCGGGGGAGGGTGGGCAGCAGGCTGGTGTTCGAGGGTGGGCTCCAAGACCTGGGCCTCCAGAGCTCTGGAGAGATCGGCATCTTCGCCTGGGCCAAGTTGGCCGTGGTTGACTCGAGCGTGACGAACTTCGAGGCGGCGGACGGGGCGGGGTGCCCATTCGACCAGCCCGAGACATAGCAGCCGTGTCACACTAGCCAAGGCGCGCCGCCACCCCAGGCGCGTGGACGTGGGCCGCGCTCATGCGCCGCGTGTTCGACCTCGATTCCTCACGGGCGGCGTCTTGACTCTTGACCCCGGCCCGCGGCGGCGCAGCATCACTCGGGGGCCGAGGGGAGATCCCGCGCGGGCCATGCGCGCCTTGATTTCCATCAGCTCGCAGTCGCCGTAACGCGCCAGCGACGGCCCTGATCCGACGACGGGGCCGACGGTCGCCATCCCGTTCGGTCCCGCGGCGCCGTCCGTGGTGATCAGCACGGACGTCGCCACCCATGCGGCGCGTGCCCAGCGCGGAGTGTGGGATCGAGCCCGGCGCTTGCTCCTGCCGGGCTCGGCCTGCTCCGCTCGCGTCGACGATATTGGCCAGGTCCCCCGGCCGCCGCTGATGTGTTCCGCCGCAGTGCGTGCCTCTTGCCGGCGCAACCGCCAGTCGAGATGACGATGCCAGTCTAATGAGCAACAGCAATCGAAACACGGGGGAAGTTGACACGTCGATGCCTCGAGAGCAAGATCCCCGCACCACCGGTTCACTAGGCGGACCGTTCACGGACTCGGAGGTCGCATAGGCAGTGTCCACCGTCATCGGCGTCGACGTGGGGGGGACCTTCACCGACCTGGTGCTGTTCGACGAGGCGCACGGCACCTTCAAGGTCGAGAAGGTCCCGACGACCGTCGACCAGGCCGACGGCTTCGTCCACGGGCTCGACCGCCTCGAGCTCCCGTTCTCCGCGATCGACATGCTGGTGCATGGCACCACAGCGGGCACGAATGCGATCCTCCAGCGACGGGGCGCGGTGTGCGGGCTGCTGACGACGGCCGGGTTTCGCGACATCCTGGAGCTCAGACGGCGTGAGCGCCCGACGCCGTACGGGCTCACCGGTGACTTCGAGCCGCTGATCCCGCGCGATCGGCGGCTCGAGATCAGCGAGCGCACCGACGCGGCCGGCGCGATCCTGTCCACGCCGTCCGAAGGCGAGATCATCGAGGCCGCCCGACGGCTCCTCGCCGAGGGCGTCGAGGCGGTCGCGGTGGCCTTCCTGCATGCCTACAAGAACCCGGCGAACGAGCAACGCGTTCGGGCCGTCCTGGAGCGGATCTGGCCCAACCAGTACATCGCCGTCTCCTCGGAGATTCTTCCGCAGTTCGGAGAGTTCGAGCGCACTTCGGCCACCGTCGTGAGCGCCTACATCCAGCCCGTCATCGGCCGCTACTTCGCCACGCTCCGCGAGGCGCTACGCGGCCGTGGGTTTCGCAAGGAATGCCTCGTCGTCCAGAGCAACGGCGGCCTGCTGTCCTCGCCGCACGCCACGCGCTACGCCGCCAGCACGGTGATGTCGGGCCCGGCCGCCGGCGTGATCGCCGCCGCTCACCTCGGGCGCGCCGCCGGCTTCCGGCATGTCATCGCCTGTGACATGGGCGGCACCAGCTTCGACGTGTCGCTCATCGTCGACGGACAGCCGACGTACACGACGGAGCGGCAGCTCGAGTTCGGCGTACCGCTGGCGCTGCCGATGGTGGACGTGATCAGCATCGGCGCCGGCGGCGGCAGCATCGCCTCGATCGATCGCTCCCGCGTGCTCCAGGTGGGACCGCAGAGCGCCGGCGCCGTGCCGGGTCCGGCGTGCTACGGTCAGGGCGGCCAGGAGCCGACGGTGACCGACGCCAACCTCATCCTCGGCCGGCTCGGCACGCGCTTTCTCGGCGGCGGCGCCACCGGCCGCGCGCTGGACCTCGCGGCGGCGCGCGCGGTCGTCGCGGCGCGCCTGACCGGGCCGCTCGGGCTCACGGTGGAAGAGGGGGCGGAGGCGGTCGTCCGTGTCGCCAACGCGAAGATGTCCGGCGCCATCCGCCTCATCTCGGTGGCGCGGGGCTTCGATCCGCGCGACTTCGCCCTGCTGACCTTCGGCGGCGCGGGGCCGCTGCACGCGGTGGAGCTCATGCGCGAGATGGGCATCGCCGCGGTGCTGGTGCCACCGCGACCGGGGGTGACCTCGGCCCTGGGCTGCATCATCGCCGACGTGCGCCAGGACTTTCTCCAGTCGGTGAAGGCCCGGCTCGCCGACTTGAAGGACGGGGAGGTCGCCGCCGTGCTCGCCGAGCACGTGCAGCGCGGCGAGCGGTTCCTGGGCGAGCAGGAGGTCGCGCTGGACGACGTGCGGTTCGTGTGCCAGGCCGACATGGCCTACGAGGGTCAGAGCCACCTGGTGGCCGTTCCGCTGCCGTCGGCGGCGCCCAGTCTTTCCGAGATCCAGGCCCAGTTCGAGGCCGTGTACCTCCGCAAGTACGGCAACGTGCTGGAAGGCCCCCCGCCGCTCGTCGTCAACCTGCGGACGGCGGCGATCGGCCGGCGACGCCCGCTGGACCTGCGCGGCCTGATCCCCAGCGGCGGGCACGACCTCGACGGCGCGCGCCGCGAGACGCGCCCCGTCGCCTTCGAGGGCCGTGTGCGGTCGTGCCCCGTCTTCGAGCGCGACCGCCTCCCGGCGCGCGCCCGCTTCGCGGGTCCGGCCATCGTCGAGCAGACCGATGCCACGACTGTCATTCCTCCCGACGCCCGGGTGGAGGTGGACGAATGGGGCAATCTGGTGATCCGGCTCCTGGCGTGATCGTGGACCCCATCACGCTGGCCGTGATCCGAGGCGCGCTCGAGGAAATCACGAACGAGATGGACTACGTCTTCGAGCGCATGGCGTTCTCGCCCGTCATCTCCGACGGCTGGGATCGCGCGGGCGGTATCTACGACCCGGTGACGGGTGAGGTGTATGCGCAAGGGCCGCGCGGGTTGCCGACCTTCGTGGGCGTCATGCAGTTCGCCACCAAGGCCGTGATCGATCGGATCACCGACGTGCAGCCCGACGACATCTTCCTGACCAACGATCCGTATCTGGGCGGCACCCACCTGATGGACGTCAAGATGATCCGGCCGTTCTTCTACCGGGGGGAGCTCTTCGCGTACCTGTCGAACACCGGCCACTGGTCGGACATCGGCGGACGCACGCCGGGCGGATTCTCGCCCAAGGCCACCGACATCTACCAGGAGGGCCTGCGCCTGCCCCCGGTCCGCATCTTCGCCGGCGGCAAGCTCGACCAGCAGATCCTCGACATCATCCTGGTCAATACGCGCGTCGCGCGCGAACGGCTCGGCGACATCCGAGCACAGGCCACGGCCCTCCGCGTCGGTGACCGGCGGCTGACCGAGCTGCTCGACCGGTACGGGCGTGAGGTCGTGCAGGCCGCGATCCGCGAGCTCGCCGCGCGCACGGAGGCGGCGGTGCGCGAGCGGATCCGCGAGATCCCCGGCGGCGTGTACCGCTTCACCGATCACATGGACAGCGACGGGATCGTCGAGCGGCCGCTGCGCCTGCACCTGGATCTCACCGTCGAGGGCGGCGCCATCCATTTCGACTTTTCGGCCAGCGATCCGCCCTGCCGGGGCCCGCTCAACAGCGTGCTGGCCACGACGGTGTCGGCGTGCTGCGTCGCGATGAAGCATCTCTTCCCCGAGATCCCGCTCAACTACGGCTTCTTCCGGCCGTTCCGCTTCACCGTGCCGAGCTCGACCTTCCTCAATGCGCAGGAGCCGCGACCGGTGGCCGGCTGCGCGGCCGAGGTGTCTCAGCGCGTGATCGACGTGGTGTTCGGCGCGCTGGGGCAGGCCATCCCCGGCCAGGTGCCCGCGGCGGCGTTCTCCACCGTGAGCAACGTGGCCATCGGCGGCGACGACCCGCTCCACGGTCCCTACGTCGCCTACTCGTTCATCGGAGGCGGCTACGGCGGCAGCAGCGTGTCCGATGGACTGAACAACGGCTGCTCGACGATCAGTCTGGCGCGCACCCAGGCCGTCGAGGTCTTCGAGCAGCACTATCCGCTCCTCGTCCGGGAATACTCGCTCAGACAGGACTCGGCCGGCGCCGGGCGTCACCGCGGCGGGCTCGGCGTCGTCTTCGAGATCGAGCTGCGCCGGGGCGACGCGGTGCTGGCCTCCTTGCTCGGCGATCGCGGGCGATTTGCCCCGTTCGGCGCCGCGGGCGGGCGGCCCGGCACCAACTCGCGGTACACGTTCACGCTCGACGGGCGACCCTACGTCCCGCCGCATCTCAGCAAGGACGAAGGCGTGGTGTTCGCGGCGGGCGACCGCCTGCGGATGGAAACGCCCGGCGGCGGCGGATTCGGCCCGCCCGAGGAGCGCGATCCGGAACGCGTCGCGCGGGATGTGTGCCTGGGCTATATCACCGTCGCGGCGGCCCGTGAAGACTACGGCGTCGTGCTGGATGACGAGGGACAGGTGGACGCGGCCGCCACCGCGACGCTCCGCGCCGGACGGCGCGAGCGCTGACGCGCGTGGGCGGCAGCGGCCGACGCCTGCGACGTCGCCTGCCCCGTCTGGGCCGGCTCGTGCTGATCCCCTGCCTGGTGGTGATCCTGTGGCAGGTCGGCGCGAACCTGAAGCTCTGGAATCCCCTCTTCCTGCCCGCGCCCAGCAAGGTAGCCGCGGCGGGCTGGCGGCTCCTGGTGACGGGAGAGCTGGTCGGCCACTTCGGAGACAGCCTGCTCCGCATCGCGTGGGCCAACCTCATCGCCGTCGGCGTGGCCGTGCCGCTCGGATTCTTCATGGGACTCTACCGTCCATTCGAGGACCTCGTCGACGGGCTGCTGAACCTGCTGCGCCCCATTCCACCGCTGGCCTGGATCCCGCTGGCCATCCTGTGGTTCGGCATCGGCGAGCGATCCGTGGTGTTCATCACGCTCCTGGCGGCGTTCTTCGCCCTGCTGCTGAACACGATCGCCGGTGTGCGGGGGGTGGAGAAATCGCTCGTGCGCGCCGCGCTCTCGCTCGGCGCCACGCGTCGCGTCCTGCTCATGCAGGTCATCTTCCCGGCCACCCTCCCCTCTCTCTTCACCGGCCTGCGCATCGCGCTCGGCGTGTCGTGGATGAGCATCGTCGCGGCCGAGCTCATCGCGGCGTCCAGCGGGCTCGGGTTCCTGATCACGTACTATCGGGAGCTGATGCGCCCGGACCTGATCCTGGTCGGGATGCTGAGTATCGGCATCGTCGGCTTTCTCATGGACCGCGGCCTCCAGTGGCTCGAGCACAAGCTCGTGCCCTGGCGGGTGCCGCTGCAGCTCCGCTGATCCGTCATGCCGGCCAAGGTCGAGATCGTCCGGGTCAGCAAGCAGTACGGCGACGGCGACGAGCGCGAGCCGGTGACGGCGCTGGATGAGGTGTCGTTCGCCATCCAGGCAGGCGAGTTCGTCAGCCTGCTCGGCCCCAGCGGGTGCGGCAAGACGACGCTGCTGTACATCATCGGCGGCTTCGAACAGGCGACCCGGGGCCAGGTCCGCCTCGATGGCCGCCCGATCCTCGGCCCGGGCGCGGACCGCGGCATGGTGTTCCAGGACTACGCCCTGTTTCCGTGGAAGACCCTGCTGCAGAACGTGATGTTCGGTCTCGAGATGCGGGGGCTCGCCAGGCAAGAGGCGGAGGCCATCGCGCGCGACTACATCGCGCTGGTGGGCCTGGGCGGCTTCGAGCACCGCTTCCCGCACGAGCTCTCGGGCGGCATGCGCCAGCGCTGCGCGCTCGCGCGCTCGGTCGCCAACAACCCCGAGGTGCTCTTGATGGACGAGCCCCTGGCCGCCATCGACGCGCTGACGCGCAACTCCCTGCAGGAGGAGATCCTCAAGGTCTGCGCCGGCCGCGGGGGCCGGAGCCGCAAGACCGTGCTGTACGTGACGCACTCCATCGAGGAGGCCGTCTTCCTGTCCGACCGTATTTTATTGATGACGCCGCGCCCCGGGCGCATCCTCAGCGTGATCGACTCGCCCTTCGGGCGGGCCCGCGACGACAGCACCCGCTTGCAGCCGGAATTCTCGCGTCTGGTGGGTGAGATCTGGCAGTCACTCAAAGTGCACATGAAATCGGCGTGAAGGAGGGACCAATGACCCGACTCCGCTCGCTCGCTCTGTGCTCGCTCGTGGTCTTGCTCGTCGTCTCGTGGCTGGCCCCGACCGGCACCGCGTGGGCCCAGGCCAAGAAGGCCGTAGAGGTCCGCCTGGGCTGGCTCACGTTCGCCGGCGGCAGCTCGGCGATCGCCGCCTACATGATCCGCGACAAGCTGTTCGAGAAGCACGCCGCCACCTTCGGCTACGACGTCAACGCCACGTGGCGATCGTTCCCGAGCGGCCCGTCGCTGAACGAGGCGATGGCGGCCGGTCAGCTCGACATCGACATGCACATGTCGGCCCTGCCGACGGCGTCGCGGATCGCCGCCGGCATCCCCGCCGTGCCCATCGCCGTGACCGGCAGCCACATCACCAACGCGATCATGGTGGCGCCCAACTCCGCCATCAAGGACGTCTCGCAGCTGCCGGGCAAGAGCGTCGGGCTGGTGCTCGGCTCGTCCTCTCACTATCTGCTGGCGAGCGTGGCCTGGTACCACTTCGGCAAGACGACGGAGGAGCTCAAGATCAAGCTCGTCAACATGCCGGTGACCGAGGCGATCAAGATGCCGGGCGGCATCGACGCCGCCGCCGTCTGGGTCCCGCAGCGCTTCATCGGGCCGCAGCAGGGAATCTCGGAATGGCTCGTCGACGCCGACGGCAACACCGGCAAGGGCCACCGCACCCCGGGCGTGCGACTGCCCGAGGTGAAGAAGAGCTGGGCCTATCCGGAGGGCTACAACACGGACCGGATCTACGCGTTCGCGCGCGACAAGTTCCTCGCCGAGCACCCGGACCTGGTCCTCGCCTTCCTGCTCGGGCACATGGAGGCGCAGGGCAAGGTCCTGGCCGACACCGAGGGCACCATCGAGCTGATCAACTCGCACTGGAAGCTGCCGCGCATCATCGTGGAGACCACGCTCCAGACGTACGCCGAGACGGCGGGGATCCGCCGCACGCCGATGCTCCTCGAGTGGGACGTCCTGACGCTGGTCAAGGCCTCCGAGTTCCTGACCTTCATGAAGGTCCGCGACAACCCGCTGGCCTTCGACGATCTGAAGCCGCTCTTCCTCAAGGGCGCAGAGGTGCAGCGGCGCGCCTGGGACCGGAACAAGGCCTCGCAGCCGTCCATCGAGGACATGCGCAAGGGCTTCAGCGGCAGCACCAAGCTGTACGGCCCGATGATCGTCAACGGAGGCTCGCCGGTCTGGGAATGGGCGACGATCGCGGACTGGGGCAAGCGCATCTACATCGCCGGGCCGTTCCAGGCCGCCCGCTGAGCGCGGCGGTCCACATCGAGGAGGTCATGTCCATGGCCAAGGCAGTGATCCAGACGACGCGGCGATTCAGCCAGCCGGGTTCGGCCTCCGCCAGGCTGTTCGCAGCCGCCGAGCAGGCGCTCCCGGGTGGCAACACCCGGACGACGATCTTCATGGATCCTCATCCGATCTACGCCGCCGAGGGCGCCGGGTGCTGGGTCACCGACGTCGATGGCGACCGTCGTCTCGACCTCATCAACAACTACACCTCGCTGATGCACGGACACGCCCACCCGGCCGTGACCGCCGCCGTCGTCGGCCGCATCCAGCGCGGCACGGCCTTCTCGCTGCCCACGCCGGAAGAGGTCGAGCTCGGCGCGCTCCTGGTCGAGCGGTTGCCGGCCGTCGATCTGGTGCGCTTCACCAACTCGGGCTCCGAGGCCGTGATGACCGCGATCAAGGCCGCCCGCGCCTTCACGGGGCGACCCAAGATCGCGAAGTTCGAGGGGGCGTACCACGGCTCGTACGACTGGGCGGAGGTGAGCCTCAGCTCGGGCGCGGAGGCGTGGGGCCCCATCGAGTCGCCGGCCAGCACGGCCTATTCCAAGGGCACGCCGCCGTCCGTGCTCGACGAGGTCGTCGTGCTCCCGTTCAACCGCACGGAGCTCGTCGTCAAGCGCATCGAGCGCGAGGCGCGCGACCTGGCCGCGGTCATCATCGATCCACTGCCCAATCGCGTCGGGCTGATCCCCCCGACCCCGGACTTTCTCCGGGCGCTCCGGGACGTCACCGCCGCCCACGGCATCCTGCTGATCTTCGACGAGGTCATCGCGTTCCGCCTGGGCTATCACGGCGCGCAGGGCGTCTTCGGCATGCGCCCGGAGCTGACCACGCTCGGCAAGATCATCGGCGGCGGCTTTCCCGTCGGCGCGGTCGGCGGCCGCGCCGACGTCATGGCCGTGTTCGATCCCCGGGGCGGCAAGCCGGCGGTCCCCCACGCGGGCACCTTCAACGCCAATCCCGTGACGATGGCCGCGGGCCTGGCCACGATGCGGCTCATGGACGAGGCGGCGTACGAACGGCTGAACGAGATGGGCGAGAAGCTCCGCACCAGCGTCGCCGCCTGTCTCGAGCGCGCCGGCGGGCCCGGCATGGTGACCGGGCACGGCTCGCTGTTCAGGATCCACCCGTTCCGCCGCGAGCTCGTGGACTATCGCAGCGCGGTCCCCACCGCCGCCGAGGCCGGGCGGCAGAGCACACTCTACCGGCAGCTGCTCGATCACGGCGTCCTGATGGCCGCGGCGGGCCTCGGGTGTGTATCCACGGTCATCGGCGAGCCCGAGCTCGAGTACTTCATGGAGGTCCTCGCCCGTTGCCTCGCGGAGAGCGCCTAGGGAGCTAGATGTTCGGAAATGCGGCGGCCAGGTCGCGCCGCCACGCGCGCATCTCGGTGCTCCCGGGCGCCGGACACGGATGGGCGCTGAGGTAGAGCATCAGCTTGAGTCGCGCCTTCAGCCCGGTGAGGCTGCCGGCGAAGATGACGCCGAGCTCGCGGAGCTGCTTGTCGCCGCCCTCGAAGGCGTAGACGTTCTCGTACATCGAGCCCGCCGCGCAGCGGGTCACGCCGATGACCGGCGTGTGCTCGATCGCCTTCGCGATCACCGGCACACAGGGTGGTGGGACCGCGCCCCCGCCCATGAGCTGGAGTACGAGCCCGTCGGCCATCTGGGCCGCCGCCGCGATGAGCCGGCCGTCGTCACCCGCCACGATCGGAACGAGCGCGACGCTGGCGCTGATGCGCTCGACCGAGATCGGCCGGTGGTCATCGAGCGGTGTCCGCCGCAGGTCGACGCGTCCGCTCCGGACGAAGCCGACGGGGCCGACCTCGGGTGACCGGAACGATTCCACGCTCAGCGAGTGGAACTTGACCACGTCGCGGGCGGCGTGAAGCTCCCCGTTCATGCACACGAGGACGCCCAGGGTCCGGATCGCCGGCGAGACGGCGGCGATCACCGCGTCCAGCAGGTTGCGCGGGCCGTCCGGGCTCGGCAGCGAGCTGTGGCGCATCGCGCCTGTCACGATCACCGCCCCCGCGCGTTCGAGCATCATGTCCCAGAGATACGAGGACTCCTCCATCGTCATGGTGCCCTGCGTGATCACCACGCCGTCGGCCTCGCGGCGGGCGAAGACCTGGTTGACGCGCCGGGCGAGACCCACGAGCTGATCCAGCGTCAGCGCCTGGCTCGCGACGTTCGCGAACTGCTCGAAGCTCACCTCCGCGACGTCGCGCAACTCCGGGACGGCCGTCACCAAATCCTGAGCGCTCAGCGTGGGGAGCGCTGCGCCGCCCGCCGCGGCAGCCTTGCTCGCGATGGTGCCGCCGGTGGCGATGATGTGGACCCGCTTCATGACGATCGACTCCTTTCCGCTATGCTCCGCACCTCTCGAAGGACGAGGACATCCGCGTCGTCGCCGGGCGACGCGATCGCGCTGCCACCTCCGGTGGCGAAGGCCACGGCGTGGTGGTCACCGAGAACGATTCGCCGTCGCTGGATCGCCGCGCCACCGAGGAGCTCTGCCGCCACGGTCGTCGGTGAGACATCGCGCCTCACCCTACGCGGCGACTCGCCCCTCACCCTGCCCTCTCCCCAGAGGGGAGAGGGAACGCTAGTGGACCACCGCGTAACCCTGGGCGTCCGTCGGGCGGCCGTCGCGGTAGTTGACGATGCGGCGCGGGGAGACGTGGGTGCCGAGCAAGCGCAGGGCCTCGTCGCCGACCACGCGGAAGCTGTGCGGGAGCTCGGGCGGCAGCGCGATCGTGTCGCCCTTTCTCAGGACGACCTTGCGGTCCTCCTGGCCCTCGATCCAGGCTTCCGCGGTGCCGTCCAGGATGTGCAGGATCTCGAGATACGGGTGCGAGTGCATCGGGGCGACGTAGCCCGGCTGAGAGGTCTGGATGCCGGTGCGAATCGGCGTCGTGCCCTCTGCATCCCCGACGATCGGCTGATAGTAGGCGTCGGGCCCGAACTTCACGCGCTCCACCTCGTCGAGACGAATCACCTTCGCATCGCTCATGGCGTCTCCTCCGCTGCTCGTCAGAGTGCCCCCTTTGGGGTGGCGCGGCGCTCCAGGTCGCCGAGGATGTCCTCGATCTGGCCGAGGGCGGAGCGAAGGTCATCGGCGATCTCCTGGGCGAGGATGTGCGGGTCGGGGAGGTTCGCGCTGTCCTCCAGGGTCTCGTCCCGCAGCCAGAACAGGTCGAGGCTCACCTTGTCGCGGGAGACGATCTCGTCGTAGCCGAACGCGCGCCAGCGGCCCTCGGGGTTCTTCTGCGACCACGTGGCCTTGCGCTTCTGCCGTTCGCCGGGCTTGTAACACCCGATGAACTCGTCGAGGTCGGCGCGGGTCATGCGCTTGGTCTTGAGCGTGAAGTGCTTGTTGGTGCGGAAGTCGTAGACCCAGATCCTCTTCGTCCACGGCTCCTTCGCGCCGGGCTTCCTGTCGAAGAAGATGACGTTCGCCTTCACCCCCTGCGCGTAGAAGATGCCGGTCGGCAACCGCAGCAGCGTGTGGACGTCGCACTCGTGCAAGAGCTTGCGTCGCACGGTCTCGCCCGCGCCCCCTTCGAAGAGCACGTTGTCGGGGACGACCACGGCGGCGCGGCCGTGGATCTTGAGCAGGCTCTTGACGTGCTGGACGAAGTTGAGCTGCTTGTTCGAGGTCGTCGTCCAGAAGTCGGGGCGGTTGTAGGTGAGCGTCTCCCGGTCGGTGTCGCCCTCCTCGTTCACGACGGTGATGGACGACTTCTTGCCGAAGGGCGGATTCGTGACCACCACGTCGAAGTGGTCATCCGGTTCGTCGCGCAGGGCATCGTCGGTGCGGATGGGCGGCTCGCGGTTGTCGTCATCGGGGCCGACGCCGTGAAGAAACAGGTTCATCGCGCACAGGCGCGAGACTCCGGGCACCAGCTCCACGCCGCGCAGCGCGTCGAAGCGCAGGTGCCTCTTGGCCGTGCGGTCGAGCTCGTGGTGGCCGGCGAGATAGTCGTGGACGGCGAGGAGGAAGCCGCCCGTGCCGCAGGCGGGGTCGACGATCAGCTCACCCGGCGCGGGCTGCACGCAGTCCACGACGGCCTGGATGAGCGCCCGCGGCGTGAAGTATTGTCCGGCGCCGCCCTTCACGTCCTGCGCGTTCCGCTCAAGCAGGCCCTCGTAGGCGTCGCCCTTCACGTCGGCCGACATCGAGAGCCAGTGCTCCTTGCCGATCAGCTCGACGATGAGCTGCCGGAGCTTGGCCGGATCCTGGATCTTGTTCTGGGCCTTCTCGAAGATGATCCCGAGCATCCCGCCCTGCCCGCCGAGCTTCGCCAGCGTGTCGCGGTAGTGCTGTTCCAGCTTCACGCCCTCCATCTGTGGGCTCGCCAGGTCGGCCCAGCGGTAGCCCCTGGGGATGGGTTGCTCCTTACTCGTGAGCGCGGCGCGCTCGTCGGCCATCTTGAGGAACAGGAGGAAGGTGAGCTGCTCCAGGTAGTCCTGGTAGGAGAGCCCGTCGTCGCGCAGCACATTGCAGTACGACCAGAGCTTCTGGACGATGCGGTTGGAGGCGTCGTCGGTCACAGGGACATCACCTCGATGGCACCCGGTCGTCGTTGCAGTACAACCGGTCGCGGTCAGCGGCCGGGGCGGGATAACTCATGGGCAATCCTTTCCGCGAGAAAGACCTTCAGCAATGACTGATACGGCACGTCGCGCCTATTGGCCAGCGCTTTCACTCTCGCCGTGACGATCCCGTGTGTCGCGTGGCCAGGGGATGCAGGACGTCGATCGCCCACGCCACATCCAGGCGCTCCCCCAGCCAGGACGGGCATGCCGTCCGCGCGTGGAGGTGGAGTCCCTGCGCGTCGTGCCGCGCCTGGAGTGCCCGGACCGGATCGGCGGGCACCGCGACCGGCGGCGGGACCTCGGGCAGGGGCCGGCCGTCCGGTCGCCGGAACCGGAGGGCGCCGTCGGGCTGTCGATCGACCTGGTAGCCCTCCTCGTGGACCGCGCGGTGATGCCGGCGACAGAGCAGGGCGAGGTTCGAGAGCGTGGTCGGGCCGCCTTCCGCCCAGTGGCGGACGTGATGCCCCTGGCCGAACGGGAGTCCGCAGCCCGGGAAGCGGCAGCCCCGGTCCCGGTGGTGGAGAGCGCGCCGCAACGCCGGAGGGATCGTCCGCGTCCGGGCCCCGATCTCCGTGACGCGCCCGTCCTCGTCGTGCCGCATCACCACGCGGCTCGCGTCGCACGCCAGGCGCCGCGACGTTTCCGCGGAAACGTGCGCCCCGTCCTCGAGGACGGACTGGCCGGGCTGATCCGGGTCGGCGAGGGCCGGGGCATCGACGTGGACCACCACCTGGTACCGCTCTCCCGGGGCGCCCGGATCGATTCCGTGGTGAAGCGCCGTCTCCGCGAGCAGGGCGAGCGCGTCCGCCTGCTGCTGGGCCAGGGTCGGGGCGTTCTGGGACGCGTCAGCGGGACTGGTGACCGTCTCCTTGTTCCGGCCCTGTTGGTACAGAGTCTCGCGGGCCGCGGCCAATGCTTTCAGGAGCAGGGCCCCCTCTTCCGGCGCCAGACGGCCCCGGACGATCACGGTGCCGTCCTCGTCCTGGTAGACGTGAAGCGCTCGGCTCGCGTGCCGACGCGCGGTCTCCCGGGCCTCGGCTTGTCGGTCCACTCGCCGCCAGCCCCGCACGATCCGCTCGACGTGGGCGGCGGTGCCGGCCCGCCCGACCGCCAGCAGCCGCTCCTCGGTCTCCGGCGTGGCCACGCGGGTCAGGGCCCGGACCTTCGCGTACGAGAGTTCCCCGTGGGCGAGGGCCTGGGCCAGGAGCGGCAGGGTCCCCAGGGCGCGCGCCACGCGGACCCTCTCGCGGGCCGTGCCCGCATCGAGGCCCACCCGCCAGCTCAGCCAGTCGGCGCAAGAGCGGAATCCGCTGTTCCAGCCGCTGCGGGCGTCGAACTCGCGGATCAGCTCGAGGAGGCGGGCGGTGGCGGCCTCGAGGTGCGCCGACAGCTCCGCGATCTCGTCGCCCAGCCGGTCCAGCGCCGTGGTGCAATTCGGGGTGGCGGGGATTTCGGGCGAGTGGGTCTGCATGGCGAGCCTCCCTTGTACTAGGGCGACTCTACACCCGAGTTTCGGAGCCGCCCTGGAGGGCTCAGGACGGGCGATTACGGACCGAGCGATGATTTTCGGTCAGGTCGTGCCTGGCCGCCCATCGCCAGGCCCGTGCGGGCCGCTGGGCCGGCGTTCGTCGGGGGTGGCCGACACTCGGCCATGCCACCCGGCCGGGGCTGTCAAGCGAAAAGTGCAGGCGGCACGCCGCCAGCCCAGGTGATCATCGCGCCGAACGCGCGCCAGACGCTCGCGGTCAGCGGCCGTGGCGAGCAACGCGAGGGTACGAACCGGGTACATAGGTAACAGATTAGACCGGGAACATGGGTAACACCGGATAGGGTGTTCACCGGGAGGTGAACATGCCCGGCTAATCCCGGGGAGAGGATCCGTCGGCATTGCCATCACCAGCGCGAGATCACGATGCGCAAGGCGCCTATTCCGCCATTCGCGAATCGACTTGCATGCGTTCAGTGCGGTGTCGAGCAAGTTGGTTACATCCGCCTTGAGCTGAGTGCCAGAGATGACCGCGGGCAGTCGTCGAAGCGTCAGGGTGTCCTTTCCGCTCACCTTCGGTTGGTCCGTGAGCCTCGCGAGGTGAAGAAGGATGTCCTCGAGGAAGACGTCCTGCAGTACCCCAAAGAAGTGCCGTGCCACCTGATTCAGCAGGGCTATTCGGTCGGGCGAGCGCGCGTAGAGCTGCTGATACTGGTTCCACTTGGCATGGACCCACGCGACCTCGTTTCTTAGGGCGTTGTAGATGATGCCCAGTTCGGGCCCCATGGCGTCGAGGTGTTCCTGAAGAACCTGTCCAGCCGATTTCTCCTCCGCCATCGTCACCTCAAGGACATCTAACGTCGCGCTCGGGAGGCCGGTCAGCCATCGAGCCGCTGGACTTGGCCCGGTCGTGTATCCGGGATCGACCGAAGGACGCTCGGTACCAAGGGCAACAGATCCTCCAGCGCATTACTGGGCGCCACCAGAACGATCACGCGAAGCGAGGACCGGACCAGATTCTGCTGGAGCTCAAGGTTCTGATCGGCGGTCAGGAAGACCTCGAGCCCCGCTTCCGCGGCGCGTCGTAACAACTCCCCGTTTCCGAGTCCAGCCCAGCCTTGCTGCTGGACCGTGCGAACTTCATGGCCAAGGAGTTCTTGCGCCAGCTGTCTCGGTAGCTGCTCATCGAGCAAGACGCGCACGGGCGGTCAGTGCCTCGTGGGCCGCTTCGAGCGCGGCCACTGCCTGCTGGCGTGAAACCGAAGGGAACGCGTCGAGGAATTCATCGAGGCTGTGACCCCTTTCGAGGTAGTCGATCAGGTTACGAAGGGGCACGCGCGTTCCGACGAAAACTGGCGTCCCACCTAGGATCTCCGGATCGCTATGCACGACGAGCGCCTGATCCTTCATTCCACGCTCCTCCAGGTACGAGCGTAGCACGATGGCCGCCATGGGCCGGGCTCAGCGTAGTTGTTCACGCGTCCCGTCGTCCGCCAGAAAGTAGAACGCGACGCCATCCACGAGGCCACCATACTTTTCGAGCCACCACTCGGAAACGCGCCGCTGGTTGCCGAAGACCAAGAACCTACGTGGGACCGTGGTCCGTTCGAGCAGCCACACATGTCCTGCGATCTCCATGAACCTCGCTGGGGGTAGGTGTTGCCCGTGCCCAAGCGTGAGGCACTCGGCGTCCGACAACAGTGCCGTCTGCGGAGACCATGTCGAACTTCTTGGGCACGCCTGGGAGCTGCCGTTTCACCAGCGTTACACCCAGGTGTTTGGACATTCGCTCACGCGCGAGGGTCTCGAATGCCTTCCAGTCCATCTCGCCACCTTGTATGGCTAACCCCAGTATCGCCTGCGTTCGGACGGCTCGCCAAAATCTGCGATCGGATACGTTCGAGGAGTGCGCTCGCTGGCTCGTCGCTCGGATCCTGGTCGACGAGCTTGCCCTCGAAGGCCCACTTGAGGATGGCCTGGCGGAGCCGGGCGCAGCGGACCAGATTGGTCCCGACTTCGTGATCCAAAGCATCCGCAACCGATAACAATCGTTCGACCTCGACGACAATGCGCGCCTGTTCAGCTAACGGGGGCATGCCGAAGGCGATGGACTCAATTGTCGGCGCATTGAGATTCGGGCGGCCGACACCGGCGCCGCCCGCCTTGAGCTTCGTCTGTCCAGTTGGTGACTTCAGTAGGTAGAAGCAGAACCAAGAAGTTTCCCGGGGAGCGACCAGCCGGAATTGGATCAGATAGGCACCCGGGATGGCATCCACGCTGTCGTTGAACACTGCAAGCGTCCCAAGGCTACCTGTGCGCGTGACGAGCAAATCTCCCACCTCGACTCTGTACTTGGCAAACTCCTCATCGTCGAGCGGGAGCCTCGGGGCCGTCGCCAACACGACTTTGCCAGACTCGGAGATGTCCGAAGTACGCAGAACAAGTCTGCCCTCGTCCGCATAGGCGTCGCTAGAGAAGCGCGGCCCATATAGCGAGAACTCCTTGAGCAAAGTGAGGTTGGCCCAGCACCATCCCTCCAGCAGTTCGGCCAACCCGCTTGTGTCGGGGCCAACGGGCTCCTGGTACTTTCCTCGGCCACCGGCCTCGTGCCAGCGCCGGCGGCGCTCGGCGAGGATGCGCTCCAGGAGCACCGAGGCGGGCTCGTAGTCGCGGCCCTCGGCGCGGGCGAGCTCGGCCTCGGTGGGCACCAGCCGCCCCTCGACGGCGGCCTTCAGCACCGAGGCCCGATACCGCTTCAGGTTCCGCTGCACCCGCTCCAGCGTCGCCACGGCGTCGTCGAGCCGGGTGAAGTAGCTCTCGATGGCCTCGACGATGCGGCGCTGCTCGCGGAGGGGAGCGAGACGAAGTCCGTACTGGACTATCGCCTCTCGCGGCAGGTGGCCGATGGTTGTGCCGCTAAACTGCTTCGAGAGTCGACCGCTGCTGGCATCAAGCTGTAGCTGATACACGAGCCAGTTGGGCAACAGTCCGCCGCCAAGCCGGACACGGTGCAGAGCCTTTTGGTACTTGATGCCGTGGTCATGCCGCGTCCAGACAGCTGCTCGTCCGGGTTCTCCCCCTTCGCAAACCATCACGTCACCCGGCTTGACCGAGTACCTATTGAGTTCGTGGTCTCTGAAAGGCATATCCAGAAGGTCGGACACGTCGATGTGCCCCCAACGGACATTGACGTTGCGGAGGTACGGCAGACTGGTGCCCTCCGTACGCTTTCTGTCGAGCATCTTGCCAAGCTGTACGTCGGCGACTTCGCCCAGCGGGGCCGTCATCCAACCGGCAGGAAGATCGTTCACGCCGCCAGCACCTCATTCAGCTCCCGGAGCAGCGGCTCTAGCTCCTTCCCGAACACCTGGCTCACGCGTCCGCGGCCGCCCTCCTGCACGAACGGCACGTCGTCGAAGTCCTCGATCCCGATCTCCAGGGACGTCGCGATGTGGTCGCGCATCATCTCCAGCCAGCGAACCTGCTGCTCCGTGAACTGGCGGCCTCGGGTCGCCTGCTGCGCCATCCAGCTCTCGAACCGCGCACGCACGCGCTCGGCGTGGGGCACCAGCTCGGTGTCCTGGTGCAGCGCGAAGCGCACGAGCGACACGATGTCGGTGAGCAGTCGCCTGCCCGACGCGCCCCGCACCTTGTCCTTCTCCAGCAGCTCGTAGGCTCGCCACAAGACCTCGGGCGTCCAGGAGCGCGGCGGGGCCTTGATCGCCGCGGCCAGGGTCTTGATGTCGTCGTACCGAAGCCGGTCTCGATGCGGCACCGAGAAGAAGAACTGGAGCGCCTCGATCTCGTCCTTGTTCTCCGCGATGAACTTCTCGAACGACGCGACCAGCGCCTTGGCCTTCTCCTTCGCCTCCGCGCTCGCGCCCGCGAAGAGCAGCGCGTCCCTGGACACCTCGTCGATGACCTGCTCCAGCTCGCGCTTGATGTCCTGGAGGAGCTGCCGCAGCCCCGGCTTCGTCGCCAGAGGCGCGACAGCCTCCTTGGCGAGCGTCTGGGCCGCCTGCTTGAGCTGTGGCTCTGTTGGCTCCTGGTCGCCGGTCAGGCCGTGCGTGCTGCGCGCCCACGCGTGATGGAGGTCGGGGTCGAGGGCGTCGACGATGCCGTGAGCGATCTGCGTGAGGCCGGTGCCGCCCGACGCCTCGCGGATGCGCGCGTCTTCGTCGGGCCCGCACTCCTTGGCCAGACGCGCGAGACGGCTGGCCAGCGACGACAGCACGTCGGGGTCGCTGCCCCCCATCGCCACGTGTTCGAGGAGCACCTTGAACGGAACGCTCTTGTGTCGCTCCAGGGGGTAGGTGTCGGCGAGCGGCGTCTCGGTGATCCCGACGCAGTCGACGATGACGAAGTGGGTCTTGGCGTGGGCGTCGGGCGTCACGGCTTTCAGCTCCGTCGGCTCGATGACGCGCACACCGCGCCCCTTCATCTGCTCGAACAGCACGCGGCTCTTGATCGAGCGCAGGAACACGACGGCCTCGACGGGCCGGATGTCCGTGCCGGTGGCGATCATGTCCACGGTGACGGCGATGCGCGGCTCGTAGGAGTTCCGGAACTCCTGGATGAGGTCGGCGGGCTTCTTGCCGGTGGTCTTGTAGGTGATCTTCTGGCAGAAGGCGTTGCCCCGGTCGAACTCCTCGCGGACGATCTCCACGATGTCCTCGGCGTGGCTGTCGTCCTTGGCAAAGATCAGAGTCTTGGGCACCTCGGTGCGGCCGGGGAAGAGGTCGGTGAACAGCCGGTCGCGGAACGTGCGGGCGATGAGCCGGATCTGATCCTTGGCGACGACGGCGCGGTCGAGCGCGTCGGCTCCGTAAGTGATGTCCTCGTCGGGGGCTTCCCAGCGAAGCTTGCGTGACTGCCGGTGCCGGTAGCCCACCATCGTCCCGTCCTCGGCCTCGATGGTCGAGCCCTGCGCGGTGATGCGCGTGCGGATCTTGTACACCTCGAAGTCCACGTTCACGCCATCGGCCACGGCCTGCTCGTGGCCATACTCCATCACGAGGTTCTGGTCGAAGAAGCCGAAGGTGTGCTTGGCGGGCGTGGCCGTCAGCCCGACGAGGAAGGCATCGAAATACTCCAGCACCTGCCGCCACAGCGAGTAGATCGAGCGGTGGCACTCGTCGATGACGATGACGTCGAAGTACTCCGGTGGGTAGGCGCGGTTGTAGACGACGGGCAGAGGTTCTTTCATGGCCGCCCCGGCGAACTCGAACAGCGATGTCTCCTCCGCCTCGGGGTCGAGGTCGGGCTCGCCCTTGAGCATCGAGTACAGCCGCTGGACGGTCGTGATGACGACCTTGGCCGAGGCCCCGATCGTGTTCGAGGTGAGCCGCTGGACGTTGTACAGCTCGGTGAACTTCCGGTTGTCGTCGGGCGTGCGGTAGCCCTGGAACTCCTTCTCGGCCTGCTCGCCGAGGTTCGAGCGGTCGACCAGGAAC
>Ga0187892_10003908_pt1 | contig 26189 bp, 30 predicted proteins | sample MA1701073metaG_FD_139345 | JGI IMG/M metagenome (GOLD analysis project Ga0187892, IMG submission 139345) | Bio-ooze microbial communities from a basaltic lava cave in the Kipuka Kanohina Cave System on the Island of Hawaii, USA - MA170107-3 metaG ... | reverse complement strand
CTCGGTGCATTCACGAAGAGCGCCCAGTTTCCGTTTCACTTCTGGTTACCGCACGCCATGGCGGCGCCGACTCCCGTGTCCGCGTACCTGCACTCCGCCACTATGGTGAAGGCCGGCGTCTTCCTGCTCGCTCGACTCTGGCCGGTGCTGGCGGGAACCGACCTCTGGTTCGGGATCGTCTGCGGCGTCGGCTTTGCTTCCCTGCTCCTCGGTGCCTGCGCGGCAACCTTCCAACGCGACATGAAGGGCGTTCTCGCCTACTCGACGATCAGTCACCTCGGGCTAATTACCCTGCTGCTCGGCATGAACAGCCCGCTCGCACTCGTCGCAGCGGTTTTCCACATGATGAACCATGCGACCTTCAAAGCGTCGCTCTTCATGGCGGCGGGCATAGTCGATCACGAGTCCGGAACGCGTGATCTCACACGCCTGAGAGGGCTCGGTCGGGCGATGCCAATCACCGCGACGCTGGCGATAGTCGCCGCCGCAGCGATGGCGGGCGTACCACTCCTCAATGGGTTCCTTTCGAAGGAGATGTTCTTCGCTGAAACGATTCTGGCAGCGGAGGGGTTGCCGCTTCGCATCGGCTTGCCCGCCCTGGCGACGCTCGCGAGTGCGTTCAGCGTGGCGTACTCGATCCGTTTCGTGCATCGGGTGTTCATGGGACCGCTCGCACGCGACCTGCCGCGCACACCGCACGAGCCAACGCGCTGGATGCTCGCGCCCAGCGCTCTGCTCGTCACAGCCTGTGTGCTCGTCGGCGTAATACCGGCCGTCACGATTGGTCCACACCTGCAAACGGCCGTGCAGGCGATTCTGGGTGCAGACGTCCCTGCCTATAGCCTTGCGGTGTGGCATGGTCTGACTGCTCCTCTGGCAATGAGCGCGCTCGCACTCGCGGGCGGCAGCGCCATCTACGCGTTCCTGTACTTTCGCCGTGATGGAGCGTTGCGGCCAGTTCCACTTGCGCATCGCCTGGATGGCAAGCGCAATTTCGAGTTGATCATCGTCAGCCTGATCGGAGCCGCGGGTCGGGTGGTCCGCGCGCTTTACTCGCGACGCTTGCAGCCGCAACTCGCGGTACTGGTTGGTGTGATCGTCGCCATTACCGGAACCGCCGCGCTGCAGGAAGTCACCCTGGCGGGTACGCGCAGCACATCGCCGCTGAATCCCGCGTTCGCAATACTCTGGGCTGTAGGCGCCGCGTGTGCTATCGGAGCCGCAATCAATGCGAAATTCCACCGCCTGGCCGCACTCACCATGGCAGGTGGCGCGGGTTTGGTCACCTGCCTGACGTTTGCCTGGTTCTCGGCGCCCGATGTGGCGCTCACACAGATCAGCGTTGAAATCGTCACGCTCGTTCTCCTGTTGCTGGGCCTGCGGTGGCTGCCCAAGCGCATCGAGGCGGCGGATAGAGACCGGCAGACGCCTCGCGCTCGCGCGCGGCGGGTGCGTGACTTCGTCATCGCCGGCGTCGCGGGTGCTGGCATGGCGAGCCTTGCCTACGCAACGCTCACGCGCCCGGCAACTTCCGCCCTGGCACCGTTCTTTCTCGAGAACGCACTGCCGCTCGGCGGCGGCCACAACGTCGTCAACGTGATCCTCGTGGGCTTCCGCGGGTTCGACACGCTGGGAGAAATCACCGTCGTCGGCATCGTCGCCCTGACTGTCTACAAGCTCCTGCGGCGATTCCGTCCGGATCCTGTGAGCATCGTCGGATCGAAAGCGGATCCTCACGATGTCGAGATCGATGTGCCCTCCGCCGGCAAGGTCACCCTGCCACGCGGGTACATGAAAGTCCCGGCCGTGCTCGGCCGGCTGATCCTGCCGATTGCCGGTGTGATCTCCGTATTCTTCCTGCTGCGCGGCCACGACGCACCGGGTGGAGGTTTCGTCGGCGGACTCGTCATCGCGACCGCCTTCATCGTGCAGTACATGGTGAGCGGGACGCTGTGGTTCGAATCCCGGATCCGTGTCCATCCTCAATACTGGATTGCGGCCGGCCTGTTATGCGCGGCCGGTGCGGGCACAGGGGCCTGGCTCGCGTCGCGCAATTTCCTGTCGAGCGTGCGCTGGGACGTGAGGTTGCCATTCATGGAGGTGCATCTCTCGAGCACTTTGCTGTTCGATCTCGGCGTCTATCTGCTGGTGGTCGGCGGCACGATCCTGATACTCATCTCGCTGGCACACCAATCATTGCGCAGCGGTCGAGAGCCCTTGCCTGAAGACGCCGCGACACGCGTGTGGCGTGCACCGGTGACCTCGCCACCGGTGACCTCGCCGGAAAGGAGCCCCTGATGGAGTTGGTCTGTGCCCTGGCGATCGGCGTGCTCGTAGGCTCCGGCACCTGGCTGCTGCTGCGGCCCCGCACGTTCCAGGTCATCATCGGGCTTTCGCTGCTCTCCTACGCCGTCAATCTCCTCATCTTCGTGACCGGTCGACTGGTGATCGACCGGCCGGCGATCATCGGCCCGGCGGGCTTCGAAGGGTCGAGCGCGTACGCTGATCCCGTACCGCAATCGCTCGTGCTGACCGCCATCGTCATCGGGTTCGCCACCACCGCCCTGTTTCTCGTCGTCCTTCTCGCCCTGCGCGGTCTCACGGGAACCGATCATGTCGATGGCCAGGAGCCGGAACCGTGAGCTTCTGGCTGCGGCACCTGCCCGTGTTCCCGATCGTGATTCCGCTGGTGGCGGCCGCGGCGATGTTGTTCTTCGCGGAAGCGCGACGTGTGCCCCGCCTGTCGATCGCGCTCGCGGCGAGCCTCGGGCAGATCGCGGCCGCCAGCGCTCTCCTGTACTTCACGACCGACTCCGCTCCTTACATCTGGCGCGAGGGAATCGGTACCTATTCGATCGGCGGCTGGCCCGCGCCCTTCGGCATCGTGCTGGTGGTGGATCGGCTCTCCGCGCTGATGATCACGCTGAATGCCATCCTCGCGCTGTCCGTGCTCGTCTATTCGTCGGCGCGCTGGGACAAGCTGGGCGTGCACTATCACCCGTTGCTGCAATTACTGCTCATGGGCCTGAATGGTGCGTTTCTGACCGGCGACCTCTTCAACCTGTTCGTCTTCTTCGAGATCCTGCTCGCCGCTTCGTACGCGCTTCTGCTCCATGGTGCGGGCACGCGGCGCGTGAAGAGCGCTCTTCAATTCATCGTCGTGAACCTGACTGCGACGTTCACATTCCTGATCGGCGTCGCGCTGATCTACAGCGTGGTCGGCACTCTCAACATGGCGCATATCGCCGCGATCTGGCCGTCGTTGCAACCCGGCGATCGCGGTATCGCAGAAGCCGGGGCAGCGGTACTCGGCGTTGCTTTCCTGGTCAAGGCAGCCTCCTGGCCGCTGAACTTCTGGTTGCCCGGTGCTTACACCGCCGCAGGTGCTCCGGTCGCCGCAATCTTCTCGATCACGACCAAGGTGGGCGTGTACGCGATTCTCCGGCTCTCATCACTGCTCCAGGAGCCACTGCCGCTCGGCGGAAGCTGGTTGTTCTACGGCGGGATCGCGACGATGGTCTTCGGCATCGCCGGCATGCTCGCCGCGCGCCAGCTGCAGCGAGTAGTGGCCTTCAACATCGTGCTGTCATCAGGAACGCTACTCGCGGCGATCGGCCTTGCGGCACCGACACTGATAGCGCCTGCTCTTCTATATCTGACGGTTTCGGTACTGGTGAGCGCCGCGTTCTTCATGCTCACCGGCATGACCGAGCGCATGCGCACAGCCGACCCCGAAACCGCTGATTCCCCGTCATCGCACCCGGTCACCTACGGAGCCTTTCAGGTCGGCGAGCCTCCGGATCCGCAAGCGCCTGACGCCGAGGTTGGCATTGCGATTCCGGCGGCGATGGCGTTTCTCGGTCTCGCCTTTGTCTGCTGTGCACTCCTCGTGACGGGCATGCCGCCGCTGGTCGGATTCATCGCGAAGTTTGGTGTGCTGTCAGCAACGTTTCACGGTTTGTCGAGTGGGGTGGACCCCGCGCGTTCCTGGGTGCTGATCGCCTTGTTACTCCTCAGCGGCTTCGCCGGACTCATCGCCCTGTGCCGGATCGGCATGCGGCTCTTCTGGAGCGTGACGGGACGCACCACCCCGCGGCTGCGGCTCATCGAAGCCGGTCCCGTCGCATTCCTGCTCGTGTTGTGCATCGCCCTGACGGCAGCGGCCGGTCCAATGATGACGTACGTCAGTTCTGCCGCGGACACATTGAACGACCCGCAGACCTACATCCGGGCCGTCCTTCCCGACGCGCAGGAGTCCGCGCCATGAGCCGCCGGCCTTTCCTGCTGATCGCCGGACTGATCGCGATGTGGTTGCTGCTGAACGGCACGCTCGCGCCCGCGCAGATCGTGCTGGGCACGGTTCTCGCGGTGAGCGTTGTTTTCGCCTTCCGCGCGGTACGCCCGCTGCAGCCACGCATACGACGGCCTCGTGCGGCCCTCGCTTTGCTCGGGCGAGTGCTGGCTGACATCGTCCGCTCGAACATCGCCGTGGCACGGATCATTCTCGGGCTCGTGCGCGATCGCGAAGTCCGCTCGGGCTTCCTCGACATCCCGCTGGAACTGCGCGATCCGCACGGTCTTGCGGTGCTGGCCGCCATCGTGACATCGACGCCGGGCACAGTCTGGGTCGACCTCGCCCTCGATGGCAGCACGCTCACGCTCCACGTCCTCGACCTCCAGGATGAAGCGGCGTGGATTCGCACGATCAAGCAGCGCTACGAGCGTGCACTGATGGAGATCTTCGAATGAGCGCCTTCTTCGACTTCGCTGTCGCGTTCGCGCAGGTGTGCTTTGCGCTTGCGATGGGTTTCGCAACGATCCGTCTGCTGCGCGGCCCGCGCGCGCAGGATCGCGTGCTCGCCCTCGATACGCTCTATGTGAATGCCATGCTGATGCTTCTTATGCTCGGCATACGCACCAGCACCACGGTGTACTTCGACATGGCACTGCTGATCGCTCTCTTCGGTTTCGTCGGCTCGGTAGCGCTCGCGAAGTTCCTGCTGCGAGGCGAGGTGATCGAGCCATGACGGAGACAGCATTGCCATGGTGGATCATGCTGCCAGCCGCGGTATTGCTGATTGTTGGTGGGACGCTGACCCTCATCGGGTCGCTCGGGCTGCTCAGGTTGTCCCCGTTCTACGCACGCATGCACGGGCCCTCCATGGGGAACACGCTCGGCACGGCATCCGTGCTGATCGCATCCATGCTCATAGCCTCGGCTCTCGCTCACCGGCCGGTCGTGCACGAAATCCTGATCACGGTCTTCATCGCCATGACCTCGCCCATGACCGCGATACTGCTGATGCGCGCGGCAGTGTCCCGCACCCGATGATCAACCCTCTGGCACCGCGCTCGCAGAACTTGAACTGGCTTCCGGCCGGCTGACAGGCGTCACGCGCCAGACAGTGTTCGAAAGGTCGTCCGCGACGATCAGGGCGCCGCGCGGATCCACAGTCACGCCGACTGGACGGCCAAAAGTGTTACCGTCCGCCTGGAATCCGGTCACGAAATCGATCGGGTCTCCTGCGGGTCGGCCGTCGCGGAACGGGACGAAGACGACTTTGTAACCGACGGGCACACCACGGTTCCAGCTGCCGTGCTCTCCAACGAACACGCCGTCGGCGAACTGTGCGCCCATCGCCGGCAGAGAAAAGGCGAGGCCCAATGCGGCTACGTGGGATCCCAAGCTGTAATCAGGCCGGATGGTCGACGCGACTTTCTGCGGATTCCCAGGTCGGACACGCGTGTCGACGTTGCTGCCCCAATAACTGTAAGGCCATCCATAGAATCCGCCTTCCCGGACCGACGTCAGATAGTCCGGAGCCAGGTTCGGACCAATTTCGTCGCGCTCGTTCACCACGGCCCACAGCTGATCGGTTCCCGGCTGGATGGCCAGCGCGGTGGGATTGCGCAAACCGGTTGCGTAGCGTCTGTGCGCCCCTGTTTGCGCATCCACCTGCCACACCATCGCCCGCTCGGCTTCAGCTGTCATACCGCGTTCGGTGATGTTGCTGTTGGAGCCGATACCCACATACAGGAAGCGCCCATCGGCGCTGGCGGCCAACGCCTTGGTCCAATGATGGTTGAGCTCCGAAGGAAGGTCCGTGACGGTGACCGGTGATCCGCTGGCCTGGAGTTGCCCCTCCTGGTAGTCGAAACGGACCAGCTGATCCTGGTTGGCGACGTAGAGCTTGCCGTCAATCAGCGCCAGTCCGTACGGCGCGTTGAGGTTCTCGGCGAACACCCGCTGCGTTTCGTAGCTGCCGTCGCCATCACCGTCCCGCAGCAAGGTCAATCGATTGCCACCTGCGACGGAGGTCGTTCCCTTTGCCTTGATACGTGCGGCGATCACGTCCTTCGGTGTCAGTTTCGGCGCACCTCCGCCTCGACCTTCGGCAACCAGGATATCTCCATTGGGGAGAACCAGCGCCTGCCGCGGAATCTTGAGATCGGTGGCGATGGCAGCGACCGTGTAACCCTGCGGCGCGACCGGTTTCCGGTCGCCCCATTCGACCGGTTTGGCGATCTTCATGGTGGGCAGAAGCTCGCGCTGCGGCTCAGGGAGCTGCGGAGCAGGCCCGAATTGGGGTGGTTCTGTATCGCCGCCGCAGGCGGAGAGAAGCAACGAGAACGCTGCCAGCGCGGGTAAGCGAATGTGTTTCATCGCATGGCTCCGGGCTGAGTTCCGGAGAAGCCTGATCCCGTGACAATCATCGCCAGCACGGCAACGATCGCGGAAAGAACGAGGCCCGACGGCATGCTCGCCCAGGCGTCCCCAGCGTGAACCAGCGCATTGATGAAGCCCAGGACGAAGATCGCCAGCAGGAGGAAGACATGAATGGCTTTTCGCGCTTCACGCACGCTACCGCGAAAGAAGCCGATGAGTGCCCAGAGCAGCGCGAAACCGCCGAACGAAAGACCTCCAACGATCAGCCAGGAGGCGAAGTTCTTCCACTGCACTTCGTAGGTCTGGAAATAGGCGATGTCGCTGAGCAGGACACCCAGGAACAGCGGAACCGTACCTGCCAGGATGACTGCGTGTAGCGGGTGAAGGGGCGTTTGCACGATGGCTTTTCTCCTGCGGGCTCATTTCTCCTGCATCACACGGGGCATGGATGCCCTCACGCCATTCGGGGCACTGCTGCTCTCGTCCGTCGCATTGCGTCCACGCTCCAGGCGCCCGCTCCCGAGAACACGAAATACAGGAACACGAAGCAATACAGCACCGCCAGTTCGCCCTGGTTCAGCATCGGCAGCAGTACGCTGCCCTGGCTGGCGTGCGCCATGAAGTAGGCGACTGCCGTGAATCCGCACAGGACGAAGGCGACCGGGCGGGTGAACAGGCCGATGAGGAAAAGAGCGCCGCCGAAAACTTCAAGGATTCCTGCGAGCCCCATCAGGGACATGAGCTGCAGTCCATCGAACATCGGTTGGTGTGGCGCTCCGAAGAGCTTGGCCGTCCCATGCGGAATGAGCAGGTACCCCGTCACGATGCGCAGGATGGCCAGCGAACGCGGCCTCCAGCTCTCCAGCATTGCATTGTCGATTGTCATGCGAGCCTCCCTCTTCAGGTTCTGATGCGTGTGTTTCACCCATGCCCCATAGCGGTTCAAGGGCTAGATTAGCCGCGAGGCAACTTCGAGGAAAGTAATTCGCAAGGTTTGGTCAAAGGCGGGCCATCGCATACGGGAGGCTTCTCAGGCAGACGCGTTCATTCATTCCGCCAACGTTGGTGCGCCTTCACGAACTTGCGGGCGGTGTCCGCCGACTACTGATTGAGCGTATCCTCAACGAGCCTCATGGTCCCCATGAGTTAGAACTGGTGGCCTGAGGCCGCTCGATGGTACCGACTCGTAGCATGCACGGCGACTCGCCATGGCCAGCCCTTCCCTATGCAGGCTGGCGCGAAACCTGCTCCACGCTGCACTTGTGGATGCAGATCGTCGGAAAGATTCGCCTTGCGCGCGCGCCATGGCTCAACCACGGCTGGCACGTGACGCTGTATGTCACTCCGCGAGGCCTGACGACGTCACCGATTCCTCATGGCGCGCAGTCGTTTGAAATAGAGTTCGACTTTATCGGTCACGCGCTCGAGATACGGGTCAGCGAGGGTCCCGTGAAGCGTATCGCGCTGCAGCCAAGGACGGTTGCTGACTTCTACGGCGCGTTGATGAAGACCCTGGAGGAGCTTCACGTTCCGGTGCGCATCGACGAACGTCCGTGCGAGATCCCGGGCGCCATCCCCTTCAACGAGGATCGAACGCACAAGTCATACGATGCGCAGTCCGCGCAGCGCTTCTGGCGCGTACTGGTCCAGGTCGACCGCGTGATGAAGCACTTTCGCACCGGCTTTATCGGCAAGTGCAGCCCGGTTCATTTCTTCTGGGGAAGCTGCGATCTGGCCGTCACGCGCTTCTCGGGCCGCCGCGCGCCGCTTTTCACGGGAAAGGCGCCCGGACTCGCGCCGGCAGTGATGCAGGAGGCGTACTCGCATGAAGTGAGCAGCGCCGGCTTTTGGCCCGGCGGAGGCGGAACGGACTACGCAGCGTTCTATTCGTACGCCTACCCGGTGCCAAAGGAGTTCGGGAGCCGTGCGGTGCAGCCTCCGGGCGCGTTTTTCAGCGAGGAGCTCGGAGAGTTCCTGCTCCCGTACGATGCAGTTCGCACGTCGCCCGATCCGGACGCCGCGTTGATGGCTTTTCTGCAAAGCACATACGAAGCGGCGGCCGAGACAGCGCAATGGGATCGCGCGGCACTCGAGCGTCCGTTCGGAGAACCCGGCTTGCCACCACCGATCGGGCCCGCTATCTCGGCGCCGTCCTGAGCGCAATCGCTTCCCAGACGGCGACGACTGCAAGGACGCCCGTCGTCGCCGCCGAAAGTACGAGCGGCAAAAAGGCATGATTGAGCGCAGACACCGAGAGGACGGCCAGCAATCCGAGTCCGATCAAGTGCGACAACGGCGGCCCGCTGCGCTGATTTGTGACCCACTTGAATGCAGCGTTGCCAACTAAATAGAGCGCGACGCCGGATAAGATGACGGCGGCGGTCATCTGCTCGCCATGATCCGGGTGCGCGATGACCAGCTCGTCCGACACCGCTGTCAAAAGAATCCCCGCGACTATCGGCAAGTGAAGATAGGTGTATGCAATCCTGCCGTGGCGTCCGGGATCCTGCGCGTGAGCGATCAGGTGCCGCGCGCGTTCCGCGCCCGTGTCGAAATAGATCCACCACATGAGAATGCTGCCGACCACGCTCACCAACAGCGCCGTCGTCATCGCAGGTGTTTTGGTCAGACCCGCATAGGTTGCGCCGATGATCAGCACGGATTCACCCAGCGCGATGATGATGAACAAGCCGCATCGTTCGGCGAGGTGACCGCCCTCGATGCTCCAGTCGGACGTCGACGATCGACCCAGACCCGGAACCCAGAAGTACAGCCAGGGTGCCAGGAAATCGATGAACAAGGCCCCCGCCCACCACCACAGGCGCGGCCCCGGTTCCGCTGAAGCGCCGACGATCCAGAACACGCTGGACAACAGGAACCACACCACCATTCCCTGGAAAGTGCGTCGCAAGCCGGCGTTCGCTCCGCAGGCCCAGAGAAAGAAGAGAGTGCGCCCGACCTGCATGAAGGCGTACGCCGCAACGAACGTGATCCCACGCTCGGCGAATGCGCCCGGGATTGCGGCCGACATGATGACGCCAACGATCATCAGCACGAACAGGCACACTCGAACCGGGATGCGATTCGGGTCGAGCCAGTTGGTGACCCACGTGGTGTAGATCCACACCCACCACACGGCCAGCAACAGGAGCATCACGCGCGCAAAGCCCAGGAGCGACAGGTCCTTCAGCAGGGCGTGGGAAAGCTGGGTGATCGCGAAGACAAAGACGAGGTCGAAGAACAGCTCGACCGACTCGACGCGGGCCTCGGTGGCCGGTTTCCGTTCGCGTAGGAGTTTCATGCGGCCTGAGGATCCAGATTAAGGAATTCCCGTGTCCATGTCTGCACCGGCGAGATGGGCGTGCCCGTGTTTGCAATTATTGCCGATCGGTCGGCGGAGCGTACCACCACCGCTGACAACGCGACCCTGATGCACGAATCGCCTCGGTTCCTGCGGTGGCTGTCCGCATCAGTCGCGATGCGGGTAACATTCGCGCATGGTGAAAACTATCGCAAGCGACACGATCGCTCTCCTCCGGGAGGTCAGCCCGCAGCTCCCGCACTGCGAGCTGACACATGTTCAGAGAGTGCCGATCAATCTCGAGCTGGCGCGCACGCAGCACAAGTCCTACGCGCAAGCGCTCACCGGTCTCGGAGCAAGCATCGAGTGGTTACCTCCCCTGCCCGGCTGCCCTGACGGCGTGTTCGTGGAGGACATGGCCATCGCCTTGCCAGAGCTTGCGGTGATTGCTCGCCCGGGCACCGCGTCACGTGTGAAGGAGGTCGACTCAGTTGCGACTGCGCTCGAGCGTCATCGGCGGCTGGTGTATCTGTCCGAGGACGCGCACCTGGATGGCGGCGATGTTCTTGTCGCCGGAAAGCGAGTTTACGTCGGCAACTCCACTCGAACGAACAAAGCGGCCGCGCGCGACCTGGCGAGGACGCTGGCTCCCCATGGGTACGAGGTCAGCTCAATCTATGTGACCGGCTGCCTGCATCTGAAGACCGCCTGCACGTTCATTCCGCCCGGCATCATCGTGATCAATGCGCCCTGTGTCGATCCATCGGCCTTCAGGGATTTCGAAGTGATCGAAGTGGACGAGAACGAAGCGTCTGCGGCCAACACGCTGACCCTTGGCGGAACCACCCTCGTCAGTTCCGCATTCCCGAAAACGGAGGCGCGGCTACGACGCGCCGGAGTCAACACGCGCGCGCTTGATATCTCAGAGCTGCAGAAGGCCGAGGCGGGATTGAGTTGCCTGAGCGTGTTGTTGAGCGGGGTCCGGCCGGCTGCTTGACATGCAATTGGTGCCGTCCGAAAGCAAGAGTCTTTACGCCAGGTCGCTGATCATTTGACCGCCGTGGCTGCCGCAAACTGCCGCGCCCGCAGCGTTTCCGGGTGATCCCGCCCGAACGTCTCGACCAGGTTTGGCACTGCCTCGCCGGCCGCGATCCTCGCAGCCGCATGATCAGCCCCGCTTTCGTGGATGCGCGCCATCAACGAGAGCGCGACCCCGGTATGGCTGGAATAGGGCTTCTCGCCTTGCAGCTTGCGTGAGACCTCCAGCGCACGGCGTGCGTCCGCCATTGCTGCTGTACTGCTTCCCTGTCGCAATTGGACTTCAGCACGCAGTGTCAGCGCTCGTACGATCGCCGCAACCGTCACGCCGCGGCCGTCGAAGAACGCGATGATCCTGGTCAGGCCGGCGAGCGCTTCCGGATATTTCCCGCGCTCGAGATCCACGCGCGCCTTTGCGTACAGGATGTTCATGGCCGGCACACTATCGAACGGGATGGTCTTTCCGATCTCGGGCGAAATGACGGCGAGCTCCTGCTCCGCTCGCTTGACGTCGCCCATGAGCGCGAACGTGTTGGCGCGGGCCGCAAGGCTGGCGACTCTCACGGCGTTGTTTCCGGCTCGCGTCGCGGATTCAATTGCAACTCCGTACGCCTCGAGCGCTTCGGGATAGCGTGCTAGCGCACCGAGTGCTGACGCGCGGTTCAGCAGAAGATAAGGAGGCGGCTCCCCGTCGATCGACCCTTGCACCGCGATGCGCAGTGCTTCGTCGTATTGCTCGAGCGCATGGCGCGTGTCACCGGCCGAAAAGCTCGCGATGCCCCAGTTGTTGCGGACAAAGAAAATGCTGGGACTTTCGCCGCGCCCGATCTTTTTCATCTTCTCCAGGGATTCTGCGTAATAGCGTTCGGCCTGCCCGTTGTGCCCGGCGAGATAATGCGCCGCAGCAATGTCAGCGAGCAGCTGTGCCTCGGTGTCCGGTTTCGGCACCGGAAGATCCTTGAGGCGCGCTTGCGCACGCATCGCGTACTCGAGTGCCGCCTGCGCGTCATAGCTGTTCTGCGCGATGTACGCCCGATCGCGCAGACAGGACACTGCGGAAACTGCGTCACCCTGACTCAATTCCAGCCCCTGTTCGATGAGTTCCTTCGCATCCTCCGACCGGCCGAGCAGCGAAGCGGCGTAGGCGCTGTCGCACAGGAACACCGATCGAAGTCCGGCGTCCGGGCTTGCGTCGGTCAGCTCGACTGAGCGTGCGAGCAGCGGCTCGGCAAGTGCGGGCTTGCCGGAACTCAGGTAGTAGGCCGCCAGCGAGCCGAGAATTGCCGCGCGATGCTCGGGTATGCCCTCTTCGTTGATCAGGATCTTCTGACTGCGCTCGATGAGATCCGCCACGCGTACGGGTTGATCAGCAGGGGCCACTTCCGTAAGCATGCTGGTCATGAAATCGGTGACCGCTTCGTTGCGTGCGGCGAGTGACAGCGCACGATCGCGTTGCCTCGTGGCCTCGAATGCCTGTCGGATCGAAACTCCCGCAGCCGCCACGACTGTGACGAACACAATCGCCGCTGCGCCCACTGCCACCCTGTTGCGGGCCACGAATTTCGCCGTGCGATAGGCGAGAGAATCGGCGCGAGCGCTTACCGGCTCGTGGTTGAGATACCGGCGCAAATCCTCTGCGAAGGCATCGGCCGTGTGGTATCGCTCCGCGGGCAACTTTTTCAGTGCCTTCAGAACGATATTGTCCAGGTCACCGCGCAGGGCACGCGCTCTTTGCGGTGGTAACTTGCGATCCGAAGGCAGCCGTGTCTTGTCCGAACGCCCGGCGTCGCTGGGCCGCGCCGGATCCGTGTCGACAATGGCACGCAAACGATCGAGCGGCGTCGTATCGCCAGTGCCCGTTGGATGCTGGCCCGTCAGCAGGACATAGAGCAGAACTCCGAGAGCGTAGACGTCAGTTGCGCTGGTGACTTCACCGCCCTGCACCTGTTCCGGTGCCGCATAGTCGGGCGTGAAGGCATGGCCGGCCATTTGCGTCAGGCCGGCGATTTGTGCCGCCTCCGTGCCGTCGTCGAGCAGCTTCGCAATGCCGAAGTCGACGAGCTTCACGTGGCCTTCCGTCGTTACCAGGATGTTCGATGGCTTGAGGTCGCGATGCAGGATGAGCTTTGCATGCGCATGGCTCACCGCTCCGAGGACGTCCAGGGAAAGCTGGACACGAGAGCGCACGTCGAGCGCGCGGTTCTCGCACCAGTGATTGATCGTCTCACCTTCGATGTACTCCATTGCCAGGTACGGTTGCGTCGTGTTCGTGACGCCGGCATCGATGAGCCGCGCGATGTTCGGATGCGTGAGGCGTCCCAGTGCGCGGCCTTCACGCCGGAAACGCTCGATGCCGCCTGGACCCAGAAGCGCCGGATTGAGCAGCTTGATTGCCACGCGAGCTTCGTAGCGGCCGTCGCTGCGGTGGGCTAACCAGACCGCCCCCATGCCCCCCTGCCCGAGGAGGCGATCCAGCGTATAGCTGCCAATCACCTGCCCCGCGAGCGTCGGCTCGTGCACCGGTCGTGGCAACCGGCCTTCGAGAAATCCCTCTCGCTCCATGATCGTGCACTGTGCGAGGAGGTCGACGAGTTCGTCAGCCACTGTGGCGTCGTCTCGACGCAGCTCCTCGAGGCGATCGGCTCGGCCCGCCGCATCGAGCATCAGCAGCTCGTCCAACAGCGGGCTGAGGGTGTTCCAGCGAACTTTGTCGATTCGGCTCTTCATGGCTCGCGCAGCACGTCGTGCAGATAGAGGCGCGCCTTGTTCCAGTCGCGCTGCACCGTGCGTTCCGAGATGTCGCGCATCGCCGCAATCTCGGCAAACGAAAAGCCGCAGAAGAATTTCAGGTCGACCAGCTCTGCTAACGCGCAATCAACAATGGCCAGCCCGTCGAGAGCTTCGCTGATGCGGTTCAGCTCCAGCTCGTTCACGGCGTATTCCGCCGGGTCCGTCGGCATCGAGGTGATCTCGAATGCCGCGCCGCGCTTGAGCGCGTGGCGTTCGCGCACGAAGTCGATCACCAGGCGGCGCATCGCACGCGAGGCGTAGGCCATGAAACGCGCGCGATCGGAAAAGTGCGCGGTATCGCGCGCGGAGATCTTCAGGAAGGCCTCGTGCAGCAGAGTCGTCGGACTCACCGTAAGCAGTGGCCCGCTGCGGCGAAGTGCGCTCTGCGCGATGTGCCGCAGCTGCGCATACAGCGACGTGAACAGATCGACGCGCGAAGCCGCGTTGTTCTGTTTGTTCTGCGGCTTCCCGGGGTCAGCTGTCACGTGAGCCGCCCGCAGTGCGTTCCACTGCACCGCAACACAGTTTGTCGCTGCCGACCGCATCAGGAAAGGACCCCTCGCCTCGTGGAAGCACGCGCCCACCCTCCAGAACGGGATTCCGCGGGAAAACACGACACCGTCATCCCGTTACGCGGGATTGGCGGGTTTTCCGGCTCATCTGCGTTCTATCGGTCCGTGCACTTGCCAATTTGCTGGCTATCGCTTGCCAAACGGGGGCTGGAACCATGACCGACAGTGTGATGCGCAGACTGGTGCTTGCGCGTGCGATGAGCGTCGAGCCCGTCGCGCGGGCCCTGTGTCCGGAAGTGCCGGAGACCGCCGGACAACCCTTCAGCCGGTCCCGCGACCGCTGGCGTGAAACCGCAATCGCGTCGGGCTGGAGCGCCTGCGATGCGGCTTCCCTGCCCTACGGGCTGACGCAAGACGAGATCAACGGCTGCTCGCAGGGCGACTAGGCGCTTGGCCCTCGGGTGACTCTCTTTCTTTCTCTCACTCTCAAACAGGAGATTTCACGATGATGCAACGTTTCAATCGCCCCGTTCTTGTGACCATCGTTGCCGCGACTCTCGGCATCCACAACACTGGTGCACGAGCGGCAGATACCGATCGTGCCGAGCGTTCCGCGGAACTGACGACGACCGGTCGCTGCGCCGGCCTTCCGACTCACGACGCACTGAAGAACGCGCTGACGTTTGCGCGTGGCCAGACTAATGGCGGTTTCAACCTCGACATGTGGGGTACGGTCATCAATCGTGACGGAATCGTCTGCGCTGTTGCGTACACGGGCACCGACCGCGGTCGCCAGTGGCCCGGCAGCCGCGTGATCTCGGCACAGAAGGCAAACACCGCGAATGCCTTCAGTCTTCCGGATCTTGCGCTTTCGACCGCCAACCTGTGGGCAGCGGTGCAGCCGGGTGGTTCGCTGTACGGCCTTCAGTTCAGCAACCCGGTCGACACGTATCCTGCCTATGCAGGCCCGGCTTCGGCGTTCGGTAAGGCCGACGATCCGATGGTGGGCCAGCGCATCGGTGGTGTGAACGTGTTCGGGGGCGGGCTCGCGCTGTACAACTCACGCAAGGAACTCGTGGGCGCGATCGGCGTGAGCGGTGACACCTCGTGCGCCGACCACAACATCGCGTGGCGCGCACGTCGCAAGCTCGATCTCGACTTCGTCCCGGGTGGCGTCGGCGTGAATGGCGACGACAACATCAACTACCAGGGCATCGTCGCGGTGCCGAGCGTGCCGAACGACTTCTCGCAGCCGATCTGCAAGATCGGTGGCGTGGACACCGTTTCCTCGATCAGTGCCGGCTTGCCTCCGACACGCAAGTAAGGATCTGTTGTCGAGGTGAAGGCGGGTGCAGCGATGCCCTCGCCTTTTTACGCTTCGGCAACGGCCCGGCACCCGTGGACCGTTTCCGTGTCGGCCCCGTCGTGCCTCAATCATCGCGTCCGTCAGACCTCGCGAACTCCAGCAGGTCCGCGTTGAGCTGCTCCTTGCTCGTATCGCCCAGGGCGTGCGTACCACCGGGGTATATCTTCAGCCTGGCGTTCCTGACCAGCTTCGCAGAAAGCTTCGCCGCGGCATCGATAGGCACTATCTGGTCGTCGTCGCCGTGGATGATCAGCGTCGGCACGTCAAACTTTCTCAGGTCGTCCGTGAAATCCGTTTCGGAAAACGCCTTGATGCAGTCGTACGCATTCTTGTGCCCGGCCATCATGCCCTGCAGCCACCAGGATTTGATGAGGCCTTGCGAAACCTTGGCGCCGGGACGATTGAAGCCGTAGAACGGGCCGCCGGCGACTTCAAGGAAGAACTGCGATCGGTCGGCAAGATATGCCTTGCGGAATCCGTCGAAGATCTCGAGTGGGAGGCCTCCCGGGTTGTCCGCCGTCTTGACCATGATCGGAGGGACCGCGCCCACCAGTACGGCCTTGGCCACGCGCTTCGTGCCGTGGCGACCGATATAGCGCGCCACCTCGCCGCCGCCCGTAGAGTGACCAATCATGATGGCCTTTCTGACATCGAGAGCCTCGAACAGCTCGGCGAGGTCATCGGCGTACGTATCCATATCGTTGCCGTTCCATGGTTGGCTCGAGCGCCCATGCCCGCGGCGATCGTGGGCGATGCAGCGGAATCCGTTTGAGGCGAGATGGAACATCTGCGATTCCCAGGCATCTGCAGAAAGCGGCCAGCCATGGCTGAACACGACCGGCTGTCCGCCGCCCCAGTCCTTGTAGTAGATCTGCGTGCCGTCTTTGGTCGTAATGGTGCTCATGGTAGAGCAAGCCTTTGAAACAGAGCGATCTGGGCGGCTGCCAGCTCTGGATACTGGTGCTGAGGAGCGTGGCCTGATTCCGGATACACAATGAGGTGTGCGTTGGGAATCCTGCCTTTCAGGTCGAACCAGTTCTCGACAGCCGTGCTGATGTCGTTGTCGCCGCTGATGATGAGAATAGGAGTACGAGTAGCCTTGAGCTTTTCGAGACGCCCCGCGGCATCGTTGCGATAAGTCTCCGCGGCTTTCAGAAAGGCTTCGATTTCCTCCCGCTTCGAAGGAATCTTCTCTGTCACTCCCGGCCTCGCGTAGATGCGCTCATGCGATGCACGGGCGGCCGAGCGACTGACGGCCGAGTTGGGCTCGAAAAAGAGCACGACCTCGTCATCGAAATCGTTCACCGGTTTCAGTGCGCGATCCAGAAACGCCTGCTGGATTGGAACGCGCCCCTTGCCGGGCGGCGCAGTGCCAATGAGCACCGCATGTGTGGCACGTCCTGGATGCTCGACGAGGAACGTCTGTGCGACTGTGCCACCCCATGACCAGCCGGCAAGCACGAACCGCTCGAGCCCAAGAGCGTCGGCAAACGCCGCAACGAAACTAGCTACCTGCCCGATTTCCGGCGGCAGAGCGCCCGCCGAATAGCCGACACCCGGGTAATCCACGGTAACGATGCGATTTGATTTCGCGAGCTCGTCCAGGAACAGCGGATCCCATGTGTCCAGCGTTCCCCGCATGCGGTTGAGCACGATCATCGGGGCGCCCTGTCCGATCGATCGATAGGCAATCCGTTTACCGGTAATTTCAACGAACTGAGTAGGAGCGGCGCTCGCCGCTTGCTGGGCATCCGCGTGAACAGCCAGCAGGCCGCCCACCACGAACACAAGCGCTTGCAGCAGCTTCATCAGGATTCTCCTCCGGCCTGGACTACGCCAGCCGCTTCTCGATCCACGCAATCACGTCGGCCATCACCTTTTCCTTCCCAACGTCGTTCAGAAGGTCATGGAAGTGTCCTTCGTAAAGCTTGAGCGTCTTGTCACGTGATGAGGCCTTCTCGTAGAACAGCTTGCTGCCCGCCGGCATTGTTGCCTTGTCTTGCGTGCCGTGCATGATCAGGACGGGCAGCGTGATGCTGGGAAACTCGCGGCGCATACGGTCAGTCGCCCGGAGCAGAGCCGCAACGGTGCCGGCAGGCTGTATCTCGCCTTTGGTGAGCGGATCCGCTTCGAGCGCACGAAGCGCTTGTGGATCGCGCGTGAAATCTTTCATTTTCAGCTTGAGCGCCGGCAGCCGAGGCGCAACGCGTCCCAGGAACCGCACCAGCGACAGCACTGGGGCAGGCGCCGGCACTTCGAACGCGAAGCTTTCGCAAATGAAGCCGTCGATCTCGGCTTGGTGATCGAGCGCCCAGGTGCACGAGACCACGCCACCGGCGCTGTGCCCCAGCAGGAACAACTTGCGGCCGGGCTCGCGTGACCTCGCGAGCGAGATGAACGTGCCGAGGTCGTCCGTGTAGTCGCTGACGTCGTCAATGTAGAAGCGCCGCCCCTCGGACTTCCCGCGGCCGCGGTGATCGTACGCGTAGACCGCGAAGCCCGAGGCGGCAAGCCGCTCGCCGCTCCAGAGGTACTGACCGCTGTGCGAGTTCACCCCATGGCAGATCACGACCGTGGCCCGGGGGGCGGCCGGACGCCAGAAGCGCATGTGCAGTCGCGTGCCTTCCCGACCCGTAAAACTCTCGTCTTTCATCTACTTGGCCCCCTGGTCGCCGCGCTTCTGCTGACGTAGCAAGATATCCTTCGCGGTACCGGCGGAGGGATGGACGAGAATGACAAAGAGCGGACTGAAACTGACAGAGCGCACGCCCCTCGAGATCGCAATCGTGTGTTATGAGGGCTCGCAGGCGGCCAGCATCTACGGACTGACCGACCTTTTCACGTACGCGGACTATTTCGCGCGCATGCAAGCGGATCGATTGCCTGCAGCGATCCCTCATCCGGCCGGTCCGGGTGAGCAGCCCTTCCTGCGCGTGACTCATTGGCGCGAACGCCAGGATATCGCGGTTCTCGAAAGCGACTCCAGGGACGCTACAGGCACGCGCGACAAGCCAGCCATCGTGATCGTTCCAGCCTGTCAGCTGGGCCCGCCGAAGCCAGGCAGCTCGCCCGCTGCAGCCGCCTGGATAGCTCGCAAGCATGCGGACGGCGCGGTGATTACCGCCGTCTGCGGCGGCGTATTCCTGCTGGCCGAATCGGGACTGCTCCATGGGCGGCGCGCCACCACGCACTGGAAATTTGCGGCCATGCTTCGCGAGCAGCATCCCGACCTGCGCGTGGAATCCGACCGCCTCGTCATCGACGAGCACGACATCATGACGGCTGGCGGCGTTCTCGCCTGGATCGACATGGGCCTGACACTGGTGGAAAGGGCGCTCGGCCGGACCGTGATGTCCACGACAGCGCGATTCATGCTCGTGGAACCGCCCGGAAGAGATCAGCGCCTGTATGATGAGTTTGCGCCACCGCTCCTGCATGGCGACAAGGCCATTCTCTCGATTCAGCACTGGCTGCAACTCGACACGACCGCCGCATTCACAGTCGACGACCTCGCGGAGCGCGCCGGGCTCGGCACACGTACTTTTCTGCGGCGGTTCGTCAAGGCGACGGGCATGAAGCCGGGTGAGTATCGCCAACGAATGCGAATTGCGCGCAGCCGGGAGCTGCTCGAGTTCACTCGCGACCCCGTGGAACGGGTAGCCCTCGCCTGCGGTTACGAGGACACGAGGGGTTTCAGGCGCGCGTTCAAGCGTGTGATCGGGTTGTCGCCAGCGGAATACAGGCGCCGATTTCAGCGTCCCGAACTGCCGGCCAGGCTTCAGACCGCGGAAGGGCTCACGGGCGGGCAGCATCACGCTTCAACATAGCGCTCGTCGCTGGGATGAATGCGCTCCCGCTTGCGCCCTGGATAGCGTAGTCGCTACGTTGCAGGCTCAATACGCCGGAGGGGCGACTCATGAAGAAGTTCCTGGGGATCTATATGGGCACTGAGGCAGCTTTGGGACAATGGAAAGCGTTGAGCGAAGCCGATCGCAAGAAGCGCGAAACCTCCGGCATCAAGGCATGGATGGATTGGGGAAAGACCAACTCCGCCGCGATCATCGACCAGGGAAGCCCGCTCGGGAAGACGAAGCGAGTGTCATCGCAGGGAATCTCCGACATCAGGAACAGCATGACGGGCTACGTGATCTTGCAGGCCGAATCGCACGAAGCGGCTGCGAAGCTGTTCCAGAATCATCCGCACTTCACGATCTTTCCGGGTGAGGCGGTGGAAATCATGGAGTGCCTGCCCCTGCCCGGCCAGTGAAGCTGCCTGCTGGACCGAGGAGCTCCCCGATGACCGTCACCATTACCGCCTTTGAACGGTCACCCGATGGCGGCAAGGGATTGGCGCGTGATACGCGCGTTCGCTGGGCGCTTGAAGAAGTGGGCCAGCCTTACGAGGTCCGGCTGGTTTCGTTTCGTGCGATGAAGGAACCCGCGCACCTGGCGATTCATCCTTTCGGCCAGATTCCGACCTATGAGGAAGGCGATCTCGCCTTGTTCGAGACCGGAGCGATCGTGTTCCATATCGCCCAGCGCCATGCCGGCCTGCTGCCAGACGATGCCGATGCCCGGGCGCGTGCGATCACCTGGATGTTTGCAGCGTTGAACACTGTCGAACCGCCGATCCTTGAACTCGGCACCGTGAGGTTCCTGGAGAACGACAAGCCCTGGAGCAAGGAACGCCTGCCGCTGGTCCAGGATCGGGTCCGCAACCGGCTGCAGCAACTTTCCGATCGCCTGGGCGATGCCGACTGGCTCGACGGTGGCTTCAGCGCAGGTGACCTGATGATGGTGTCGGTGCTGCTGAGGGTAAGGTCATCGGGCATCCTCGACGATTTCCCGAGTCTGTCCGCCTATGTCACCCGCGGCGAAGCGCGGCCCGCCTACAAGCGGGCTTTCGCTGCTCAAGCGGCCATCAATACCCGCAAGCTAGCGGGCGGCTAAGTTCATGCACCGAGATCTGCCCCGGGAGCCACGGATCTCGCGTCTCTTTACGGAACGTCTCGAGCTCGGCGCGCATCCGTTCGAGCACGTCCCGGTACTCGGCGCTGGTCGCCAAGTTCCGGGTCTCGTGCGGATCGTACGTGAGGTCGTACAGCTCCTCGCGCGCACGGTGAAGATACGTGCTCACGGCGTGCGCTCGAACGCCCGCCAGCTCGGGGATGAGGCGACGTCGCCCGCGATCGGAAATGGCAGCGGATGTGCGAGGTTCAGGATGTACTTGTGCTCGCGCGTGCGTAGCCCGCGCATCGAGTAGTACTGCTGGCGCCGTTCGCCATACATCGACGCGGCCGTCAGTACACCGTCCCGAACTGCGAGGCCGTGCAGCAGTTCTTGTTGTCTGCCAGCAGACGGATACCAAGTGCCGCGGCTTCCGCCGTCTGCTCAGGTGTCAGATAACTCGCCGTCGTGGCTAAGCTGTCCTCCATGGCTTGCAGCATGTTCCGGTGCGAAGGATAAACTGAACCCGCGTACGCGGACTCCATCAGTTTGAAGTGCGCCAACTGGTACGCGTACACCATGCGATAGTCGGGACCGGCACCGGAAATGCCGCGCCTGTGCAGGACTGCGAGCGACGAGAGCGCGGACACATCTCCATGATCGCGCCAGAGCTTGTTCATCAATTCGAGATAGTGCTCGGGCGACGATCGACGCATCTCATCCGCCTCGGCCTGCAGCGCAAACAGCTCACCACTCGCGACACTCAGCTCGAGCCAGTACGGTGCTTCCGCTCGCTGCTGCGGCGTGATGCCACGACACCATTCGAATGCCTGGCGCATGGCCACTTCAGTCATCTGAACGTTCGCAACAGATTCCACTTTGATGTCTGCGCGCGCGGGGCTTGTTACCACGTGCTCCCGGTTCAAGCGCTCCACGGCTCGTTCCAGCGAGGCTTCATCGGCGAACGCGTGGTTACACTGCGACAGCCAACGATGAAGACCCCAGCTTGCGGAGGCATCGCCGCTCTCCGCGAGCCTTCGAAATTCTTCATACGCGTCCGCCAGTGCTTTCGGTCGTGCAATCGCCGGACGCTTGACCGGCTTGAAACTCACCTCTACGAACTCGCCATCCGGAAAGGTAATACGGCCTCGGCGCGGTTCCATCTTTCTCGCAGGGATCCGACGTAGAGGTTCCGGATTTGCGGATGGCTTCAGTGCGGCGACGTGGGCCTTTGCCACAGGCGGCGGGCGTGTCTGCTGCGCGGAATCCCGTGAAGCGCTGCCCGCCACTGAATCGTTCTGCTCCGCGGGCGCGTGCAAAACGTAAGCTACAAAGGCGCCGAGAACCGACAGAACTCCGGCTGCCGCGATACGGTACCGCGTCCGCATGAAATCCAGCCTTCCTTACTTTGTGCTTTGCGACGCGCCCGTCAATCCGGACGTATGCGTCTCATAGCTTCAATCATCGACCTCAGGCGGATGTCTTTCCACTTGCAAGTGGAAAGTACGAAATCCGTTCTGCGGCCAACACGTTGCGTCGTGGCCGATGGGCGGCCCTAACCTGGTGCATCCCCTTGCAGGTCGAAAGCTTCTACCGGCCTATCATGCGCCCACCCAGGACACGCAGCTCATCCAGCATTGAGAGGAGTTCTTCGGTGTGCACTCTCCTCGTCTTCCACTTCAAACCTTTACCCTCTCACCTGCATGGCGTGCCGTCCGACTTGCAACTGAGTTGCTTCCACCCTCCTGTCGATTCACATCGTGTACAGCCGCGCTCCCTTAATGTTGCATCCCGAGAGCGGCGGGATGGTCTCGCCACTCTCAATCGAAGTGGATCTCAGCAACAGCAGTCAAAGGACTGCAAGGGAATTGCATATGACTCGCAGATACACGCCGAAGGATGCGCTCATCCGCATCACCCGGATCACCGAGGCCTGGGAGACGTTGCGTCCGGCGAAATCGTTCTCGGGAATGACGCTGGATCAGTTCAAGCAGGCCGTGAAGCCGATGCACGACACACGTGCGCAGCTCGCAGAGCTCGACCGGCGCTCACAAGACGTCAAGAAGCAGCGCGAAGCTGCGGACGAGGCGGCCCTGAACACCGCCCAACTGATCATCAACGCCGTCAAGGGCGACCCGGAAGAGACCGAAGACGGTGCGCTCTACGCGGCGATGGGCTTCGTTCGCAAGGGCCTGCGCAGCACCGGCCTCACTCGCCGGCGCGCGAATGGCGATGCGGAGATGAAGACGGAAGGTTCATGATGAGGTTGTTGGCTTGAAGCACTCCTTGGTTGGGACGACACCTGGCTGACACACGCGGCCTTTGCCCCGCTACTCGCAAGAGTGGCGGGGGTTTTTTCAGCGTCCCAGGCAAGAGCCACGCCTCCGCACGGGCCAAGTTCTCGGACGACTTTACTTTCGCTCCCATTCATCACGTAGGTTGCCGATGATCTTGCGACTGTCGCTGCCCCACAGGCCACGGCCCGAACCCTCCTCCGCGAGCAAGCTGTGCTTGATGCGGCGCGGTTTTCTGTTGAGGAACGCAATCACGACCGTGAATGGCGCCTTGAAGATCGCAGCAAATAGACACAAGGCGTTTCGAAATCTCCCCGGGAATGCATCCAGGATGCTCATGCTCTCTCCACTCAAGGCGCACTTATAAGGCGACGCGGCACAGACGACAGACCCGTCCTGTTACTTTCCGTAACACATATTCTCCGTCGGACGATCATGCGACGAGCATTTCCAAGTATGGGGTCATAACCCGATCCACTCGACAGATGCGAGCGTAGCGACAAACATCCGCGATAGTGAAGCGGCGCGCGCGCCAGCCTTCTTTGGCTGCTTCCAAGAACACATCAAGTCCGACTTTGTTTCGATACTTAAAGAGGTCCGCTATCGTTTTGGCTGGGTTGTAAACACGGACGATAGTACCCTCGATGTGGTGAGTCTCGATTCCCTCCGTCAGGGCGGCCCCGCCGAACCGCAGAACACGCAGACGAGGATAGGGAAGCGATGGCCTTCGAGCACGTCGATCTAGTGCGATCCATACTTCGTGCGGAAGCTGCGTGCCGATTTGGTGAAAGCTAAGCGCCGAGATCAGGCAGACGACACCCTTCGGAACAGCCGCGGCCGTCAGCGCCAAGCCATGATGCTCCGTGAACGGTGCCTCTGGATGGCGATACCGCCCGCGTGCGATACGTTCAAGCTCACCCGTGCGGACGAGGCGATTGAGGGCATTGATGTGAATCCCGGATTCAACTACGCCCCTGCGACTGAACGAGGCCCGCCGTCGCGCAAAGTGGCGCAGGCTTCTTAGAGGATCAGCTGCCATGCGGTTCCACTAGCGTTCGAGCCACCGCATGGCCACGCGACCGCTCTCGAAGCGACGTCCCTTACCCGCGGCCTCCTCCTTGCGCGACTCCTTGAGAGCTGCCTTCAGCTCCGCGACACTGCATTCCGTGCTCGCGGACTCGATCCACTCCTTTTGGGCGATATCCATCAACACCAGAGGGTTTTTCGCCGCGATGAGCAATAGCGTTCGCGCCGCGCCGGAAGGCGCGCGGCAGCCCTGTTCCCACTCCCGCAGCGTTCGGACGGAAACAGCCATCAGCCGCGCCATCTGTACTTGGGAGAGCCCGGCCGCTTTTCTGATCGCAGAGACTCTTGGCATTACGGTCACGCGTCCATGGTGCCCACGCTTGATCTCCCGGATGCCTTCCAGAATTTCTCTGCCGATGTCGCGGCTACAAGACGACATCGAGTTCGCCGAGCCGCTTCGCCGCATGCTCACCGATCCCCTGCGAGAACCACCGCTTCCAATCACCCGCTTCTAGTCGATCGGTCCCGGCTGAATGTCGCGCCAGGCACCCAGGACATCACCTTTCGAAAGATCCCTCAGTGGGCGTTCCTCCTTTTGACGTCCCCTAAGACGAACGAGCACACTGTTTCGGCAAGAAAATCCCGACTTTTTGGATCCCCCGCCGTCTCTGCATAGCGCTCTGCCTTCACCTTGTCTCAGCCTTGTCACCGGCCTTGTTGTTCGCCCGACCTCGCGCCGGCCAAGCCCGCACTCGTGCGCGAGCAGACGGTGCCGGACGGGCTCGCTTGGTGTGCGCACAACGGTGCGTGTCGTCTCCCTCAGTTCACGTTTTGACGGAATCTTGGGAGTTACATCGCATCCGCCGAGCAATCCTCCACTTGCATTTGCATCGGCTTCGGTGATAATCGCGCTCGGTCTGGTGTTGCTCGTACTTAGCAGCTTCATAGGGTTCGCCCCGCCGGACCTCAAATTCGAGGGCAGGTCTTAGACCTGCCCTTTTCGTTTTCTGACTGATTCTCGTCACTCAGCAGGACCCTGAGGGGACTCACCGGCGGAAAGATCTTTAGTCCAGCCGGCACCGCTTCCTGGTCCAATCGATAGAGTTGCTCGTAGACGGGTGCGAATTGCGCGTACCGGAGATTCCCGTCTCGGAATGCTCTGTGTATCGGGTACGCGCAGAGATCAGCGAGCTGTACGCCCTCTGATAGCTCACTGCGAACGAACAGCGGCATGTCCATGATGTGATCAAGCCGCCTGCGCGCGGAGGTGGCTGTTTCCAGAAAGTGGGCGTGCCGCATGGCGAGGGCGCAGTTTTCTACTTTTCCGCTGTCGTCTGCGACCAAGAGTGCGCGCTGATCAGGACGCTCGTTGTGCATGAACATCTGTATGCGCTCGCACAGCAGCTCCCACGCCTTCGTGTGGACCCAAGCGGCCGTCAGCCGTGCATGAGGCACGAGATAGCGCTTATCGACCACCACCGCGAACACTGGCATACGCATTGGTCTTAGATGCTGAAAGTACAACTGAACCAGCGCCGTCACTTCTGCCTATGTCAGGCGCGACAGGAAAGGGTGCGCGGCACGAGCCTTAGGAATTCGGATCCAGTTCGACTTGATCTCGGTCGCATTAAGGTCCAATGACAGACCATGGGCCGAGTTCACGCGCGCCAGCAGCTGCCGTTTGCGCCCCACAATTCGGCTGTAGAAGCCTTTCCAGCGGTGGTCGAGAAGCCCAACGGCCGTGAGCACGTACAGCCAACTCTTGGTGTACGCGCCGTCAACGTAAGGTCCAGCGTCAGGATCTCGAGTTCCAGACTCATCCACATAAAACAGATACATAGCAGCCACCGCACTCCTTGCGGTCGATGCAGCTTCCGTCTGCATCGCCGTTTGCCCAGGGGTTTGTTCGCTTCTCCCGCGCCGCCCCTGTGGCTCGAACCAGCGTACGTGCTCGCACGTCCGGCCCTGCAGTGATCATTTGTTTCTGGCTTTGGCCGCGATCCTCAAGCCGCCTTCGCGCCCTCCTCCACGCGACGCGAGTTGTCGGTTTGCCGCTTGTGCCGATCGATGATCTCGATCACCTGCGCGAGCTCCTCGATCGCGTTAACTATCTTCGCCCGCGTCGTCTGCTGCAGCACCGCGGCGATGTCCGAGTCCGCATCCGCGTCCTGGCGCCGCAGCGCCTCCACCGACACGATGAGGACGGACAGGCTGTGACTCAATCCATGCAGCAGAGACACGAGTCGAT
>Ga0187892_10003907_pt1 | contig 26190 bp, 27 predicted proteins | sample MA1701073metaG_FD_139345 | JGI IMG/M metagenome (GOLD analysis project Ga0187892, IMG submission 139345) | Bio-ooze microbial communities from a basaltic lava cave in the Kipuka Kanohina Cave System on the Island of Hawaii, USA - MA170107-3 metaG ... | reverse complement strand
CTTGATCATCGTTTCGGCCACCGGACAGAAAAATGTAAGACAGAAAAATAGAAGGAGATGCCATTTTTCTGTCTCACATTTTTCTGTCTGGTGGTCTCCTGGCCGAAACGACGATCAAAGCCACGATCCACCAGCTTCCGCTGGTGGGATTCGGGAAAGCATTTTTGCGGTTGGTAGGCGGGGTTTGAACAATCCACCACCTGCCGGTGGTGGGATTCAAGATCGGCGAAACTCAAAAGATTTGGGTAATGACAAGCGCAAGCTACACCGGGCTGACGCCCGGTGCGTTGGTTTGAGCGGTCATAAAAAATGAGCGACGAAGATTTTGAGAAATTATACGACCAGATGGCCAACGAAGGCTTACTAGATCCACTGCTGCAAGATTCGACGATCTATAAAGACATTATACTGAAGGGGCTGAAGGTCGGATATCAGATGTCTTGCGGAGATGAGGATCGGGTCGGCGCCTTGCGTGTTGTGGTCCGACAACTCAGACACCTTTTTGGATTCATCCCTTACAAATCACTGGAAAAGGTCTCCGTGCTCAGTTATGAGCAGGTCATGGACATGGCTTTTGAGATAGTGGATCACAAGAAGGAGTTTGATCTGGCAGGCTGGCTTGCGAAAAATGCGTGATGCAAACTTGCGAAACCAGATATTTGGGACTCACGCCTTACGGCGAGGCTCACAACTTGCAACTGCAGCTTGTCGAGCGGCGCAAGCGCGACGAAATTCCCGATCAATTCCTGCTGCTCGAACATCCGCACGTCATCACGCTCGGACGCGCCGCCAACCGCGCGAATGTTTTGATTGACGACGCGGCGCGCGCGCGACTCGGCGTTGAATTGTTTGACACTGGTCGCGGCGGCGACGTGACTTATCACGGCCCCGGTCAACTGGTCGGCTATCCGATCATCAAGCTTCTGCCCGGGCATCAGGACGTTCGCCGCTACGTGCGCAACATTCAGGAAGTCCTGGTCCGCGCGGCTCGTGATTTCGGCGTCGAAGCGGAACCGCGCGATGGCGATTACATCGGCGTCTGGGTGGGCGACGAAAAGCTCGCCGCCATCGGCATTCGTATCTCGCGCTGGGTGACGATGCACGGGTTCGCATTCAACGTCGCCACTGATTTGAATTACTTTCAATTGATCGTTCCGTGCGGCATTCGCGGCCACGGAGTGACTTCCCTGCAAAAATTGTCAGACCGTCCGGTCGAAATGAGCGCCGTCGCCCAAAGCGTCACGCGCCATTTCGGCGAAGTGTTTAACCGAGAGATGGTGATTGGCGGGCCGCGCTAACGTCACGCTGGCCGCCGGTCACAACCACCGACCACCGAAACTTATGAAAAAAATCCGCCTCTCCCTCACGAAGCAAATCTTCATCGGACTCGCGGTCGGCGTCATCGCCGGCTTCATCATCCATCAGTTCCTCGACGACAATCCGGCGGCCAAAGCTCAGGCCATCGCCTGGGTGCGGGTGCTGAGCCGCATCTTCCTGAGCCTGATCAAAGTGATCATTGCGCCGCTGCTCTTTTCGACGCTCGTCGTCGGCATCGCCGGCGCGGGCACACTGAAAGAGGTCGGACGCATCGGACTCAAAGCGATCGTCTATTTCGAGATCGTCACGACGCTCGCTCTGTTCATCGGCCTCGGCGCGGTCAACATCACCAAGCCCGGCATCGGCGTCAACCTGTCGGCGGAGCAAAGCCCCGAGGCTCAAGAGATCGCCGCACGCGCGGGCAAGATCACTCCGCAAGACCACATCGTTAACATCTTTCCGACCAGCCTCATCAAGTCCATGGCCGAAAACGACGTGTTGCAGATCGTCGTCTTCAGCCTGATCTTCGCTATTGGCGTCGCGGCCATCGGCGAGAAAGGGAAGCCGATGCTCGCCTTCTGCGAGTCGCTCTCGGAGGCGATGTTCAAGTTCACGAACTACGTGATGCTGTTCGCGCCGTGGGGCGTGGGCGCGGCGATGGCGGTGACGGTGGGCAGCAAAGGTTTGGTCGTGCTCAAAAACCTGGCGCTGCTGATCCTCACGCTCTATGGGGCGTTAGCGGTTTTCATCCTGTTCGTGCTTCTGCCCGTCGCGCTGATGATCCGGCTGCCGATCCGCCGCTTCATCAGTCTGATCAAAGAGCCTGCGCTGCTCGCCTTCACGACCACGTCGAGCGAGTCGGCGTTCCCGAAGGCGATGGAGAATATGGAGCGCTTAGGCGTGCCGCGCCGCATTGTGAGTTTTGTGCTGCCCTTGGGATACAGTTTCAACCTGGACGGTTCGACGCTCTATCTGTCGCTGGCGGCCGTCTTCGTGGCGCAGATGTCGAACATCGAGCTTTCGTGGGGGCAGCAGTTGCTGATCGTCCTCACGCTGATGCTTTCGACCAAAGGCATCGCCGCCGTGCCACGCGCTTCGCTCGTCGTGCTGGCCGGGACGCTGGCGCAATTCGGCTTGCCGCTCGAAGGCATCGCGGTGATTCTGGGCGTTGACGAACTGATGGATATGGCGCGCACGGCGACGAACGTCATTGGCAACTGCATGGCCACGGCGGTCGTCGCGCGGTGGGAGGGCGAATTCAATGACAAGGGCAACGAAATTGTCGAGCCGGTGGCCGCGACTGCCGCGCCGCATCACTAGCAGCCTGCTATAATTTCTCCGCTATGAGATCACTGAAAGACAGATTACCGAAGCCTGAGTGGTTGAAGATCAGGCTCAACATGGGCGAGGACTTCCTGGAAGTGCGCCGGATGATGAGCGACCTGGGCCTCCACACCGTCTGCCAGGAAGCGCGCTGCCCGAACATTTACGAGTGCTGGTCGAACCGCACGGCGACTTTTATGATCGCGGGCGATGTTTGCACGCGCCGCTGCGGGTTCTGCGCGGTCAGCAAGGGCGAACCGAAACCACTCGACGCCAGCGAGCCGATGCACGTGGCCGAAGCCGTGCGCAAGTTGAATTTGCAGCACGCGGTGATCACGGGCGTCAACCGCGACGACAAGAGCGATGGCGGGGCGGAACATTGGGCGGCGACCATCCGCGCCGTTCGCGCGCTCAATCCGGACTGCAAAGTCGAGGTTTTGATCCCGGATTTTGAAGGCAACGATCAGGCGCTGGATGTCGTGCTCGACGCCGAGCCCGATGTGCTCAATCACAACACGGAGACTGTGCCGAGGTTGTACGCCAGAGTTCGTCCGCACGCGAAGTATCACGAATGGACGATGAAATTGCTCGCGCGCGCCGCTGAACGCCGCGACCGGGAGAACCGGGGGATGCTGACGAAATCAGGCGTGATGGTCGGGTTGGGCGAGACGACCGAAGAGATCATCGAGACGATGCGTGATCTGCGCGCAGTCGATTGCGATGTGCTGACGGTCGGCCAATACCTGCAACCCGCCGAGCGGCGACTGCCAGTCGAGAGATATTACACGCCGTCGGAGTTCGCCGAATTCAAACGCATCGGGTTGGAGATGGGGTTCCGCTACGTCGAATCCGGCCCGCTGGTCCGGTCGAGTTATCACGCGCACGAACACAAGCCGGAGAATGCGCGCCCGGTCTTTCAATCACCACTTGCTGCGCCAATACGCAATCGCCGCGAACTGCCTGTGCTCAAAGTTTCATAGATGGATCGCCGAAAAACAGCCGAGAAGTTTTTGGAAGCATACCGGGAGTGGCGGCAGACCGCTGAACGCCCGGCCAAACGGCGCGCCTACATCCGCAATGTCTGCCAGCGCATCGCCGAAGAATTCGAACCGGAGAAGATCATCCTCTTTGGCTCGTATGCTTACGGGAAGCCGACGCCTGATTCGGACGTTGATCTGCTGGTGGTAATGCCGTTCGAGGGCGGCTATTTTCAACAAGCCCGCAAAATCCGCCAGCAATTGAATCTGGCGCTCCCGATGGACCTCCTGGTTCGCACCCCGGAGCAGGTGAAATACAGGTTGGAAATCGGCGACAGTTTTATGCGTGAAATCCTCGAACGCGGAAAGGTGATGTATGAAGCCCCTCACGATTGAATGGATCGAGAAAGCCGAAGAGGATTGGGTGATGATGCTCAAAGGCTACCGCGCGCGAAAAGACCCGGCCTACAACGCCGCTTGCTTTCACGCCCAACAATGCGCGGAAAAATATCTCAAGGGCAGATTGGAAGAGGCAGGTATCGCCTTCAGGAAAACACACGACCTGATTGAGCTTTGGAACCAAACTCTGGCTGTTGAGCCAGGCTGGAATATTCTGCAAACAGAGCTCGATGACCTGAACGACTACTCGGTCCTTCATCGCTATCCTGGAAGTTCCGCTGACAAAACAGAAGCCAAAGATGTAGTGAGCGCCTGTCGCAAAGTCCGCCGCGTCATTCGCACTGCCTTCGGCTTGCCTGTTTAATTCTGGGATCCGAAGCTCACCTCGACTCAGCGGTCCGGGACGTCCATCGTCCTCCGAAGATCAACCAGCGCCTGTTGACTAATCCTGAGCGCCCCCCGATGGGGGCGGTCAAGATCCTCGATCAAGACCATCACCACCGAAATGATCAGAACAAACGCCACGGCCACCAATGGCCTTCTGGCTCCGCTCAGTCCGCCGTGGCAGCCGATGGACGCCGCAGCCAGCGTCATAATCACGTAGATCACCACCCAGATGGTGCTGGGGATCCGGTACTCCAGGCCGACCATCAATCGTCTCGCGTGCAGCGAGATCACTTCGTTCAACGACTGGATGAAGTATCCGGCAAAAATCGGGCTTGAGGTCTTATCTTTTGCGGCGACTGCCTGGGACCAGACCTGGCTATGTAATTCTTCCGACCGGGAAATCGCCTGTTTGATACTTCTCGTCCGGCCAGCCTCCACTCGAACGTCAACATATTCGCGCAGCAGATTGCGGGTTTCCGTGCGCTGTGGTTCCGGGAGCAAGTCAGCGCGCAGGTAAGCCGCCCTGACCGCGTTGGCCTCGTTGAGGATGGCCTGCCGCACGGCGTCGAAGTGGGTTGCCGCCAGCCAGAACGTGAACGCAAGAAGGAACGTCAGCAAGCCCAGCATAGCCGCAACCATCGAACGAACCGTCACCTCCTGCTCAGGGTTTGGCCGCCGGCTCCTCCACCTGCCTGCCCGGAAACCGCTCTCATACGAGAGGAAAGCGAGCGCCACCGTGATCACAAACAGGATCACGATGGGAAAATCATCAAGCAGGCCAAACAACCGCATAAGCATTCCTCACGCCTCCACCGGGAGTTTGGAGTTACGTTTCCAGGCCAATGGCGTTGAGTTAAGCCAGAGGCGGAGGACAATTGAGCATTGCCAATTGGTCATTGCCAATTGTTTCGCAGGAAGTTTAGCTACCTTTACCTGCAAAATAATTGGCAATGACCAATTGGCAATGCTCAATGGCTTAACTTAATGCCGTTGCCTTCAGGGGCTTCGATCATCGTTTCGGACACCAGACAGAAAAATGTAAGAGAGAAAAATAAGAGATGCCATTTTTCTCTCTCACATTTTTCTGTCTGGTCGGTCCGGAGTGGCCGAAACGATGATCGAAGCCCCTTCAGGCGGAACTCCAAACAAAACTCCAAACGGAAAAACAATTTCTTGGCATGCAACTATTACTCCATCGGGCTGGAACCGGCGGCTGATCGTTGAAAAGCGCGCCTTTATTTTCAGCGGCGCGCCGAAGGCTTCGCGTTTTATCGCTTAATTGGGCAGTAGGCGGTGGGTTTCGTACTTGAAGTTCAGCAGGATGCTGTCGTCGGTTTCGGCGCTCACGACCACCTGATAGGCAGGTGGGAAATAGTTGTGACCTTGCTGATTCAAATGTTTCCGAAGCTCGATCAAGTTCTCAGGCGCGGAGAAGAATTCGGCGGCGGCTTGAGCGCCGGCGGAGTTGATGCCGGAAAAGATCAGGGTCCGGTGCTGATGTTCGGTCGAGCTTTGGCTGGGCAAGACCGTGATCAGGCCGTAAACCTGCGTCATGTTGTTTTTCGCGTCACGCTTGGGCGAATAGAGCGAGGTTGCGGTCTGGCCGGGACCGCGGCTGATGATCGAGTCGAGGTACTTGACCGTCAGCGGGCATTTTTCCAGAAAGTGAGTGACGGCGGGACTGTATTCCGGCGCTCCGAACAGGATCACATTGCGCCGACGCAGGGTCGGCATAGTGACCACTTTTTCCGGGAACATCTGCGGCGCGACTCCGGCGGAGACCAGCGTCTTCAACGCCGTCATCGCGCCGATTGCGTCGCCCCAGTAAGTGGCGTTCGTGGTGATCGTCAGAAAATGGTTTTGGCCGTCCGCCGCCGGGTATCTCAGTCTGTACCAGTCGAGCATTTCTTTGGGCATCGGACGCCCGCCAGGGTCGTTAAATGACGGCGGCGCGGTTGAAGAAACCGCCAGCGGCGAGGCTGCCGGATGCACCGAGAAGCTGGGCGGATTGGCAACGCAGACCAGCACTTCCGCGTGCGGACTCAGAATCGGCCCCCAGGCTTCGGCCAATACCGGCGCGATGCTTGGCGGCGGCGCATTGGCGCCGCGTCTGGCCAGCATCAGCAGGTAGATCGCTCCGGCGATCAGCGTTGTGGCGATGACTCCGGCTACGAAACCCCGCAGCAATCTCTCCCTCTCGCCGCCAATCCCGATTTCAGTCAGCGCCGGAAGATCATGACCTGGGGATACCGGAACGAGCGGCGCGCTGAGCTGAGAGATCGAAACGCCGTTGCCATTCGATTTTTCGGGCGGAGTGTTTTCGACGAAGTGTGGGCAATAAGAGCCTTTGTGCAGATCAATGCGGATGGGCGCGTCCGGCTTTTCCTGCTCGTAATACTCGTGGAGTTTTTTCCTGAGCGCGAAGGCGCGGTTGCGCACCCCGGAATCATCTCCGGGCGAGTATTGGCTGGGACGACCCAGAGCTTCGACGCCGATCAGATACTCGGTCAACTCGTGGCCGTGCCCCGCGATCTCCATCTCGCAGACGTATTTCAGGAAGCTTTTTAATTGATCCGACCGGGCAAACGTATCGCTACGCAGCACGGCATCGAGCGCCGCTCGTTTCTGTTCGGTAGTGACCGGCTCGTGTGTTTCGGTGACGGTCTCGTTCATAAGCTCAAATCAGGTTGCGGTTAGCCACTGGAGAAAACGTTACGCGCAGATGTTAGCAAACGTTTTGTGACGTTCCAATACTTGTCAGACAATCTGGGCGGCGGTACAACGCTATACACAAATGCAGTACAAAAAGGTAACTTTCCTTCCTTAACATTAGAAACAGAAGAAATAGAGAAAGACTGGCTTTGCTGAGACCGAGTTTCCTTTCCTGAATTCATCGTCTTTCGGTATTCGAAGGACGCCCATTGCCCACATCTGGAGGCTGAGATCATGAAATCTTCCGTTCGACGGCTGATGGAACATCAGTACGACCGAAGGTCCTTCTTCAAAACGCTTGGAGCGACGGCCATTGGCGCTGGCGCCGCAGGCTGGCTCACAAATGAAGATGTTGAAGGCGCGGTCAAAAACGTTCAACGCAACTCGATCCCTTCCCAGCTCAAGATCACCGACCTGCGCGTCGCCGTCATCGCCGGCGCGCCGATGACCGTGCCGCTCATCCGCATTGACACCAACCAGGGCATCTCCGGCTACGGCGAAGTGCGCGATGGCGGCAGCAAGATTTACGCCTTGATGCTCAAATCGCGCATCCTCGGTGAAAACCCCTGCAACGTGGACAAAATATTCCGAAAGATCAAACAGTTCGGCCACCACGCGCGGCAAGCTGGCGGCGTTTGCGGCGTCGAGATGGCTTTGTGGGATTTGGCGGGCAAGGCTTACGGCGTGCCAGCGTTTCAGATGCTCGGCGGTAAATTCCGAGACAAAGTTCGTCTCTACGCCGACACGACCGAAGGGGCGGCGGGTTTGCAAAGACAACCCGGCGCGGCGCCCGATGGCACAACCGCCGGCAAGCGGCTCAAGGCGCGCATGGATTTAGGCATCACTTTCCTCAAGCAGGATTTCGGCATCGGCCTGCTGCGCGGCATCCCTGGCACGCTCTCCCAACCAGCGGGCAACGAGGGGACAGGCCGCGCGAATGTGATGCACCCGTTCACCGGCATCGAGATCACCGACAAAGGCGTGGAGGTTCTGTCGAACTTCGTCGGCGAGATTCGCTCGGTCATCGGGATGGAGATTCCGCTCTCGTCCGATCATTACGGCCACATCAGCGTCAACAGTTGCATCAAGCTGGCCCGCGCGATGGAGAAGCACAACCTGGCCTGGATGGAAGATATGGTGCCGTGGCAACTCGGCCACCTGGTCAAACAGATCAAGGACTCGACCACCACGCCCATCCTGACCGGCGAGGACATTTACCTCAAAGAAGAGTTCATCAAGCTGATCGATATGGAAGCGGTGGATATGATCCATCCTGATCTGGCCAGCTCTGGTGGCTTGCTCGAAACCAAGAAGATCGGCGATTACGCGATGGAACGGGGCGTGCCGATGGCGATGCACTTCGCCGGTTCGCCCATCTCGTTCCGGGCGAACGTCCATTGCGCAGCGGCGACCGAGAACTTCATCGCGCTCGAACACCACTCGGTTGACGTGAACTGGTGGGAGCAGATGGTCAAGACCAAAACGCCGCTGGTCGAAAAAGGCTTCGCGCCCGTGCCCGAAGAGCCGGGTCTGGGCATTGACGACCTCGTGCCCGAAGTTATCAAGCAACACATGCATTCCGATCATCCGGGCTATTTCGAGCCGACGCCCGAATGGGACAAGGATCGCGTCAACGACCGGTTGTGGAGTTAATCAGTACCGCGAGTGGTAGCGAGCGTGGCTCCATCTGTTGATCATTGATGAAGCCACGCTCGCTACCGCTCGCGGCAGCGGATTGCGCTCCCAATCGTTATTGCAGCAACACTGAAACTTAACTGGAGGATTGTTATGGCAAGGAGATATTTACTGCTCGTTGCGTCGTTCATTTTTGTTCTCGCCGCGGCCGTTTCCGCATTGGCGCAATCCGACCGCGGCGTGATCACGGGCGATGTTACCGACAAGGACGGCGCCGTGATCGCCGGCGCTACGGTGACGGCGACCAACACGGCCACGAACATCGCGTCAACGGCGGTGACGACCAGCGGCGGACGCTACACCATCCCGGCGTTGCTCGTGGGGCCGTACAAAATCCGCGTCGAGAAGACGGGGTTCAAAACCGCGAGCGTTGACAACGTAACCGTCAACGCTTCGACGACCACTTCGATTGACGTGGCGATGGAAGTTGGCGACGTGTCCCAAACGGTGGATGTGGTGGCTTCGACCGGCGCGCAGGTGCAGACCGAAAACGCCAAGATCTCTTCCGGCGTGACGAACAAACTGGTCGAAGAGCTACCCCTGGTCGTCAGCGGCGCCGTGCGTAACCCATTCGATCTGGCCGTGCTGACGCCCGAAGCCCGCCCCTTCGGCACCAGTTCCGGCGGCGCGGATTTTTCCATCGGTGGTGGGCAGGGCGGCGCGTGGGGCGTCACGCTCGACGGCGTGAATGCGGGCACGGCGCGCTTCGGTTCGACGCAGTGGGCCAGTGTCAACACGCCCTCGCTCGAAGGCATCACTGAATTCACCGTTGACACCAACGGCTTCAAGGCCGAATACGGGCGCGCCTCGGGGGGCAACCTCTCTTTCGCTTCAAAAGGCGGCACGAACCAGTATCACGGCTCGGCCTATGAATTCATCCGCAACAACGCCTTCGACGCGCGCAGCTATTTTGAAAACACGCGCGGCATTCTGAAGCAGCACGACTTCGGCTGGTCGTTCGGCGGCCCGGTCTGGATTCCGAAGATTTACAGCGGCAAGGACAAGACCTTCTTCTTCTCGACGATGGAATGGTTCCGCAACCGCCGCGCAGGACAGCCGTTCACCGCTTCGGTGCCGACGCCCGAAATGTACACCGGCGATTTCAGCAAATGGGTTGACCGCAACGGCAGAATGATCCCGATCTACGACCCGGCGACGACCCGGCTGGTTGGGACCACGCGCGTGCGCGACCCATTCCCCGGCAACATCATCCCGGCCAACCGGATTTCGCCGTTCGCCAGACAGTTTCTCGACCTCGTCAAAGGCGGCATCGGGCCAACGACCTCGGCTGCTCCGGGCACGTTCGATTACGTCAATCAAAACTTCGTCAAACAGTCCGGCACTTCGCTCGACCCGTGGACGAAATTCAGCGTACGCGGCGACCACACCTTCTCCGAGAAGAACAAGCTCAGCGGCCTGTACAACTACGGCTATCACGGCGTGGTACCCGGCGCCGACGGCTTTCCGGGCCTCGGCGGCCCGGCGAACACCGGGCGTTTGGGCAATCAGCGCAGCGACGTTTACCGCCTGAACTGGACGCGGGTGATCCGTCCGAACATCGTCAACTCGTTCATCGCGGGCGGCAACAACTGGCGCGAGACCAACTCGTCGCCCAACGCCACGGGCAGCGGATGGAAATCGAAAATCTGCCTGCCAGGCGTCTTCGACTGCGACTTCAACATGCTGCGGGCGCGCTTCGCCGAGTACGCGGGCTGGGGTGAATCAGCCGGCGACGGTTCGGAGAACACCGTCTACTCGTTCGGCGACGACCTCTCGATCGTCAGCGGCCGCCACTCGTTCAAGCTGGGCTACCTTTACGAGCGCCTCCACTACAACGGCTTTGGCCGCCAGACGATGTCGGGCGAAGTCAGCTTCAGCCGCCTGAGCACGAGCGTGCCCGGCGACAACAACCTGACCACCGGTGGCGGCAACAGCTTCGCCTCATACCTGCTCGGCGAAGTCTTCACCGGCTCGACCGAAAACAATCGCTTCGTCAGCCAGCAATGGCGCAGCCATTCGATGTACTTCCAGGACGACTGGAAGATCACACCGAAGCTGACGTTGAACCTCGGCGTCCGTTACGAATTCACGCTGCCTCCGCTCGAAGGCGACGACAAGTGGAGCGACTTCACGCCGGATCGTCCGAATCCGAACGCTGACAATTTCCCCGGCGCGTTGCGATTCGCAGGCAGCGGTCAGGGCCGCGAAGGCTCGCGCACGCTGACGCCCGGCTGGTACGGCGGCATCGGCCCGCGCTTCGGCTTCGCTTATTCGCTCAACGACAAGACGGTGATTCGCGGCGGCGCGGCGCGCAGCTTCGGCGTCGTGCGCACGACCACAGGCAGCACGCATTTCGATGGCGCGATCGTCATCTTCAGCGTCTCTTCGCAGGACAACGGCGTCACGCCGATCTTCAAGCTCGACAATGGATTCATCACCGGCGGCCAGAACATCGTGCCGCAACCTCCGAGTGTTGATCCCGGCTTCGGAGTCAGACCCGGCGTCGCTCCCGGCGTCCCGTGGTGGCAGGGCAGCGAGGCCGTCCGTCTGCCCGAAAGTTACGATTGGACGTTGTCGGTTCAACGGCAAGTGACGAAGAACATGGTCTTCGAGACTTCCTACAACGCCACCATCGGCGCGCACCTCGTGGCCAACCTGCTCAACTTCCAGCAACTGCCGTGGGAGTACATCACGCGGTATGGCGCCAGCTTGTTGAACAGCCAGATGGTGCAAGCGAACGGCACGGACAATCCGGCGGCTGTAGCGGCTGGCATCCGGCGACCATATCCGAGCTTCCGCGGCTCGGTGGCTCAGGCGCTGCGGCTTTATCCGCAATACGGCTCGATCAACACCGGCAGCGGGCACGGCGACAAGAGCGGCCATTCGAGCTATCACGCCTGGGTGACGAAGGTCGAACAGCGATTGGGCTCCGGGCTGACGCTGCTCGGCTCCTACGTATTCTCGAAGCTGATCACGGACACCGACGAGTATGGGATGGGCGCGCTGGCGCTCGATCACTACAACCTCCATCTGGAGAAATCCGTCGGCAATTACGACCTGACGCACAACTTTAAGCTCAGCTACGTCTACGAACTGCCGTTCGGCAAAGGCAAGAAGTGGCTGAACGGAGGCGCGGCGGGCGCTATCCTGGGCGGCTGGCGCATCTCGGCGGTTCATCTCTATTCGAGCGGCACACCGATAGGTCTCGGCAACAGCCAGTCGTTCCCGATCTTCGGCGGGCGCAACACGGCATACGTGAACAGCCTGGATGGCTGGGTCGCCGACACGCCGTCGAATCCCGATTGGCGCAGCGGCGCGACGCGCTATTTCAACAGCCCTTGCGGCTTTGTGACCTGCAACGCATCAGGGCAAGTGACGCAGCCTAATGATCGTCCGGGCAACGCGCCGCGCCGCAACGGAAAAGCGCGCCGCGAGGCCAATCTGGCTGAGAACTTCTCGCTGGCGAAGACCTTCAATTTCACCGAGCGGGTCAGGATGGATTTCCGCTGGGAGGCATTCAACGGCTTCAATCGCGCGATCCTCAATCCGAACAACACGAACGTGCAGAGTCTGGACTTCGGGCGCGTCACGTCGCAGGCCAACGATTCGCGGCGGATGCAGTTCGGGTTGAAGCTGCAGTTCTGAAACGCTGGTTGGCGCCTGGGGTCTGGTGATCGGTTGTAGGCGATTCAAGCGCGCCAGATGCAGTTCGGATTGAAGCTGTACTTCTAACTCTGATGACTTGCTTCACAGCGAGGAGATTATGTTTGACCGAATCCTGCGCCGCCTCCGCGAGAAGGTCCGCGCCGGTCAATACGTGATGTCGGATCACGCGGAGGAGCAGATGGACGAGGACGGACTGGAAATCTTCGATGTGGAGCAAGTCATTCTTACCGGAAAGATCATTGAACGCCAAAGAAACCAATGAATGGAAATATCTGGTACAAGGCGTGACGCTTGTCGCTCAGGAAGCCGTGGTGGTGACGAAGCTGAGTTTTACGGGGAAATTGGTTATCATCACCGTGTATTCAACTTCTTGAGGTAACTGCTTATGAAGAGACAAGCCATGATTTGTGATTTTTGTGGTAAAGAAGGCGCGCGCATCCGTCGGGTGACGCGCACATACGGAAAAGGGAAAGACCTGCTGGTGATCGAGAACGTGCCGGTCATCAGTTGCCCACATTGTGGGGAGAGCTATCTGACGGCTGAGACATTGCATGGGCTGGCTCACATCAAGCGCCAGCGTCGCCGCCTCGCTCAGGAACGACTCGTCGCTGTGGCTGAGTATGCCTGAAGCATGAAGCTCGGTAATATCAAAATTCTGAAGAAGCCTGCGCCTGCGCGGGGCGAAGTCTGACGCTTCTGAAGTCGATAAGCGGTCTTCTATTCTCAAACGCTCGACACATCTGCTTGAGCGGTTCACAAGCGATTTTCAAGAGGAGATAAATTATGTTCCGTCGCATAGCAATTGCAGCGGCAACGTTGCTCATCGTTGGCTGCGTTTGGTTCTCGCTGCCCGGCGCGGGCGGCCAGTCATCTGTTCCCAAAGACCTCCGGGCGCAACGTGACACGTGGACGCCGTTAATGGACGTGCTCGCGCCGAAACGAACGCGCGTCACCGACGAGCAATTGGCGAAAATGAAAGCTCTGCCGGTCGAAGCGATGTGGGGCGCGGTGCAGGGCAAAGGCTACCGGTTTTGTTTCGTCAACCACCTCAAGCTGACTCAACCTGGCGTGAAGATGGTCGGACGCGCGTTGACGATGCGCTACCTGCCGGTTCGACCCGACCTGGATGAAGGCGTGCGCCAGTTGGCGAAAGAAGGGAATTGGGATCACCAGTACAACGTCCGCGCCGGCGAAGACGGTAAGCCGGGCGACATCGCGGTCGTCGAACTCGGCGGAGCGGTTGACCGCGCGACTTTCATGGGCGATATGACCGGGCTGGCGATGAAGATTGCCGGCGTGCGCGGCGTGGTGGTTGACGGCGGCATCCGCGACCTGAACGAGTTTTTGCCGATGAAAGATTTCCCGACTTACTACGCGGGCGCGCACGCTTCGGCAATGGCCGACCAGGTCGGGGTCGAATGGAACGCGCCGGTGCGCATCGGCCAGGTGACGGTCTTGCCCGGCGACGTGGTGGTCGGCGATGAAGAAGGCGTGTTGTTCTTTCCACCGCAACTGGCCGACGAAGTGATCAAAGCCGCCGAGAACACCGTCTACACCGAAGAGTTCAAGCGCGAGATGATGAACAGCAAGAAATACCGCACGCGCGATGTTTATCCGAGGCTCAGCCCTGAACTCGAAAAAGTTTTTGAGGAGTGGAAGAAAGCTCATCCGCGCAAGCCGTAACAACTTTCTTTACAGAAAAATGTCAGACAGAAAAATAGGTCAAACCCGTCAGGTTCCTTCTTCATTTTTCTGCCTGACATTTTTCTGTCTGAAAAACTCAGTTGGTTCTCGTCACAAGGAGGAAACATGAAACGTCGTGACGCCTTGCGCCTGCTTTCCACGGGCGCAGCCGCAGGTGGCGCCAATATCTTTGCCACACAAGCCTTCGCGCAGGAGAGACCGAAAGCCTTGAACGGTCTCGCGCCGGTCAAAATCCGCGACATCAAAACCATCCTGACCGCGCCCGACCGCATCCGCCTGGTCATCGTCAAAGTCGAGACGACCGAGCCTGGGCTGCACGGCTGGGGCTGCGCCACGTTCACACAACGCGCCTTCGTCGTGCACACTGCCATAGAGAAGTACCTGAAGCCGTTTCTGATCGGACGCAATGTGGACGAGATCGAGGACATCTGGCAGTCGAGCTACATGAGTTCGTACTGGCGCAACGGCCCGGTGCTCTTCAACGGGATGAGCGGCGTTGACATCGCGCTCTGGGACATCAAAGGCAAGCGCGCCGGAATGCCGCTTTATCAACTGCTCGGTGGCAAGGTGCGTCACGGCGCCGACTGTTATTTCCACGCCAGCGGGCGCGATTTCCAGCAACTCGAAGAGCGGGCGCGCGCGGCGATGGAGCGCGGCTTTCGCCACGTCCGCATCCAGGCCGGGGTCGAAGGAATGGCGACTTACGGCGCGGGCGGCGTCCAGACGAACCGGACGGACGCATCGGCGAGCGATGACGCCATCGGCCCGACCAATCCGAGGGCGATCTGGGAGTCGGCGAAATACGCGCGAATGGTTCCGAAGATGTTCGAGCAGATGCGGGCGAAACTCGGCGACGACGTCGAATTGCTGCACGACGTGCACGAGCGCGTCACGCTGCAGCAGGGAATTCAAATCTGCAAGGATGTCGAACAATACCGCCCATTCTTCATCGAAGACCCGTTCCCGCCCGAAGAGAACGATCATTTCAAACTGCTTCGCGGGCAATGCAACACGCCGATCGCGATGGGCGAATTGTTCAACACCCAGCACGAATACCTCCCGCTGATCAAAGACCGGCTGATTGATTTCATCCGCATCCACATCTCGCAGATCGGCGGATTGAGTCCGGCGCGCAAAGTCGCGGCCTTGAGCGAATACTTCGGCGTGCGCACCGCGTGGCACGGCCCCGGCGACGCTTCGCCCGTGGCGCACGCGGCGCAACTGGCGCTTGAACTGGCCAGCTATAACTTCGGCGTCCACGAAGGCTCCGGCTTCCCGCAAAACACGCAGGAAGTCTTCAAGGGCTGCCCCGAAGTCAAAAACGGTTACATGCTGGCGCAGGAGAAACCGGGCCTCGGCATGGAGGTTGACGAAGCGCTGGCCGCGAAATTCCCGTTCCCAGAAGGGCCGCCGAATTTTGATTACAGTTGGGGAACGACCAGAAGGCGCGATGGCTCGGTGATCAGGCCATAGCGCATTTGGATCAGTACCGGGAGCGGTAGCGACCGGGTATGATTCGGCCACCGGTGTTGCGGATTCGATCCGCGCGCCGGTGGCCGAACTTTTATCGCCGGACAAGTCGCAAGATGGCGCGCGATGCGGTTACAATTGTGGCAGGCAAAATTCAATCTCGCAGTTTCGGAGAGAAGTTATGACGACATTGATTGAAGCCGTTTACGAAAACGGGGTCTTGAAGCCTTTGGTCGAAGCCGGGTTCAAGGAGCATCATCGTTACCAGGTGATCTTCGAAGAGCCAGCGACAGAAAGCGAAGCGCGGATCAACGGTGATGCAGGCAATGATGAGGCAAATGAGAAGCCCGACACTTACCGCATCCGTGAGATGGAGTGGCTCTCAAAGCATCGCCACGAGTACGCAGGACAATACGTGGCGCTGGATGGAGATCGTCTGGTGAGCCACGGCCCCGATGGGCGGGAGGTTTATTGGCAAGCGCGCGCGGCAGGCGTCAAAGTCCCGTTCACGGCGCATATCGAACCGCCTGATGCTTTGCCTTTCGGAGGATGGTGAGATGCCCTCGAAATGTGGTCGGGCGGCATGGCTGGCTCAATCGCGTGCGGATGGGCTTGATTGATTACGAAGGTAAGCTCTATCTCAGCCGCGCCGATGATGAAATCTGATCCGAGGAGGAGTGAATTATGACAACAGTGATTGAAGCCATTTACGAGAACGGAGTGTTCAAGCCTCTGGTTGAAGCTGGCTTCAAAGAGCGCCATCGTTATAAGGTGATTGTTGAAGAGCCGGCGACGGAGGGCGAGGCGCGGATCAACGGCGATGCAGGCAATGATGAGGCGAATGAGAAGCCGGACACTTATAGCATCCGTGAGATGGAGTGGCTCTCGAAACACCGCCACGAATACCCAGGACAGCACGTGGCTTTGGACGGAGATCATCTGGTGAGCCACGGCGCCGATGGGCGAGAGGTCTACCGGCAGGCGCGCGCAGCCGGCGTCAAAGTCCCATTTATGGCGTATATCGAACCGGCTGATGCTTTGCCTTTCGGAGGATGGTGAAATGCCCTACACGTTGACCTTTGAAGACCTGCTTGAATATGACGCGGGCAAAGAGAGCATCACAGTTCCCGCTACGCTACGTTCGGGTAACAGCTATGTCAGGGTAGAGGCAAAGCTCGATACCGGATCAACTTTCTGCGTCTTCCAGCGGCTTCAAGGCGAACTGCTGGGGCTGGACATCGAGAGCGGATTCCCGGAGTGGATCGGCACGGCGATGGGTTCGTTTCTGACCTATGGCCACGAAGTCACACTCTCAGTGCGCGGATTCGATTTCGACATCGTGGCTTATTTTGCCAAAGACGAGTCGTTCAACCGAAATGTGGTGGGACGACACGGCTGGTTGAATCGCGTTCGTATGGGCTTGATTGATTACGAGGGCAAGCTCTACCTCAGCCGCGCCGATGACGAAATCTGAAACGAGGAGGAGTGAATTATGACGACAGTGATTGAAGCAATTTATGAGAATGGCGTGTTGAAGCCATTGATCGCTTCCGGTCTCAAGGAACAACAACGTTACCGCGCAATCCTGCAGGAAGTCGCGCCGGCGCCGGAGAATTTGGAGATTGATCCGGAGTCGGCCGCGGAGATTGAACGCCGCACAGTAATTCTGCCTGATGGGCGGCGCGGCGTCCGTTTTGTCGGCGCGCGCGCTGCCTGCCTCGAAGATTTCCCGGATGATTTCGATCCGGTTACAGAGGCGCTGGAAGACCTCAAACGTGAGCGCGAGCGCCATTTTCAGGAGGAGATGGATGAGTTCTTTCCGTTGGAGGACGAGTCCTGATGGACTATGTTACCGATACCCATCCGCTGTTGTGGGCTTTGTTTAAGCCGAAGCTACTCGGCAAAGCGGCATTTGCCGTGTTCAAGGAGGTCGAAAACAGACACGCCCGACTGTATGTTCCAGCCATCGTGCTTTCAGAGATGATTATGGTGATCGAGAAGGGCAGGATCCCCAACGCGACTATGCCGATGCTGCTTACTGAAATCGATTTGATGAAGCTCAGCCCGGATCACGAGTTGTTAGCGCTGTTGCCGGACACCGTTCTTGCCAGCCGCACGCTCACTGCCATACCTGATATTTTTGACCGTCTGATCGTCGCCGAAGCTTTACGCCTGGGCTTGCCGCTCATCACTCACGATTCCGTCATCACCAATTCCGGCTCAGTCAGCGTCGTTTGGGACTGAGCGAACGCTGTTCGTCTTTTGTTTACATTCACACTATCTATGGCTGAAGCAAAAACTCATCTCATACGCGGCCTCACGATGACCGACACGACCGCGCTGGTGGTCGGCACGGTCATCGGCACGGGCGTCTTTTTGAAAGCCGCCGTGATGGCGCAAGAGGTCGGCACGCCCACGCTGGTTCTGGCCGCGTGGGTGGCCGCCGGATTGTTGTCGCTCGCCGGTGCGCTGACATATGCGGAACTGGGCGCGATGCTGCCGCACGCGGGCGGCGAATACGTTTACTTGCGAAAGTCGTATGGCGAAGCTTCGGCTTTCCTCTTCGGCTGGCAGCGATTCATTGTGGCGGGCAGCGCGTCGGTCGCCGCTCTGGGCGCAGGTTGCGCCGTCTTCCTCTCGGCCTTTCTGCCGCTCGACGCGGTCTGGGCCGAGCGCAAGTTCAATTTCCTGGGGCAGACCATCAACTGGCAGCTCGGCGCGAAGCAGTTGGTGGCGGTCGGCATAATTTTGCTGTTGTCGGCGATCAATTGTTTGACGGTGGCCTTTGGCGGCAAGGTGCAATCGGCGTTGACTGCATTGAAGATCGTCGGGATAGCTTTTGTCGCTGGCGGGGTCTTCTTCGCCTCTAAGACCGCGACCTGGGCGAATCTGGTGACGCCGCAGGATTCGGCGAACTGGACCGGCTTCGCCGTCTTCGGCGTGGCGATGCTGGCGGCGCTGTGGGGCTACGACGGCTGGAACAACATGCCGATGGCGGCGGGCGAAGTGCGCGATCCGGGACGGAATATTCCGCGGGCCTTGATCGTCGGCATGATCATCGTGATGGCGATCTACTGCCTGCTGAACCTCTGTTACTTTTACGCGCTGCCGTTCGGCGAAATCGTAACTTCCAACTCGACCGCCTACCGCGAAGCTCTGCCGGTTTCGGCCAAAGCCGCGCAGACTTTTCTGGGCGAATACGGCGGCAGATTGATTTCGGTTGTCTTCGTCATTTCGGCCCTCGGCGCGCTGAACGGCTCGATCCTGTCAAACGCGCGCGTGCCTTACGCGATGGCGCGCGACGGATTGTTCTTCGACCGGATGGGCGCGCTCAGCCAGACGACGCATGTCCCGGTCTTCGCCATCATCGTTCAGGGCGTCTGGTCGAGCGTGCTGGCGCTTTCGGGAACTTTCGATCAGTTGACCGATTGTTTGCTCTTCGCCTCGTGGATTTTCTACGGCCTGGTCACTTCGTCGGTCTTCGTGCTGCGGCGCAAGCTGCCGAACGTCGAGCGGCCTTACAAAACGCTCGGCTACCCGATAATTCCGATCGTGTTCGTTTTGGTGGCGGTGTGGCTGATCATCAACACGCTCTTCTCGCGCCCGGTCGAATCGGTCGTCGGACTGGGGTTGATCGTGATCGGTTTGCCACTTTACTTCTACTTCAAATCGCGGCAGCGGAGCGTGGCAAAAGAGACTGAAGTGACAGTCGCCTGAAGAAGACCAAACACTCCGGAGGCAATTGATGCCCAAGGAACACATCAATCCGCCAACTCTCTTTCCGAGCCTCCAACACGGCTTCTCGCAGATCGTCACCGCGAGTGGCGGCAAGACTGTTTACATCTCCGGCCAGACAGCGTGGGACGCCAACAAGCAGATCGTCGGCGGAACAAATCTCGGCGAGCAGGCGAGGCAGGCGCTGCGCAACGTCCGAACCGCCATCGAAGCCGCCGGTGGGACGATGGCCGACGTGGTTAGCCTGCGCATCTACGTTGTCAATTGCCAGCCTGAAGACACCGCACCGGTGGGCGAAGCGCTCCGAGAATTTTTCCCAGCGGAAGCTCCGCCAGCCAGCACGTGGCTGGGCGTAACGGCGCTGGCAGTCAAAGGTTTTCTGATCGAGATCGAAGCCATTGCGGTAGTGGGATGAAATCTCTGTTCGGCGTTGGCGAGGTTTACCTGTGCTATTATTTCTCCGATTGAAATCAAGTTCGTAGAAAGGATGCTTATGCAAACCCAACAACACTTATTGACAGGCATCATCGAAGGAAATCTGATCAAGGTGATCGAACCGCTCGGGCTGGAAGACGGCACGATCGTCGAATTGACCATCGCCGTCCCTTCAGCCAGCGAACAAGCCCGCGAGCGGCAACGTCTCTTGCTGCGGCAAGGGCTACATCTCGGCGGCCCGCCCTACCCAACACGAGAGCAGGTTCATGAGCGATAAGATTCTAGTTGACACGAACATTCTGGTATACGCTTACGACCTGGACGCGGGAGATGGGCGGCGGCCTGGCTCAACGGCGTGAACACGATCTACAGCGAAGACATGCAATCTGGACAAACCATTGAAGGAGTGCGCGTCGAAAACCCTCTGCTTTCCACAATCACCTGATTGAGAGTGACGTTCAAAGATTTGCCTCCGGACGGTGGATGGCGTATCGGCTGCGTCTTTGCGGACAACCTCAGTCCGCAGAAAACTCGCATCCTGCTGATGCTGGCGCTGACCAGGCCCGCGACTACTGATGAATTGCAACGCTATTTCGATCATTGATGACGCAACCGGCGCATCACTGAGTAAAACCATTACAACGCTACAAAAGGAGGCCACCATGCGTGTGAGAAGCAGCTTTTTCACCTTGTTGTTCGCGTTCGCTATCCTGATCCCCGTCTCCGCTCAACTCAAGACGGGGCCGCCTTTGCCACATCAACTGGTCAACGATTGGGCGAAGCTGCCCAAAGGCTGGAACTTCGGCGAATGCTCCGGCGTCGCCACTGACAAACAGGACAACGTCTGGGTCTTCAATCGCGGCTCGCATCCGGTCATTCAATTCGACAGCCGCGGAAACTTCCTGCAAGCCTGGCCCGACATCAAGATCGTTTCGTCGCACGGCGCCCGTGTGGACGCCGACGGAAACATCTGGCTGATTGACGTGAAAGGCCACGTCGTCATCAAGCTCAACCCGGAAGGCCGCGTGCTGATGATCCTCGGCAACCGGCAGGGAACTGCGGGCAACAACGACAGCAAGGATGCGTTCAACGAACCGACCGGCATCGCTTTCGGCGCGAACGGAGACCTCTACATCTCCGACGGCTACGTCAACGCCCGCGTGATCAAATTCAACCGCGACGGCGAATACATCACGCATTGGGGCAAGAAGGGCACGGGCGACGGCGAGTTCAATCTGGTCCACGACGTGTGCCTCGATTCGCAGGAGCGAGTCTATGTCGCCGACCGCACCAATCAGCGCGTGCAAATCTTCGACCGCAACGGAAAGTTCCTGGGCAAATGGACGGACATCGGCGCGCCGTGGGGATTGATCTATTCGCGCAAAGAGAATTGTATTTATATGTGCGACGGGCTGAACAACCGGATCGTGAAGCTCAGTCTGGAAGGACAGATTCTGGGCACGCTCAGCAATTATGGCAAAACACCGGGCAAGCTCGACTTCGCGCACAACATCGCGGTGGACAGCACGGGCGCGATCTACGTGGCCGAGATCAAAAACTGGCGCGTGCAGAAATTCGCAGGGCGCTTGGATTGAAAACAGACCAGTCGAATAAGTTCTTCGGCAAAAGCAATCTGGGATAGACAGGATTAACAGGATTTTTCAGGATTAACTCAAACTCTTTGGTTGACGGGGTCTTCCACCAATCCTGAATAATCCTGTTAATCCTGTCTATCTTCGATTTATTTTGCCGAAGAGCTGAAGGAGTCAAAATGCGATCCATTACCAGATACTTCACACGCTTCGCCATCGCAGTGGCGCTCATTCTCGTAGGCGTGACAGCCCACGCTCAGTCGTGGCAGCCGCCAGCCGATGCCGGGCGTTGTCCCTCGAAATGGGGAGCGGGCGATCAGCGTGGCTCCGGCAACCACATGAAACCGGAGACCGTGCTGCGGGCGACGAAGCTGATTCGCGCAGGTGAGGTGATCGAGCTTGGCCACGCGCTCAACTCGAACATGCCGTTCTTCGGCACGCGGCGCTTCGATGTGCATACCAAACGCACTTTCATGAACCCGCAGTCGAACCGCCGGGGCAGCAACGAAGAGTTGGTCGTCAGCGAAATCGGACAGGTGGGCACGCAGTTCGACGGCTTCGCTCACCAGACCATCGGCGACAGCCTGTACAATTGCTTCAAGGTGGACGAGGCGGCGACTCGCACCGGGTTCAACAAGCTCGGCGTCGAGAACGTCGGCGCGCTCTTCACGCGCGGCGTGCTGATTGACGTAGCTGCGTTAAAGGGCGTGGACATTCTGCCCGACAACTACGAGATCACCGTGCAAGACATCGAACAGTCGCTGGCGCGGCAGAAGCTCAGCTTGCAACCCGGCGACGCCGTGATCATCCACACCGGATGGAGCAAGCTCTGGGGCAAGGACAACGCCCGCTACGCCAGAGGCTGTCCGGGCATCGGCGTCGCGGCAGCCGAGTGGTTAGCGAAGCAGGACCCGATGCTGGTCGGAGCCGACAATATTTCGGTCGAGGTCTCGCCCAACCCCGACCCGAAGGTCTCACTTCCCATTCACCAGATCATGCTCGTGGTGAACGGCATCCATCTGCTTGAAAACATGAAGCTCGATGAACTGGTGGCGAAGCGCGTTCAGGAGTTCGCCTTCATCGTGCAGCCGCTGAAGATTCAGGGCGGCACGGGTTCGACCGTCGCTCCGATTGCTGTTCGCTGAAACAGCCGGAGCCGCGCGCCTTGCCTTTCTCAAAACGCTCTGAAGTGAAATAATCTCTACGTCACCTTCACGGTTCCGCAAGCAACGCTTTCACCGTCTTATCATTTGCCCGCTGGTCAGCGGATTTGACTGTCAGGGAGGAGCAAGCAGATGGCACAACCAGACACATTACTCGAGGTAGAGTTGGAGCGCGACGAAGGTTCGGAGATTGCGGCGCTGTTCGAGGCTGAGAAGAAGGCCTTCTGGGCTTTGCGCGGGCAATTGCTTGACCAATACGAGGGACAATACGTGGCGATTCATCAGGGACGCGTCGTGGATCACGACACGGACAAGCTCAAACTCGGCTTGCGCGTCTACCGGCGCTTCGGCTATCAGCCTATCTATGTGCAGTTGGTCAGCCGTCAAGGATTGCCTGTCAAGTGGTTGGCATCGCCTCAGCGTTTGGAGCAATGACGATGGTGCGCTACAACTATAATCAGCAGTTGGAGCCGCCCGCTCCCTTCATTTACGCCACGGTGACAACGCCTGATCCGGGAGCCGGAGCAGCGCGGGCCGAACGCATTCCGATGCAGCTCGATATTGGCGCGGCTCTTACGGTCATTCCACAAAGGTTGGCGTCGGAGTTGGGGTTGATCAAATTCAGCGAAGTTGGGGTAGGCGGATTTCGCCGCGACCCGGAAGTCGAGGATTCCTTCCTTGTCCGTCTGCAAATCCACGATTGGGAGATCGAAGCGGTCGAAGTGATTTTAGGAGACGACAGCTATGGCCTACTCGGTCGGGACGTGCTCAATCAATTTCTGCTCACGCTCAATGGCCCTGAACTTCATTTCACCATCCAACGCCCAGCCGAATCTGCCGCCTCGTAATAGTCAAAATCATACGGACGCATAACAAGCTGTTTCCAACGTTTTCAAGAGTTAATCAGGCAACCAACTTCGACAGAATGGAACGTAACCGCTGGCAACAGATTGAAGAGTTATATCACGCGGCGTTGGAACGCGCGCCGGACGAGCGCGCGACGTTTCTGGCCGAAGCCTGCGCCGGCGACTCCGGCTTGCGCCGCGAGGTCGAGGAGTTGTTGCGCTATGACGGCGCTGAGGAGAGCTTTCTCGAAGAGACCGCGCTGGCGATGGAGGCGCGGCGGCTTGAAGTTGAAGACCTGAGCACGACCAAAGCGCAGGGGATCATCAGGCGCCAGATCGGCGGTTACAAGATTCTCGCGCTGTTGGGCCGCGGCGGGATGGGCGAGGTGCATCTGGCGCTCGACCCGCGGCTGGGGCGCAAGGTGGCGCTCAAGCTGTTGCCCGCCGAGTTCACGCACGACCGGGAGCGGGTGCGGCGCTTTGCGCAGGAGGCGCGCGCGGCCTCCGCGCTCAACCACCCGAACATCATCACGATTCACGAGATTGGCGAAGTCGAAAATACTCATTACATCGTCACCGAGTACGTCGAAGGCGAGACGCTGCGCCAGCGGATGTCCGACGCGCCGCAAAAACAGATGAAGCCGTCGGAAGCGATTGAGCTGGCCAGACAGATCGCCGCCGCCCTGGCCGCCGCGCACGAGGCCGGGATCACGCACCGCGACATCAAGCCGGAGAACGTGATGGTGCGGCGCGACGGCTTGGTCAAAGTGCTGGACTTCGGCTTGGCCAAGCTGACCGAAGAAAGACAGGGGGACAAGGAGAAAAGGGGACAAGGAGAAAATCCCCTTGTCTCCTTGTCTCCCCCTCCCCCCCTCTCCTCCACCGGGGTGGTGATGGGGACGCCGCGATACATGTCGCCGGAGCAGGCGCGGGGTGAGAAGGTGGATGCGCGGACAGACATTTTCAGTTTGGGCGTGGTGGTCTACGAGATGCTCGCGGGTCGCGCGCCGTTCACTGGCGCGACGGCGAGCGATTGTCTGGCCGCGATCCTGAAAGACGAGCCGCCTGACCTGACGGAGACGAACAGCAAAGTCCCGCCGCAGCTTGAACGCATCGTGCGGCGCTGTCTGGAGAAGCAGCCGGAACGGCGCTTCCATTCCGCCTACGATCTCGGCTTTGCGCTCGAAGCGTTGTCTACTTCATCAGGCTCGCGGCCAGAGTCACAATTGGACACGACGCCTGCGGTTGAAACGAGCAGCGCAACGCCGCTTCGCGCTGGCCACGAGAAATGGTGGATGGGCGTCGCTGCGCTGGCGATGCTGATGGCTGTGGGCTTTGCGTGGGCATACTTCACGCGCCAGCCCACGCCCGATGCGCGGGTGATGAAGTTTTCCATCCTGCCGCCAGAGAAGTCGAGCTTTGGCCAGATCGCTGTGTCGCCGGATGGCCGCCATCTGGCCTTCACAGCGGCCACCGGCGGCAACGTGCAACTCTGGGTGCAGGCGCTCGATTCAACCGAAGCCAAGCCGCTCGCCGGCACAACCGGCGCGACCTTCCCCTTCTGGTCGCCCGACAGCCGCTTCATCGGCTTCTTCGCCGATGGCCGGCTCAAGAAGATCGAGTTTACAGGCGGGCCGGTACAAACGCTCTGCGATGTGACGGGGCCTTTCGGCGGCGCCTGGAGCCGCGACGGGGTGATTCTCTTTGTGCAAGGGCCGATCGGGCTGTTGCGGGTCTCTGCGACGGGCGGCGAAGTCACACAGGTGGCAACCCCCGACAGGTCACGCCAGGAGCTTTTTCAGCGCTACCCCACTTTTCTGCCGGACGGCCAGCGCTTCCTCTACAGCATTCAGAGCAGGCAGAAGGAGACGCGCGGGGTCTACCTCGGGTCGCTCGACGGGACGGTCAGGCGGCGACTGCTCGACGACTATACAGTGGTCAAGTATATGGCCGCCGTCCCCGGCGACACGGCCAGCGGCGCCGGCTGGCTAGTCTTCGGGCGCGACGGCGCCTTGCTGGCCCGGCCCTTTGATGCCCGCCGACTCGAGTTCACCGGCGAGCCCTTCGCGCTCTCAGACAAGGTCGGGAGTGATCTTATTTTCGCCAATCACTTCACCTTTTCCGTCTCCGACAACGGCGTGCTGGTCTTTGATCCGAGCCTCACGCGGCAGCGTCGCCAATACCTCTGGGTGGATCGTCGCGACCAGCCAACCAACTCGCTGGCCGCAGGTCTTTTCCAGCTTTGGCTCTCCCCTGACGAAAAGCGTTTTATCGCCGACCGCACCGATCCCCAGACCGTCACCTACGACCTCTGGCTGTGTGACATAGCGGGGGGCAATGCCGCGCGCTTCACCTTCGATCCGGCGAATGATATCAATCCCGTCTGGGCGCCGGATGGGAGCCGCATCGTCTGGGCTTCGAATCGGGACGTGATTACCAACCTCTATCAGAAGGCGGCCAGCGGCGCCGGAGAGGAAACGCTGTTGTGGAAGTCGGATTACCACAAACATCCCACCGACTGGTCACGAGATGGGCGCTTCATCATTTATCGCCAAGCTGACCCGAAGACGAAATGGGATGTCTGGGTCTTGCCGGTGAACGGAAATGGCGAGGCGAAGCCGTTCCCCGTGGTACAGACGGAAGCTAATGACCTAATTTTTGCCCAAATAGAGCGACAATTCATCATTGGCGAATGCGGTTTTGACTGCCGCCGCCAGGGGATGTCGCCCATTGAGTGTAATTTGTTGAATATGCCCTGACTCACTGAGCG
>Ga0187892_10003906_pt1 | contig 26190 bp, 32 predicted proteins | sample MA1701073metaG_FD_139345 | JGI IMG/M metagenome (GOLD analysis project Ga0187892, IMG submission 139345) | Bio-ooze microbial communities from a basaltic lava cave in the Kipuka Kanohina Cave System on the Island of Hawaii, USA - MA170107-3 metaG ... | reverse complement strand
GGCGATGAGTTCCCACTCCTCATCGCTCATATCTCCGTGGACTGTCCTCCACGTCTGTGCCTTTGCGACCGGTTCGGACTCGATGAATTGAGTATAACTCCTCAGGCCACCTGGGACGCGGCAATCCGGCCAGCTAGCAGGACAAACATTGCGAACAGCCTCTGAGAGCCCTTCCCGAGCTCTGGCCGTTGAAGTTCGAGTAGCCGACGCCCAGCGACCCGAAGGTGGTCGCCGCCGAGCGGAGCAGGCGCGGCGGCAGCAGCGGCGCGAGGGAGCTCACGTCTTTGTCAAGCTATCGGTGGCCCGCGGGGCTCCTTCCCGGATTTCCGTGCGGTGGAGATCGGCGACCCGAACCGCTGGAGGTGGCGCACATGGCCCTGTTGACCCCCGAGGAGCTCTCGGACGCGATGGTGGGTCTCGATGGCTGGACGGTGGTCGACGGCCAGCTCGAGAAGGAGCTCACGTGCCCGGACTTCCGGGCGGCGGTGGCGTGGGTCGTGCGCGCCGCCTTCGAGGCCGAGGCGGCCAACCACCACCCCGACATCGACATCCGCTACCGCCGCGTCCGGTTGCGGCTCTCGACGCACAGTGAGGGTGGCCTGACGGCGAAGGACATCGAGCTGGCGAGGGCGCTGGACGGCCTGGCGACGGGATGAGCGGGTCGCGGCTGCGGCTCGCGTCGTTCAACATCCTCCATGGTCGGAGCCTCGCCGCCGGGCCGATGAGCCCTGACCTCCTGGCCGACGCCTGCGCCTCGACCGGTGCCGACGTGTTGTGCCTCCAAGAGGTCGACCGCGGGCAGCCGCGCTCGGGCTCGGTCGACCAGACGGCGGCGATCGCCCGTCGGATGGGCGCCACCGACTGGCGCTTCGAGCCTGCGCTCGTGGGCGAGCCAGGCGGGCGGTGGCACGCGGCCACCGAGGGCGACGGCGATCTCGACGGGCCGGCGCCGGCCGAGCCTGGCTACGGCGTGGCGGTCGTCTCCCGGGTGCCGGTCCGGACCTGGCACGTGGTGCGCCTCGCGGCCGCGCCGGTCCGGTCGCCGGTCGTCGTCCCCGGCGGGCGGGGACGGTTCGTGCTGCTACCCGACGAGCCCCGGGTGGCACTGGCCGCGGTCGTCGACGGACCTCGAGGCCCGATGGCCGTGGTCTGCACGCACTTGTCGTTCGTTCCCGGATGGAACGCCCGCCAGCTGACGCTCCTGCTCCGCGAGGTCGCGTCGCTGGCTCCCGGAGTGGTCGTCGCGGGGGACCTCAACCTCCCCGGCCCGCCCGTGCGGCTTCTGGCCCGGTCGATGGGATGGTTGCCGTTGGTCCGGGCCGTGACCTTCCCCGCCGGCCGTCCGTGGCTGCAGATCGACCATGCCCTGGCCCGCGGTGACGTGGGATCGGTGGCCGCCTGGTCGACGCCGCTACTGCCCGTGTCGGATCACCTGGCCATGGTCGTGGACCTGGCGGCGGCCGACGGCAAGGGGCGGGCCGCGAAGTAGGGTCGGCTGGCGCATGCACCGTTTGGAGGTCGACCTCGAGCAGCTCGATGCCGCCGGGAGCTCCGTCCCGCTGATCGACGTCCGCAACCCCGACGAGTACGAGGCGGAGCGGGTGCCCGGCGCCCGGCTGCTGCCCCTGGGCGAGCTGGTGGCCCGCGAGGGCGAGATCCCGCGCGAGGGTCCGGTGTACCTGATCTGCGCGACCGGGGCCCGTAGCCTCAAGGCGGCCGAGTACCTGCGGTGGCGAGGGGTCGAGGCGTGGTCCGTGGCTGGTGGCACCAAGGCCTGGGCCGAGAGCGGGCGCCCGACAGAGGCCGGGACCGCCGTCTAGCCGGCTTCAACCCGAGCTCCGCCGGAGGTCGATGCGCAGCACGAGGACGCCGTCTTCGAGCGCCCAGCTGGCATCAGCCAGCATGGCGAAGTCCTGGTAGTCGAGCTGCATCCGCTCCACGAACCGCCGGCGGTCGGCGCCCTCGAGGGGCGGGACGCCGCGATCCCGAACGGCACGGGCCCGTTCGGCGAAGCGCTCGATCATGCCCTCGATGACGGCCTCGGCGGACTGGTCCGGCTGGGGTTCGTCGGCCATGTCCCACGGTATCGAGGCGGTAGACTCGCCGTCCTTGGCAGGGCTGAACTGGGAGCGGGATGGTCAAGAAGGGACGGCACCGGCGCTTCGAGGAGGCCCGGGCGCTGAAGCGGAGCAACGAGCCGATCGTCGAGCCGTGCGCCGAGTGCGGCGCCGGCCCCGACGAGGACCACGCCTCGTGGTGCCTGGCCACCGAGGACGACCAGGGCGACGACCCGTGGGCCGAGCTCCGCGACGGTGACAGCCGGGCCGACTGAGTCGTCGGCCCTGCCGGGCGGCGTCGACGCCGCGCCGGCCAGCGATCAGGTCTCCGGTCGATGCTCCGTCGCGCGCCGTCCCTTCAGCACGGGGTGGGGCAACGGGGCGCTGCCGGACGTACGGCTCGCGAGGTAGGCCGCCAAGGTCCCGTAGATCCGTGGGCCGACCATCGCCCGCAGCTCGTCGGCCATCGCCTCGAACACCGGCAGGGCACCGTCGAACGCCTCGGGCGCCTCGGTGCACCACCAGGCGAACTCGGCGCCGCCCGCGCCCCACTCCCGGCGACCCCACTCGCTCACCGTCGAGGTGACGTGGCCGGAGCCCTCGTCACGGTCCTCGCGGCGGAGCGGGAGCTGCCAGCACACGTCGGGCTTGAGGTCCATCGGCCGGACTCCGCGGGCCACCGCCGCCTGGTGGAGGGCGCAGCCCGGTCCGGTGGCGAAGCCCGGCCGGTTGAGGAGGATGCAGGCGCCCTCCGCCATGCGCGTGACCCGCTCGCCGCTGGGGGACTCCTTGACGATGCCGCGGCGTGAGCCCCGGGCGAAGAACTGCCACTCGGCCGGACTCAACGTCGCCACCGCGGCCTGCACCCTCGCCTCGTCGTCCGGCCCGGTGAAGTGGGCACCGTAGGAGCAGCACCCCGTGGCCAGCTCCGGCGCCGGCTCCGTGAGGACACCCTGGCACCCGGAGCCGTAGAGGCACGCCCACCGGCTGAGCAGGAACGTGACGTCGAAGGTCCAGGTCCGGTCCTCGTCGGGATCCTCGAACGAGACCCATTCGCGAGGCCGCGGCCCGGGCATCGGCCAGGAGGCTACCGGCGCCGCGTCGACTCCCCGGCCCGACCGGCACCACGAGGTAGTCTTCGAGCCCGTGGCGAAACACATATTCGTGACCGGGGGGGTCGCGAGCTCGCTCGGCAAGGGCCTCACGGCCGCATCGCTGGGGCGACTGCTCAAGTGCCGGGGCCTGCGGGTCACCATCCAGAAGCTGGACCCGTACATCAACGTCGACCCCGGGACGATGAACCCGTTCCAGCACGGCGAGGTCTACGTGACCGAGGACGGCGGCGAGACCGACCTCGACCTCGGCCACTACGAGCGGTTCATCGACGAGCACCTGCACCGTGACTCCAATGCCACGACCGGGTCGATCTACTCGGCCGTGCTGGCCAAGGAGCGGCGGGGCGACTACTTGGGCGGCACCGTGCAGGTCATTCCCCACATCACCAACGAGATCAAGGAACGGATCCTCCGCGTGGCCACCGAGGACGTCGACGTGGTCATCACCGAGGTGGGCGGCACCGTCGGCGACATCGAGATCCTTCCCTTCCTCGAGGCCATCCGGCAGTTCCGCAAGGACGTCGGGCGCGACAACGTCTGCTACATCCACGTCACGCTGGTCCCGTTCATCGGGCCCTCGGGCGAGCAGAAGACCAAGCCGACGCAGCACTCGGTGACCGAGCTGCGCAGCCGGGGCATCCAGCCCGATGCCATCGTCTGCCGCAGCGACCGGCCACTGTCCGCCGGGTTGAAGCACAAGATCTCCTCGCTGTGCGACGTGGCGTCCGAGGCCGTCGTGAGCGCGGTGGACGCCCGCAACATCTACGAGATCCCGCTCGTGCTCCACCACGAGGGACTCGACGCCGAGGTGTGCCGCATCCTTCGGGTCGACGCCCCCGACCGTGCGCCGCGCCTGGAGGGCTGGCAGGCACTGGTCGAGCGGGTCGAGGCCGCTGTGATGCCCGTGCGCATCGGCCTCATCGGCAAGTACGTCGTGCTGCCCGACGCCTACCTGTCGGTCGCCGAAGCCCTCCGCCACGGTGGCTACGCCCATGGCGCACGGGTCGAGATCGACTGGGTCCAGGCCGAGGACGTGGAGGGGCTCCTGGCCGTCGGGCGCCTGCGCGACCTCGACGGCCTCGTCATCCCCGGCGGCTTCGGCTCTCGCGGCATCGAGGGGAAGATCGCGGCGGCCGGCTACGCGCGGGAGCACGGGATCCCGTGCCTCGGCCTGTGCCTCGGGATGCAGGTGATGGTCATCGAGTTCGCCCGCGACGCCTGCGGGCTGGCCGGGGCCAACTCGTCGGAGTTCGACTCCGAGACGCCCCACCCGGTCATCGACCTCATGGACGAGCAGCGCGAGGTGGTCGACTACGGCGGCACCATGCGCCTCGGCGTCTACCCGGCGCGACTGCGGCCGGGGTCGCAGGTGCACGCCGCGTACGGCGAGCCGGTCGTCTACGAGCGGCACCGCCACCGGTACGAGTGCAACCCCCGGTACCGCCGGCGGCTGGAGGACGCCGGCCTGTGGGCCGTGGGCACCAGCCCGGACGACCGGCTGGTGGAGCTCGTGGAGCTGCGTGACCACCCCTTCTGGGTCGGCACCCAGGCCCACCCGGAGTTCAAGAGCCGCCCCGACCGGCCGCACCCGCTGTTCCGGGCCTTCGTCGGCGCCGCCCTGGTGCGGGCCGAGGGCCGCGCTCCTCGACTGCTCCCGCTTGAGCCGGTTCCGCAAGCTCTCTGAGTCGCTCGCCTATCGCGGTTCGCTCATCACGGCGGGGCGGGCGACCTACGAGGGCCCGTCCGGCGACCGGTTCGACCGCGACATCGTCCACCATCCGGGGGCCGTCGTCGTCGTCCCGGTGCTCGACGGTGGGAGCACGGTCCTGATGGTCCGCCAGTACCGGGCCGCGGTCGACCGGGTCCTGCTGGAGGTGCCCGCCGGCAAGCGCGACGTCACCGACGAGCCGGTCGAGTCCACGGCCCGGCGGGAGCTCGCCGAGGAGGTCGGGATGGTGGCCGGGTCGCTCCACCTGCTGGCCGAGTTCTACAACTCACCCGGCTTCTGCGACGAGCACTCCTGGCTCTTCCTGGCCACGGACCTGACCCCGTGCCCCAGCTCGGCCCAGGGCGTGGAGGAGGAGCACATGACGCTGGAGCGGGTGGCGTTCGAGGCGGTGGACGGGCTCGTGGCCGACGGCGAGCTGGTGGACGCCAAGTCCCTCCTCGGCCTGTGCCTGGCCCGGCGGGCACTGCGGTCGATCACGGGAGGGACGTAACGTCGATCCCGTGATCGTCGGGGTCCCTACCGAGACCAAGGAGGGCGAGCACCGCGTCGCGATGACGCCCGACGGGGTCCGCGAGCTCGTCGCCCGCCACCACGCCGTGCGAGTCGAGCGGGGTGCCGGTGCCGGCTCCTCGATCTCGGACGACGAGTACCGCGCCGCGGGCGCCGACCTGGTCGATGCCGACGGCGCATGGGATGCGCAGCTCGTCGTGAAGGTCAAGGAGCCACAGCCCGCGGAGTTCGCCCACCTCCGGTCGGACCTGGTCCTGTTCACCTACCTGCACCTCGCCGCCGAGCCCGACGTGGCCTCCGAGCTGCTGGCCCGAGGCACGACGGCGTTCGCCTACGAGACGGTGCAGCTCTCCGACGGGGCGCTGCCGCTGCTGGCCCCGATGAGCGAGGTGGCCGGCCGCATGGCGACCCAGATCGGCGCCCACTACCTGGAGCGGGACTGGGGTGGGCGCGGCGTGCTCCTCGGCGGCGCGCCCGGCGTACGGCCGGCGCGCGTGGTCGTGCTCGGGGCGGGCAACGTCGGGTGGAACGCGGCGTGGATCGCAGCCGGCATGGAGGCCGAAGTCCTGCTGCTCGACCGTGACCTCGACCGGCTCCGGGTGGTGGACCAGATCCACAAGGGCCGGATCATGACGCTGGCTTCCAACCGTGGCGCCGTCGAACGGGCCGTCGTCGAGGCCGACCTCGTGATCGGCGCCGTGCTGGTCGCCGGCCGCCGGGCCCCGACCCTCGTCGACGAGGACACGGTCCGGGCCATGAAGCCGGGCGCCGTCATCGTCGACATCGCCGTCGATCAGGGCGGCTGCATCGCCACGACGCGCGAGACCACGCACGCCGCGCCGGTGTTCGAGCGCCACGGGGTCCTGCACTACGGAGTGGGCAACGTCCCGGGAGCCGTGCCCCACACGTCCACCTACGCCCTGACCAACGCCACCCTGCCCTACGTAGCCGAGCTGGCCGAGCACGGGACCGTGGCCGCCGCCCGGCGAGATCCGGCCCTCGTGGCCGGCCTGAACACCGCCGCCGGCCGGGTGACCAACGCGGCCGTGGCCGAGGCCCTGGCGCTCGACCCGGTGCCGCCCCTCGATGCCCTCGCCGGGAGGTGAGGGTGGCCGAGCCCCTTCCCGGCGAAGCCCTCGAGTTCCTGTCCTGGCTCTCGGTGGAGCGGGGCCGCTCGGTCAACACCATCGCCGCCTACCGCCGGGACCTGACGGGCTACGTCGCCTTCCTGCGGGCCCGCGGCCTGCTGCCGGCCACCGCCACACCCGCCGCGGTCGAGGAGTACGTGGCCACGCTGGTCGCCGCCGGGCGTGCCCCCTCGTCGGTCGCACGGGCCCTCGTCGCCGTGCGGGGCCTGCACTCGTTCCTGGAGGAGGAGGGCATCGGCGAGGACCCGACGGTCGACGTGGGGCGGCCCAGGGTGCCCGCCGGCCTGCCCAAGGCCCTCCGCGAGGACGAGGTCGCCCGGCTGCTGGCGTCGGTCACCGGCGACGACGCCGTGGCGCGCCGCGACCGCGCTGCCCTCGAGGTCCTCTACAGCTGCGGCCTGCGGGTGTCGGAGCTGGTCGGTCTCTCCCTCGGCGACGTCGACCTGGACGGAGGGCTGGTCCGGGCCTTCGGGAAGGGATCCAAGGAGCGCATCGTGCCCCTCGGCCGCCTGGCCTCGGCCGCCGTCGCCGCGTGGCTGGCGCCGGGCGGTCGGGACGAGCTGGTGCCGACCCGCTGGCGGCGCCGCAACGACGCCGAGGCCGTGTTCCTGAACCGGCGAGGGGGGCGACTCTCCCGTCAAGGGGCGTGGGCGGTGGTCCGCCGGCACGCCGATGCGGTGGGACTGGCCGATCGCCTGACGCCGCACGTGCTGCGCCACTCGTGCGCCACTCACATGCTCGACCACGGCGCCGACATCCGGGTCGTGCAGGAGCTGCTCGGGCACGCGTCGATCTCGACGACCCAGATCTACACGAGGGTCTCCACGGAGCGCCTCCAGCAGGCCTACGAGCAGGCCCATCCGAGGGCCAGGTAGGCGCTCGCCCTCCGGTCCGAGAGGTGCAGGAGATCCGCGTCATCCACGTGTGAAGGGGCGTCGGGCGGGGCGGAACGAGTGATGCGCCAAGGGCCGACCTCGGCTGGCGCCCGCGATGGTGCTGGGGCCACACGGTCCCGACTGCCGAGACGAGGGGGTTACGGCGAGATGGCGCTCGACACGATGTCCCGGTCGAAGTCCGTCCAGCTGGCGGTGTGGACTCTTGGGGAGGCCCGGCGGCGTCGCCAGCACGACGCCCACACGCCCGGCCACCGGTCGGCGGAAGCGCCCCGCTCCCGGGGCGGCGCCCGGCGACCGGGTCCCCTACGTCACCGACTGGCAGCTGCGCGGCTGAGCACCGCGGGGCCCCCGCGGCCTCCCGGGTACCTCGGGAGGCCGGTCCGTCCACAACCTCGCCAGGGTGACCGGTAGTCTCGGGGGATGCCCGGTGATGCGCAGCAGGCCGACCAGCGCGCCGCCCTCGAGCGCGAGCGCGGCCACCTGCTGGCCCAACTGACCGAGCTCGGCCAGGGCGATGCGAGCCGGTTGGACTTCGACCACAACTTCGCGGATTCCAGCCAGGTGACCGCCGAACGGACGGAGGTGGAGGCGCTGACGGCCTCGCTCCAGGAGTCCCTCGGCGACATCGAGGAGGCCCTGGCCAAGTTCGACAACGGCTCGTACGGCACCTGCGAGCGTTGCGGCCAGCCCATCGCAGGAGCCCGCCTCGAGGCCATGCCGGCAGCCCGGCTCTGCATCACCTGCGCCCACGCCCGCTGAGCAGAGGCGGCGCCCAGCCCGCACGGGCGCCCCGGCCAGCCGTCGGCGCCCACCGGTAGAGTCCCCCCGATGACCGCCACGGTCGCCGAGGACATGGTGCGGTCCCGGCGCTTCGGCGCCCGCACCCGGGTCCGGGTCGACCTCCACGGCATCTCGCGCTTCGGGCCCGGCGACGACCGCACCCTCATCCGGTGGGAGTGGATCGACACCATCGACTCGGGCGCTGACGGGGTGGTCGTGTCGTCGGGCGGCGGCTCGCTGACGCTGCCGCGCGGAGCCTTCGGACTGGCCCCGGACGACCTGGCTTCGCGCCTCGACGCTGCCCGGTCGATCGTGCAGCGCCCCGACGTCATCGGCGCGCTCGCCAGCGGTTCGTAAGCGGTCCATGACCCGGGCCCGCATCCTGCTCTTGATCGTCATCGTGCTGGGGCTGGCTGCCGCCGCCGCGTCCCTCACCATCCCCGTGGAGACCGGCTACGGCGACGATCCCATCCTCAACCTCGACGGCCTCGATCCCACGGTCGAGCCGCCGGCTCCGGGTTCCGACAAGGTCGTTTGCGAGGCCGCCGACCAGTCCGCTTCGCAACCGGTCACCTTCGATGCGTTGGCACGCGAACGGGCGTGCCGGGAGGCGTCGACCCAGCGGGTGGCCTCGGCCGTGGCGTGGGTCGCCCTGCTCGCCGTGGTGGTGCTGGCCGCGCTGCTGGCCTTCACGGGACGGCTCGGTCGCCTTTGACGGCCCCGGCGGCTGAGGAGAGCCCCCTCGTCGTCCTCGAGGGGGTCAACAAGTGGTTCGGCTCGGTTCACGCCCTCGTCGACATCGACCTGGAGGTTCACCGCGGCGAGGTCCTCGTCGTCGTCGGGCCCTCGGGCTCGGGTAAGTCCACGCTCTGCCGCTGCATCAACCGCCTCGAGCCGATCGACTCGGGCCGGGTCGTCCTCGACGGCCGTCCCCTCCCGGTGGAAGGTCGGGCGCTGGCCCGCATGCGCGCCGACGTGGGCATGGTGTTCCAGTCGTTCAACCTCTTCGCCCACCTGTCCGTGCTGGCCAACGTCACCCTCGGACCCCGGCGGGTGCGCAAGGTGGGTCGGGCCGAAGCCGAGAGCCGGGCGATGGCGCTCCTCGAACGCGTCGGCATCGCCGACAAGGCCCACCGCCACCCGGCCGAGCTCTCCGGCGGGCAGGCGCAGCGAGCGGCCATCGCCCGGGCCCTGGCCATGGAGCCCAAGCTGATGCTGTTCGACGAGCCGACCTCCGCGCTCGACCCGGAGATGATCGGCGAGGTCCTCGCCGTCATGCTCGACCTGGCTCGCGACGGGACGACGATGGTGGTCGTCACCCACGAGATGGGGTTCGCGCGCTCGGCCGCCCGGCGGATAGCGTTCATGGACGGAGGCCGCATCGTGGAGATCGCCCCACCGGAGATGTTCTTCGAGCGGCCGGCCACGGAACGGGCCCGGACTTTCCTTTCGAGGATCCTGGCCCACTAGCCAGCAGGACGGGGGGACAGCATGCGTAGGCAGCCGGGCCACAGGTTCCGCATCGTCGGTGGGGCGGTGGTGGTGGTGCTCCTCGTGCTGGCCGGCTGCAGCAGCGACACCGGAACCATCGAGAGCCCGGGCACGACCGGCGGCGGCAACGTGCGGCCCGCGGGCGGGCCCTTCGATCCCGGTAGCGTCATGGCCACCGTGGCCGATCGCGGGAAGCTGATCGTCGGGACCAAGTTCGACCAGCCCGGCTTCGGCCTCAAGGACCCGACCACCGGCAAGGTCCAGGGCTTCGACGTGGAGGTCGCCAAGCTCGTCGCCCTCGCCATCTTCGGGGGGACGCCCGAGGCGGTCGAGGGCAAGATCGAGTTCGTCGAGACGGTCTCCAAGAACCGCGAGCCCTACATCCAGACCGACAGGGTCGACATGGTCGTCGCCACCTACACGATCAACGATGCCCGCAAGCAGGTGATCGACTTCGCCGGGCCGTACTTCGTGGCCCAGCAGGACATCATGGTCAAGGCCGACGACGACTCCATCAAGGGCGTCGACGATCTCAACGGCAAGAGCGTCTGCACGGTGCTCGGTTCGACCTCGGAGAAGAACCTGCGGGCCAAGGCGCCCCGCGCCAACGTCGTGCTCTTCGACGTCTACAGCACCTGCGCCGAAGCGCTCGCCGACGGCCGGGTGGCGGCCGTGACCACCGACAGCCCGATCCTCGCCGGCCTGGTCAAGGCGCGGGGCTCGGCCTTCGAGCTCGTCAAGAACCCGTTCTCCGACGAGCCCTACGGCATCGGTGTGAAGAAGGGTGCCACCGAGTGGCGGGCCTTCATCAACGACCAGCTCGACGCCATGTTCGCGTCGGGTGAGTGGAAGGCGGCCTTCGAGGCCTCCCTCGGCCAGATCGGGCTCGACACGCCCGAGCCGCCGAGCGTCGACCGCTACCCGTAAACCAACCGACCCACTTCCCGGCCGGTTCGCCGTGCGCGTCCTGGTCGACAACCTGGGTGCCTATGTCGGTGGCCTCGGTACCACCGCGGCACTGACGGTCCTCTCCTTCGCGCTGGCCATGGCCGTCGGCGTGGTCATCGCCGGCTTCCGCGTCAGTCCGGTCGTCCCTCTGCGGTTCGTGGGGGCGCTCTACGTGGAGACGATCCGCAACACGCCCCTGCTCGTGCTGCTCTTCCTGTTCGTCTTCGGCCTGACGAAGCTGGGCGTGCTCTACGGCTACTTCACGTCGGCCGTTCTCGTCTTGGGCGGCTACACGGGTGCGCTGGTCGCCGAGACGGTCCGATCCGGCATCAACACGGTCGAGCCGGGACAGGCCGAGGCGGGTCGGGCTCTCGGGTTGACCTTCCCCGAGGTGCTGCTGCGCCTCGTGCTGCCCCAGGCTCTGCGCCGGGTGGTGGCGCCGCTGGGCGGGCTCTTCGTCGCCCTCATCAAGAACTCGGCTCTGGCCTCGTTCGTCTCGGTCGTCGACCTGAACAGCGTCGCAGAGGCGGTCACGAACCGCACGGGCCGGCCCCTCCAGGCCTTCGGCATCGCCGGCGTCGCCTACGTCCTGCTGGCCGTTCCCTCCGGGCTGGGCGTCGGATGGCTCGAACGGCGCCTGGCGGTGACGCGGTGACGGCGCCGGCGCTCGCCGAGCAGCTCGGCCCTCGTGCCACCCGCCAGGTCCGGATCGTGTCTGCGGTGTGCCTGGTCGTGCTGGTCGGGGGGGCGGTCCTCGCCGTACGGCGCCTGTCGGAGCGAGGGCAGTTCGATCCCGTGCTGTGGGAGCCGCTCACCCGGGTCGCGGTGCTGCGGTTCCTCCTCGGGGGCCTGGTCAACACCTTGCTCGCCGGTGTGCTCGGGATCGGCCTGGCGCTGACGTGGGGGATGCTGCTCGCCCTCGGGCGCCTGTCGCGCCGGCGAGCGGTGCGCTGGCTCGTCGGGGGCTACGTCGAGGTGTTCCGGTCGATCCCGCTCGTGCTGCTCATCGCGTTCTGCGCCCTCGGACTCCCCATCTACGGGATCGGGCTCGGACCGCTGGGCGCTCTCGTGGTCGGCCTTGGTGCCTACAACGGCGCCGTCCTGGCGGAGATCTTCCGGGCCGGCGTGCTGTCCCTCGACCGCGGCCAGTCGGAGGCAGCGGCGGCCCTCGGTCTCGGCTACTGGAGCGCGCTCTTCCGGGTGGTCCTTCCCCAGGCGCTCCGGCGGATGGTGCCGGCCATCACGAGCCAGCTGGTCACGCTGATGAAGGACACGTCGCTCGGCACGGTGGCCGCGTACGAGGAGCTCCTGCGGCGGGGTCGCATCGCGGGGGAGTCCGGCTACAACCTTCTCCAAGCCCTCTTCGTGGTGGCCGTCGTCTACGTGGCCATGAACTTCACGTTGAGCCGCCTGGCGGCCCGGTTCGACCGAGGCCGCTCGCCGGTGAACGATCCCGAGGTGCAGGCGGCGCTCAGCGCAGCCGGAGGCTTGCAGCGATCGCGTCGGCCACCTCAGGGCCGGCGTTCATGACCGTCAGGATGTAGGCACTGCCCTCGCGCAGGAAGATGAACTGCACCTCCTCGGTCGTGACGGTGCCTTCGTCGGTCTCGACGGGTGCCTTGAAGGTGAGGCGCAGGGCGGGCTCGCCCGCCACCGTGAGCCGGGCGGCGACGGGCTCGGTGGCGCCGTTCTGGAGGTGGGCGGCGATGATCTTGCGGGACGCGTCGTCGAGGTCCTTCTCCGGAGCCTTGGCGGCGGTGAGGTTCACGCTGGCGCCGCCGTCGGGCGCGGCCGCCATGAGCTGCCCGCTGGCGTTGGCGATGATGCGGGCCAGCACGATGGCCTCGGCGAGCCCGGGGTGCTCGGAGCGCAGGGCGTTGGCCTTGCTGTCGAACACGTCGGGATCGGTGCTGAGGGGGATCCGGATCCAGCCGGAGGGGACGGCGACGGCGAAGCCGAAGGGTGCGTCGCTGAGGACCTGGTAGCCAGGCGGCCCGGTGGTGGTCGGCGCCGGGGGTGTGCCCCCGCACGCCGGACCGACGAGCAGGCCCACGGCGACGGCGAGAGCACCGAGGGCGGTGGTCGGCCGGCGACGGGGTCGCGCACGCATCGGGGCGGAACCCTACCCGGGCGCCGGCCGGGGCGAGAGGGCGGTGTGGGGCGCCCGGTCTCGTGTCCTGGGTGAGCGAGCAGAGGGTCGGGCCAGGTACTCGTGGCCGCTGAGGTAAGGCGGTCTGGGAGAATTACAGCGTCGTGGTTCTCCACTTCCCCGGAGGCCGGTGTGCTCGGTCGGGTTCAACCGCAGGCTCCCTCCTTGAGACTCGTGTGGTGCGTCGGCACCTGGTGACGAAAGGCTCGTTCTACGAGCGCCTCGCCGACCACGGCCACGAGATCGTCTCCGACGACGACTTCGCCCGCTAGGGGGCGAGCAGCCCCATGGCATTGCGGGCGCGGCCGAGGGTTCCGGCGGCGACCTCCCGAGCTCGCTCGGCGCCGGCACGGAGCACCGCCTGGGTCGTCGGCGGATCGGCGGCCAGAGCCTCGAAGCGCTCGCGGAGGGGTCGGAGCAGCTCGACGACCGCCTCGGCGGTGTCGGCCTTGAGCGGCCCGTACTGGGTGTAGCCGGCGGCCACCGCCTCGAGGGAACGGCCGGAGGCGGCCGCCAGGATGGCGAGGAGGTTCGACACGCCCGGCTTGGTGACCGGGTCGAAGCGAACCTCGCTCTCGGTGTCCGTGACGGCGCGGCGGATCTTGCGCACGACGTCCTCGGGTGGGTCGAGGAGGTACACGATGCCCTGCGTGGAGGCGCTGGACTTGCCCATCTTCACCGTGGGCTCCTGCAGGTCCATGACCCGCGCGGCCAGGCGTGGGGTGGCCGCGGCCGGCACGACGAACGTGTCGCCGTAGTGCGAGTTGAAGCGGACGGCGAGGTCGCGGGTGAGCTCGAGGTGCTGGCGCTGGTCCTCGCCGACAGGGACGCGGTCGGCGTCGTAGAGCAGGATGTCGGCTGCCATCAGGGTCGGATAGGTGAACAGCCCGACACGGACGGCGTCCTGGCCCTTTCCGCCGAGGTCGGCCGCCTTCTCCTTGAACTGCACCATGCGGCGCAGTTCCCCGAAGCCGGCGACGCACTGCAGGAGCCAGGCCAGCTCGGAGTGCGCCGGGACCGCGCTCTGGACGAACAGGGTGCACACGTCCGGGTCCAGTCCGGCCGCCAGGAACAGCTCGGCCGTCTCCAGGGTCTGGGCCCGGAGCGTCGCCGGAGCCTGCTCGACGGTGAGGGCGTGGAGGTCGACGACGCAGAAGAAGCAGTCGGACTCGTGCTGGTCGGCGACGAACTGGCGGAGGGCGCCGAGGTAGTTGCCCAGCTGCAGGCGGCCCGATGGCTTGATCCCGGACAGCACTCGCACGGCCGGATGGTATGCGGGGCCGTCGGGCTGCCCCGATCTATTGTCGGGCGTGGCCTACGACGTGAAGACCCCGGTCTTCGAGGGCCCGCTCGACCTCCTCCTCCACCTGATCGCCCGCCACGAGGTCGATCTCTACGAGATCTCGCTGGAGTCGATCGTCGACGCCTACCTCGCCGAGCTCGAGCGCATGCACGTGCTCGACCTGGACGTCGCCACCGAGTTCCTCCTCATCGCGGCCACCCTGGTGGAGCTGAAGTCCCGACGGCTCCTCCCCGAACCCGTCACCTCCGAGCTCGAGGACGACCTGAGCCTGCTCGAGGAGCGCGACGTGCTCGTGGTCCGCCTCCTCGAGTGCCTGACGTTCCGGGAGGCGGGCGCCGCCATCGCCCGGTTGGCACAGGCGGCCGGTCGCAGCCAGCCCCGCCTCGCGGGGCCGGAGGCGCACTTCCTCTCACTGGCGCCTGACCTGTTGGTGGGGGTGGACCCCGACGACCTCCGCGCCGCCCTTCTCCGCCTCGCGGTCCCGGCGCCGGGCCCCCGTGTCGAGCTCGACCACGTCACCGTCGTGCACCGCAGCGTGGGTGACGCCCTGGCCCAACTCGTGGCCGTGCTGCCCGGGCTCGACCGGGCCACCTTCCGCGAGCTGACGGCGGGCGCCAGCGGGCGCATGGACGTCATCGTCGCCTTCCTGGCCGTGCTCGAGCTGTACAAGCAGGGCTTGGTGGAGCTGGAGCAGTCGGGCACGTTCGGGGCCCTCGAGGTGTGCTGGACGGGCGAGGCGTCCGGAGCCGACGTCGTGGCCGACCTCGCCCACTGGTGAGCGAGGCGCGGCGGGCGATCGAGGCCATCGTGATGGTGGCCGAGGAGCCGGTTCCCACCCAGCTCCTCGCCGAGCTGGTGGAGCTGAGCCCGGGCTCGGTCGAGGAGCTGTGTGCCCAGCTGGCGGCCGACTACGAGGCCGAGGACCGTGGCTTCGCCCTGGTCCGCGTCGCCGGCGGGTACCGCTTCGTCAGCCATCCCGACCTGGCGCCCTACGTCGAGCGGTTCGTCCTCGACGGCCAGGCGGCGCGACTGTCGCCCGCCGCGCTCGAGACGCTGGCGGTGATCGCCTACCGCCAGCCCGTGTCCCGGGCGCAGATCGCCACCATCCGCGGCGTCAACGCCGACGCGGTCGTGCGCACGCTCTCGCACCGGGGCTACGTGGCCGAGGTCGGGCGTGACCCAGGCCCTGGTCAGGCCGTGCTGTACGGCACCACCCAGCTCTTCCTCGAACGCCTCGGCCTCGACAGCCTGGGCGACCTCCCTCCGCTGGCCGACTTCGTGCCCGCGGCCGACGTCGTGGAGGCCATGGAGCGCGGCTTCGGGCGAACGACGGGGGAGTGAGCGGTCCCTCTCCGCCGCCCGAGGGCGAGCGTCTGCAGAAGGTCCTGGCCGCCGCCGGCTACGGGAGCCGGCGGGCGTGCGAGGAGCTCATCGAGCAGGGGCGGGTGCTCGTCGACGGCACGGTCGCCGTCCTGGGTGTCCGCGTGGACGTGGAGCACGCGTCCATCGAGGTGGACGGCGTGCCCGTGCCGGCCCGACCGGGCCTGGTCCACTACCTCCTGCACAAGCCCCGGGGAGTCGTGAGCACGGCGTCGGACCCCGAGGGACGTCCGACGGTGGTGGAGCTCGTGCCCCCCGAGCCGCGCGTGTTCCCGGTGGGCCGGCTCGACACCGACACCGAGGGCCTGCTCGTGCTCACCAACGACGGCGAGCTGGCGCACCGGCTCACCCATCCGTCCTTCGGCGTCGACAAGGAGTACCTCGCCGAGCTGGAGCGGGCGCCGGCCCCGGGCGACCTGCGCCAGCTGCGCCAGGGTGTGACCCTCGACGACGGCCCGACGGCACCGGCCCGGGCGGCGTTCGTCCCTCCCCGGGGGTTGCGGCTCGTGATCCACGAGGGCCGTAACCGTCAGGTCCGGCGCATGTGCGAGGCTGTCGGTCACCGCGTCGTGCGCCTCGTGCGGACCCGGATCGGTCCGGTGGTCGACCACCGGTTGCGGGCAGGGGAGTGGCGGCAGTTGTCGATGGACGAGGTGAAGTCGTTGTACGCCGCGGCCCGAAGCCGATCGCGGCCCGGCAGTTAGTGTCCCCGGCGTGCCCGCTGCCGTGCGAGCCCTCCGGGGGGCGACGACCGTCGAGAGCGACACCGAGTACGCCATCACCGCGGGCGTCCAGGAGCTCATCGGCCAGATGCTCGACCGCAACGGCGTGGCCGTCGACGACCTCATCAGCATCGTGTTCACGGCGACCGACGACCTGACGGCCATCTTCCCGGCCACGCCGGCGCGCCGCATGGGCCTCGGATCGGTCCCCCTCCTCAGCGCGCGCGAGCTCTCGGTGCCGCACGGCACGCCCCGCTGCATCCGGGTGCTCATGCACCTCACCACCGAGCGCAGCTCCGCCGAGCTCCGCCACGTCTACCTGGAAGGCGCCCGAGGCCTCAACGACGACCTACCGGTATGAGCTCGCCCGGTGGAGGCTCGGCGCCGCGGGCGGGGATCGTCGGGATCGGGCTCGTCGGCGGGTCACTCGGCCTCGCGTTGCGGGCGCGGGGGTGGTTCGTCACCGGCGACGATCTCGACGCCGAGCGCGTGTCGCGGGCCCTGGCCATCGGCGCGCTCGATGCGACGGGGCGGGACGCCACGGCCGAGATCACCTTCATCTGCACGCCGGCGGCCGACGTCGCGGCCGCGGCCCGGTCCCACCTGGCCGCCCTGGACGAGGCCGGTACGCCAGGAGTCGTGACCGACGTGGCCGGGGTGAAGGCCGCAGTGGTCGCCGCCGTCGATGACGCCCGTTTCATCGGAGGACATCCGATGGCGGGCTCCGAGCTCGAGGGGCTCGACGGTGCCGACGGCACGCTGTTCGAAGGTGCCACCTGGGTGCTGACGCCGGTGGCCGGGACTGACGAGGCGTCCTACGGGCGGCTCAGCGACGTCGTGCGCTCCCTCGGTGCCGAGGTGCTTGCCCTTCCGCCGGAGCGCCACGACGCGCTCGTCGCGCAGGTGTCACACGTTCCGCACCTGGTGGCCGCCACCCTCATGAACCTGGCGGCCGAGGCCGCCCGCTCGCAGGGCGCCCTGCTGCGGCTGGCCGCCGGAGGCTTCCGCGACATGACTCGCGTCGCGGCCGGCCACCCCGGGATCTGGCCCGACATCTGTGCCCAGAACGCGGCCGCCATCGACGAGGTCCTCGGGCGGCTGGTCGAGCAGCTCGCCCGGTTGCGGTCGGTGGTCGACGCCGGCGACCGCGAGGCGCTCCTCGACCTGCTCACCGGTGCCCGCGCCGCGCGCGCCCGGCTGCCGAGCCCGGCAACGCGGCCCGAGGAGCTGGTGGAGGTGCGGGTGGCCGTGGCCGACCGGCCGGGTGTGGTCGCCGAGGTGGCGACGCTCCTGGGCGAGCTGGGCGTCAACCTGGAGAACCTCGAGATCGTGCACTCGCCCGAGGGGGACCGTGGCGTCCTGGTGCTCGTGGTGCGCCGCCAGGCCGCCGATCGCGTCCGGCGCACGCTGGCTGCCCACGGGCACCGGCCCACTTCCGCTCCGGGCAGCGCACCGCCGGCCGACCCGGGGACCTTCCGGGTGTGCGGTGGTGTTCCGCTGCGCGGTCGTCTGCGCGTCCCGGGCGACAAGTCGATCTCGCATCGGGCGCTGCTCCTCGGTGCGCTGGCCCAGGGGGAGTCCGTGGTCCGGGGCCTCTCGTCCGGCGAGGACGTGGCTCGCACGGCGGCAGCGGTCAGCGCTCTCGGCGCCCGCGTCGAGAGCGACGGCGACGTCACGCGGGTCGCCGGGGGCCGCCTGCACGAGGCCGAGCAGATCATCGACGTCGGGAACTCGGGCACGACGCTGCGCCTGCTGGCGGGCGTGTGCGCCGGACTCGACGGCGCCGTGACCGTGCTGACCGGCGACGAGTCCATCCGCCGCCGGCCGCTGCACCGGGTGGTCGATCCGCTGCGAGCCATGGGCGCCGAGCTCGACGCCCGCGAGGGAGGCCGGCGCGCACCACTCGTCGTCCGCGGCGCCAAGCTGCAGGGCATCGACTACGTCCTGCCGGTACCGAGCGCCCAGGTGAAATCGGCCGTGCTCCTGGCGGGGCTGGGGGCTGATGGTCCCACGTCCGTGCACGAGACGATCCCGACCCGCGCCCACACCGAGGAGCTGCTCGCCACCTGCGGCGCCGACGTCGCCGTCGAGCGAACGGCGTCGTCGGCCACCGTGCGCCTGAACCCCTCGCGGCTGCGCCCGTTGGAGGTCACGGTGCCGGGCGACCCGTCGGCGGCGGCCTTTTGGGTGGTCGCCGCGTGCATCGTCGAGGGCAGCGAGGTGACCGTGGCCGACGTGTACCAGGGCCCCGGCCGGGCCGGCTTCCTCGAGGTGCTCGACCGCATGGGCGCCGACGTCGACCGCCTGCCCGGCGGCGCCCTGCAGGCCCGCCATGGACGCCTCCGGGCGACGACGATCGGCGGGGCCGAGGTGCCCGCGCTGATCGACGAGCTCCCGGTCCTCGCCGTGGCCGCCGCCGTCGCGGAGGGCGTCACCGTCGTGCGCGACGCCCGTGAGCTGCGGGTGAAGGAGAGCGATCGCATCGCCACGATGGTCGAAGGACTGAGTGCCATGGGCGTCGAGATCGAGGCCACCGACGACGGCTTCGTCATCCGCGGGGGGCCGCCTCTGCGGGGCGCCTCCGTCAGGTCGCACGGCGACCATCGGGTGGCCATGGCGCTGGCCGTCGCCGGCCTGGCGGCCGCCGGCGACACCGTGGTGGAGGGCTGGGACGCGGTCGCCACGAGCTACCCAGGCTTCGAGCGCGATCTTGCCGGGTGCCGGACCTCGTGACCGGCGAGCCCGGCATGCGGGTGATCGCCATCGACGGGCCCGTCGGTTCGGGGAAGTCGACGATCGCGCGGGCGGTCGCTCGTCGCCTCGGGATGGACCATCTCGAGACCGGTGCGATGTACCGGGCGGTGGCCTACGCGGCCCTGCTGTCGGGCATGGACGTCACGGCGGCCGGAGCCGACCTCGCCCGGCTGGCTGCCGCGCTCGACCTGGAGATGGGGGAGCGGGTCCTGCTCCACGGGTCCGATGTCACCGACGAGCTCCGGACGCCGGAGGTCACGCGCGTCTCGAGCGTGGTGGCCGCCGACCGCGGCGTGCGGCTCGAGCTCGTGCGCCGGCAGCGCACCTGGGCCGCCCTCCGGTTCGGGGGGGTGATCGAGGGCCGCGACATCGGCAGCGTCGTGTTCCCCGATGCCGTCCTCAAGGTGTTCCTCACGGCCACCAAGCTCGAACGAGCCCGCCGCCGTGCCGAGGAGGATCCCGGTGACGTCGCCCGCCGCGACGCCGCGGACAGCTCTCGCACCCTCTCGCCCCTGGTAGTGGCCGAGGGGGCACTCGTCATCGACACGACGGACCGCACCGTCGACGACATCGTCGACGAGATCGTGGCCGCCTTCCCTGCGGCATGAGCGCCCCGCCGCGCGACGAGCGGCCGACCGTCGTCCCTCGCCTCTACCACCTCGTGCGCTCCCTGCTCGCGGTCGTGAACCGCACCTACTGGCGGGCGACCTTCGAGGGCTGCGAGCACATCCCGGCGACGGGCGCCTACGTGCTGGCGCCCGTGCACCGGTCCAACATCGACTTCGCCCTCGTGTCGAGCGTCACCCGCCGGCGCCAGCGCTACATGGGCAAACAGGAGCTGTGGACCTTCGCCCCGCTGGGCTGGTTCATCTCCGCGCTCGGTGCCTACCCGGTCCGTCGAGGCGCCGCCGATCGGGAGGCCCTGGCCGACACGCTGGCCATGCTGCGGGCCGGCGAGCCCGTGGTGCTGTTCCCCGAGGGCACCCGGCGCACCGGCCCGGAGGTGGTCGACCTGTTCGAGGGCGCGTCCTACGTCGCGGCGCGCGCCGGCGTTCCCATCATCCCGGTCGGGATCGGAGGTTCGGAGCGGGCCCTGGGCCGCGGCGCCAAGCTGCCGAGGCCGGCCAAGGTCCACATCGTGGTGGGCCCGCCCCTGCTCCCGCCGCCACCCAAGGAGTCGGGCCGTGTGTCGCGCCGGGCCGTCCAGACGCTGACCGACCAGCTCCGCGCCGAGCTCCAGCGACTCTTCGACCAGGCCCGGGCCCGAGCCGAGAAAACCTGAGAAAGCGGTCAACCTCCGGACCGATCCTGCCGTTTCATAGGAAGTGAACGGCGGAGCCGGGCCGACCGAGACGTTCGAGGACACCTTCACGAGGCTGTTCCCGCGCGCCTACCGGTTGGCCCGGCGCATCCTCGGTGACGCGGAGGCGGCCGAGGACGTCGCCGCCGAGGCCCTGGCCCGGGCCTACGCCCAGTGGCCCAGGGTCGAGTCCCTGCCCTACCGCGACGGCTGGATCCTCAAGGTCACGACCAACCTGGCCATCGACCGCCTTCGCCGCCACCCCGCCGACCAGCCGGTGCCCGCGGCCCTGCTGGCCGAGGACGCCCTCGTCCTGCGGCTGGCCCTGACGGCGGCGCTTCGGAGCCTGCCCCGCCGCCAGCGCCAGGCGGTGGCGCTGCGCTACCTCGGCGAGCTGTCCGAGGCCGAGGTGGCCAAGGCCCTTGACGTCTCGGTCGGCTCGGTGAAGACCCACACCCACCGCGGCCTGGCGGCCCTGCGCACCAAGCTCGGCCCGGAGATGGCGGAGGTGATCCCCGTTGCCGTGGACGGCTGAGGACCTGCCCTCCAACCGTTCGCCCGAGGAGATCCTCGAGCACGTCGTCGCACGAGGCCAGAAGCTGGCGCTGCGCCGGCGGTTCGGCGCCGGCCTCGCCGCTCTCCTCGGCACGGTCATGATCGTTCCCGCGGGCGTCCTGTCCATCGGCAACGAGCCCACGACCCTCGCCGGTGCCTCGAAGCCGCCGGCGTCGGTCGTGCCCCAGGTGGCGGCGACCGACCCCGACCCCGCGGACACGGCACCCAGCGAGAACACCCCCGTCGTCGTCGGCGCAACGTCGTCGGTCCCCCCCCGACCCACGACGTCCGCGCCCCCGACGACTTCGCGGCGGCCTCGGCCCACCGCCACCGCCCCCCCGGTGACGGTGGGCCAGCCGCCTGCAGGTCCCTCGCTGCCGGCGTGTGGCCCCTCCCACCTCGAGGCCCGGGCCGGTTCGCTGCGTCCGATCTACCAACCCGGCGAGGCGGTGGCTCTCTTCGGCACCCTCACCAACGTCTCGTCGCAGGCGTGCACCTTCCTCAGCTACACGACGTCGTTCATCCTCGACGACGACACCGATCCGGCCACCGCGCCGCTGGTGAGCGACGCCCAGGTCGTGTCGAACGGAGGGAACCAGCCCCTCACCGCCGGGGAGGTCCTGTCGATCCCCAACTCGTGGAGCACCCTGCGGTGCGACCTCGGCGGGTGCGTTCCCGGCACCTACACGGCCGTCTTCTCGTGGTCGTTCGACGGAGGCCCGGCCAGCTCGAAGGCGATCTCGTTCACCATCGCCGCTCCGACGACGACCACCACCGCCTCGGGCTGAGTCAGCGCCTCGGCGGCGTGGCGCCCACGAAACCGGCCAGGACGTCGCTGGCCGCCACCTCCCGGTCGTCGGCGAACGGAGCACCACCGCCCGGTGCGCCGAGGGTGACCCCGAGCAGCGCGGTGACACCACCCACCAGCTCGCGCAGCTCCCGTGGGGGCGGGAAGTACTCGTCCTCGTCGGTCACCGAGACGACCTCGACGCCGCGGGCTGGCGCCAGGCGCTCGATCACGTCCCGGACGAGGTCCTCAGGAGCCGAGGCACCGGCGGTGACGCCGACGCTGCCCGTGAGGTCGTCGGGCAGCTCCCCGGCGGAGTTGACCCGGTAGACCGCGGGGCACCCGGCCGCGCGGGCCACCTTCTCGAGGGCCACGGTGTTGGAGGAGTTGGCCGAGCCGATGACCACGATCGCGTCGGCCTCGCCGGCGATGGCGGTGAGGGCCGCCTGGCGGTTGGTCGTGGCGAAGCACAGGTCGCTGCGGGTCGGCATCCACATGTCCGGAAAGCGCTGGCGGGTGGCGGCCAGCACGTCGGCCCAGTCGTGATGGCTCAGGGTGGTCTGGGCCAGCAGGGCCACCGGACCGCTCGGCGCGGCCAGGGCGGCGACGTCGGCCTCGTTCTCGACCAGGCGGATGGCGTCAGGCGCCACCGCCATGGTGCCGACGGCCTCGTCGTGACCCTCGTGCCCGACGTACACGACGGTGTAGCCCTTGCCGGCCCGCACCTTGACCTCGTGATGGACCTTGGTGACGAGGGGGCACACCGCGTCGACCACGAAGCCGCCGTTGGCCCGGGCCGCCTCCACCACGGCGGGGGCCGATCCGTGGGCCGAGAGCATCAGCGGCGCGCCCGGTGGGACGTCGGCCACGTCGTCGACGAACACCACTCCCAGCTGCCGGAAGCGGTCCACCACGAGCTGGTTGTGGACGATCTCGTGGTAGCAGTACACGGGCGGCTCGAAGACCCGGAGCATCCAGGCCAGGGCCTTGATGGCCATCTCCACGCCGGCGCAGAACCCACGAGGCGCAGCCAGCAGTACTCGATCGACGGTCATCGAAGGCGACGCTACTGGCCCCGCGTCGCCGCTCCCGCCGGCAGGTGCACCCGTCGATCCACGTGGCCAGTAGCCGCGTGACGGGCGACGACGGCGTCCCAGTCGCGCCACGAGATGGCGTCATCGTCCAGTGCGGGCCCCGCTCGGCGTGACCACGTCCGTGGGTCGACGCGCCTGTCGCCGAGTGCACGCACACCGGCCAGGAGCAGGAACCCGGCGGTGAGGACGGCGCCGACGACGGGTACCCCGAGCAGCACGAGCTCGGTCACCGCCAAGGCCCTGTCGGCCAGGTCGCCACTGGCGAACGCCACGCCCACCTCGTCGACCTGGCGGAGCAGTGCCGCGAGCGCGTCGCGGGCCAGCGCCGGCCCGGCGACGGCGAGCCACACGCAGAGGCTCCCCAGGGCCAGGACCGTGGAGACGACCCAGGCGGTGACGACCCAGCGGACGCGGGGTCGAAGCCCGGCCAGCGCCGGATCGACCGCACCGCGGCGCACGGCGCTGCGCAGGACGGGCCGGACCATCCCGAACAGGTCCGGCACGCCGGTGAGGTCGCTCATCACGTAGTAGCCGTCGAGGCGGACGAAGGGCCAGAACTGAGCGGCGATGTCGGCGTGGGCGAAGAGCATCACGACCAGGAGGGGCTCATAGCCGGTGGCGAGGTAGGCGGCGAAGAGGCCCACCACGAAGACAACGTTGAAGTACACGCCGCCGAGGTCGGCCCGCAGGCGGCCGCGCCGATCGAGGCGGTAGGTGTCGGTGAGGTCGTTGAACATCACGAACCACCACAGGTACGCGCCCACGCCGATGACGCCGGGGCGGGCACCTCCTTTTCGGCAGGCGGTGGCGTGTCCGAGCTCGTGGAAGCACGCGCCCAGCAGCGACAGCGGCGTCACGATGGCTAGTACCAGCGGGTCGTCGAGGACGACGCCGAAGATCTCCTGTACGCCGCGGGTCCCGAACAGCCAGACGTCGACGGCGACGAGCGCGACGAGGGTGACGATGACGAGAGCCGGAGCGAAGAGGAACCCCAGCGCCCGGCTGATGCCGTTGACCCAGCGCGCCGGCATCAAGGGGACGCGAAACCACAGCGAGAGGAGGGGAGCGGCGAAGGCGGGTCGGCGGTCGCGGGAATCGCAACCCTGGAGCAGCCCGAGCGGGGCGAGCTTGCGGTCGATGACGTGGGCGACCTGGTCGGCCGTGAGGCGACGTCCGACCTCGGCCGAGACCCGCAGGGCGATCGTGTCGTGGGAGGTCCGGCCGTCGCAGGCCGCCAGGACGGCGTAGAGGACCCGGCTGACCGAGACGGTCCGACCGTCGGCGCGACGGACCAGCCAGGGCGCTTCGACGTGGCCGGAGCCCTGGTACTCGCCGAGGAGCTCGACGTCGGCAGCGGGCAGCGCCGTCATGCAGGGTCAGACGCGCCCACCGGGGCCGACCGTGTGCGGTCAGCCCCGGTGGACCACTGGTGCGTCAGAGCTTGATGACCAGCTTGTTGAGCTTGACGAGCCCGGCCACATTGAGCTTCTTGGCCTTGACCTTGGCCATCAGCTCGCGGTCGGGCAGCACCGTCGCTTCCTGGGTGTCCAGCTCGTCGAGACTGAACTCAGTGAGCTCGTTCACCAGCGTTGCTCCTTTCTGTCTGCCCGGCGGGAGCCGGGCTGGAACCAGGTCCGAGACTGCGCTCGGTCGCGGTCATGACAGCTGTCGCCACGCTGCGATAACCCCAGCCACGCGTGCTGGCCGCGCACGTGGGAGGGCGACTTACCCCCCTCCGGACGACCAAACGCGAGAGCGAGAAGTGTCCCGCGCCGGTCGTCGGCTGTCAATGACGCCCCGTGAGCTGCAGACCGCGGGGGGTGGTCGGCGGTCGCGGTCCCTATCCTGGTCCGGTGCCGTACCCCTCCGTCGTCGCAGTGGACCCGGGCTCGCCGGCGGCACTGGCTGGGCTGGCCCCCGGCGACGAGGTCCTACGCCTCAATGGACGCCGGCCGCGCGACGTCATCGAATGGCGCCAACTCGTCGACGAGGCCGACCTCGACCTGGAGATCCGCCGTGGCGGCCTCAGCCTCGAGCTGGAGGTGGCCAAGCCGGCGGGCTCACCCCTGGGCGTGGAGGTGTCGTCGGCGCTCTTCGACCAGGTGCGCACGTGCGACAACCACTGTGAGTTCTGCTTCATCCACCAGCTGCCGCCCGGGCTGCGCCCGAGCCTGTACGTGAAGGACGACGACTACCGCCTGTCGTTCCTCTACGGCAACTACACGACGCTCACCCGCTTCACGGAGATGGACCTCGAGCGGGTGGTGACCGAGCGCCTGGGCCCGATCAACGTGAGCATCCATGCCACCGACACGGAGGTGCGCTCGCGGATGCTGCGCAACCGCCGGGGCGCCACGAGCCTGCGCTGGCTGCGCGCCCTGCTCGACGCCGGCATCGAGGTGCACGGCCAGGTCGTCGTGTGCCCGGGCGTCAACGACGGCGACGTCCTCGATGACACCCTGTGCGGGATCCTCGACCGCTTTCCCGAGCTGGCCACCGCCTGCGTGGTGCCCCTGGGAGTGAGCCGGTGGTCGAGCGAGCCGGCGCTGCGGCCGCACACCCCGGCCGAGGCGGTGGCCGTCGTCGACGCCGTGGAGCGATGGCAGGCGCTCTACCTGCGCGTGCTCGGACGCCGGCTGGCCTTCGCGGCCGACGAGTACTACCTGCTGGCCGATCGGCCGTTCCCCCCCGCGGACAGCTACGAGGGGTTCCCCCAGCACGAGGACGGGGTCGGCATGGCCCGGGCGTTCGAGCTCGAACTGCTGGGCCAGGCGACGTCGCCGATCGGCGTCGGCCCCGGCTTCTTCGCCTGGGTCGACGGCGCGCCTGCCGCCGGCTACCGGGCGCCCCGCACCGCCACGGCGCCCCAACTCGCGCCTCTCCACCTGGGAGGGGGTCCTGGCGTGGAGAGCTCGGTGGCCGTGATGACCGGCGAGCTGGGGGCGCGGGTGTTGCGACCGCTGCTCGACCAGGCCGGCTTCGCCGCGGTCGAGGTTCTCGCCGTGCCCAACCGGTTCTTCGGGGGCAACATCGGCGTGTCCGGGCTCATGGTCGGCGAGGACGTCGCCCGCGCCCTGGCGGGCGCATCGCCGGCCGCCCGGGTGCTGCTGCCCGACGTGTGCCTCTCCGACGGACGGTTCCTGGACGGGATGACGGTGGACGACCTGCCCCGTGGCGTCGAGGTCGTCCCTACGGACGGAGCGGCGCTCCGCACCGCCCTGGCGGGTGCGGAGTGACCCTTCCGGTGGTGGCGGTGGTCGGCCGCCCCAACGTGGGCAAGTCTACCCTCGTGAACCGCATCGTCGGCCGGCGTGAGGCCATCGTCGAGGAGCGGCCGGGCGTGACGCGAGACCGCAAGGAGGTCGACACCGACTGGGCCGGCCGTCGCTTCACCCTGGTCGACACCGGAGGCTGGCAGACCGGAGGCGGTGACGTCCCCGAAGGGGCCCTCGACGCCCAGGTCAGCCGGCAG
>Ga0187892_10003903_pt1 | contig 26205 bp, 18 predicted proteins | sample MA1701073metaG_FD_139345 | JGI IMG/M metagenome (GOLD analysis project Ga0187892, IMG submission 139345) | Bio-ooze microbial communities from a basaltic lava cave in the Kipuka Kanohina Cave System on the Island of Hawaii, USA - MA170107-3 metaG ... | reverse complement strand
TCTTGCAAGCGGCGTACTGGTCCTTCGGGTCGATCTTCGGGAACGGGAGCCCGAAGTAGAAGTCGGGCATCTTGCCGCTGCTGACCTCTTTCAGGCCACAGGTCGTCGGATCGAGGTCGTACTTGCCGGCGTTCGATTCGCTCGCCTCCCAGAACTTCTTCGAGTAGAGCGAGCGGAACTTGTCGGGATCCACCGGAACGACATTGAAGTGGTACTCGCCGCTTTTGACGCGGTTCAAGACAACTTCGGGCAGCATGTCTTTGGCGAGCTGCCAGTTGTTGCTGTCGAGCGTCCAGGGCTTTTGTTGATCGGTTGCTGCCGCCTGTGCCATGGCCGAGTTGCACGCCATCAGCAAAACGCACAGTGATGCCGCAGCCAGCCTAACGCCGGATTTGATCTTCATGGGAACGTCTCCTCCTTTGCCGAATGTCAGCATCAACATCATATCCCAGTCTGTCTCAGTCGATGAGCTCGATGTTGTAGGCGCTGACTTTTTCTTTCTTGAACTTTTCTACCAGATACGGCTTGAGGTTGCGCGGACGGCGACGGAGCAAGAAGGACGGCCGCAGCACTTTGATGAATGCCGGCACGACGACCAGGCCTCCGAAGGTGTTGAAGAGCATCAGCAGTGCCAGCAGGAAACCCATCTCGGCCTGGAACTTCAGTTCCGAGAACCACCAGAAGATGGTCCCGGCGATCATCGTGCTGGCCGTGAAGATGATCGCCTTACCCGTAGTCGCGGTAGCGTAGTCGACGGCGGCGTCGATGTCGCCGATTTCGTCATAGGTGTCGATCATGCGGCTGAAGTGGTAGATGCCGTAGTCGACACCTACGCCGGCACCGGCAGCTGCCACGGGCAGCGAGTTGACGTTCATGTCGATGTGGAACCACACCATCAGCGCTTCGGCGGCGAGCTGCGACAACACCACCGGGATCATCAGGATCATAGAGCAGTACAGCGTTCCGTATGTAAGGTAGAGACACCAGAAGACGATGGCGAAGATCATGATGAGGCTGATCCAGTACGAGCCATCCACCTCTTCGTTGACCGCTGCCAGAATTCCGAACAGCCCACCGGCGTAGCGGAAACGTACATCGCCTTGTGATTCGTATTGGTCGCCGAAGGCCTTGGCCTTCTCGATCGCGTTCATGATGACGTGGTGGGAGTATTCTCGGTAAAGCGTGACAACGGAGCCGTAGCGGCCGCTCGAGTCCATGAAGCGGTCGAGGTCGCCGGCGGCGGCAGCGTTCTCAAAGAAGTAGAACAACTCGGCGATGTCCCGTGGCTTGACCGGCACGATTCCCCACTTCGGATCACCATCGCGGTACAGACTGGCGAGCCGCTTGACGATCTCGAGAACGGTGATCGAAGCGCCAGCGCCCTCGGTCGTTTCCATGTAGTCGGCCAGCTCTTCCATGGTGTTCAAAGCCGAAGCCTCTTTGATGCCGTTGGGTTTCATCGTGTCGACGACGACGATGAGCTGGCTCGCTCCGAGGAATTTGTCGTTCAGTTTCTTGTAGGCGACGTTGTAGGAGTGGTCGGGGAAGAGCAGGGCGGCGCCCGGAGTCATGTTGCCGACCTTGAGTGTCCATCCCCAGACGGGCAGCAAGAGATAAAGGGCGACGGTCAGCGCGATGACGAATTGCCGGCGCCATCCCTCGCTGGCGTCGATGACCAACTGGGTGAGGGCGGGATAGATCTTTTCGCAGTATGCCAGCCAGTACCAGCCGAATACCGGCGCCCAAATCCCGAAAGCGAGGAAGACGTGAATGCCCAGATACGCCTGAGCAGCAATCATGACGACGGTCCAGGCCGCCAGGATGGCGGTACCCACCCAGATCGGGAGCGGCGGCTGGGCCTTCTCGATTTCGTGGCGGATGTCAGGCGGCGGGTTGATGTACGACAAGATGATCGGGTGCAATGTCACGACGCTGATGAAGATCGATACCACCCAGAAGCTGGCGAAGATGGCGATCTTCTGGATCAACGGAATCGGCGCGACGGCGACGATCAACAGACCGATACCATCGGTGACGATCGATGCGATCGCAGGTGCGAAGAGATGCGAGTATGAGACGACGATCGCCTTCTCCTTGTTCTTCAGGCGGTGATATTCCTCGTGATAACGGTCCATCGACTGCACCGAGTGGCTCAGCGCCCGCGCGGTGAGGAAGATTGGAATCACCAGAACGAGTGGATCGAGATTGAAGCCGAGCCACGCGGCGATACCGATACCCCAGATGCTGGACAGCACGCCGGAGAAGATCGGCACCCAGATTCCTGTCCAAGTGCGAAAGTAGGAGTACAGCAGGAATGACAGTGAAACGACCGTCAACCCGAAGACGTACCAGAGCTCACCGGCGTATTCGAGCACGCAGGTGTACAGCCACGGGAAACCGGTGATGTAGATGTTGTGGTTCTCGTCGGTCTCCGCCTCCAGCATCTCATTCATGCGCTCATTGAGATAACGGAAGTCGAGCGCTTCCTCCCAGAAGCCGGTATGAACGACTGCCGCGGTGTCGTCATGCGAAACGAAAACGCCGCGCACGCCGCGGTTGCTGTAAACCGAGAATCGGACGCGGTCGGCGTCGGCCTGGGTTTGCGGTACGGTCGGGTAGAAGATTTCTCGAATCGAAATGGTGCCGGCGGCGGCGCTGAAACTGCGCACCTTGGGATGGGCGATCGACAGGATCTGGGTCGGCACCACCCCCTTGGTGTTCACCATGAACTTGGTGATGCGATCGAGCTTTTGCAGTGTTTCGGGGTTGTAGATGTCGCCCTTTTTCACCTCGACGATCACACTCATGATGTTGGCACTGCCGAACATCCGTCGAAACTCGTTGTAGAAACGGATGTACTCGTGCTCGCGCGGGTAGAAGTCGAAAAAATCGGTGTGCAGCCGGATCTTGGTGACGCCGATACCGAAGAACACGGTCATCAGCGTGACCACGAGAACGCAGGATTTCTTGTACCTCAGGAGAAAATGGAGATACGCCTCAATCCATCTCTGCGGAATCATGCTGCGCCCTCCTTGGCGGATGCGTTAGAGTTTGGGCTTGCTGGCGGTGAACTTGGTGCCCTCGAGAGTCAAGATGAGACCGGTACTGCCGACGACGAAGCCCTTGCTGTTGGGCAGCAGACTGACCTCGCGAAACCAGTAGCTTCCCATTTGTGGCGGCACTTCAACCAGATTCCAGGTCGTCCCGCCGTCGTTACTCGTGAGAAGGTAGCCGCTGTTCCCGACTGCCCAGCCAAGGCCGCCGCGCACTTCGATATCGTAAAGAGCCAGGGAGAAGCCTGCCGGTGTCTTGACCTTCTCGCGCTTCCACGTCGCACCGCCATCATTGGTGGATAGCATTTCGGCTTCGAGACCAACGGCCCACCCTTTTCCCTGTTCGCCCAGGAAGACGCCGAACAGAGTCGTTTCCACGTTGCTCGCGCGCGAGCTGAAGGTCTGCCCGCCGTCTTCCGACATCAATATGACGCCGAACTCGCCGACAATCGCGATGTGTTGGGGGTCGCCGTAGGAGATGCTGTACAGGACGATATCGCCGGGCTCGACGATCCCGATCATATCCTCGGGCAACTGCGTGTCCGCCGGGACCGCCACTTTCATCCAATGTGCTCCACCGTCCTCCGTGCGCAGCATCGTGCCGAAGTCGCCGACGGCCATGCCGTGTTGCGCGTCGATGAACTGAACCGAGAGGATCTGCCGATCGGTGCCGGACGTCTGCATCGTCCAGGTCTTGCCGCCGTCAGTCGTGTGCGCCATGTCACCCGCCTGGCCGGCAATCCACGCTGTGTTGGAGTCGATGCAGCCGACGCTGACGAAAGGTCGCTTGGTGCCGGCGCTTTGAATTTCCCACGTCTTCGCGCCGTCGGTGGTGTGGAAGATCCGGCCGAGATCGCCGACCGCCCAGCCTTCCTTCTCGTTCACGAAACAGCTCGCAAACAATCCTTGTCGGACGTTGGCGGCCTCGACAATCTCCGCGGCATCCAGGTGAAGCGGTGCCGTGACGAGGATTGCAAGTGTGAGGCAGAAACTCGCGGCTGCGGTGCGTTCAATCGTCCGCGCTGCAACCTTCCAGATGGCCAGGAGAGACGAGTTCAACACGGTGCGCCGTCCCTTCTTCTTGGGTTAGATGACGTACTCGACGCGGAATTGAATGCTGTCACGGTCACGCAGCAAGCTGACGCCGCTGCCGGCCTTGAGCGTGCCTGCCTGCAGGATGCTGTAGTCGACCGAGAAACGGAATGGATCGTAGATGAACGTGACCGAAGGCTGCCACACCAACGCTCCGCCCCAATCGTAGAAGGCGACGAACGCCGGGTTGACCGTTCCGCTGCGGTAGCTGGTGGTGATGAAGAGCGTGTGCAGGAACGTATCGGTCGGCTGCTTGATCAAGGAAGGCTCGACGGCGCCGAAGGGCGACAGTCCGCCCTGTGCGACGATGAAGTCGGCTTCGGTCACCGGCAGAACTTCGCCGTCCATCGGGATGCGGCCCGGGATCGGTTTGCGATCGACGACGCCGAAGAGATGCTTGTAGAAGAATTGTGTCGAGATGAAGAAGGTCTGAGCAGGATTGAGGAAGCGGATGAATTGGTTGATGTCGATGCCGAACGCCATGTTGAGCGAATCGCCGCGGCGTGTTCCGCCGGTGAGCCGACAATCGTCGTTGTAGGCGCCGTTCGGCACGACCGGACGCTTGCTGATGTCGACTCCATTCTCGATCTGGTGCTGGTAGTGCTGAATCACCGGCTGACAGGCGCTGCGCAACGCACTCGGTGAGATCGGTAAGAACTCGCCGTTCGGGCCGCTGCGGAAGTAATGGTAGATGAACGGATCGACCTGCGATTGCGAGAACCGCGGCTCGTCCTTGAAATAGGCGATTTCCGAACGAAGGATCGAATAGAGTTGCGGAAGGGCGTAGGTCATCGATGCGCCGGTGACCTGCACCATCTGCTTCGTTTGGTAGGCGCGCACGGAATAGCGGCTGTCGAACGAGTTCAGCGGACCCGTCGGGCTGAAACGCGGATCGATCGGGAACGTCGGCAGGATGTTGGTCTGAACCTGCGGGATGTCCCACCAGGTGTAATAGTGCGCCAGGCTGTAGGTTCCGTCGCCGATATTGAAGACGAAGCGGCCGCCGCCGCGCACATCTTTGAAGGTCCGTGACGGCTCGGTGATCAGGGATTGCGTTGTCGCGCCGGGTACGCCGGTGTTCGGGAACGTCCAGGGGCTGCCGTTCGGCACGCCGGGGGAATAGCCGACGCCGGAATCGATGGCGCCGTAGACCTCGACGAAAGTGTCGTACGCCGGACCGAGGTCACCGATGCGGTATTGCAAGCGCAACATGTCGAGCGGAACGCGCCGCTCGTCGAGCGAAATCAGGAATCCGCCGAAGCTGCTGTCGATCGGGTTGATGTTGTCGAGCAGACGGAAGGCGTCGGTCTCACCCCAGGAGAGGATCTGTCTGCCGAAGCGCATCCACAAGTTGCTGCCGAGATCGGCGTCGATGTAGGCCTGGAACAGACGGAAACGACTTGAGGCGTTGTCGCGCAACTCACGGCGCTTGTTCGGCACGTCGACGAAAGCTCCGGTCGCCGGATTGTCGCCGAGACAGCCGCGCGGGTCGTTGGGATTGCCCTTGTGCACATCGTCGCACAGGCGCCACTGGTTGTGGGTGCTGAACTCCGACGGTCCCCAATCGTAGATGCCGTCGTACTCGCCGCGGAAGGTGATGCCGTAGCCCAGGTTTCGCACCTTGAACGGCAGCCGATTCAGCAGCGCGAGAGGACCGAAGCCTTCCTTTTGAAGGCGTGACAGATCGTGCTTGAGCTCGACTTCGGCAAAGAACCGATTCTGCCGCAGATGGCCGGCTGACGAGTACGGGAACGTTCGCGACTTTCGATAGGCCAGAGTCTGATCGATCCCCTGAAGTGCGGACTTCTGCGGATCGCCGTCGGGCAGCGCGCGAACGACGTCACCGACATTGTCGTATGAGCTATCGGTGGACTCTGTACCGATACGCGCGTTGACATAGGTGCGGACACCGAGCTTCATTTCCCCCCGGCTGTCCAACGGAGCTGCGTTGCTTACCCCTGGCAGGAACGCTACAGAGATCGCAACGGCCCACACGAGCCCCCATTCCCTCGCCCCAGTTCGTGCCATTAGGACCCTCCTCTCGCGTGCTGCAGTACCCACAATGCTTACAAGAAGACCGGCTGATGCACGCGTTCCCTTAGGCGAGACCGGCTGCGATTGTCAAGCAATTTCTCCCCCTTCGACGTTAGCCAAAGTCGCGATTCGACTGGTTTCTTGGACGGCGGTTTTGGTCATGTTGTCGCTGCCGGCGCCGACCTTCTGCGCCGCCGCGGCGACCATCCGGTTCGCCGATGTCGTCACGCTCAGCGGCGATCAGCTAAAGCGCCTCGTCGGCTACTCCATCGAACGCCTCGGCGTCCTTGCTTGCACCGCCGAAGCCTGCCGACCGATCCCCATGCAGGTGGACGAACGCGACCATTTGGGCGCGTGGGTGCTCGACAGTGGCCCGCAGCCCAGCAGCGATGCGCCAGCAGGTGTCTTCGATGGCGACGACGTCCTGTTGTTCATGGCAGCCGATTCCGGCGACGCCGTAGCCCGCGCCAAACTGCCGTCGCCGGCGACCGTCCAGGCAGTTGCGGTAAACGATCCGTTGTCGCCCACTGGCCAGTGGATCTACGTCGTCGGTTACGATGGTCCCGCGCCGCGCGCACCGCAGAGATACGTTGACTACGACCCCGGACGCGATCGCTTCACCGGTGCGAGGGTGCAAATGGGTTTTCGCGAGGGCGTGCCGAACCACATCGCCATCGACGGCGATGTGCGCAACGTGCTCGATCGCCTGAAGATCCGCGCCGCCGCCAGCCTGTTCTGGGGGTGGTTGCGTTTCGAGCGCAGCGAAGACGATCTCACCAACGAGCTGATTGGCTGGCACGCAGGGCCGATTCGCATCATCCGCCATCAGCAACAGCGCGTTCGCTTGGGGTGGGGCATCCGTTCGCCGACGTTCCGATCGTACACATACTTCTATCGTGACTTCGCCGAGCTGCCCGTCGGGCTGCGGCTGAACCATCCGCCGACATACTTCTTCAGCGATATCGTCATCGAAGTCGTCCTCGACTTCCGCGATCTCTTCGGGTGGCAGCTCTATCTACCGCAGCGGCGTGAGCGGTTGCGGGTCGGCGAGATTGCTGCGAGCCGAATCTCGGAGCTGAATCTAATCGACGATACGACATTCGCGCTCGTCGGGCCGCAGGTGACGCTGGTGCAGACGTTCAGCGTCAGCAATTCGCTGCGCGCGGTGTACAAACACTTCATCTATCGAGACGGGATCCAGCCGGATCCGCCCGAATCGGTCGTCGGTCAGCGGCCGGGTGTCGGTTACGGATTGGAACGTTGGGAGGATGTCGAGGCCGGCGAGCACGGCCTCCTGGTCGTGAGCTACGCGCTACCTCCTGACGTGGACATGGAGGAGTTCGTTCGCAGCCGCGCATCGCCGTTGCAGGCGGTCGTCGAACCTGTCGTGCCGAGTGACTGATACTGGATACGCGTTGTGGAGCCGCGAGAAAGAGCGCGAACGTGGTGTCGACAAAGTGACCTGCGGCTTCCATGCACGGACGACGTGCTGTAGCGTCCGCAGCCGGAGGATTCGATGTCGCTGACGCTTCGATTCGCTGCCGCCGCCGACTCGGCGGGTGTAGCGGCGATTTACGCGCCGATCGTCCGCGACAGTGCGATCTCATTCGAAGTCGAGCCGCCGAGTGCCGCTGCGATGCAGCGGCGCATCGAGGCGACGATGGAGCTCTTTCCGTGGTTGGTATGCGCTGACGGCGACGAAGTCGCGGGATACGCCTATGCCAGCCGGCATCAGGAACGCGCCGCGTATCAGTGGAGTGCCAACGTCTCGGTTTACATCCACGCCGAGCACCGTGGCCGCGGGCTCGGTCGCGCACTCTACACGGCGCTGTTTGACATCCTGCGGCTCCAGCGGCTGCACAACCTCTACGCCGGGATCACGTTGCCCAACGGCGCCAGCGTCGGTCTGCACCAAGCTCTCGGCTTCAAGCCCGTCGGCGTCTATCGGTCCGTCGGTTTCAAGCTCGGGCGTTGGCACGATGTGGGGTGGTGGGAGACGGCGCTACTGCCGACGGCGAGCGACCCTGGACGACCGCCGGATGCATTGCCAGGGCTGGTAGAAGACCCGAGGGTTGCCGCCGCCCTGTCGCGCGGCGTTGCCCTATTACAAGGATAGAAGGGCCATCGAGTTGCCATGCGGGGTGTTGGGCCCCCGTCAGATGGCAGCTGTCAACATAGCCGGAGACGTTGGCTGACGGCGGACGGACCCACCGCGCGACAGCCGCGGCGCAGCCGCTGGTGCACCGTTGTCACCGCGGTACATTTTGGATGACCTGGCAAAGGCAGCTTGGACCGTTCTGCCTTGCTCACGCATGGCTTGTGCGTTGGTACTGGCCTTGCTCGGGAAGAGCGGGCTTTCGAAGGGGCGCGCGCGATGGGGCTGTCCGAGGGGGCGTTGATCTACGGGAGACGACTGGTTGCCCGTGAGGTACCGGTCGCCACGGCACCGGCACGCGACTACGAAACCCACCGCCGCGGGCTGGTCGCCGCCAGTATACCCGCGGGCGCCGCGGTTCTGCTCGCCGTTGCGCTCTTCTACCTGGCTGCTTCCCTTATTCTAAGCGATTACCGTTCGGGCCCCTTTCTGGCCGTCTACGCCTCGCAGCTGTTGGTGCCTTGGGTTGCGGTGCTCCTGATCCGCGGGCCGCTCAAGGAACGGCCGGAGCTGGTTGTCCTCGGCGCCGATCTCGTCTTCACCGCGACCATGGTGTGGCAGATCTTGCTGCCCTTCGAGAGCCCCACCGGCGTCGCGCTGATTATCGCCCTGAAGATGGTCGCCACCGCCTGGTTCTTTCCGTGGGATCCGCGCATGCAGTACGCCTCATCGATCGGCACCATCGCGCTCTACTGGGTCGTGTTGCTCGCCGATGGACAGCCTATGCCGCAGCTCGCCGTGCTCCACGAGGTCGTCGGCCCGTTGGCGGCGGCGATGATGTCGATCGCCGGTGCGACGATTGCCGATCGTACGCGGCGGACGCTATTTCAGCGCGATCAGATATTGGCGCGATCGCAAGAGGAGCTACGCTTCATGTTGGATCAAGCCAAGGAGAGCGAAGCGCGTCTGCGCGAAGCCAACGCAGTGAAGTCGGACTTCGTGGCGACCATGTCGCACGAGCTGCGCACTCCATTGAATACGATCATCGGCTATACCGATCTGTTGCGCGAAGGCGAGTTCGGCGAGCTGTGTTCCGATCAGCGTGACCGCATCGACGTCGTCCGTACGGCGTCGCGCGACCTTCTCGACCTCATCGATGCGGTGTTGAACCTCAACCGCCTGGAAACGTCGCGCGTCCCCTTGCAGCTGCAGGTCACCGATGTTTCGTCGATCGTGCGCCAGGTGGGCGAAGAGTACGGCACACTCGAGCGCAAGAGCGACGTTCGTTTCGATTGGTCGAGCGACGCGACTGTGCCGAAGCTGCGCACGGACCCGCTGAAGCTCAAGCTGGTGATGAAGAACCTGGTGGGCAATGCGTTGAAGTTCACTGACAAAGGCTACGTCCGCTTGCGCGCCCGGGCCCGCGATGGCGGCGCCGAAATCATCGTCAGTGACAGTGGCATCGGCATTGCATCCGAGCACCACCGGGTCATCTTCGAATCGTTCCGGCAGATTCATCCAGCCAACACGAGACGTCACGGCGGCGTCGGCTTGGGTCTCTATATCGTCCGTCGTTTGGTCGACGCGCTCGGCGGTCGCATTCATGTCGAGAGCGAGCTGGGCAGAGGCTCAACCTTCCGCGTTTGGGTGCCGCCGGCCAGCTCGACGACCGCCGCGCACAGTCCACCCAGCACCTAAGTCGCCCCCGCTGGAGATCGGCGCCTGCCGGCGTTCCGGTTCCGCCTGGCTCGCGATTCCCCTTGATTTCCTTCGTCCAAATAAGATAGCTGCCAGTGCCGAGGTTGATCTAGGACGACGTTGTCGGTTCACCTTTCGGCAGACCGCTACGGTCAGGAAGGATGGGGAGATCATGAACGTTTACACGCGCAGGTGTCGGCGGGTCGCAGTGGCGCTGGTTGTTGTGCTCGCAACGGTCTTCATCGGTTGTGGCGATGGTGACGATGACAGCACCGTCGTGACGGCGGGGGACAACGTCGTGTTGACCTTGAGTTGGAGCCCTCCAGACTCCCTCGACTTGTCGTTGATCTTGCCGAGCAGTCGCATCGTTGCCTTTGACGATCTGTCCGAGGGCGGCTGTACGTTAGTGCCAATGCCCACGCCTCCTGGGACGCCAGCGAACATAAGGACACCGCCAGCCCCGACTGCGACGCCAGGCCCGGCACAAGACACGATCACTTGTCCAGCCATCGGGCCGGGGACCTACAAGGCCTTCCTCAACAGCAACGAGCCACAACCTGTGCCGGCAATGCTCGAGATCAGTGCGAATGGAACGGTGATCGACGTTTTCTCCGACGACGTGCCCGGACAGGGCCAAAGTGGCCCGTATAAGATCGAGGCGGAGTAAGCGGCAGCGGCTCGACTCGATCAAGCCTTCCGATACATCGTCACGACCGCGGCGCCACCAAGGCCGAGGTTGTGTTGCAACGCAACCTTGGCGCCGGCGACCTGCCGTTTGTCGGCCTGTCCGCGCAATTGCCAATTGAGCTCGGAGCACTGCGCCAAACCCGTCGCGCCGAGCGGGTGTCCTTTGGAGATCAGGCCGCCCGAAGGGTTCACGACCCACTTGCCGCCGTAAGTCACGGCGCCCGACTCGATCAACCCGCCGCCCTTTCCCGGTTCGCACAAGCCGAGGCCTTCGTAGGTGATCAGCTCGTTGGCCGAGAAGCAGTCGTGCAGCTCGACGACGTCGACGTTTTCGGGGCCCAGGCCCGATTGTTCGTACACCTTCTGCGCTGCGTTGCGGGTCATGTCGAAGCCGACCATCTTGATGCAGCTCTTGTCGGCAAAGCTGCTCTCGAAGTCGGTGGTCATCGCCATGCCGACGATCTCGACCGCCTGCTTCTGGAGATTGTGTTTCTTGACGAACTCTTCGCTGCACAGCACTGCGGCGGCGGCGCCGTCCGACGTCGGGCAGCACTGCAGCTTGGTGAGCGGCTCGTAGACCATCGGCGCGTTGAGGATGTCTTCGAGTGAATACTCGTCCTGAAATTGCGAGTAGGGGTTGTTCACCGAGTGTTTGTGATTCTTGTGGCCGATCTTGGCGAAGTGCTCGGGCGTGGTGCCGTAGCGTTCCATGTGTTCGCGCCCGGCGTTGCCAAAGATCTGTGGCGCGCCAGGCGCGGCGGCGAATCCACGCAAGGCCACCATCGCTTCGAAGTGCTTGTCGAGTGGGTTGGTGCGATCGGTATATTTGATACCGAGCGAGCCTTTTTCCATCTTCTCGAAACCGAGGGCGAGGACACAATCGGCGATACCGCCTTCGACGAACTGCTTGGCCATGAACAGCGCCGTCGATCCGGTCGAGCAGTTGTTGTTCACGTTGTAGACCGGGATGCCGGTCAGCCCCAGGCTGTAGACCGCGCGCTGCCCGCAAGTGGAGTCGCCAAAGCAATACCCGACGCAGGCCTGCTCGACATCGCCGTAAGGGATGCCGGCATCCGCCAGCGCCTTGGTCCCCGCTTCTTTCGCCATGTCGGGGTAGTCCCAGTCACGCTTGCCGGGCTTCTCGAACTTGGTCATACCGACGCCGACGACGAATACTTTGCGAGCCATGCTGTCCTCCTTGGAAGGCGGTTGAATTTGGCGAGTATTCCGCAAGTGCATTCGAGAGGGAAGAGGGTGGGGCAATGACACTACCGGTCGAGGACGCGACGAATGGGCCGTTCCAACGCCGGGCCGAGTGTGGCATCGTTGGTCGCCGTATCTACCGATGAACAACCTCCGATCGATCTCCATGGTTGCCGCCGCCTTGTGCCTGGCGCTGCCGCGCGCGGTAAGCGCGCAGGTGGTAGGCGTGGTCGACCTGCTGCAGGTCAGTACCGACTCCGATCCGCTCGAACGCGTTCACGGATCGACGGGGGATGGAACCTACGGTGTACCGGTGGCGGGGCCAGGCGACTGCGACGGCGATGGTCAGCCCGACAGCGCTTTCGCTGCCTTCCTCGGCAACCCCTTCGATCGCCTGCGTGCCGGTGAGGTCTATCTGATCTTCGGCAACGGCGCCGTCTCGGGAACGCTCGATACCAGCGGGTTCGACCCGCGGATCCTCAAGATCGCCGGCGCCCAGGCCGGGGAGACCGCTGGCAGCGAGATCTGGATCGATGACGTCACCGGCGACGGCATTGCCGACCTGCTCATCGGCCGCCAGAGCTTTACTACCTCGCTCGGTCTCATCGGCGCCGGGGCACTGAGCGTCGTCGTCGGTGGACCGCAGCTGCGCCAGCATGCCGCCACTATGCAGTATCTGGAACTGGGCGCGCTGCCGGCGAATGTGCCGGTGACGACGATCACCGGTGAACATCCACTCGACCGTTTGGGAATCTGGATGAGAACCGGAGATGTCACCGGTGACGGCGTCAGCGACATCCTGGTCGCCGCCGATCAAGAGAACACCGAGCGCGGCAACCATTCCGGGGCTGGCTACTTGATCCGCGGCGGACCTCATCTAGCCGGCGGTGGCGACATCGACCTCGGCGCGCTCGACGGTACGCCGCTTGCGGGCCAGGTTGTTCGCATCCTGCCGCCCTCCGGTTCGAACGAGTACCACCTCGGCGCCACCTGCCAGGTGGCCGATCTGGACGGCAACCGGCGTGCCGAGGTTCTGCTGGCGGCCGCACTCAACCGTGCCGGCGCGACATTCGAGCCGATCAACTCGCCGCAACCCTCGCATCCGTTCGGCGGCAGCCAGACAGGCACCCTGTACATCGTGTGGGACGACAACTTCGGCACAGGTCCTTGGCCCCTCGGGTTTACCGTCGACATCGGCGCGCCGGCGGGAGCGCGCTCGATTCTTCGTGGCGGTCCGGAGAATCGAAAGTTCGGCGAGGAGGTGCTCGGTGGACTCGACTACAACGACGACGGTGTAGCGGATCTTTTCGTCGGCGATCTGACCGGGGATGCGAGCGCTGCCAGCGATCGGCCGAGCTCGGGCATCGGACACCTGCTCCTGAATGCGCCGGCGCTGAAGGGCGTGCGTGCCGATGTCGATGCCTTACCACCCGAAGTTGAGCAGACCGTCTTCATCGGCAGCGCCTCCGGCGAGATTGCGGCTGACACGACGGTCCACGGCGACTTCGACGACGACGGCATCGCCGACATCGGTTTCAGCGCGCCGCACGCCGATCCCCTCGGCCGTGTCAGTGCCGGGATCGTCTATGTCTTTCACGGTCGACCTTCGCCCTGGCCGGCACGCGTCGATTTGATCGATACCGCCGCCATCAGCGGCGTTCGTCTGACCGAGGTATTCGGCGCACACGGACGGGTCGGATCCGATGACGGCGACGTATTGGCCTACAGTGCCAGCGCCGGCGATCTCGACTTCGACGGCCGTAGTGATCTGCTGATCAACGAGATGACCGGCAACGGCCTTCAGCCGGGCACGACGGATGTCGGCAATCTGATCGTCCTCGGTGCCGAGCTGCTGGGCGCCGGGCCGCCGTGTGCGCCCGCGCCTCGGGCCGGATGCGAGCACATGACACCGATACGATCACGGCTGGACCTGCACCTGGGTGTCGAGCCGAGCGCGAATCGATTGGCGTGGCACTGGTTGGCGCACTCCGGCGGCGACCTTGCCGACTTCAGGAATCCACCCGCGAGCTTCGCGAACTACGCTCTGTGCGTGTACGACGGCGCCGGCGGAACGCAGCCCGTCGTCGCTGCCCCGTTGCTTGCCGGGTTCGACTGCCCGGGCGCGAAGTGCTGGGAATCGTCCGGTCCCTCGGCGTTCCGCTACCGCCGCGCCGACCGCCGGCCGGGCGGGGTCGAACGCGCGCGCCTGGCGACCGATCAGAGTGGTGCGGCGGTGCTGTCACTGCGTGCGAAGGGAGCGGACCTGATTCTTCCGGACGCGCCCCTTGTATTGCCGGCTACAGTTCAACTAGTGATCAGCACGGGTGCCAGCGTGGAATGTTGGCAGGCCGACTATCAAACGGCATCGAGAAACGAAGCCGGAAGGTTTGTGGCACGCACGCCCTAGGGCGTGCGTCCGGCGACGCTGCGACCTGCGTCGTTCCGGCTTGGACGCGTGGAGGGAATCAGATGCTCCTTCGGGCTTTCAGACCCGCAACCATTGTAGCCACGGCCATCGCGCTTGCAGCGGCCGCGTGTACACCGATGAGCGAGCTCGAACGCACGCGCGATCACCTGGGACAGGCACGCGAAAGCCTGGTGCGCAGCCTCAGCGCACTGGCCGACGATATCGAGCGCAACCTCGATGACGTGGATGAGCGACTGGCGGACCCCACCCTGCGTCCGGAGGATGAAGCTCAGCTGCTGGCCGCGCGTGAGCGCTTGGTGGCGGCGACCGACAAGGCCGCGGCAAGCACGGAGCGTCAGCTCGAGCGCGAGGACTTGCTGGTGGAAGAACGTGACTCGTTGTTGCTGACGCAGACGAAGCTCGAGAACCTGCAAGCCCGCTTCACGATGGCCGCGCCGCTCGGCGGTACTCGCGCGGTTCAACAGCGATTGGCGCAGCTCGGCTACAAGCCTGGACCGGCCGACGGCATCGACGGACCGAGGACACGTGCCGCCATCCGCGCCTTCCAACGCGATGCGGGCATGATACAAACCGGGAAGGCGACGCCTGAAGTGATCGAAGCGCTATCCAAGGCGCAAGTCGGTAGTCGGTGAGCGGTAAACGGTGATCGGTGATCGTGGCCACCGACTACCGATTCCTGTTCGTTCATTCGCTGGGAAAGAAATACAGCGAATACAGCGGCGGACCGTTCGGGTCATCGCGCCGTTCGACCAGTTTGCCGCCGCTCAACACCCGCTGCAGCGTTTGCCCCACTCCCGTGTGTTGCTCGTCGTTCAGGAAGACGAAACACTTCTTGCGGCCACCGCGCATGACACTGCTGACGTAATCGAGGTCTTGGCGAATCTGAACAAACTCGTACGCTCGCTGGCGTCCGGTTGCCCGTCCGGGTTCGTAGAGGCTGATGTTGATCACGTGGCCTATGATCGCGGCGTTGACGAACAAAAGGTCGTAGGTCGATACCAGACTCTTGGCTTCGTCGACCATCCGATACGCGTGCGGCGGCCCGAAGTACGGGTAGACCAGCGTGGCGGGGTTGCCGACGGCGTATGAGCGCAAGCCGTGCAGTGAAGTGAAGACGAGTGCCACAGCGACGGTAAGCCAAGTCATCCGACCCATCCAGGGTCGAACGTGTGACTCCTTCGCCGTTTCAACCAGGTCGCGGCAGAAGCGTATGCCGGCGACATAGACCAGCGGCCAGATGATCAGCGTGCGCCGATGCAGCGGAAAGATCAGCAGCGGAGGTAGCATGCCGATCAGGAAATACGCTGAGCGCATCCAGGACGGCTCTCGCCACAGCTCGCGCAGCGCGTAGAGGAACCCCACCATCAGAGCCGGCGCCCACCAGATGAGGATATCGACGTCGGCGAACGAATCCCGAAACCAGAGCTGCGCGTTGTGGGCGAAGTTGTCGACGACCGTGGCCAGAGGCTGAGCTTCCGGCAACACCAGATCGGCGGTGTTCTTGCGCCAAATCACCGTGTCGGTCGCGAGTTGGCCGAAATTCGAGCGCATCAGCGAATCTCGTCCTCCCTGCGAAAGCTGGAACGCCGAGAGCAGCACGAAGGCCATCACACCCAGCAACGGCTCCCAACGCCGCCGCGGGCGCAGGAAACCGGCGACGACGACCACGACGAAGAACGGGTAGAGAACCTGCAACGGCGCGTATGCCCAACTGATCAAGCCGGCACAAACACCAAGAGCAACCCAGCGCGGCCAGGTTCGACCGCGACCGTCGCGGGTGCGCTCGGCTAGCCACAGCAACGCCAAGGATAGGGCCGTGCATAGCGAATAGAAGGTCCCGAAGCGCGACTGCATGAGATGCCAGGGGGAGAACGCGAAGACGGTCAGCGCGCTCAATGCCCAGAACCCGGGAAGGATGCTTCGTACCCAGGCCCACAAGATCAGGAGCAACAGGGTCGAGCCCACGACTTCGGCGAAGCGCACGGCGAAGACGGTGACACCGAATGCCTTCATCGAAGCGAACAGGATCGACAGGTGCAGCGGTGATTGCCCGCCTTCGGCCAATGGATAGGCGCGGATGGCGAACGGCGATGCCGGCCACTGACCTTCGACCGCACGCAGCCCTTCCTCGCCGGTCATCGCCGAGTAGGTGTTGAGGTTGGCAGGCCACGAATCGAGAGCGATGCACTTGACAGCGAAGGCGACGGCGATCACCGCGAAGCCGAGCCATAGCGGGCAACGGGTACCGTCGGCGACGACGGCCGGGCGGCAGCCAAAGCGTGTGACGTAGGCCATCAAGGCGGCTGCCGCCGCGAGCATGAACCCGGTGCTCGCCCAGGAATCGAATGCAAACCAACCGCGGCCGACGATGACCAGCAGGACAATGCCGCAAAGACCCGCCAGACGTCCGCGCGCCTCCCCTGTGGTTGAGATGAGATCGATGACAATTGCGAGCAGGCACAGTGCCGCCAAAATCCAGAGCGCCGCCGGCAACAAAGGCGCAACGACCCATTCGTACGGAACGGCGAAAAAGGTTGACGGCGACATGCGACCAGCCACCAGATATCAAGAACCCGGTCCCCACATACAACGCTCGAGCCCTCAATTGCGTCACGTTCCTATGGACTCCGGCCCCCAACGCGGGCATGTCCTTGCATCACATGCCGTCGCTCCTGGATCACTTCGCGCCACCGCCCGGCAATTGGGATGCCTCCGGACTGCGGGTTCTGCGTTCGCTATTGATCTTCCACGCGGCGGTGCGCAGCTACTTCTGGATGTTGCCCGACGCCGGTGACTACTCGAGCGCCAACGTGGTGATCGCGATTGTCCTGTCGATGCGCATCGGCCTCGTCGTCGCCGTGATCTTCAGTCTCTGGCGACGGTTGGGGCGCGCCGCCGCGGCTGCGGCAGCTGTGGTGGTTTTGGTTCAGGTAGTGCTGTCCTTTCCCGATGTCGCCGACCACGTCTATCTCGAGCTTTTCTGCCTCGTGGTGGTCGCGTGCCTCGATCTCGAGAACGACCGCGACGGCCGTCTGCTGCGCAGCACACTGTGCTGGATGGTGGTGATCGTCCTCTTCTACTCCGGTCTCCAGAAGGTCCTGCATGGATACTACTTCTTCGCCGAGCTGCCGCTGACGTTGGTGGCGGAGAAGCACCCGTTTGGCGAGCTGTTCGCATGGTTTCTGCCGCGTGGGGAAACGAGACGGCTTCAGCAACTGAATCTGCTGGTGCAGGACGCCGGCCCCTTGCGGGCGACATCGACGCTTGTCCTTGTGGTGGCTAACGCCGTCTGGGCAGCGGCGATCGCATTGGCGATTCTTGTTCTGTTGCCGCCGACGCGGCGCTTCGGCGCACTCGCGGCGATCGGTTTGGTGTTTCTCGTGCACGGCTTTGCGCGTCAGCCGATGTACGCTCTGTTGATGGCTCAGTTGCTGCTGCTCTGCATCCCAGGGGAGTGGAACAGGCGTCTGGCGCCGCTTCTGGCTGTGGCGTACATCGGCGTCTTTCTGGCGGGGGCGATATTCGCGCCTGACCTCGTGCTGCGAGGGCTGCAGCTGTGAAATCACTGCTGCTGCGCGTCTGGCTGTTCGCCTTCGGTCTTTGGCCGCTGGTGCACTACGGCATCGTCAACGCCTACGGCCTCGATCCATCGAGGTACGCGGGTTGGGCCGACCTCGCGGCGCCGGCGTTCGAGCCCAACATTGTGCTCTTCCGCATCGAATTGCACGGTGCGAGGACACTCGATGACGTTCAAGCGGCGAAGATCGCACCGTCTAAGTGGTCGGAAGATCTGCGCGCGGCGTATCGGCAATACGTAACCGCGCGAACCGACGCGGGGCGGTTGGCTCTGCCGCCCGAGCAGCTTGGCAGAAAGTTGCTGGAAGAACACGGCGAGACAGGTATGGTGCTGGTCGTTGTGCAAACCCGCAAGCTCGACCGTGCCACGGGCCGCATCCAGACCCAGCTCGAAAGGTATCCTTTTTCCGACCGTGCCAAGGCGCTCGAAGAGCTCCAGGGGGACACTGCTCCGTAGATATGGAAGCGCCCGCGGTATCTCATCGACATCCGAGCCTTGCCACCAAGCTCTTTTACGGCTTCGGCTCGGTTGCCTTCGGAGTGAAGGACAACGGCTTCGCGTTCTTCCTGCTGCTCTACTACAACCAGGTGCTGGGCTTGCCGGAACGCTCGGTCGGCCTCGCGATCATGTCGGCGCTGATCCTCGATGCGTTCTTCGATCCGATCGTCGGCTACTTTTCTGATCATTTTCGCTCGCGCTGGGGACGGCGGCATCCCTTCATGTACTTCTCCGCCCTGCCGGTTGCGGCTTCGTACGTTCTCTTGTGGAATCCGCCGGAAGGGCTTTCGCCGAACGGACTGCTGACCTACTTGGTTGTCGTCGCGGTCATCGTTCGGACGATGATCGCGTTCTACGAGATCCCGAGCTCGTCGTTGGTTGCGGAGCTGACGAACGATTACGACGACCGTACAACCATTCTGAGCTACCGCTACTTCTTTGGTTGGTGGGGCGGTTTGACGATGTCGATCCTGGCGTACGGTTTCTTCCTCCAGCCTGACGCTGAGCACGCAACCGGGGTTCTCAATCCAAACGGCTACCACACCTATGGGGTTGTCTCGTCGGTGGTCATGGCAATCGCCATCCTGATCTCGGCGATGGGGACTCATTCGTACATCCCGTACTTGCGCCAGCCGACCGAGCGTCCACACGGATTCGTCGCGACGTATCGCGAGCTGCTGGCGACATTTTCGAACCGCTCGTTCATCGCGTTGTTCTGCGCCGCGATCTTTCTGGCGATGGCCGCGGGGTTGATTGCGGCGCTGAGCATCTACTTCAACACCTACTTCTGGGAGATGACGTCCAACGAGATGTCGGTTGTCGTGATGGGCAATTTCGTCTCGGCGGCGGTCGCCATGGTGATCGCTCCCCGCGTCTCGCGACACTATGGCAAGAAATCGGGGGCGATCCGCACGGCCCTGGCACTGACGATCGTCGCTCCGGTGCCGGTCGCCTTGCGGCTCATTGGTTGGTTTCCGCAAAACGGCTCGCCGGCGCTCGTACCGCTGCTGTTCGTTGCCAATATGGCGGCGGTGACGCTGATCATCGTCTTCAGCGTCATGATGTCATCGATGATCGCCGACGTTGTCGAGGACAGTGAAATGACGACGGGGCGGCGCTCGGAAGGCACATTCTTCGCCGCCAACAGTTTCGTTCAGAAGGCGGTCTCGGGAATCGGTGTCTTTCTGTCGACGGTGTTGCTGAGCACCATCGGTTTTCCGAGCGACGCGAAGCCCGGTAGCGTTGACCCGCAGGTGGTGCGTACCCTCGGTATGGTGTACGTGCCGTTCCTCATCGTCGTCGTCGTTGTCGTCATCGCCTTCTTGAGCCGATATCGCATCAGCCGAGCGGGACACGAAAGCAACCTGCGAAGGTTGGCGGAGAGGCGGGCGGGCGTGGACACCTCGGATGCTTGAAGGGCCGAGTCAGGTTGATCGTTGATGGTTCGGAGTTGATCGGGCGCCTACACCGCTATCAAACATGAACTATCGACGAGGCTCCGGTCGCGCGAGGAAACCTCCCAGCCTCACCAAGTGTTCGCTGGCCCCACCGAGCGTAAGCTCGAGCTGCTTAGCCCACCGGAAGTAGCGGTGGACGGGGTAGTCCGTATCGACGCCGATGCCGCCGTGCAGATGCTGGGCGGCGTGAACGACCCGCTGGCCGCCATCGGCGGCCCAGAATTTCGCGATCGAGACGAAATCGTCGGCCGGCAGATTGCGCGCCAACCGCCACGCTGCCAACCGCGCCGTGAGCGTTACGCCGGCGGTGTCAATGTAGGCGTCAGCCGCCCGCTGCGCCACTGCCTGAAACGTTGCGATCTTCGAACCGAACTGCTCGCGTTGCGAGATGTACTCCGCCGTCGTTCGCAGTGCCTGTTCGCACACCCCCGTTTGCATTGCGCACAGCCCGACGAGGGCGCGATCCCCAAGCCAGCGAAGCATCTGCGCACCGCTCGGCGTCTCGCCGATGAGGTCCTCGTTGCCGACGCGCACACCGTCGAGAACGATGCGGAACTGCGGCTCGAAGGTCGTCACTTCGACCCGCTCGCTGTGCAACCCGGGCGCGTTGGCGTCGATCAGGAATAAGCCCACGCCATCCTCAGTGGCCGCCGAGACGAGCGCCTTTCCGGCAAGATCGAAGGCAGGTACGAACAGCTTCTCGCCGCGGATCGTCCAGCCGCCGCCGTTGGCTTCGGCCTTGGTTGTCGGGCGCTCGGGGATCAGGGCGTTGCCATCCTCGAGCAGCGCGGCGGTGAGGATGAGTTTGCCATCGGCAACCTGCGGCAAGTAGGCGCTCCGCTGTTTTGCCGAACCGAAGCGGTCGATCGGCATGGCGCCGAGAACGACGGTGGCAAAGTAGGGCAGGGGCGCCACCGTGCGGCCGATCTGCTCGAGCATGAGACAGGTTTCGAAGAAACCGAAACCACCTCCGCCGACGTCCTCCGGCAAGCCGACGGTGAGCAGCCGCGCCTTGGCCAACTCACTCCATGCGGCATCGTCGAACCAACGGTTCTCGCTCTCGATCGCGCGCAGCCGTTCGGGCGGTAGCTTCTCGCGCAGGATCTGATCGGCGAGGTCGCAGAGCGCCTTTTGATCTTCGGAAAGAGACAAGTCCATCGTCTTAGAACCTCGGTACTCTGGGCATTCCCAACCCGAACAAAGCAATGAGATCACGCTGGATCTCGTTCGTGCCGCCGCCGAAGGTGAGGAACAGCGTGCCCTGGTAGGCACGCTCGAGCCTGCCCTTGAGCACCGCGCCCCGTGACCCGCGGCGCAAGGTGCCGGCCTGGCCGATCACCTCGAGCAGTGTGCGGTAGGCTTCGCAGAAGAGCTCGGTGCCGAAGACTTTGGTGGCGCTGGCATCGGCGGGGTTGATCTCACCGGCTGCAACCTTCCAATTCATCAGCCGCAGCAACTCGATCTTGGCGCGCAGACGCGCCAGGTTGACGCACACCCACTCGCGATCGATGACGCGCCGCCCATCGGGCAATCGGTGCTCACGCGCCCATTCGACGGTGTCCTCGAAAACATGCTCGATCATTCCGGGCGGGCAGAGCGAGACGCGTTCGTAGTTGAGCTGGTTGGTGATCAGCTTCCAGCCCTTGTTCTCGCCGCCGACGAGAAACTTGTGCGGCACGCGCACGTCCTCGTAGTACGTTGCCGTCGTGCCGGCGGAGACAATGGTGTGAATCGTCGTCCACGAGAAGCCCGGGCTCTTGGTTGGAACACAGAAGATGGAGATACCCTTGTGCTTCGGGGCGTCGGCATCGGTGCGGGCTGCGAGCCAGATGTAATCCGCGTAGGCGGCGAGGCTGGTGTAGAGCTTCTGGCCGTTGATCACCCACTCATCGCCGTCGCGGACGGCGCGAGTCTTGAGTGAGGCCAAGTCGGTGCCGGCGTTGGGTTCGGTGTAGCCGATGGCGAAGTGCAACTCGCCCTTCAGGATGGTCGGCAGGAAAAAAGCTTTCTGCTCGTCCGTGCCGAACTGCATGATGGTCTTGGCGACGGTGTTGATGGTCAGTGCCGGAATCGGGGCGAGTGTGCGCCAGGCTTCGTCGTAGAAGATGAACTGTTCGATCTCGCTGCGGCCCTGGCCGCCGTACTCCTTCGGCCAGCCGATGCCGAGCCAGCCGTCGCGACCCATTTGCCGCACCGCCTCGAGGCAGTGCGGCCCGCCGGTGTTGCCGACAGCGACCTCTGCCTCGACTTCCGGCGTCATCAGTTTGCCGAAGTAGGCCCGCAGCTCCTGACGCAGGGCTTCCTGTTCGGGGGTATAAGCGATGTGCATTTCGTCCGGTCCTCAGTCTCTCGGCCCAAACGCTCGTTTGGGTGAGGGCCCCGCGTCTACACCCGCGGCGAGACTGCTGCAAGTAGGAGAGCGAAGCAGGATCGAGGAGGATTCGCTGCGGGATTCGCGGCGACGATCAACGGATGGGCACGCGAATCGAGCCGATCATGCAAATACCGAATTGACATAACCATTGGCACACCAGTAGGTTGCTCCGAATTACCTATTTCTGCTCGACGCAGGTCCCTGAAGGAGGATGACGCGCGCGGCGCCGTAGACGCGCCCGGGTGCCGTCGCACAACCACAATGAAGACTGCCACCGCCCACAGCCGCCGCTTACAAGTGGCAATCATGGCCTTGACGCTCCTGCTGGTATCCGCCTGCGCCAACGATGACGGCGGCGGTGGCGGCGGAGCGGTTTCGGCGACGGCCACCTCGACGAATACGCCGGCCTCTACCAGCACACCCACGGCTCCGCCGACAAACACTCTCCCGGCGACCTCGACGCCCACCGCGGTGAACACCTCCACAGCGAGCCCGTCGCAAACGCGAACCGCGACGGCTGCACCGACGAGCAGCGCGACGTCGACGGCGACAGTTACGCAGTCTCCAAGCTCCACCCCTACCTCGACAGCGACAGCAACTCTCTCGCCGACGCCGTTTCCGACCGGCCTGCGCGCTCGCGGTAGCGTCGAGCAGGTCTACGTTCTGGGCGCTCAGGCCGGCGAAGAGTTGACGTTGCTCGACGGCGAAGGTGCCGAGGTCATGTCCGGTGCCGCCGACGCGCAGGGCTCGTTCATCTTCCGTCTCGTCCCGGCGGGCGAAGGCTACGAAGTGATGACCGAGTCGGGGGCCGGCGCAGAAGTCGGTACGGTCCTGCAGCCGGAGGAACACCCCGACCAGTCTTTCTACGACAACCAGCGCATTCACCGCGGCTACGGCTATCTCGAGACGCGCGACGGTACGCTGTTGGCGGTCAACGTCTTGCTGCCGGGTCCGGAGGACAAGGGCCCGTACCCCACGGTGGTCGAATACTCCGGCTACGATCCGGCGAATCCCGGCTTTCCGCAGCCGAGCACCTTGGTGGCGAGCACCCTCGGCTACGCCGTCGCCGGCGTCAACATGCGCGGCATGGGATGCTCCGGCGGCGCCTTCGACTTCTTCGAGACGCTGCAGTCGATCGACGGCTACGATGTGATTGAGACGATCGCGGCACAGCCCTGGGTGAAGAACAATCGCGTTGGAATGGTCGGCTTGTCCTATCCGGGGATCACCCAGCTCTTTGTTGCGGCGACACAACCGCCGCATCTCACATCGATCGCGCCGCTCTCCGTGATCTCCAACATCGGCGCCGGCATCCTCTATCCGGGCGGAATGCTCAACAACGGCTTCGCTGTCGAATGGGGGCTCGGACGCCAGGCGGACGCCAGAACCGGTGGGCAAGAGTGGTCGCGCGAGCGCATCGAAGCCGGCGACCAGGTCTGCATCTACAATCAGAAACTGCGCGACCAGACGCCCGATATTCTCGAGAAAATCCGCGCCAACCCTTTCTACTATCCCGAGGTCGCCGACGGATTGTCGCCGGAAACCTTCGTCCACAAGATCAACGTTCCGGTATTCATCTCCGGCGCTTGGCAGGACGAACAAACCGGCGGCTACTTTGCCACCATGCTCGACCGTTTCACGGGCACCGATCACTTGTATGCCACGCTCGTGAACGGTGGCCACACCGAACCCTTCTCGCCGGCGATCTTTTCGCGCTGGATCGAGTTTCTGGCGATCTATGTGCGCCAGGAGACTCCGCGCTATCCGTCGACCACGGGATTGATTCTCAACGTCTTGTCGAACGCGATTTTCGATGCCCCCGGCTTGCGTCTGGCGCCAGAGCGTTTCCGCGACGTCGCGACGTATGAGGAGGCGAAGGCGATTTTCGAATCCGATCCGCGCATTCGCGTGCTCTTCGAGAATGGCGGCGGCGGCGTTTCTCCGGGAGCACCGGTGCACACGTTCGAAGAGTCGTTCGATGCTTGGCCGATTCCGTCGATGCAACCGAAGGCGTGGTACCTCGACGCCGACGGCCGACTGAATGCTGCCGCCCCCTCGGGTGAAGGTGCGGACTCGTATCTCTACGACACGTCACGTTCGCAACTGACGACCTTCACCGGTGGCGACGACGGGATCTGGAAGGCGCTGCCCAACTGGAACTGGAGGCAGTTGGAGGATGGACACAACCTCGCCTATGCCAGCGATCCATTGGCGGAGGATGTCGTGATCATCGGTTCGTCGAGTGCTGATCTGTGGTTGCAGTCGACCGCGGCCGACGTCGATGTACAGGTCGTCCTCAGCGAAATTCGTCCGGACGGGCAAGAGGTCTACGTGACCGCCGGTTGGTTGCGCGCCAGTCATCGCAAGCTCGATGCGGCGCGCTCGACGCAGAACCACCCCGTCCAGACACACCGGGAAGAGGACGCGGAGGATCTACCGGCCGGCGGTATCGCTCTGGCGCGCGTCGAGATCTCCCCGGTCGCGCATGTCTTCCGGCAGGGCTCGCGCATCCGTGTGTCCATCGGCAGCCCGGGCGCCATTCGTCCGCGATGGAAATTCGAAGCTCTCGACGCGGGTGTGGACGTCGTCAATACCATCAGCCATTCGCCGGCGATGCCGTCGCGCATCGTGTTGCCGGTGGTTCCGGGCATCGAGGTGCCGGCGGAGTTGCCGCCGTGCCCGGGGCTGCGCGGCCAGCCGTGTCGGACCTACGAAGAGATCAGCAACGCGTCGGCGCACTGAAGGAAGCTCCAGGTTCCAAGGTTCAAGTTTCAAGTGGGGACCACTTGGAACCTGGAACTTGAAACCCTGATCTAGACGGATACCCCGTCGATGCGCCGCATCTCCGCATTTCCCAGATCCGGTAGCGATCGGTGCTGGTTGCACCGCAGCCCCAGCAGGATGGTTTGCAGAACCTGTAGCGGATCCCCATGAGAGACGAGCACGATCTTCTTCCCGTTCCAACGCGATTCGAGGTCGCCGAGCAGGGAGCGCAACCGAGCTGCGAGCTTCGCCGTGCTCTCGCAACCTTCGAAGCCGTGGTTGTCGTCGTCGGCATCGCGGCTCCAGACGAGATCGTAAGCGTCGATCGTTCGCTTCTCGAGGCTGCCGAAGTGTCGCTCGCGCAGTCGCACGTCGAGGATAGCCGGGCTGAGGTGGTTCAGTTTGCATAGCAGCGTGGCCGTTTCGACGGCGCGCAGAAAGTCCGAGCTGTAGACGACGCATTCGTCAGGCGACAGACCACATGCCTGAAGCCGTTCCGGAGTCAGCCGCTGCCGGCACTCCGTGGCACCGCGCTCACTCAACCCCCAACCGCCGACGCCGCTTGCCGGATGAGAAACGATGATTCCCTTCTCATTGGCGACGCTGATCCCGTGGCGCAGAGCGAAGTACTGGTTCCGCATGGAAGACCAGACGATAGCAGGACGAGGAAATCAGGCGAAGGCGGAGGGAGACCGCGAGGTTTGCGGCATCGGGGCGACATGGCATCCGCCATGCCCATCCGCTGTTGATGGCGACTTTTCGATGGTTGGTAATACGCAGAGTCGGGGGTTGACTGCTAGACTGGGTGCCATGATCCAGGCCGGTGCCGGCATTCATCAGGAGGTGCGCGACCAACGCCGCGATTTCCTGGTTGAGCGGACACGCGTGGCCTTGGGGGTCTTGCTCGGCGCGACGATCGTCCTCGGTCTGGCCGACGTCGTATTGGCACAGCACGACCTCGCGTTGCTGTGGTCCGTGAAGGCAACGGTGATCGTCCTTCTGGCTGTGGCCCTGCGCGCCTTTGGCGTCGAGCGCATGCGCGAATCGTCGATCACCGGTGCGGCGCTGCCGCCGTTGGGCATCTCGCATGACCAAACGCGAAGGGTACCGTTGGCGGATTACTTTGGGAATGCCGATCCCGAATATCCTCCATTGGCGGCCCACCGCGCGGCGTTGAGTGGCGAGTCGCGATCCTACGAGCTCAAATGGCAGGAGCGAACACGACCCGCGCGATCTCGTCTACGTC
>Ga0187892_10003902_pt1 | contig 26207 bp, 22 predicted proteins | sample MA1701073metaG_FD_139345 | JGI IMG/M metagenome (GOLD analysis project Ga0187892, IMG submission 139345) | Bio-ooze microbial communities from a basaltic lava cave in the Kipuka Kanohina Cave System on the Island of Hawaii, USA - MA170107-3 metaG ... | reverse complement strand
GCCCCGCTAACAACTGCCGCAACCACACGCTCACGAAGATCATTCGAAAGAGGTCGGGCCATCGGATACTGGCCTCCGCTCCAGCCAGAATCTTGAATCAGACTCGTCGCCCTTTGAAAACCCCTTCCGATTCAATCAGTCCATGAAACGCTCTAGCGCTTCAGCTTTTTGAGGCGTAACGGCATGGATGCCCGGACTCGAGCCTGCGCCCGGGCCGGCGGAGCCGGACCCGGGTGTCCGGGGCATGACGGCCGCGCGGGCAAATCACGGCTTGCCCTCCCCGGCACCGCCCTGCTCTCCGTCCGTTGATTTTTCGGTCTTGGGCACAGCGTCGGGCCGTGGCGGCAGAGACTTGATATATGCCGCAATGGCGTTGCGGTCTTCCGGCGTCAATTTGGCCATGTTCTCTTGCACGGCCACCATCGTCTCCCCGATCGTGTCGTAGTCCGGCTTACTTCCCGTTTCGAGCAGATAGGCGATGTCCTCTTCGCTCCAATCGCCGATGCCGTCTTCGCTCGGCGTGATATTGGGCACCGAGCTGTCGCCCTCGACACTCGGCGCGCCTGCGAATTCGGTGTCTTTGACGATGCCGCCGAGAGAATTGCGCGACGAGTGGCACTCCGAACAATGCGCCGGTCCCCGCACAAGATAAGCGCCGCGATTGAACTCGGCGCTCGCGGAGAGATCGGGCGTAAAGCTCTTGCCGTCGACATAGAGAAGATGCCAGAGGCCGAGCCCGCGGCGAAGGTTGAAGGGAAAGCGGAGTTCGGACGGCGGCACCTTGCTCTTCGCCGCCGGAAGGCCGTCGAGATAGGCCTTGAGATCGATCAAGTCCTCATATGTCATGCGCTGATAGGACGTGTAGGGAAAGGCGGGGTAGAGATAGGTCCCATCGGGCGCGATCCCCCGCTTCATCGCCGTGACGAAGTCGAGCGTGGTCCAATTCCCGATGCCGGTTTCCTTGTCGGGAGAGATGTTTGGCACATTGAAGGTGCCGAACGGGGTCTTCAGGCAGCGGCCGCCCGCGAGTCTCTCGGCGTCCTTGATCTTGAGGTCACCGCAGCCCTTGAGCGGGACCGCGTGACAGTCGGCGCAGCCCCCGGCAGTGAACAGATACTTGCCATTGGCGAGATCGGGCGCGTGCTCGGGCAGCGCCGATGCCAGCACCCCGACCGGGATGGTCGCGACATAGAAGGCGAGCGCAGCCAGGACGCAAAGCGCAATCAGGCTTAAGGCGATCTTTCGCTGCGGCACGGATCTCATTCTCCCACGGCTCAAACGCGGCCCGCCAGCCGCTTCACCAAGAGTTCATGGCAGGGGAATGGCGCGCCCTTCCTGAAGAACATTCCAGCCCCGCTTGACCGCGGGCCGTTGGGCGATCGCTAGATACCAGCGCTTCACGCGCGGATAGTCGGCAAAGTCGACGGTCTGCCAGGCGAAGCGTGAGATCCACGGCCAGATCGCAATATCGGCGATCGAATAGTCGCCGGCCACATACTCCATTTCGGCAAGGCGCCGGTCGAGCACCCGCCACAGGCGCTTCGCCTCCTTGAGATAGCGCTCCTCGGCATAGGTGCTCTTGCCCGGATTGAACTTCACGAAATGATGGACTTGGCCGAGAAAAGGCCCGGGACCTCCCATCTGCCACATCAGCCACTCGACCACGCGCCACTTCGTGGGAAAATCCTGCGGCCAGAGCTTGCCGGTTTTCTCGGCGAGATACATCAGGATCGCGCCCGACTCCATCAGGTGCAGCCCGTTATCGGTGTCGACGATCGCCGGGATCTTGTTGTTGGGCGCGATCTTGAGGAACGAAGGCGCGAATTGCTCGCCCTTGGTGATGTCGATGCCATGGACGCGGTATGGGAGGCCGACCTCCTCCAACATGATCGACACTTTCTGTCCGTTCGGTGTCATCCAGGTGTAAAGCTCGATCATGGTCCTCTCACTTTTGTGCAGAGCGCAACGACTTTGTGCAGAGCGCAACGACGCATGCCCGCGAAATGCCGTCCTGTCAAAGGGAGCACACGACGCCCTTCGCAGTTGCGGAAAATTTGATTCATCAGTTGTTCATTCATTGGCCTCTCTGTCGCCCAGAACCTGTCGCGTCAGCGCCATAGGACGATGCTAGGCGTGGACGGATAAAAGCGCCGGCAGTCGATGCGCGGCACAAGGGAGGATTGGATGCCCAACCAAGCTCATCGGGATCGCCAACACGCGGGCGCGGAGTCGTCGCAATCGCACTTCGCTCGCTATGCGGTGTTCTATACGCCGAAGCCCGGCACGGCGCTTGCCGCTTTCGGACGCTCGTGGTTCGGCCGCGCCAATGACGGCATCACCTTGCAGGCGTTCTCCGACGCGGGCTTGAGCGGCACGAGCTTCGCGCGGCTCGCTTCCGCGTCCCGGCGCTATCCCGGTCTGCATGCTCCGATCAGGGCTGCTTTTACCCCGCGCGACGGCATTGGACTCGATGCGATCAGGACGCGGCTCATCAACTTCACAAGGCGCCGGAAGCCGCTCCCGACCGGCCCTCTGACGCTGTCGCGATCCGGCCGCTTCCTCGTGCTGCGCCCGGTCGAGCCGACGCCTGGGCTCGAATGGCTCGCTGCCCAATGCGTCGCCTCGTTCGAGGATTTCGCGGCGCCGCCAAGCGACACCGAGCGCGAGGAGCACGCCAATCCCAATCTGAGCGACCATCAGCGCCTGCTGTTGGAGAGTTACGGCGACCCCAATGTGCTGAGCGAGTATCGCTTCTCGATCACGCTGACGGGCCCCTTGGACACCGCGCACCTGGAAAGGGTGACGCAAGCGCTTTGGCCCCTGCTCGAAGAGATTTGCGCCTCGGGCGTCACCGTCGACGCTCTCTCGCTGTTCGGCGACAGCGACGGCCGCGCGCCGATGCGCCTCATCGGCCGCTACCGCCTCGGAGCGTAGCGCGAGCGTCATACCGGCGAAAGCCGGTATCCAGGATCACGAACGCAGTGAATGCCGCTTTCTGGATTCCGGCTTTCGCCGGAATGACGGATGACCGCTCGCGCGGAATCTAACCCTCCGTTCTCAGGTTTTCCTTGTCATTGCCCGGCTTGACCGGGCAATCCAGTAACCCCGCGGTCAAGTCAGCCAACGATAGTGACTACTGGATTCCCGCTTTCGCGGGAATGACACCTGCAATCGTGCAGGCCCGATCCTTGCGTGCTCTTCCACGAGAGGAGACAGATGTGCACCGCACCGGTGCGAGCCTAAGTTTTGACACACAGGCTCGGCACGCTGATCCGCGTCGGAAAGAGTAGGAGTAAAGATGGCGGATTACGGGGAGATTCTCGAGTTCCTCGCCGCGAACCCGCCTCAATTCGCCGCCGAGCGTGAGCTCCATGCTTCGCTGCTCGAGATGCTGGCGAAATGCTTGCGTTCCGACACGATGGCTGCCGAGGAAGATGAGGCTTCGCTCGCCGAGCTGCAAACCCGCCGCATTCGCTGGCTGGATTTCAACTAAGAGCGCGACGGCACAGAACGAAATCCGGCTTCGATGGAGCGCGCTCGGTCGAATTCGCCGGATTTGCCTCGGCCACACGCGGCCGTACTCCTTGGCATTTGCGCTGCGCGGTCACGGGTGCTATTTGAGCGAGAGATGAGGCCGCCTGGGCGCTGGATGGCCGGCATTCTTGAGATTTTCAGAGGGAGTCGACCGTCATCATGCGGGATAGCGTCGCGGTCAAGCATTCGTCCGAGTCCGAAAGAAAAAGTGCGGCGGAGGATGTCGTTCGCAGCTTCATTGCCAGCCTCGATGGTGCCAAACCCGTCGAGGAGCCTTATCGCATTTGGACGGTCAAGGCCTGTTTCCCGGCCGACACGGTCGACGACATCCTCGGGCTTCCCTTCGAGGCGGCTTCTCTCGACGGCATTTCAGGCAAGCGCGAATTGCACAACAACACGCGCAATTATTTCGACGTCGATAACCGCAAGCGATTTCCGGTCTGCGAGGCTGTCGCGCAGGCGTTCCAGAGCAAGCGCCTCACCGACCATATCGAAACGAGCTGCGGCACCAACCTCAAGGACACCTACCTGCGAATCGAATTCGCGCAAGATATCGATGGTTTCTGGCTGGAGCCGCACACCGATCTCGGGGTGAAGGTGTTCACCATGCTGACCTATCTGTCGAAGGATCCGAGCCACCAAGATCTCGGCACCGACATCTATGACGCTAGCAAGCGCCATATCGGCCGCTCGCCCTTCGTCCCGAACAGCGCCATGATTTTCGTGCCCTCGGGCGACACTTATCACGGCTTCGAGAAGCGTCCGATCAAGGGCGTACGCACGTCCCTGATCATCAACTACGTGACCGATGAGTGGCGCGCGCGCGAGCAGCTCGCCTTCCCCGAAGCGCCGATCGTGTAGCCCTAGGGACATTGCTTTCGTACTTTCCGCTCTCCCCTCGGGGAGAGCACGCGCGCGTCATGGTGAGGTGCACGGCCGTCCTTCGAGGCTCGCTGCGCTCGCACCTCAGGATGACGGCCGGGCCTCGAACCATGGCGCGCGGTGAGGGGGCGAAGCCCGCGTCAAATTCACCCTCACCCTTCCCGCCACGCGCCGCGCTTCGCCACGTTGTGGCTTCGCGCGCCGGGCGGGGAAGCCCTCTCCCTCAAGGGAGAGGGGAAACGCGTCGGTTGCTGACTCGACCATGGCCTGGCCCTCCCCGGCTATTTCATTTTGGCTTGCCGACGCCCTCGCCGATGGGGCACTTACTTCCCTCGCATCGCGTTCCAGACTTAGAGTTCCAGATAGATGAGCAAAGTCGCCTGGATCGGGCTCGGCGTGATGGGATTTCCCATGGCCGGCCATCTCAAGACGCGCGGCGGCCACGACGTCGTCGTGTTCAACCGCACGCGCGCCAAGGCCGAGGACTGGGTGGCGCGGTTCGGCGGCAAATTCGCGAAGACCCCCGCTGAGGCGGCGGACGGCGCCGCCTTCGTCTTCACGTGCGTCGGCAATGACGACGATCTCCGCCAAGTGACGCTCGGACCGAACGGCACGTTCGCCGCGCTCGCACCCGGCGCCATCGCCATCGACCACACCACGGCCTCAGCAACGATTGCCCGCGAGCTCGATGCCGCGGCCAAGGCGGGAGGCGCGAGCGCGCTCGATGCGCCGGTGTCGGGCGGCCAATCCGGTGCCGAGAACGGCACGCTCACCGTGATGGCGGGAGGCGACAAAGAGGTCTTTAATCAAGCCGCGCCCGTGGTCGCCGCCTATGCGCGCACCTTCAATCTGATCGGACCGCCCGGTTCCGGTCAGCTCACCAAGATGGTCAACCAGATCTGCATCGGCGGTCTCATCGAGGGGCTCGCCGAGGCGCTCGATTTCGCGCGCCATGCCGGTCTCGATATCGAGAAGGTCATCGACACGATCTCAAAGGGCGCTGCTCAGTCGTGGCAGATGGAAAACCGTTGGCGCACCATGATCGAAGGGAAGTTCGATTTCGGCTTCGCCGTCGATTGGGTGCGCAAGGACTTCGCGCTCATCTTCGAGGAAGCGCGCCGGAACGGCGCGAGCCTCCCGGTCACCGCGCTCGTCGATCAGTTCTACGCCGAAATCCAGGCGATGGGCGGAGCGCGGTGGGACACGTCGAGCCTGATCGCGCGACTGGAGCGCAAGCGTTGAACATCGTCAGCAGGCCACAAAGCGATCCCTCTCAAATGTTCGCAACTCCGTCCCCAACCGACAGGTAACAGCATGACCGCAAGCATCATCGACGGCAAAGCCCTCGCCGCAAAGCTCAGCCGATCCATCGCCGAAGCGGTCAAGCGCGTGACCTCCGAGCACGGCATCGAGCCCGGACTTGCCGTGGTGCTGGTCGGCGACAACCCTGCCAGCGAAATCTACGTGCGCAGCAAGACCGCCAAGACGGCCGCGACCAATATGCGCTCGCTGCTCTACAAATTGCCGGCGACGGCTCGCCCCGATGAGCTCTTTACGTTGATCGAGCAGCTCAACCACGATCCAGCAGTGCACGGAATTCTCGTGCAATTGCCGCTGCCGCAGCAAATCGACTCGCGCAAGGTGATCGAGGCCATTGCGCCGGCCAAGGACGTCGACGGGTTTCATCCGCTGACCGCCGGCCTCCTGTCCACCGGACTGCCGGGCATCGTGCCGTGCACGCCGCTTGCCTGCATTTTGCTGGCGAAGCATGTTCATGGCTCGCTTGCTGGGCTCGAGGCCGTTGTGGTCGGGCGGTCCAATATCGTCGGCAAGCCGCTGGCGCAGCTCCTGTTGATGGAAAACGCGACGGTGACCATCGCGCACTCCAAGACGCGCGACCTTCCTTCCGTCTGCCGGCGCGGCGATATCGTCTTCGCCGCCGTCGGCCAGCCGGAAATGGTGCGCGGCGACTGGATCAAGCCGGGCGCCACCGTCATCGACGTCGGCATCAACCGCGTGACGGCCGAAGACGGAACGTCGAAGCTCGTCGGCGATGTGGCCTTTGAAGAAATCTCTCAAGTCGCCGGCGCCATCACCCCGGTGCCGGGCGGCGTCGGTCCGATGACCATCGCCTGTCTCATGCTCAATACGTTGAAGGCTGCTTGCGCGCAAAACGGGCTCGAGCCGCCGTCGGTTTCCGGCTCTTGAGACCTCAGCCGTCCTCCAGGGCATAGTCGAGGGGCAGCGCGGTGGTGAACTTGATCTGCTCCATGGCGAAGGCTGAGCTCACGTCGGACAATTCAATTCTGCTGATGAGTTTCTTGTAGAAGGTGTCGTAGCGCTCGATATCGGGCACCACCACGCGCAGCAGATAATCGACCTGCCCGCTCATGCGGTAGAACTCGACCACCTCGGGGAATTCGTTGAGCGCGGCGTGGAAACGGTCGAGCCACTCCTGTGTGTGATGGCTCGTGGTGATGGACACGAACACGGTCACCCCGATATTGACTCTCTTGGCGTCGAGGAGCGCGACGCGCCCTTGGATCACGCCCAGTTCCTCGAGTTTCTGGATGCGGCGCCAGCACGGCGTGGTCGAGAGCCCGACCCGCTTGCCGATCTCGGCGACCGGAAGCGTGCAATCCTTTTGCAGGATATCGAGGATCTTCCGGTCCATCCGGTCGAGCATGGCGCGGTCCGACAATCCATTTCCCCAGTCACGCGATAATCAGGAACCATGTTCCAATCGCGCGCAACCTTGATCGATTTGGTAGATTATTTTTCTACAGGCGACAAGGGGTTTCTACAGCAGCCGCCTCACCTCCCGCCGCAGGACTGGCAGCAACTCCTTCTCGAACCACGCATTCTCCTTGAGCCAGGCATTGTTGCGCCAGGATGGGTGCGGCAGCGGAAGGACGCGCGGACGCTGCTTGCGTGCAAGATGCTTCCGCCAGTCGCGCATGGTCTCCTGCAAGGTCTCCCCCGCAGCTTCGCCGAGATGCCATCTTTGCGCGTAGGAGCCGACCGCCAGCACGAGTTCGAGCTGCGGCAGCGCCGCGAACAGGTCGCGATGCCAGCGCGGCGCGCATTCGGGCCGCGGCGGAAGATCGGCGCCGTTTCCATCCTGGCCGGGAAAGCAGAACCCCATGGGCACGATGGCGACCCGCGCCCCGTCATAGAATTCCTCTTTCCCGACCCCCATCCATTCGCGGAGGCGGTCACCCGAGCGGTCGGTGAAGGGCGTGCCGGTTTCGTGCACCTTGGTGCCAGGCGCCTGGCTGCACACGGCAAGCCGCGCCGTAGCACTCGCCCTTAGCACCGGTCGCGGCTCGTGCGGCAGAGGCCGCCCTTTCGGCGCTTCGATACAAAGGCGGCAAGCGCGAATGGCGACGAGCAGGCGCTGAAGCTCGCCCGCAGGCACGGTCATAGATCGAGGACCATGCCATCGCGGGCAATGAGATAGCGGGAGGTGTCGACCCTGTCCGTTGCCGCAAGCATGGCCTCCCCCATATGGGTGAGAAGCACGCGCTTCGCCTCGAGCCGCTCGTAATTGGCGTCGATGATCTTGTAGTCGAGATGGATCGGGAGATTCACGTCGTATTGGAAGCACTCCGAGATCAGGAGGTCTGCGCCCTGCGCGACCTCGCATAGCGCCTCGACCCAGCCGGTGTCGCCGGTAAAGGCGAGCACCTTGCCCTCGAGCGCGAAGCGCAAGGCATAAGGCGGCGCGCCTGACGGGTGATGCACCTCGAAAGGTGTTACCGTCACACCGCCAAGCGCAAGCGGCGTTCGCTCCTCGTATTCGAGGAACGTGAGCTCGAAATTCCGCTTGATCGCGGTGATGCCGGGATAGAGCGCCTCAGCGGCGATCGCGAAACGCTTGGCGATGCTCTTCGGCCCGGTCACCACAAGCTGCCGAGTTCGCCGGCTCAAATAAATGGCATCGATCAGAAGCCAAGCCAGCCCCCCGAAATGGTCGCCGTGCAGATGGGTGACGAACACGGTGTCGATGTCGTTCGGCTGCAGGCCGAGCCGGCGCATGCCGATCAGCGTGGAGACGCCGCAATCGATCAGAAAGGTCGCGGCGGAAGCGCGCACCAGGAATGAGGTCTGGAGGTTGCCGCCGGCGCCGAAGGCGTCGCCGCAGCCGATAACGGTGAGTTGCATCGCCCCGATCTTAGCCTCGTCTCAGCACGGAGCGACAGTAAACGCACCGTTAGGGATTTCAGCAGATAGTTCGAGGCTGGCCTGTGCGGGGCCGGGAGGGGCATCCCGAGGCTCATGCCTCTGGGAAATCTCGCTTTTTTGTCGGTCAGGTCGTTGCGGGTCCAGTCAAGAATGTCAGCGCGCGCGTCAGCCGAGGCTTACCGAGCCGCTCCGGCAGCGTCGAGCAGCAAGCGCCGCGCCTTCCGCAGCGTGCAAGAGGCCCGCGCGAAGCTCGCCTCCAAATCGGGCGGCAAGCCGGAGTTCGAGTACGAGCTCCTGGCGATGTTCGTTCGCAACGAGCTGTCTTCCGCGGTCACCACGCCGCTTCTCGCCATCATCGTCGCCATGGGCGCCATGTTTTGGGCGCCGCCGCGCGAGCTCCTGATCTGGCTCGCCACCGTGTTCGTGGCCAAGGGCATCCTCATCAGCCTGTGCCGGCAATTCACCAAGGCGCCGCGCGACGACGCGCAGACGCCGGTATGGCGCGCCAAGATCACCGCGGCCGAATTCCTCTACGGCGTGTGCTGGGCGGGCGTGGCCTTCATCAGCCCCGACACGCAGAGCGAGGCCGCACATACTTTCATCTTCGCCACGCTCCTTGTCGTCATCTCGATGCGGGTTCTGTTCGCCTCGACGGTCATGCCGATCGTCTATGCAGGCACATTGCCGATGACCGCGGCAATCGTCATTCGCTTCGCCATGCTCGACAACCCGTTCTACTGGGCGATGGCGGCGATGGCCGTCGGCGTCTACATCTATTTCATCTGGCTGATGAAGGGACTGAACGCCACCGTCGTCGCCATGCTCGAGTTCCGGGCCGAGAAGGATGCGCTGATCGCCGAGCTCGAACAGGCCAAGTCGATCTCCGACGAGGCGCGCCTCAGAGCCGAGGAAGCGAACCTCGCCAAGTCGCGCTTCCTTGCTACCATGAGCCACGAGCTGCGCACGCCGCTCAACGCCATCCTCGGCTTCTCCGAGATCATGCGTGCCGAGATTTTCGGGCCTCACGCCAATCCGACCTACAAGGAATATGCCGGCGACATCCATCAGAGCGGCCAACACCTGCTCACTCTCATCAATGAGATTCTCGATATCAGCCGCATCGAGGCCGGACGCTACGAGCTGCGCGAATCGGCGCTCGACCTCGCCGAGCTCGTCGCCGACTGCGAGCGCCTCCTGCGGCTGCGCGCCGAGAACAAAGGCCTCAAGCTCATCGAAGATTTCGAGCCTGGCTTGCCCCAGCTCTGGGCCGACGAACGCGCGTTGCGCCAGATCTGTCTCAACCTCCTCTCGAACGCCATCAAGTTCACGCCGAGCGGCGGCACTGTGACGCTCACGGTCGGACGCAGCGCGACAGGCGGCCAATTCTTCAGCGTCAAGGACACCGGCCCCGGCATCCCCGAGAACGAGATACCGCGCGTCTTGAAGAGCTTCGGCCAGGGCTCGCTCGCGCAGGAGAGCGCCGAAGGCGGCACCGGGCTTGGGCTCCCCATCACCAAGGGCTTGACCGAGCTGCATGACGGCACCTTCGAGCTCAAGAGCAGGCTCCGCCACGGCACCGAAGTGATCGTCGCTTTTCCGCGGAAACGCGTCATCGAGGCCCTCCCCCGCGTGCCGGAGCCCGACGAGGCCGAGGCGAAGCCCGCGCGCGCAACCTGGCACGTGAGAGCCAAGCGCTAGTCAAGGCCCCGCCCGCCCCGACATGCCGGGGGCCATGACGGGGGCCTCCCGGCCTGCTACACTGACATCCTTACGTGGCCGCAACGCGCGGCTTTGAGGGAAACACGAGGGATGAAACGTCACCGGCTTCTTGCCGTTCTCGTGCTCGCGGCAAGCCTTGCTTGCGCCGCCGGCCGTCCGGCCTTTGCCAACGTTCTTATTCAGATCGACAAGCCGAGCCAGACCATGACGGTGCTGGTCGGCGGCAAGGTCCAGTATCGTTGGTGGGTATCGACGGGGGCGACGGGCTACTCGACGCCGGCCGGCTCGTACACGCCCTTCCGCATGGAGGTCATGCATTACTCGCGGGAGTGGGATAATGCCGGCATGCCCCACTCGATCTTCTTCACCTCGAGGGGACACGCCATCCATGGCTCGGACCACCCCGGTCGCGGCACGCCGGCATCCCATGGTTGCGTGCGCCTGTCGCTGACCAACGCCGCCAAGCTCTATCAGCTTGTCGCGTCGCAGGGCATGGGATCGACCAAGGTCGTCGTCAGAGGTTCCGATCCCCCCGGCCATCACGCCGCGACCCAGATCCCGACGCGCGGGCAGGCTCGGCCCTCCGGGCGCCGGGAGCGGCCTCTCTTCTTCCCGTTCTTATTCTGAAAAAAGGAATGGGCACAAGCGCTGCGCCTTGTGCCCATTGGGGGAGAGAAGACGGCGATGGTCGCGGGGACCATCGATGTTCGACCCCATTAGCGGGTCATGTACACGTTCGGGAAAGCCTGGGCCAAAACGGGGCTGGCAGAGGCGACGACGAGCGCGACGGCGATAATGAGCTTCTTCATAGGGGTTCTCCTTGGGCTTGGCCGGTTGATCCTGAGTTCTCCCGGCATGGCCAAATCTGCCGTTCGAACATCAGGAAGATGGGCGGATGGCGTCCGATTGCCCAATAGCGGCTGGCTATGGTTTCGTTGCTTACGGCGATCGGTCGCTGACGGCAGCTGTAACCGGCCCAACGGCGCCTATCGCTTTCTCAGGGATGAGAGCGAAGGACGGGGCGCATCACGCAGCCCGCGCCGCGAGCCGAATGCGCGGAGCGATGGCTGCCTGCGGACCGCTTTCATCTCCCCCCTCTCCCGTTGAGGAAGAGGGGGAAATGTGATCCCGCTCCCCCCTTGAGGGGGAGCACACGCGCCTCTTGGCGCGTGGAGGGGGGTGAAGGGAAAATACGCCTGCGTGGCGCCCCACCAAAAAAAATTCCCCCTCACCCTTCCCGCCACTCGCCGCGCTTCGCCACTCGTGGCTTCGCGCGTCGGGCGGGAAGCCCTCTCCCTCAAGGGTAGAGGAGAAATGCGATCCCGCTCCCCCTCAAGGGGACTGTTGCGCAATAGAACGATGTTCCTGGTTCGATTCTGGTGCGTTCTCTCTCTGATTCCGGAACGTCCCGTGAATACCGGAATTGCGCAACAGTCCCTCAAGGGGGGAGCGGAGACATCGGCACCATGCTACCGGGACGCAGACGAGCCGTTAGCTTTCTTGGCGGACTTTCCCTTGCCCTTGCCGCCCCTGGACCTGTCGGAGATCTGAGGTCGAGCCGGCTTCTTCGGGGCGGTGTTGACGCCGACCGTATTTGCGCCGCCCTTGTTTCGCGGCGGATCGCTGACAGCGACCCTCACGCAGCGCCAGGCGTTCGTGCCGGCCTTGACCGGCTTGTGCGGGCGGGCGCAGGTGCAGGCGCCGTTCTTGACCATGCCGCCGGCGCAACTGATCTCTGGCTTCGGTTCGTCGGTCTGCCGCGGCGGATCGGTCACGATCTTGCCGGGCTTGTCCGGCCGTTGCGGGAAGGCCAACTGGTCTAGAATAATACCGTCTGCACCCTCGACGGGCGACTCATCGGGTCTCGTGTCGGGCACGAGATCGTCGGAGGCGCCGGCATCGGTCGGCTTGTGGCACGCGAATTTCATCGACGCGCCGTCGAGAGGCTTGAGCTTGCCGCCGATGCGCGTGCGGAGCGCGCACGTGACTTGCTCGTTGTTGATCACATCGAACCGCACCTTGTCGACGCCGATCTTGTTGGCGAGTGCCGTGACCTTGCGCTGCCATGACTTGCCGGGACCGCATTCGAGCTCGTAGGGCAGCTTTCCGGCGCCATCGGTGTGGATGGCGACGAGGGCCTCGCCCTTGCAGGAATTGGTCCCTGGGCTTTGCAGGGTGAGTTCACCCGACAACGCCTCGACGCATTCGACCTTGAGCGGCTTTTGATCGCCGGCGGAAGGGTCGTTGACGAGCTCGAGCTGCATCATCTGGTCGAAAGCGCCCATGGTCAGCGTCCGCGTGCGCCGCGCGACATATTTGTCGCCTTCGCGCGCGAGGTGCGCGGTGCCCTGCGTGACCACGAGGCCGCCTTGCGTCTTGATGCGATAGGGAGCCTCGCCGGGGCCGTTGGCGTGGAACGTCGCCTCTTCGACCACCTTCTTGGGGCAGGTGTCCTTGTCCTCGACCTCGTATTTCAGCCAGGCGCTCGTCACCTTGAACGGTGGGCAATCGACGTCGAGGCTCCTGGTCGGGCTCTCGCCGCCGCCGATCACCTTGATCTGGAAATCATGCTTGCCGGGATCGAGCTCATAGCGCTCGAGCCGTTCGATGCGATACCAGGTCTTCCCCGCGAACGAGACTTCGCGCGCTTTGATCTCGATCGTCTCTCCAGGCGCGCCGTTGTGGACCACCTGGAAGCGCCCGGTCATCGGCTTCTCGTAATCGATATAGGCCGTGACCTCGGCATCCTTCGGACATGTATTGCCCTTTTGCGCGACACGGATATCGACGCTCGCCGGCTTCGGCGGGGTCTCGGCATGGCTCGGAGCTGCGAGACAGCGGATGGTAACCGGTGCGCGGGCGTAAGCCGTTTGCGAGCGGCCTTGGTCGTCCCCCTCTGCTTCCTCCGGCTGCTTCGCCTCCCTTCTTTTTTGGAAATAGGCTTTTATTCCCACGTCTATTCTCACGTCGATATCGGGGGGCACGGTGTGTTCTTGCGTTGGCGGATGATTGCCCGCATTGCATGCAGCAATGATCGCCAGCCGATCCAAACCAAGATCGTCGGTGTCAAAGCCATAGATCTGAACAAACTTGAGGCTCTTGACGTCCTCGCCGCCTCCGAGCCGGACGGTCGCATCGGATTGATTGCTGGTGCCGCCAGAATCGGCATTGGGAACGCCGATATAGGCATTCGTGACGCGCCAGCCCAACCCAGCCTCGATATCGATGCTCACTTCGAGCTGGTGCGAATCCGGTTTGATGCGGGTCCACGATTCGCCGTCGGACTCGACCTCGAAAACGGGCGCGCCAGGACCAAACGGACTGCTGCGCGGACTGACCTTGAGTGCCTCCATGAAATCGGCACTCGCTGGTTCGCACAGCGGAAAACTTAGGGCCACGGCAAGGAAGGCCGTCTTGGCGATCGTTTTCATCATTTTTTCCTCCATCAAGCGGTTCGCGGATGGCGGCTGCCCCGCAAGGCGGGGGACCGCGTTGTCAGCCGTTTGACGCGGCGTCTTCGCGCAAGGTTCATGCTGGTTTCGGTCGATTGTGGCGGGACGGGCCGGACTTCGCCCTGGGTCGCTTCAGCGACGGCGATTGCCCGCAAGTCCCCCAGTCCCTAAATTTAGTCAGGAAGCTTCGGCCTTGCGGACCACGCGGTGGAAACGCCTTGCGTCAATATCTGCCTGCTCGACTCTGCGACCGGCACCTGCCTCGGCTGCGGGCGGACGCTCGCCGAGATCGCAAACTGGGCGAAGATGAGCGATGCCGAGCGCGGCGCGATCATGACGGCGCTCCCGGAGCGCATGGAGCGCCGCAAGACTGCGAAAGGCTGAACCCGTGACGACTTGGCTCGCCCTTTTCATCCTGGCGTTCGCCGCCATCCTTCTCGTCGCCGACGAGTCGGGCATGATCGCCGGCCTCGACACGACGACGTTCGGCTATGTCGCGCTTGGCCTCGCCCTTCTCGTCTTTATCGGCGGCGGCATGGTGGGAAGCTATCGCGGCCGCGCCGGCACGATGGCGCGCGATGCCGTGGTCTGGCTCGCGCTCGGTCTCGGTCTCGTCGCGCTCTACGCCTATAAGGACGAGCTGATGCCGATCGCCGCGCGCGTCGTCGGCGAATTGCTGCCCGGGAGCGCCATGACCGTCGAGCAGAGCTCCGGCGGCCTCACCGAGGTCCGCATCAGGAAGCGGCTCGACGGCCACTTCACCGCCAAGGTCAGGGTCAACGGAACCGCGATCTCCATGATCGTCGATACCGGCGCATCGTCCATCGTGCTCAGGCCCGAGGATGCCAAGAAGGCCGGAATCGACGTCGGCCGCCTCTCCTACCGCGTGCCGGTGCTCACCGCCAACGGCCGCACGCTCGCCGCGCGGGTGCGCCTCGATAAGGTTGCCATCGGCCCGCTCGACCGCCACAAGGTCGATGCGCTCGTCGCCCAGCCCAACGCGCTGACCCAGAGCCTGCTCGGCATGAGTTTCTTGAGCCGGCTCCGATCCTATGAGTTTTCCGGCGATTTCCTGACGCTCCGTGGCTGAGGGTGGCGAAGCTTGATGGGGAGGGTGGCGAAGCTTGAGTGGAGCCGCTCGTGGAGCGAAAGCTGAGCCGGGTGGGGTGTCCAACGCGTCATACCGGCGAAAGCCGGTATCCAGGCCCACCAACGCGGTACATGCCGCTTCTGGATTCCGGCTTTCGCCGGAATGACGGACTAATTTGCGGCACGAGAATCCCCCCTGCCTTCGCCGGAGGGAAGCCCCGATTTCGCGCAGGCGGGTCGCGGGAGAAAGTGGCGAAGCCGAGTGCGCGCGAGGCTAAGGCGGGTGAGGCACACAGAATCAGGCGCCCGGCCGAAACTTTCCCGAGACAGGGCGTAACGTGCTTGCGGAACATGCCTCTTCTCAGGCTGTTGGTGAGTTGCCCGAAATCGCCTATCAAGGCCCATGATGTTTCCCAAGCCGCGCCAGGACCTCGTCCCCAATACCGCCGAATTCGAGCGCCTGCCCTTCATCAAGGCGACCGGCTTCCGCGAGTACGACGCGCGCTGGCGCTATCCCGAGGAGATCAATCTCATGGGGTTCGAGGCCGTCGGCCTCGGGCTCGCCGCGCTGATGCGCGCGCGCGGCGTGCCGGTGCGTGTGGTGGTCGGGCACGACTACCGCTCCTATTCGGCCTCGGTCAAAGCCGCGCTGATGACGGGCCTGCTCGCCGGCGGGGCCGAGGTCCACGACATCGGGCTTGCGCTCTCGCCCATGGCCTATTTCGCTCAGTTCGCTCTTGGCGTCGAAGGCGTCGCCATGGTCACCGCGAGCCATAACGACAACGGCTGGACCGGAATCAAGATGGGCATGGAGCGGCCGTTGACATTCGCGCCCGACGACATGACCGCGCTCAAGGACATCGTGCTGAAGGCCGAGTTCTCACCGCGGAATGAAGCCGGGCGTTACATCTTCGTGCCCGACCTGGCCGAGCGCTACATGGCCGACCTCTTGGCGCGGCCGAAATTGCAGCGCGCGCTCAAGGTCGTGGTTTCCTGCGGCAACGGCACTGCCGGCGCTTTCGCGCCCCGCGTTCTTTCAGAGCTCGGCGCCACCGTGATCCCGCTCAATTGCGACCTCGACTACACCTTTCCCGCCCACAACCCAAATCCCGAAGATCTCGCCATGCTGAACGCGACCCGCGACGCGGTGCTCGCGCACCGGGCCGATCTCGGGCTCGCCTTCGACGGCGACGGCGACCGCTGCGGGGTCGTCGACAACGAGGGCGAGGCGATCTTCGCCGACAAGGTCGGCGTCATGCTCGCCCGCGATATCGCCGCGCGGAACAAAGGCGCGCTGTTCGTCGCCGACGTGAAATCGACAGGGCTGTTACTCACCGATCCCGTGCTCAAGCAGCATGGCGCCACGACCAAGTTCTGGAAGACCGGTCATTCCTATATCAAGCGCTACAGCCATGAGACCGGCGCGCTGGTCGGCTTCGAGAAATCCGGCCATTTCTTCTTCAATCCGCCGCTCGGCCGCGGCTATGACGACGGCTTGGTGGCGGCGTTCGCGGTGCTCGACATGCTCGACCGCAATCCCGGCAAAACCCTCGCCGAGCTCAAACAGGCGCTGCCGCGGACCTGGCAGTCGCCGACCATGTCGCCGCATTGCGACGACGAGGTGAAATATGACGTGGTCGACCGCGTGGTGAAGCATTTCCAGAACGTCGCCGCCAATGGCGGCAGGCTCGCGGGCCAGAACATCCGCGAGCTCATCACCGTCAATGGCATCAGGATCGTGCTCGACGACGGTACTTGGGGGCTGGTGCGCGCCTCCTCCAACAAGCCTGAGCTTGTGGTCGTGGTCGAAAGTCCGACTTCGGAGGCGAATATGCGCGCGATCTTCGCCGTGATCGACGCCGAGCTGGCCAAGCAGCCCGAAGTCGGCGCCTACAATCAGAAGATCTAGGACGTGATCCATTCAAGTTGCAGCATAGCGTGCATTGGCGAGACGGTTGGCGCGTTCGGCCGGTGTGAAGCGATCGAGCAGCGTGCGGATTTGGCGCCAAGTGTTTTCAGAGGGAATCCCCCTACGATTCGAAAAAATTGAATCCCGCTCTAGGACGACGGCGGCGAATGACGCTCGTTCTTCGCGGAGGGGCTGACGCGCCTACTCGGCCGCCACCGAATTCGCTCCCGCGAATTGTCCGGCGGCGATGCCGCGCGCTTCCATCAGCACCTTAAGTCCGGCGCCGTCGCGGTGTGCGTTCTCGGCGAGATGCCGTCTGAAGGCGCGGGCACGGGGCTGGCCATGGAACAGACCGAGGATATGCCGGGTCATGGCATTGAGGCGCGACCCCCGGGAAAGTTCCGCCTCGACATAAGGAACGAAGCGGTCGAGCACGTCGAGCCGCGACAGGGACGCCTCCGGCTCGCCGAACAGAGTGCGATCGACCTCGGCGAGTAGATAAGGATCGGCATAGGCGGCGCGCCCGAGCATCACGCCATCGAAATGGGGCAGATGCTTGCGCGCCTCGGCGAAGGATTCGATCCCGCCATTGACGACGATCTCGAGCTCCGGCCGGCGCGTCTTGAGCCGCCGGACGCGGCCATGATCGAGCGGGGGCACCTCCCGGTTCTCCTTGGGGCTCAAGCCGTCGAGCCAAGCCTTGCGCGCATGGACGATGAAGGTCCGGCACCCGGCCTCCGCCACGCGGTCGATGAACCGGTCGAGGCTTTCCTCGGCGTCTTGATCGTCGATGCCGATGCGGCACTTCACCGTGACGGAACGATCCGCGGCTTCGCCCATCGCCGCCACGCAGTCCGCCACGAGTTCGGGCTCGGCCATCAAGCAGGCGCCGAACCGCCCCGACTGCACGCGATCCGACGGGCAGCCGATATTGAGATTGATCTCGTCATAGCCGTGATCCGCGCCGATCCTTGCCGCCTCGGCGAGGCGCTTGGGATCGCTGCCGCCGAGCTGGAGCCCGACCGGATGCTCCGCTTCGGAGAAGCCGAGCACGCGCTCGCGATTGCCGTAGAGCACGGCCTCGGCCGTCACCATTTCGGTATAGAGGAAGGTCCGCCGCGAGATCAGCCTTAAGAAGTAGCGGCAGTGGCGGTCGGTCCACTCCATCATCGGCGCGACGCAGAAGCGGTGGGAGTCAGATTTCAAGGACTTATGCTCTCGAAGCGAATCGAATTGTGAAGCGGAAGAGGCCGCGCTCAGCGATAGCGCTCGCCCCAAGTGTAGAGGGCCTTGAGCACCGGGCCGAGTGCCTTACCCTTATCGGTCAGGAAATACTCGTAGCGCGGCGGATGGCTTTGATAAAGCCGGGTGCCGATCACGCCGGCGTTTTCCAAGCCCTTCAGGCGCGCCGACAGGGTGTTTGGCGCCACGCCGTCGAGCCCCTTCTCCAAGTCCTGAAAGCGCAGCGCGCCCTTGCGAAACAGGTCGCGCAGCACGAGCAGCGACCATTTCTCGCCGATCATATCGAGCGCCCGCGCGACCGGGCAATCCTCCTGGCCGTATCCGCCTGCCATGGAAGGCTAGATACGCGCATCCCTTGAAGAAATCAAGTCACTATCTATTGACAAGTCACTTGCAAGCCGATAGCTTAGATAGACCCATCGGTTTCAGCCTTTGATCGGTTGGGAGGCCCGGGATGCAGCTTGAAGACCATCCGACGGTCCGTCGCCTTGCCGCTTCGCCGCGACCCGAGGGTGAGCCGATCGATTCGGCCGGGTTCCGCCACCTCGCGCTCGACTCCGGCGCCGACGATGTCGGTCTCGTCGAGATCGCGCGCCCCGGCCTCGATCCACAGCGCGACGAGATCCTCCGCAACTATCCTTGGACCAAGACGCTTCTCGGCTTTGTGCTGCGCATGGCGCGCGAGCCGCTCCGGGGCGCGCCGCGCTCGGTTGCCAATCTCGAATTTCATCGGGCCGGCCACGAAGTCGACGCCATCGCTGCGGCCATCGTCGCCGCGCTCGAGCGGCGCGGCATTCGCGCTGTCAATCCCTCCATGGGCTTCCCCATGGAGATGTCGCAAAGCGCGGGCTACGCGCCGTGGATCGTCTCGCACAAGCCGATCGCGGTCGAGGCCGGGCTCGGCCATATGGGCATTCATCGCAATCTCATTCACCCGAAATTCGGTAATTTCGTCCTCTTGGGCACAGTGCTCATCGAGGCCGAGGTCGACGCCTACGACCACCCGATCGATTACAACCCCTGTCTCGAATGCAAGCTCTGCGTCGCGGCCTGTCCGGTCGGCGCCATCGGTCCCGACGGTTCGTTCAATTTCTCCGCCTGCTTCACCCACAACTACCGTGAGTTCCTCGGCGGGTTTAGCGATTGGGTCGAGCAGATCGCCGATGCGCGCGACGCCATGGACTACCGCCAGCGCATCCATGAGACCGAGACCGCGTCGATGTGGCAGAGCCTCTCTTACGGCGCCAATTACAAGTCGGCCTATTGCATGGCCGTCTGCCCCGCCGGCGAAGATGTCATCGGCCCCTACCTCAAGGACAAGGCGCGGCACCTGAAGGAGGTCGTGCGGCCGCTACAGGAGCGGCCGGAGCCCGTCTACGTCGTTGAAGGCTCCGACGCCGAAGAGGTCGCGCGCCGGAAATTCAAGAACAAGACGGTGAAGACGGTCGCGAACGGGCTGAGGCCGCGCACCATTGCCGGGCTCCTCTATTTCATGCCCTACGTGTTTCAGGCGAACAAGTCGCGTGGGCTGAACGCGACGTTTCATTTCACGTTCACCGGCGCGGAAGAGCGCCAGGCAACCATCACGATCAAGAACCGGACGCTGGCCATAGAAGACGGCTTGGCCGGAAAAGCCGATCTCAGAGTCACGGCCGACGCCAAGACCTGGCTCGGCTTCCTCGCTCGGGAAAAGAGCCTGCCTCTGGCGCTGCTCCGGCGGAAGGTTCGCATCAAGGGCGACCCTCGCCTGCTCCTTGCCTTCGGCAAATGTTTTCCGTCTCCGCGGGTGCGGCACAAGCATGTCGATCTCGATCCGCAGCCGTCCCTGCTGAAGCCCGAGCCGGCGCGTTACCTGAAGAACGATCCCGCCACCGGAAAGATCAGGTGGCACGTGAAGCTCGTCCTTAAGGAAACGGAGGACGTGACCCGCGACGTGAAGACCTTCCGCTTCGCCCCTATGCAAGGAGCGGAAGTTCCTTTCGACTACTTCCCCGGCCAATTCCTGACGCTGCTGATTGCGCCGGGAGGCGTTCCCACCAGGCGCTCCTACACGATCGCGTCGACGCCGACATGGCGCGACCGCATCGAGATCACCGTGAAGAGGGAGGAGCATGGGCTCGTCTCGCGCTTTCTGCACGACGAGCTGAAGCCGGGCGATGAAGTCGAGGCCGAGGCTCCCAGCGGAAGCTTTCATTTCACCGGGAAGGACGCGGCGAGCATCCTCTTGATCGGCGGCGGTGTCGGGATTACGCCGATGATGAGCGCCGCCCGCTATCTCACCGATATCGGCTGGCCCGGCACGGTGCATCTCATGCTCGGCTTCCGCACCTCCGGAGATTACATCTTTCGCGACGAGATCGCCGGACTTCAAGCCCGCAACCCCAATCTTCGCCTCACCGTGACGATGAGCCGGGCCGACGAGGCTTGGAGTGGGCGGAAGGGTCAGATCGACATTCGCCTTCTTGCCGAGGCGCTATCCGGTCTCGCTTATGAGCGCACCCACATTTGCGGGCCGCCGGCCATGATGGAGAGCGTCAAGTCGGCGCTGCTCGAACTCGGCATGGACGGCGAGCGGATCAGGACCGAAGCCTTCGGCACCGTCAAACGTGATCCGACGGCGAAGGGCGGCGTGTCGGAGGTGATTGGCGGAACCGTGCTGTTCCAGACGTCCGACACGCGGGCGCCCGTGCCCGTTGGTTCCACCATCCTCGAAGCCGCCGAAGGGGCCGGGATCTTCATCGACAACGCTTGCCGTTCGGGAACCTGCGGCTCATGTCGCGTGAAGCTCACCGCAGGCGCCGTGCGGATGCCGGTCGAGGATGCGCTCACCGAGCAGGACAAAGCCGAAGGCTACATCCTGACCTGCCAAGCCGAGATCAGCGGCGACGTCACCGTCGAAGCTTAGCGAGAATTCCCGCAGCTGGGTTATCCGTCATTCCGGCGTAAGCCGGAATCCAGAGGCGGCTTGCACTGCGTTTGTGAGTCTGGATACCGGCTTCCGCCGGTATGACGCACAATCCTGTCCCGCGAGGAGTGAGGAGACTTGTGGAGTCTATTGCAGCGTGGACATCGTCGCCGCTGTCGCCGGCGGGTGCGGCTTCGAGATCATGAAGGCCGCCACGTCCCAAGCCTGCTGCACGGTCAGCACCGGCGTCCGATAGTCGATACCGAACGGCATGTTGTCGCGAATGTATGAAGCGGCGTAAGCGGTCTTGGCCATGCCGGCGCCGGCGTTGAAGCTCGCCTCCCCCCATAGCGGCGGAATGGAATAGCCGACCCCGGGGCTCGGTTTCGGCTGCCCCTGCCCGTCCTCCTTGTGACAGGTCACGCAGAGTTTGGCATAGACGGCCTCGCCGCGCCTTGCATCGGGCGGCTGGGCAGGGTTCGCAATCGGCTTCAAGCCCATGCCGAAGACGCGCTCGCCCTCCGGCGTCCCCTTCCCCACGAATTTGAGGTAGGCGATGACCGCCTCCATCTCTCGACCCTCGGCCGGCAGGTCCTTGCCGTTCATGCTGCGCCGCATGCACCCGTTGATGCGATCGGTGAGCGTCAAGACCTGGTCGTCGACCATCATCGGGTAGGTGCCGAAGGTGGAGACGAAAGGCGCGGCGAAGGGCTGCAATCCCGCATTGAGATGACAGTTCTGGCAGGCGAGGTCGTTGCCGGCATAGCGCATGGCGGGGTCGGTCGCGTTCTTGCCGATGTGGCGTGGGGTATTGACGATCAGGTCCCTGCCGTAGCGGATGAGATCGTTCTCGGCCCCGGGACCGAGCTTGGATAAGTCGGCGGAATACCAATTGACCGGCTGGCCCCACAGGTAATAGGCCGCATAGTAGCCGGCTGCGGCGCCGGAAGCGGCCCCGAGCAGGAGCCCAACGATCATGCCCAAGCCCGAGCGCCCCTGTCGCATCCCCATCCCTCCAACCCCATATTATAGGGATTCCATGATAGCCACCCCTGCCTGCAATTCCGCAAGCCTGTTGGGCTGATCCTCCAGAACCATGAACGAGAAAACACCCAAGGGTGTGCACATGGCCACCGACCCGGTCTGCGGCATGACGGTCGACCCGCATGCCGGCAAACCGACAAAAAGCTTCGGCGGCAGCACGTATTTCTTCTGTTCTGAGGGCTGCCGCAGCAAGTTCGCCGCCGATCCCGAGCGCTATCTCGACAAGAAGGACGAGCCCGAGCCGCTGCCGCCTGGCACGCTCTACACCTGCCCGATGCATCCGCAAATCGTTCGGGAGGGGCCGGGGCCCTGCCCCATCTGCGGCATGGCGCTCGAGCCGATGGGCGCGCTGCCCGAGGAAACGGACAACGCGGAACTGGTCGATTTCACCCGCAGGCTCTTCCTCGCGGCACCGCTCGCACTCGCGCTGCTTGCCCTCGACATGGGCGCCCATGTCTTCGGTATCGATCTCCTCCCGTTCCTGTCGCCGCAAGCGGAGCAATGGTTGAAGCTCGCGCTCGCCATACCGGCGGTGCTCTGGTGCGGCTGGCCGTTCTTCGAGCGCGGGATCGCCTCGCTGCGCTCGGGCTGGCTCAACATGTTCACCCTGATCGCACTCGGCACCGGCGCGGCCTTTCTCTACAGCGTGGTCGCAACGGTGGCGCCCGGCCTGTTCCCCACGGGCATGCGCGACGCCCACGACCTGGTCCCGACCTATTTCGAGGCGGCCGCGGTGATCGTGGCGCTGGTGCTGCTCGGGCAGGTGCTCGAGCTCAGGGCGCGCGAGAAGACGGGCGGCGCCATTCGTGCGCTTCTCGACCTTGCGCCCAAGTCCGCGCTGCGGGTTCTCGGCGGCGGCAAGACCGAGACCGTGCCGCTCGAAACCGTCAAGGTGGGCGACGTGTTGCGGGTCAGGCCCGGCGACAAGATCCCCATCGACGGCACTGTGATCGACGGAAGGAGCGCGGTCGACGAATCGATGCTGACCGGAGAACCCATTCCGGTGGAGAAGACGATCGGCGAGCGCGTCACCGGCGGCACGCTGAACGGCAGGGGCAGCTTCGACCTGCGGGTCGACCGTACCGGCGCCGAGACGACGCTCGCCCAAGTGGTCGAGATGGTCGCGGCCGCCCAGCGCTCGCGCGCGCCGATCCAGGCCCTTGCCGACACCGTATCGGGCTATTTCGTGCCGGCCGTGATCGCCGTGGCGGCGATCGCCTTTGTCGCCTGGTACGTCCTTGGGCCCGCTCCGCAGCTTGCTTACGCTCTCGTTGCTGCCGTCACCGTGCTCATCATCGCCTGCCCCTGCGCGCTCGGTCTCGCGACGCCCATCTCCATCATGGTCGCGACCGGACGGGGCGCCCAGGCCGGGGTGCTCGTGCGCAACGCCGCCGCGCTCGAACGTCTCGCGGAAGTGAACGCCCTTGTGGTCGACAAGACCGGAACCTTGACCGAGGGAAAGCCGGCCTTGACCTCAGTCGAGACCGCGCCGGGCTTCGCGTCCGACGAGGTGTTGCGTCTTGCCGCTTCGCTCGAGGCCGGCAGCGAGCACCCGCTGGCGGCGGCGATCCTGAGCGGCGCCGAGGAGCGCGGGCTGAAGCTAGAGAAGATCGAAGGTTTCGACGCGGTGACCGGCCAAGGCGTCAAGGGACACATCGGCGCCCGCGCGGCTCTCCTCGGCAATCAGCGCCTGATGCAAGGGGCGGGCATCGATGTCGCGCCGCTCGCTGCATCAGCCGAGACGAAGCGAAAGGATGGTCAGACCGTCATGTATTTGGGCGTCGACGGCAAGCTTGCCGGTCTCGTTGCCGTTACCGACCCCATCAAGAGCACGGCCGCCGAGGCCATCGCCAAGCTGCATCGCCTCGGGCTCAAGATCGTGATGGCGACGGGCGACAACGAGACCACCGCCAAGGCGGTCGCGGCAAAGCTCGGCATCGATGCGGTGCGGGCGGGTCTTCGCCCCGAAGACAAGCTCACCCTCATCGAGGACTTGCAGAAGAAGGGCGATGTCGTGGCCATGGCCGGCGATGGCATCAACGACGCGCCGGCCCTTGCAAAGGCCGATGTCGGCATCGCCATGGGCACCGGCACGGACGTGGCCATGGAGAGCGCAGGGCTGACGCTGCTCAGGGGCGACCTCCGCGGCGTCGTGCGCGCGGTCAATCTCGCCCGCGCCACCATGCGCAACATCAAGCAGAATCTGTTCTTCGCGTTCGTCTATAACGCGCTCGGCGTGCCGGTCGCGGCAGGCGTGCTTTACCCCGTCTTCGGCATTCTGCTCTCGCCGATCATCGCCGCCGCGGCCATGAGTTTCTCATCGGTCTCGGTGGTCGCCAACGCGCTTCGCCTCCGCACTGTCGATCTGGATTAGTCGAACGCGAGCCTCACGGCATGATGCCGACGCTCTCGCCGGCCTGCGGCCCTGCCGTCGGTGCCGGTCCGCGCGGCAGGCGCGGGCGATAGGTCGACACTGCGTTCCTGCACGCCTTCGCATCTACACATTTCAAGGATATCCACGCTTGGCAGCGTGCGCTCAGGCCTCTAAGAGCGACGTCGAAAGGATCTCGCCTCCATGCTTGAGCCCGCCCGCAAGCCGAAATTGCTCGAGGACTATGCGCCGCCTCACTATCTCATCGATGCGGTTGAACTCGATGTCGCCCTCGATCGAACCGACACGCGCGTCGCCGCGAAACTCAAACTGCGGCCCAACCCTAAAGCGGCGACGGGCGGACGTCCGCTCGTGCTCGATGGCGAGGGGCTTGCGCTCAAGAGCCTTGCGCTGAACGGCAAGCGTCTGGCGCCCGAGGACTACACCCTTACGGAAACCGCACTCACCATCCCCTCCGTGCCGGCCGAACCTTTCACGCTGGAAATGGTGACCCACTGCAGTCCGGACGCGAATACTGCCCTTTCCGGCCTCTATCGCTCGCGCGGAACCTATTGCACCCAGTGCGAGCCCGAAGGCTACCGCCGCATCACCTACTTCATCGACCGTCCCGACGTGCTCGCCGTCTATACCGTGCGCATCGAGGCCGACTGCGCTGATGCGCCCGTGCTTCTGTCGAACGGCAATCCCTTGGCGCAAGGCGATATCCCCGGTACCGGGCGCCACTTCGCCATCTGGCACGACCCCTTCCCCAAGCCGTCTTATCTGTTTGCTCTGGTCGGCGGCGACCTTGCACGCGTGCCCGACAGCTTCCTCACCGCCTCGGGCCGCAATGTCGACCTCGCCATCTATGTCGAGCCCGGCAAGGAGGATCGCTGCGACTGGGCGATGGAGTCGCTGAAGCGCGCCATGCGCTGGGATGAGGAGCGTTTCGGCCGCGAATACGATCTCGACGTGTTCAATATCGTCGCTGTCAGCGATTTCAACATGGGAGCGATGGAGAACAAGGGCCTCAACATCTTCAACGATAAGCTCGTGCTGGCGCGCCCCGATACCGCGAGCGACGCCGACTACGCCGCCATCGAAGGCGTGATCGCGCATGAGTATTTCCACAACTGGACGGGAGATCGCGTCACCTGCCGCGACTGGTTCCAGCTCTGCCTGAAAGAGGGCCTGACCGTGTTCCGCGATCAGGAATTCACCGCCGATACGCGCGCAGGCCCGGTCCAGCGCATCGCCGCCGTGCGCATGCTGAAGACGCATCAATTTCCCGAGGATGCCGGACCCCTCGCCCATCCTGTGCGGCCCGCCTCTTACATCGAGATCAACAATTTCTACACGGCGACCGTCTACGAGAAGGGCGCCGAGCTTTGCCGCATGTTGCAGACCCTGCTCGGCCGCGACGGGTTCCGCAAAGGGCTCGACCTCTATTTCGAGCGCCATGATGGCGAGGCGGTGACGGTCGAGGACTTCGTCGCGGCGATGGCCGACACCTCGGGGCGCGATCTTTCCCAATTCATGCTGTGGTACACGCAAAGCGGGACGCCCGAGCTTGCTTGCTCGCTCGACTACGACGCTCATGCCAAGACGGCACAGCTGTCGGTAAGCCAGGTCGTGCCGCCGACGCCCGGCCAGACCAAGAAGGAGCCGATGCTGATCCCGCTCAAGTTCGGGCTGATCGGCGCCAATGGCGACGAGCTTCCCTTGAAGAGTGACGGCGTCCCGATGACCGACGGCCTGATCGAGGTGACCGATCGCGAACAGGTCTTCATCTTCCGCGATGTCCCCTCGCCGCCCACTCCGTCCTTCCTGCGCGGCTTCTCCGCGCCGGTTCGCGTCACCGCCAATCTCGATCCT
>Ga0187892_10003901_pt1 | contig 26208 bp, 17 predicted proteins | sample MA1701073metaG_FD_139345 | JGI IMG/M metagenome (GOLD analysis project Ga0187892, IMG submission 139345) | Bio-ooze microbial communities from a basaltic lava cave in the Kipuka Kanohina Cave System on the Island of Hawaii, USA - MA170107-3 metaG ... | reverse complement strand
TACTCGTCTCCCGGCGCGCCGGTGAAGCGATCGCGGGTCAGCCAGCCGCGGCGATAGAAATGAAGCAGCATGCCGCCCCCCGCGGCTACAATGACCAGCCAAACAAATGGATAACCCCAATACAAACGAAGTTCGGGCATGTTCCAGGAAGACACGTCGGGATCGAAGTTCATGCCGTAAATGCCGACGATGAAACTCAAGGGAATGAAGATGGTGGCGATGATCGTCAACACCTTCATGATTTCATTGGTCCGCTGACTCACGCACGACAGGTAAACCTCGGTGATCCCCGAGGCGAGGTCGCGGTAACTCTCGACCAAATCGATGATTTGCACAGTGTGATCGTGTACGTCGCGAAGGTAAATGCGTGTTTCGTCGGCGATCCGGGGCGTCGGCTCACGCAGCAGGGTATTGACCGCGTCCCGCAGCGGCCAGATGATCCGGCACCTCCGGCAGCGGGCCTTTCGTAACGATCGCTTCCAGATCATCCAGCCGCTCGCCGCACTGTTCGGTCAGCGGAAAATAGTGATCGACGATGTTATCCAGCAGGGCATAGACCAGATAATCCGGCCGCACCGCCCGACCCCGCCCCCAGCCGCTGCGGATACGTGCCCGTACCGGATCAAGGCAGTCGCCCCCCGGGTGCTCCTGAAAAGTGATGACGTAGTGCTCGCCGAAAAAGAAGCTGATCTGTTCGGTCCGGCCCGGCTGATTCGGCCGCGGCATGCGGGCCACGAGGAAATAGTACTCGCCGTAGGGCTCGGCCTTGGCCCGCTGATGAACGTGCACGACGTCTTCCAACGCCAGCCGGTGCAGGTTGAACATCCGGCCCAATTCCGTGATCACCGTCGCGTCCCCCAGGCCATCGACGTTGATCCAAGTGACCGGCCACTTTTGCAAAAAAGCCGGGACGGCCTGCAAATCCGTGATCTGGGTCTCCTCGAAGCGCTCGGCATCGTAGCCGATCACGCGGATTTGAGTGGCGCGGAGCGGCCGGGTCGGAGACAACCGTTCCGGGTGGTGCACCCGGCCCGGTTCGGCGTTGGAAATGCGGCCGGTGGGAGCGACGGTCCCGGCGCCTGCCGAGAGACCAGCGGGCGTTCTTTCGCTTTCTCATAATATTCAGGCGGCATGGTACTCCTCGCGGGCATAGAATCCAACGCACGCTGGACTTGCCGCGCCACTGAGGGGCAGTATCGTGTATCATCATGGGCGATTAGCTCAGTTGGCTAGAGCGCCTCCCTTACAAGGAGGAGGTCACACGTTCGAGTCGTGTATCGCCCAATCCTCTTGGAAGACCAAGGGCAGTTGCCCGCGCCGATCGTTGTCTTGCCTGGTGCCTTTCGATGCCAGACAATGCTTTCGATGATTCTGACACCGAAAGCTCGCCCGCGTAATACAATCGAGGACTTCAGCAACCTACTGTTCGTGGCTCGGCCAATCTAAGCATCTTGCAGGATTGGGTTCGAGGAGTTCCCGATCTCATTGTAGAAGTCTTATCCGCTCCGGAGGGCATTGAGCGACGGAATCGTCAATCTGTACGCGAAAAACGGCGTCGCTGAATAATTGGATCGTTGATCCCGAAGCAAGAACCATCGAGGTCTTCAGACTCCGCGGCGGCCGATACCACCCGGAAGGCGATTTCGAGCAGGACGACGTCATCCGTTCACCCAGCTTACGGAACTGGCTCTGCCGCTACCTATCTTCGGGTAACCGAGATCGCGGTGGTCTTAAGCGATGGCCCACGCGTTGAACGGCTTCTCTTACGTCCCCGACAGGATTCGAACCTGTAACCTTCGGCTCCGGAGGCCGACGCGCTATCCAATTGTGCCACGGGGACTCTAACCTTCGCGCACGACTGTAACCCGGCACGCGTCAAAACTCAAGTCCGATATAGCGTCGGGGCTTGTCCTAAGGCGCTTGGCCATACGCCGTCGACCGATAGGCATTGCTCCGCCCAAGCGCCCACAAGGGTTGACGCTACGGGCCCCCCCGGCGCTTTGGCCACAAGCCGTCGACTTAACAGGACCTGCTGCTCCGCACAAGGGCCCCAAGGGGCGGCGCCACGGCCTAATAGATTGATAGGCCCTATAATCCTCACGGCATTGATAGGCTTGCATATGGCCCCCTTGAAGTGATCTGCTTGCCGCACCGATACGGACGTAAGGAAGCGCCTTCGGGTGCAGGTGCCTGTTGCGCGCGGATTCAGGACCGAGAAGTACCACAATCACAGGGTCTAACTTGATGACTCCGTCCTCCGACCATGCCCTTGGTCCACAAGCACAGAGTGTCTGGAAGCGGCTGGCCGATGCGGCCATGAGTCTGCAGTGCAAGGGCGTCGTGATCGTGATCGTGATGGGCATGACAGTCACGGCCACAGTCGCTGGGTATTTGCTGGACACAAGCGTGAAGGTGGCGCGGCGACATCAGGATGAAGACATCGTGCAACTAGCGGCGATCTTGTCGAAGGCGGCCACGGCCGCCTATAGCACGTCCAGCGCGGGGGTCCTGCGCGAATTGGCCCAGAAGGCGGCCAACGGCGCGCCCATGCTCTATGTCGTATTTCTCGACAAAGAAGGCCGTGAGCTTGCCGCCGCGGAACACGGCAGCACCCGCATCTTGCACTTTCTTCGCGCACAACCGAGGGGCCGACCGCCGGCGCTGGGAACGCCCACGCTTCTGGCCGCCGAAACAGGCGCGCCGTCCGTCGTGGATATTACCTATCCCATCAACACGTCAGCCTCCGAGCCGGTCACGGAGAGACAGACGGAATTGTTGGGTTACGTGCGAACCGGCGTTTCAGCGCACGCGTGGTATCGCGCGCTGTATCGGCGGTTGGATCTCCTGATTGGCGTCGGCGTGATCGTGGCCATCGTGGCCATTCCGCTCGGGTTCTTGCTCATCCGCCGGATCGTGTGGCCGTTGGAAAGCCTGGCGACATGCATGCTGCGCTTTTCACAGGGCGAGCTGGACATTCGTAGCCCCATCCAGCGGCGCGACGAGATCGGCCGGCTGGCTGCGGCCTTCAACCGCATGGCCGACAAGCATCAACAGACGCACAATCGCATCTTGCGCCTCAATAGCCAGTTGGAGCAGCGCGTGGCGCAGCGAACCCAGCAATTGCGCGAGCTGGCCGCGCGGGAGCCGTTAACGGGTTTGTACAATCGCCGTTACTTCAATGACGTTCTAAAGCAGCGGCTTGCCGAAGCCTTCCGGTACGAGACGGATCTCGCCTGCGTCATGATTGACTTGGACAACTTCAAACAGGTCAACGACCGCTTCGGCCATCATCTGGGCGACGAAGTTCTACTGGCCGCCGCCGCGACGATAAAGAACGAACTGCGCACGGCGGATGTGGTGGCCCGCTTCGGCGGCGACGAATTTGTCCTGTTACTCCCCCAAACGGGCGCGGATCGGGCCGTGGTGCTCGCGGAACGGATATTGGAGCGCTTTCGAAACGTGGTCGCGGAACGCTTTCCGCAAGTCGAGGTGGGGATGAGCACCGGAATCGCCAGCGTCCAAGGGGGAGCCGTCCGCAACGCGGATTCCCTCATCCGTGCCGCGGACCGCGCCCTCTACAAAGCCAAAGCCGCGGGAAAGCGGGGCATTGCCGTCGAGCCGTCATTGCTCCCTGCGGCATCCGCGTCGAAATAGACGACGGCGCCTGTATGCCTAGCCGTTGCAGACAAAACGGCCAACGCGCCTTTGGCCTATCGTAGGCCGCCGCCGGCCGGCCCGAATTGGTTGCGTAAGCGAATTCTCTCCGGCGTAAGCCAGTCGGCCATCACGGCCTGATAACGCGCGGTCATCATCTCCTGGAGGATCTTTTCGCGATTGTCCGTGTATTCGCCGGAGGTCGGGCGTTGCGTTTCGACCCATTCAACCACGGCCACGGCGGAGCGGGCCGGCAACTCGAACACGGCCACCTTATCCCCGGCGAATTCGAGTTCAAACCACTGGTCGACCACCTCGGCTGGAACCGCGCCGACACCGCCTTGCACGAAAGTGGACGCTTCACGCTGTCCTTTCGCCGCCGCGGACAAATAGGTGCGCGGCACCGCTGGCGGATCGAAAAAGCCCGAACCCCAACCCCGGGCGGGCTTTTGCTTGAGAGCGACCAACTCTTCATCGCTTTCGTAGGCTTGCTGTAAACCGCTGTCGGGCGCACAGCTTCGAAGTCCTTCGGCGCGAGCCTTGGCGGTCGCAAACCCGTCCAACTGCCGTAAATCGGCGACCACCTTTTCGCGAACCTCTTCCAGGGTTTCAGGCGAATGCGCCGGCCGCGCCGCGATGACACGAAAGATGTACACATTGCCCAAACTGTCTTGAAGCGGAAGGTTGCTGGTTTGAAAGGTCGCAAGATATTCCGCGGCATTAAGGTCCTTGTCCGTGGGGGGCACGCGCGGCACCAGCCCGCGAGTGCGGAAGGCCAGTTCCTGGATGGAGAAGGACCTGCCCCGGGTTTCGGGAACATAGGCGGCGCCGAGCTCCACTTGTTTGTCGGCGTCCTCCGCCGAAAAGAATCCCGTTTGATTCACGGAAACAGCATCCGCATAGGCGAGGTTCCGCGGGATGCGTTCCAGCGCTTTGGCATAGACGTCCGCGTCCGAGGCGCCCGGTGGTTGCTTTCGGTAGAGGTCTTCGCCTCGCTCCGCGCTCAACCACGGCTGGGTCAAATCGAGAATCAGCCAATCCGCGATTTTCATCGCCGCTTCGTCGGCGTGTTGGTTTCGGACGAAGTGCATGGCCATCTCCTTGGCCGCCTCCCAGTCCTTGAAAGGCGGGATGTCAAACGGCTCGTCTTCTGCCAGCGGGGAGGGCCGTTCGGCCGCGATTTCATCGGGCATTTTGCGGAACAAGGGATTGGTTTCCCTGTTCTCCTCGTAGTACTTTTTCGCCTTGGCTTCCGGATTGGAAATGCCCACCAACTTGGCGATCCGGTCCCGATCGATCTTGATGTACTGGACCTGCACGGAATCCGGGACGCGATAGCCGAAGTCCAAGCCCAGTCCCTTTGGCCGGTCGCGATACTTTTCGAAATGGGCGCGAATCTGTTCCTCGGTGAATTGTTTTTCGTGATCCGTGAACATCCCGGCCAGAAGCAACACGACCCGCACTTTGACTTTCTCCAAGGCAACCCGGGCCGCACCGCGGACCTCTGATTCGCTGGGCAACGAAGCCGTGGCGATCGCCCCGGCCGTCGACAGAACCGTCTGAAACTCGCCGATGGCCTCCACGACCCGCTCGGGCCGGACCCGCACCCGCCGAGCCACCTGATCGATACGCTCGGCCAAGTCCTTATCCCCAATCACGGTTCGGACGGCGGCGGCATCACGGCGTGTGCCCAGACGGTCGGCCTCGCGAGTGAGCATGATCCAATCGACGGCCGTAAGCGGTTCCGTCAGCGTTGGCACCGGTTGCGACCAGCGAAAACCCACAAGCTCCAATAAGTCCGTTGTTCCCTTTGCTAGCTGTTGGTCGACGAGCGTGATAGGGCCAAGCTTGGACTGACCAATTACCTCGTTTCGTTGAGGTCGCAACCAGCTTTCCAGGGCTGTTCCACCAAGAAACACTACCATTAACAAGGCCATCAGGACCCCAAGGATCTTCTTGTTGTGCTTGCGAAAAAACTTCATCATGGCAATGCAAGTCCTTATATAAGCGAATCTTGCGCCAAATACGGAACGTTGGCACATACCGGCGCTGCACCTCTGTGCATATCATTATCTGAGGGATTGGCCGATGTGGCAAGATCGAGTTTGACAGGTCGGCAGGGGTCCTGTTAAATCCCCCCCAGTTTAACAGGGGGTGGCGCGACGCCCTCGTTGGAGCGAACTTTCGCTCTTGTCGATACTAACGACCGCAGTGATCGTCGGATAACCGTTGATTAGCGGGGGCGATTCAGAGGTCGAGCAGGTGGCAAAGAAGGCCAGAGAATCTGATTCGGCATTGGTCATCGTCGAGTCGCCGACCAAGGCCAAGACCATCAACCGATACCTTGGTTCGGGGTACGCGGTTATGGCCAGCATGGGCCACGTCCGTGACCTGCCGGAAAACGACCTCGGGGTTGACTTGGACCGAGGGTTTGATCCGGTCTACGAAGTGCTGCCCGCTCGACGCAAGGTCGTCAAAGACCTCAAAAAGGCCGCCGACAAAGCGGACACTGTTTTTCTAGCCACTGACCTCGACCGGGAGGGCGAAGCTATCGCCTGGCATCTGGTCCACGCCCTGGATCTGGATGAAAAACGTACCCGGCGGGTGGTATTCAACGAAATTACCAAGTCGGCCATTCAGCAGGCCTTTGCCCACCCTCAAGAGCTGGACATGGACAAGGTCAATGCCCAGCAGGCACGGCGAATCCTCGACCGCATCGTGGGCTACCAACTTAGCCCGCTCCTACAAGCGAAGATCGCTCGCGGACTATCGGCCGGTCGAGTGCAGTCGGTGGCGGTTCGGCTGATCGTCGAGCGCGAGCGCGAGATACGGGCCTTCATTCCTAAAGAATCATGGCGCGTGGCGGCATACCTTGCCGTGGACACGGCGGCGGTTCCTTCGCTGGCCAAGGCCTTGCACCAATTCCTGAACTCGGCGAAGGACGCCGAGGCCGGCCGAACATTGAGAGAACGCAATGCCTGGCTTTCCAAGCATAATTGTCTTTACGCCGAACTGATCAAGCTGGACGGCAAGGAGTTTCACGCCGCCAAAGTTTCGGAAGCGCGGGCCGTCGTTGAAGCCCTTGGCTTCGTCGTGGACGGCGTGGATGAAAAGGAGTGGGAGGCCTACCGCGATCGTGGCCTGAAGCTGGTTGGCCTGCGCGGGCACACGGATGCCGCGCGAGCGCCGATCTACACGGTCCAGGACGTGCGCCGCCGCCGCACGACGTCGAAGCCGAGTCCGCCGTTCACTACGGCGGCCTTGCAGCAGGCCGCGTCCAGTGCGCTGGGCTTCGCCCCGGCACGCACGATGCGCGTTGCCCAGCAGTTGTACGAAGGCGTGGATCTTGAAGGCGACGGGGGGCTCGTGGGGCTCATTACGTATATGCGAACGGATTCCACGAATCTGAGCAAGGAGTCCGTGGGAACGGCGCGAGAATGGATTCGCAACCAGCATGGACCCAATTACCTTCCTGCTCAGCCGAACGTCTTCGGAAAGACTCGCCGCGCCCAGGAAGCCCACGAGGCCATCCGCCCCTCCGACGTGATGCGAACGCCGGAGTCGGTGCGCTCTCACCTGACGGCTGAGCAAACCAAACTGTATGACCTGATCTGGCGGCGCTTCGTTGCCTGCCAAATGGTCCCCGCACAATGGGACAGCACGCAGATTCTTATCAACGCGAAGTCGGCGGCGGGCGAGGCCTTGTTTCGCGCCAGTGGGCGGAGCCTTGTCTTCGATGGCTTCCTTCGCATCTGGGGCGCTTCGGATACCGAAGAGATTGTCCTTCCGGACATCGAAACAGGGCGCAGGCTGGGGCTTCTGCACCTTCATCCGCAGCAGCAGTACACCTCTCCCCCATCGCGCTACAACGAAGCCACGCTGGTCAAGAAGCTGGAGGCCGAGGGCATCGGCCGCCCCAGCACGTACGCGGCCATTATTCAAACCGTCCAGGACCGCGCTTACGTCGAGTTGATCGACAAGCGCCTCCACCCCACCATCCGCGGCGAAATCGTCACCGACAAGCTCATGGAGCACTTCCCGCGGATCATGGACGTGAAGTTCACCTCCTTCATGGAAGATGAACTCGACAAGATCGAGGAAGCCCATCTGGACTGGGTCCACGTGCTCGGCGAGTTCTACCAACCCTTCCGGGAATCGATGGAACGGGCCATGGTCCACATGGAGGCCGCTCGGGCCGAGCCGAGCGATTATACCTGCCCACAGTGCGGGAGGGAGATGGTCTACCGGCTGGGCAAGAACGGCCGGTTCCTGGCGTGCACCGGGTATCCCGAGTGTCGGGGCACGCTCAACGTCGACCGCGAGGGGAACCCCATCGAAGAGATCGTCGCGGAGAAACCTTGCGAACGCTGTGGCCGGCCGATGATCCTGCGAACCGGTCGCACGGGCCCGTTTCTGGGCTGCACAGGGTATCCGGACTGCAACTTCACATTGCCCTGCGACGAGCAGGGCGTCCCACTGAAAAAAGTGACAGCCGATGACATTCATGAGACCTGCGAGGCGTGCGGGTCGGCCATGGCCGTGCGCTTCGCCCGAGGCAAGGCGTTCTTAGGGTGCTCGGCCTATCCGAAATGCAAGACCGCCAAGCCGATGCCGCCCGGGGTCTACGTCGAGAAACCCAAGCCCGAGGACGCCGGCGTCGGATGCGACAAGTGCGGCCGGCCCATGGTCGTTCGCAAGAGCCGGCGTGGTCCGTTTTTGAGCTGTTCCGGCTTCCCACGCTGCCGCAATGCAAAGCCCATGGAAAAGTTGGACGAGCTCAAGGCTCTGGCCGCGGAGGGCAAGATTCCACCGCCGCCCCCGGAAAACGGCGGCGGCAATGGCCGTGTGGGCCGGAACGGCCGAGCGACGCGGGCCAAGAAGGGCGCAAAAGCCGCAACGGTGGATGTCTCGGCCTTGGGTCCGCCGCCGCCGGGATTCGCCTGGACGCGCACTGGACGCCCGGTCGTGGAGACCTGGCCGGAGGACGCGCCGCACTGCCCGGACTGCGGCCGAGAGTTGGCCCTGAAATCGGGCCGGTACGGACCCTACTTCGGCTGTACGGCTTATCCTAAGTGCTCGTTCGTGGCCAACCTGCGCGGCGACGCCAAAAAGCGGGCCGAGGTCGAAATGCCCGCTCCGGCGCGCCCCAAACCCATTCCCACCGACATCCCTTGCGATGAGTGCGGCCAGCCGATGCTGATTCGCGTGGGCCGCACCGGCCGCTTCCTGGGCTGCAGCAAATACCCCAAGTGCAAAGCCACCAAACCCCTCCCCGAAGGCGCCCTCGACGCCGCTCTCGCCACCTCGGAGGGATCGAGGGACGAAGGGACGAAGGGACGAAGGCAAACGTCGAAACGTCGAAACGTCAAAACGTCGAAACCCCGCCGCACCGGCGTCGAAACACGCTAGGAATCGGTACGCTGCCGCTCCGGCCGCAAATCGGCTTCCCACGCTCACTGCGCAAGGGACGATGGCGTACAAGTTTTGTGGGACCGGCTTTCTAGCCGGTCACTGGTTATAGGGTAGACGATACCACTGCATACAGGCTTCGGGTTGGGTTCATCGAGTTTGTTCCTTTCGAAAAGATGCCGGGAATCGCGGCCGGTCCGTCTGTTTGGATCGTTTGAACAGCGCACTACGTCGACGAAAGGCCCCTTGGACGATGGCTGCCCTTGAGGCCTACAGTTTGCAGGCTGCCCGCAACGGTTTTCAAGTGCGACAAAGAAAGAAACGGCGGCCCGTCCAGCCGATGGCGATGAGGCGTGCCGGAGGCACGCCGCGAAAACAGCCCAGCGATTGATCGCTGGGAAGGGAACGGGCGCTAAGAAACTTCCTCGCTCGGCGGCCGGGGGTTCCGGCGGCCGGGCGGGAGGGAGAAAGAAACGTTGGGGCATCACCCATCCAGCGTTGAAACGCTGGGCTTGAAACGCTGGGCTATCGTCGAATCGTGCCGAACAATCTGTGGCCAGAGGTGTGGCACCGGTTTTCAACCGGTGTTTTCACCGCTTACAAAGCGGTGCCACATGGTGCAGTCATCGCAACCATTATCATTATTACGCGCCCATGCCCAGCAAATTTGACACGTGCGGGCCGAGGCGCTTGGCGTCAACACTAGCATGATCTGGAATGATGCCTTCACGGATCTGCACGACGCCTTGGGCGTCGCCCAGGCGGGCGATGAGATCTGGATCGCCCGCGGAACGTAACATCGACCAAACGAGCATTGGTTTCGAATGCCCGCGGCTCAGGTATAGTCGGAGACGATTGAGCGTGGGCCGTTTGGCGGTGGCCGATAAGATTACGACTGCTTTACCTTCGACAGCGCATAAGACGCAGGCCAAGCAGGGTCAGACACAACATGCCCATGACGCCTGCGCCGCACTCCGTGCCCGCGCCGCAGAGGCGCTGGCCGCCAGTGCCATCCGTCACGTCACCGATCCGGGCAATTGGGAATTGCTTTTGCGTGACGACCGTCGGCGGGCCGACGATGGTGACCATTTCCGTTCGCCAGACGGCCTCCTGCTCGATTGTCGGTACGGTCAAGGACAAGAAGCCCGGCGGCGTGCCGGCTGCTTCGATGACCCTTTCGCCGTCACGGCCGGTGCCCTTGCCCAGCGTCAACGACCAGCCTCCGCACCGGATGTCAAGAGTGGCATGGCGATCCAATTGCTGATCGTCCAGGTCGGGGTTGAAGGAGAAGGCCGGATCGAGGGTCATTTCGTCGGCCGAGAGAGTGGTGTAGAGCCGGGTCATGTAGAGGCCGTCATCGAGTACGTCGAGAGTTTCTTGCAACGGCCTAATCACGGATTCGTTCAACTCAACCAGCGCCGACGCTCGGCCCGACGCCAGTTGCTCGGCGGAGACCAGCATCCGTAGGAGTTCCGGAATCTGATAAATGAACTCGCCCTCGCCTTCGGGCAATGGCAGGACACGGCGCAGAATCTCAAGCACTTTGTCCTGCGGAAAGACGAAGCCGGCGGCGAGCTGGGCGATGAACTCCGCATCGTCCTCGATTGCCGAATAGCCGATCAAGGCACTCGCGAACACGTCGACGCTGGGCAACTGGCTCAAGTAATCGACATCGGTGCCCGCGTAATCGGTGGCGAAACCCTGACCTCCGGCCTCGTTCATGGCTGCTGTGATGAGGTCTTGATACGTGGCATAGGCATTGACCGTGCCAGAATACCAGTTGAGCCGCGTGTAATTGGGCGTCACGTGTAGGTAATTGAGCGGCACGGCCCGCGAGGGTCCTAGCATCCACACGATCACGCCCATGTCCGGCTGGGCGGCCACAGCTGTAAGCCGGATCGGGACGGAAGCGACGTCACCATCGTAGCGCATGATCAGCGGCTGAATGTCGCCCACGCCCTGATCCTTGCGAAGGCGGACGGCCACGAAGTTCATTCCGGCCTGCACGTATGGGGCGATGAGGTCCCGCCCGCGATCGGTGAGGTCGTAGTTGTTTTGTTCAAGCCAGGTTGCCAGGGCATCGGCATCGTCACTGGCGACGACTTCGACATCGAATGGACCGACGGCAAGGCGCTGCAACACGTCCACGCCGCCGCCGCCGCCATTGTCGTTGTCCTCGGCCGCAGGCGCCCCGCTGCCTCCAAGCGCCGAATCAAAAAAGCTTGGGCACGGTTCGCCGGTGGTTTCTAAAACGAACTGAGGCCGCGTAGCCAACTCCAATGGGCCGAAGACCAAGTCGCTGCCCGTGGATAGTTCAGGGATCCCCGCAACGGGCACGACCCAGGAGAAATCGTCGGCCTCGCCGGCGTATTGAATCAGGATCACAGCCGTGACGCGATTGCCGTCTTGGCGGAAGATGATCTGCTCCCCGGCCTGATCAATGGGAACCTGTTGACAGAAAAACCCACCGCAGGCTTGAGCTTCCTTGAGGCCGGGGGTTCCAGCGAGCACGACAAGTGCAACTGCAAGTGTGCGCGATGGTCTTGGTTTGGCGAACATGACAGTGTTCTCCTTTCCTTCGGTCATGAAACAGTTTGCGCGCGGCCGGCTCCGCAACAGTCGAGTCGGTTCTGGTTTAAGGATACGTCGGCACAAATGGGCGGGCAAGGTTAGGGCCGGTCAAAGCTCGCCGCCTTTTTTCATTTTTTTCTTGCCGTGCGATTGAGCCCGTGTTAAATGGTGCTTCTCTAACGTCTATTTAAAGAGTCCGGAGACCGTTGGTGCGGTCACCGCATTGTGCGGCAATGCGACAAGCGAATTCTGGAAAAGGAGCCAGCAATGTCTAGTTCTCAAAACAAGGGGCGCGGAGGTATTTTCTTCTTTCTGGGCGTTTTAGGGGCAGTCAGCTTGACGGTCGGCGCCATTCCTTGGGCCACACCGGGGACACGCCAAAATCCGCCAACTGGCGGATTCCGCCAACCGGCGGATCAAAACCCGTCCGTTGTTCGGTGGACAATCTCCAATCCACAATTACGGGCGGTGAACAGGGGTTCCGCGGGCCAGTTGTACGCGTCGAATCCACAAGGCAACCAATTGCTCACCGTTGATCCCACTACCGGCGCAGGGACGGTCATCGGGCCGTTTACCGGTGCCGCCGGCCAAATAACCGAAATCGAATGGTCTCCTGATGGAAGTACGCTGTACGCCTCAACCGGCGGAGGAACTAGTTCCATCCACACGATCGACCCGGCGACGGGCGCTGTGCTCACGACGGTCATGCATCCTTTTGGAGCCTTGAACGGTTTAGAATTCGATGCCGGAGGCACGCTCTTAGGCACGTTCATTCCCGGACCCGGAGATCCATCGACTCTAGTTATGGTAGATACCACGACGGGGGCGCTACCAGCCATTGGCTCGACGGGTGTGTCCAACATCGGTGGGCTTGCCTTCGACGGTACTTTCTCGACGCTTTATGGCATTTCGTCCGGACCAGGAGCGGTGCCGCCCACCCTGCTTTCCGTGAGTCCCATTACCGGGGCGGCGGTGACGATCGCCGTCACTACCATGGGTGTTGAGGCTTCTTCGCTTGAATTCACCGCCGATGGACGCCTCGTAACCGCTGGGGCGGATGGAAATTTTTACGAGATTAATCCCGCCCATGGCGCCGCGACGCTGATCGGTGCGATGGGTGTGCCGAAAATCAGCGGCTTGAGTCTGCCGGACTCTGAAATCGGCTGCGGGGGGTGCCAACTCTACGCCGATCTCGTCCCGCCCTTTTGCCATCTTGACTCAGACGATCTCAATTGTGTGCTGGATGATTTCACTCATCCGTCGCTTTGTCCGGGGGATGGCGACATTTTTCCGTGCGGCGGCGATGGCTTGGTGGACAGCGACGATATCTTGGCGGCCCTTGATGCCCGTTGTGGCATGCCTGCGTGCCCGGATCCTTGCCCGCCCGGCGGTTGTGTTGCGGACTTCGGCGGCGGTATCGAATGTCGCGACGGTTTGTGCGCGCCGAGCGGCATGTCGCTGTCAGATTGCTTGAATTCTGGAGGCACGTATTGTGGGAATTACGTCCAGTGTGGGGACCCCGGCTGTTCCCCAGCCCGAACTTGCACAATGTTTCCCCCCAATGACCCGAACGATGGCGATGGCGTCCCATGCAGCTCCGACAACTGCCCATTCCACTTCAATCCCGGTCAGGAGGATACCGACAACGATGGGATTGGCGACGCCTGTGAGCCTTGCGATGACGACGGCGATTGTGTTGATTCCGATCCGTGCACGCTTGATACGTGCAACGATGGAGTATGCGAGCACACGCCCGGCGGCGTTTTCGGCGACGTTTATCCACCGGGTGGCGATGGATTCGTCGCCCTTGAGGACATCCTCTGCGTCCTGGACTTCTTCTTCGATCCCACTATGTGCCCGGGTGCGGATTTGGCACCCTGCGGCGGGGATGCCTGTAATGATATTTGGGACCTCATTTTTGTTCTGGAGGCCTTCATTGGAAACGATCTTTGCTGCTCGTCGGCGCCAACCGCTGTGTCACCGAACGCTCCGTTGGCCGTGGTTGAGCCGGTGTCGTTTCTCTATCAGGTCGCGGGAGGATCCTTCAACGGCAACGACCTTGTGCCCGTGGAGGTCTTCGTGGTCAACAATGGCGGTAGTGACATTCCCATCCGGGGCGTGCAGATCGACGTGGCGTGTTCCCTGGACGGCCAGCCGGGAAGTTCGGGAACCATCACCTCCGGCAACGCGGACTCAGACCCCGCGAGTTTGATCCAAGTCAATTCGACGAGTTCGGGGGGGGTTCCCCGTGTTTTTCCAGGAGGTTTGGCTGCAACCGATCAAAACCTATGCCGGGCGGCACAACTTGCGGGCCTCGGCGCTCCGTCGGTCAACCTGCTTGCCGATGGACAACTTCGCTACGTGGCGACGGTGGTCTATCGCGTTTCCGGTTGTGCCGCCGGTGATTTCAGCATGGACATGGAATGCGATTGCGCCGGAACGGGCGCGACGTGCACGCCCCCTTCGGAGTTTGCCCATCAAACCAAAATCGTGGGAGACCCATTGCCAACGCTCGTTCCGTTCAAGCCCGCCTCGTTGATCATATCCGTGCCAGGCGGAAGCTGCTGCAATGGTACCACCTGTCTAGGAGACGGACTGAATCCGTTCTGCTGTGCCCAGATGTTTCCCGGCTCCACCGCGGGTCCGCTGGGGCACACCTGCGGGCAACCTGGGGCCTGCTCGTGCAACCTCGACGCGGAGTGCGTGGTCGATCCGCCGAACCGTTGCAAATGTGCGAAGTGTGTCAATCACGTTTGCCAACAATTCGATGTGGCCTACGGTAATGTCAACTGTGACGGCGGATGCGACGGGCCCGTGGACGTCGGCGATATCTTGTGCGTTTTGGACGGCTTCTCGTTCGGGTTGAACTTCTGTCCCAACGCGGATCTCTTTCCACCTTGCGACGGAGACGACAACATCGACGTGGGCGATATCCTCGTGGTGCTTGCTGCGTTTGCGGGAATCGTCAATCCAGAGTGTTTTTGCGATATCTGTACCGGAGCCTGCTGCGTCAATGGCGGATGCGCCTTGCAGACGTACAGCGTACAAGATTGCGAATCATTGGGCGGCGATCCGCAGGGCCGCGGCACATGCTGCTTGGAAGAGCTCCAAGCAGCGGGGGCGTGCCAAGCCAATCCGTGCCTGTGCGTCCCAGCGACGTGTCGTTGACGGAAAGTTAACTTACGTGGTGCAAGATAGCGTGTGTAACGGAGTCCCGTCGTACTCGAACGGCGTCTTCCGCTGCACGCTGCTTAACAGTCCGTTGAAAAAGTCCCCGATTTTGAGGAACGACCGTGCCCTGCTCCCCAAAAAGTTGATCCAGGCGTTATGAGAGTCTAACCGCCCCGGGAGTGGGGCTGGGAGGATTCTCGATGAAGCGGAAGAGACATAGCCCGGAGCAGATCATTCGCAAAGGGACCGACTCGCAAGTCCGTCCCACATCCATGACCGACTCGGGAAAGTCGGTCCCACAGCGAAACCCCCAAGCCCGGATCCATCGCGGGGTTTTCCGGGCCTCACCCTAATAACGTCAGGGGTGATCTCCGTGCGCCGGAAATTGGGGGTGCGCCCTTGAAAACCGCACCGGAAACCGAACGTGGGCGATTTATCTCGTGTCGAAATCGCTTTGCCCGGACAATCCGGGGGCATAGACTGCAAAGTCGCGGGGCTAACGGCTTGATTGAGGAGACGCGGAGAACGCAAGGATGAAACGCAAACTGTCACAGCGGCTGATCTTCACTTGGCTCGTCGCCGGCACGGCTCTCGCTCAGGACCCGACGCTTTCCGTTTTAGTGGCTGAAAGGCACGGAAAAATCTTTAGCCCGCCGACGGCTTCCACCATTGCCTTGCCTGGAGACGTGCTCACCTTGGAGATCCGCGGCCGATGCTGGTCCAACGGCCGAAGCGTATTGGATCCGTTTACGGCGCCGAGTCTTAGAGGATTCACGCTTCAAATGGACTTGGCAAGCTATTCCTCCGGGGCCACGGGCAGTATCACGCCGGTTGACTTTGCCAAAACAAATTCAGAAGCCCTTTGCGGTCCTTGCGGAGGGCCGCCGCTGGTGACATGCCCCGGCAATGCGGCCAACGCCTATATCGATTCGACCCGCGTGGACTACGTTTTCCAGGGCCGGGCCGGCTTCGCCGGAGTGCAAACCACGACGTGCGCTTATCGTTTCGCCGGGGCACTGTTCTGCACGCCATCGGACTGTCCAACGGTAATGGGGTTCTGCCCGCTTGATGATCAGAAATACCTTGGAACAATCCGAGTGCAAGTTTCCGCGAACGCGCGAGGCCTTTTTTCGATTTGCCTGGACGGTGGCCGAGACGGCCGTGGTTTCCCGCTCACGCATCTCCTGGCCGAGTCGCCCGGGGCACGAATCGAGCCGCTTCGCTTGGAATGCGCGGCCATCGACGTGGTACCCGCGGCGTGTGACCTGAGCATCGTCTCAGCCGTACCTGCCAATGGGGCGATCGACGCTCGCCAGCCGCACGACCCGTTCGATGCGACACCGCAGGGTTTGCAAGCAATGGAGGTTGCTTTCAGTGGGGACGTGAAGTGCGTGACGCCGGCCCATTTCGAAGTCTCGAAAGTCGGGGTTGGGGCGGCGCCGGCGGTCATCGAGGCGACGCCGCTTGATCGACATACGATACGTATCGAATTTGATTTTCTGTTGCCTCCGAAGGCCTGGGCGCGGGTCACTTTTAACCCTTGGTCGGGGGTCGCCAAGCGGACCAGCACCTGCGTCGGTTTTCTGCCCGGCGACGTTTCGGGGGACGGCGCCGGCGGCTCCGCCGACGTTGGTTCATTGCGGGCGTGCCTGGATTCCCCCGGAACCTGCGATCTTTACCAAAGCGATACCGACCGCTCGGGGTTTACGACTCCTCAGGATATTGTCCGGCTGGTGGACGTGCTGATGGGCGCCAATATGTTCGATCCGTGGAACGAAGTCGTACTCCCTCCCAGCCCGTGTCCGTAGCTGGGGCGGCCGCGGCCTGGCATTCGCTGTGGAAACGGCGGGTGCAGGACGGGAGCAGGCCGGTCCTTGACCCGCTAAGGTTTTGACGTTTTGACCGATCTGCGTTACACTCCCCGCGAGGTCACTCGAAACAGGTCAAGGGAGGAATGGCGATGAAGAAGGTTGAACAGCATAGCACCTGCAGCGAGTGCGGGGCGACGATCTATCGCGAGCACCTGGATTCGGGCATCGCCCGGTACGAGGGCAACAAGCTGTTGTGCTCGTTCTGCGTGGCGGAGTACGAGAAGCAGCATGACGTCTCGGGCAGCAACGTGGACGCCGCCCTAGATCCCATTTCGTTACAAGATGACGACGAGGACCTGACCCCCGAACCGGCCCAAAGCAAATTCAAGATTTCCACGGCGGCCCTTCTGGGCGAGGGCGGGGCCTGGACGGAGAGCCGGTTTAAGAGGCGGCTGAATCCGGATTCGCCCGGGGCTTCGCGGTGCCGCAGCTTTCATTCCAAACTGAATGAAAGCTCAATCGATTTCATGACCAAGCAGATCAACGACTGGCTGGATTCCAACGACCAGATCGTGGTCAAGTTCGCCACCTCGACGATCGGCATCTTCGAAGGCAAACACGCGGAGCCGAACCTGATCGTGACGCTGTTCTATTGAATACTTCATCAGCGTGACGGCGAAAGCCATTTCGTGTGCCCCATTCCAAGCTGCCCGGTTTCACTCGCCGATCGATGGGCGAACGCAACAATAATGCAAACATGGACGATCGGCCGCCTGAGGAGTATCAACGTTTTGTGATCGAGGACGTTCGCGCGGCGGGCGAGATGTTGACGCTCGTATACGGCGGGCGTGTATTCGGCGGGGTCGTGCGCTGTCTGCTCGATCCAGATGGTGTCGAAGCTGCCTTGCGACCCGGCACCGAGATCTTCGTTCGCTATCACACTGAGGAGACCGGCGCTCCCGGTCAGGTCGCGCACATCATCATCCGCCACCCCTTCGCCGAAGGCTGGGCCGAGATTTATTCCGACTAGGATATCGGCTGCGCGTTGCTCGTGAGCCGACTTAGAAAAGACCTGTTCCGTCGTGAATCCCAAGGACACGGCCCGCCAGTGCCCGGAGAAGAGACGAGCGTGCAAGAACAGGTGAGTGTTCCCCTTTTTTCCAAACCTTTGCTTTCAAATAGGCGATTTTCCCCTGTTTTTGCACTATCGGCGGGATGCGCGAGCTCGCAGATAGGTTCGGTTGTCTCGACTGCAATTCTCGTTTACTGTATCGGTTAATTGGTGAGTCTTGGCATTTTGGGTTTTTTGCTTCAATCACACCTGGAATGCGGGGAAGACGAGCAAGATGCAAGATGCAAGATAAATGTCAGGCAAGCGCCGGAAGGCGTAAAACAAAAATGGGGAGCTGTGACCATGAACGAGATGAATCGCCGGCAGATGTTGGGATCATTGGGGACGTTGACCGCCGCGGGCGGCTGGATCGGCTTGACCGCCGATGAGGTGCGGGCTCAGCCGCCCGAGGCAGCCGCGGCCAAACCGAAGGCGTATTCGCTCCCATCCTTGCCATATCCGGCGGATGCCCTGGAACCGCACATCGACGCCCAGACCATGACGCTGCACCACGACAAGCACCACAAGAGTTACGTGGACGGCCTTAACGCCGCGATTGCCAGCCTGGAGACCGTGCGCAAAAGCGGCTCGCCGGAGGACTTTGAAAAAATCCGCGGGCTGACCGATGCTTTGTCGTTCAATGGGTCGGGGCACACGCTGCACACGGTCTTCTGGTCCAATATGAAGAAGGGCGGCGGAAGCGAGCCGAGCGGATCGCCGGCGCACTACATCAACCGCGACTTCGGGAGCTTCAAGAGCTTCCAGGCCCATTTTTCGACCGCTGCCAACAAAGTGCAGGGCGGCGGCTGGGGCATCCTGGCCTGGGAGCCGCTCAGTGCCCGACTCATTGTCCTGGGGGCGGAGAAGCACCAGAACATGACGATGTTCGGCTGCGTCCCGTTGCTCGTTCTGGACGTGTGGGAGCACGCCTATTACCTGAAATACCAAAACAAGCGCGCGGACTACGTGGCAGCCTTTTGGAACGTCGTGAATTGGGACAACGTGGCCGAAAGACTCTCGATGGCCATGAAGCTAACGGTGTGAACTGGACCCCGGCGTAGCGTTTAACCGACGGTCGAATAACCAAGGCGGCGAACTCGCGTGGCACACGACATGCCAGACTCGCGATCCGAGTAACCCCGACGGACCGTACATCGACGCGGTTTTCCCGGTGGACCTCACGCAAAAATCGTATAAATACACCCCCGTTCGGTTTTGGAACTTGATTCCCGCGAAGTTTGTCTTGGAGCACGTCAAGCGTATCTTTCGGGGGGTCCGTGACTCTAATCCGGGTGGATGGTGCTTCACCGGGCGCCCGCCATCGTGGTATATTCGCAAGCGGGTAGAAGTGCCGTTTCCTTCGGATAAGGTTTTTGCCGTTTACATGAATCCGCACATGCGCGTGTATGAGTGCAGAGCGGAATATGTCTCGGACGATGACGATATGTGCCCGATAAACTGGCGCGACCGTTATGGACGCTTAGTGTGGAAAGACATTTCACTAGCCGACTCGGTGGAAGGCTCAGCTGAGTTCCGGGCTGAGCCGTGGTACAATCGGTATGGGGACTGCATCGTCTTTCAGATGAAAGATGAGGCCGTCGTCGCTGATCGGATCGATGAAATCCTCACGATCTATCGCTCGGCAATCGATGACAAGCCGATCGGCTACCAGATTAAGAGCGTTCATGCTTTGATCCGCAGAATCGGATTAGAGGGTCTTGCATGCGAATCAGTCTCCACGGATGACGAACTCTTGACGGTTTCAATCAGCGGACCCCTCCTTGCTGCATATGAAGAAGGCCGGGGTACCTTGAGTCGCAGAGCCGGTTATACAACGGCGATCGAGAAAAGCGGTTCTCCTGCCGTACAAATCCCCAAGGCGGAACTCGCCCCCGCCTACGGCGCATGATGCCGAGCGCTCATTCGGAGCATTTGAACGGTACCTCTAGAGTCCTTCTCGTCGCCTTCGCGGCGCTCACTTGCTGCGCGGGGGTTCATGAAGGCCCGCAACTTGGTCATCATGAGTGCATCAATGCATTGGCGGCGCGGGAGAGTCTTCGGACCGGTGAATGGCTGATCCCCAAAATTGGCGATACACCCAAAATCCGGAAAACGCCGCTGGGAATCTGGCTGATCGGCGGTTCGTCCTATCTTCTAAACGGGCCGAATGCGGATCGACCTGTCACCGAGCTGACTGCCCGACTGCCCTCGGCCGTCGCGGCGTTTGCCAATGTGTTGCTCGTCTGGTGGCTCGGTTCCATGCTTTATGGTCCGCGATGCGGACTGACCGCCGGCTTCATCATGGCCGCCTGCGGCGCCACCATCTTTTTCGGCCGCAACGCCCAGGTGGACATGCTCTTGACCATGTTCACGACGCTTTCCTTTGCCTGCTTCTGGCGGGCAACGGCCGGCGACAAGGGGATTGCGCAAGCGGCCCGTTCTGGGGCGCAAGTCGGTGCTCCCAAAGGCGAAATCGCGCTCTGGCGACGCATTCTGCGGCCCTCGACGCCTTGGATGGCCGCCTTTTATGTTTCGCTCGGGCTGGCCATGATGGCCAAAGCGCCGCTGCCGTTGGCGATTGTGGGGTTGTCTTTGGCGATCTATTGGTTTGTAGCCGTTCCGCTGCGGTCGGCGACTGAACCCTTGTCGCCGGCGCATGAGTCCTTTGTTCGCGCGGCCATTTCGGGTTTTTGGGAGCAGGTCCGGCGCAGCCGCTCGCTTTGGCTTCCGCCTGGCTTGGTTGTGTTTCTGATCGTGGCCGGCGCTTGGCCGCTGTATGTGTCCACGCGCGTGGAAAACGCCTGGGCGCTTTGGCGGATCGAGTACTTGGCCCGATTCAGCGGCGAAATGGGTGACCAGGTTCGGTCCTTCTGGTACTATGTGCCCTTCATCTTCGGGCTCACGTTTCCCTACATGCTTTCGATTCCCGAGGCGTCCGCAGCGCCGTTTCTGGCTGGCTATAAGAGTTTTCGCTCCGGACTTTTGTATGTCTGGTCCTGGGCCTTGGCCGGAACGGTGTTTTTGAGCGCTTCATCTTTCAAACGTCCCCATTATTTGGTTTCAGTCGTGCCGGCCTATTGTCTGTTGCTGGCTCCCGTCATCGACCGCCTTTTTTTTGGGGAAACCAATTGCGCGGGTCGCGGAGCGAAAGCCGCATGCCGGATCTTGTCCGCCGTGCTGGGAGTCGCCGTCGTGGCCGGCGTGTACTGGACATACAAAATCTATCCCGCAATGTCGACCGTCTATCTTGTGGGCGGAGGCGCCGTGCTGATCCTCTGGGTTTCCGCCATCCGAGATTACCCTCGAAACCAGCGACTGGCGTCGTTTACCAAGCTGAATCTGGGAATTCCGTTGTTGGTTCTGCTGTTTTGGCCCGCGATCGGCCGAAGCGTGGTGTTCAATGCTGAAGGCCAGGCGTTGGCCGCCGGTCTTCGCGAGCACGGCGTCAAGGTCGGCGAAATCGTTTATTGGGTCGACGGCCAGGAGGATACGTCCATCGAGTTCTATGCCGGTTATCGAATCCGCAGACTGATCGACGAATTGGAAATGGCCGAACTGCGGCGCAGCCGGCGCACGGTATCAACCGAAGTGTACACCGAATACGCCCGTCGTATTCAGGAGCAGCTTCAGCGTCCGGAGCCGGTGTACCTGATCGTCTCGGCTGGCCGCCACCAATTGCTCGAACAGCACGCCCGGATCGCCTCGCGCGTATTGTTCAAGCTGACGGGTTTCCACAAGGACGCCGAGGACGACCTCGTTGTCATCACTCAGCCGCACCTCGAAGATAGACAATCATCGCCGGTCGAGGGCGGAGAGTAGGAATCAATTCCCGATCCAGGCCGGGCGCGCCGGATCGGTTCGATGTGGATCGCCGGGTACTGACGCCGGCGCGGGTATCGTCCGAAACACCCGCGCCCGCCTCGGCCTCGACTGCCAACCGATGATGAAAAACCCAACGGCATAAATCAACAAGAAGATGCTGAAGGCTCGGTAATAGGCCGAAAAGTAAAACACAAAGGCCGAAAGGCAATAGAAACCCATGAGCAACTCCAAGAGCCAGAGATGGCCGGTGATGGCTCGGTAACTGGAAGCCCGGCGATGCCCGCCGAGACTTCCCGACTTAGGAGTCCGCACGAACTCTCCGCCCTGCGTGAATAACCCTCGGAAAACGGCCAAGCCCGTGCTCAGGCAGAGACCGGCGCCCAGGAAAAACATGGATGGAATGGGAGAAAGGCCCGACCAATGGCCCGCGAGCGTGTAACGGGCGTAAGTATACACCAGCGAAGGTGCCGCCGCGGAGAACGCAATGGCCAACCACACGTACACGAACCAGCCGGGGAAAAAGCCTCCGGCGGTCAGGGCCAGAAGCATGGGTCTTGCCAGGAGGGCCAATACCAGCATCCAGACGGCCACCGAATGGTTGGTCAAGTGAAGGGTAGCCTCGAGCTTGGCTCCCCACGAAATGGGCGATCGCCAAATCCGCGGGAGCAGTTTCCGGGCGACCTGGATCGAGCCGGTGGCCCAACGCCGCTGCTGGCTTTTCAGTGCCGGCACCGAGTTGGGCACCTCGGCCGGACAGGGCATGTCCACACAGTAATCGAGGCGCCAACCAGCGAGTTGGGCCCGGTAGGAAAGGTCCATGTCCTCGGTGAGGGTATCACCATGCCAGCCACCTACGTTGGGGTCTTCAATGGCGGCCTTGCGCCACATGCCCGCAGTCCCGTTGAAGTTCATCATCAGGCCGTTCCAAGCACGGGCGCCCTGTTCAATGCCGAAGTGGGCGTCAAGACCCAAAGCCTGGGCGCGGGTCATCCACGACTCGTCGCGATTGAGGTGATCCCATCTTCCTTGGATGCAGGCCAGTCGCGGCGAATGATCGAGCAGAGGCACGGCCATCTTCAGGAAATCGGATGGAGGCGCGAAATCCGCGTCAAATACGGCCACAAAGGGCCCTTTAGCCTTTGCCAACCCCGCGGCCAGAGCGCCGGCCTTATAGCCTTGCCGATCCGGTCGCCGGAACACTTGAATGGCAATCCCGCCTGCACGGAGCCGGTGCACGATGTTGTCAATCAGGACGGTCGTGTGATCATTGCTGTCATCGAGAACCTGAATCTCGTGCTTACCGGCGGGGTAGTCCATGGCGGCCACGGCTTGGATCACCCGCTCGGCCACGTCCGCTTCGTTGTAGATGGGGATTTGGCTGGTGACGGTCGGCCAGGTGTCGGGAGCGCGCTGCTCATGGAACGCCTCGATGATTACCTTTTGACTTCTTCGCTTTTCGCTTGCGCGGCGGCGGAAAAGCCATAGAAGCACATAGAGATGCAGCCCATAGACGGTCAGCGCCGTGGAAGCGACGACGAAGATGCAGAACACGATCCAATTGAAAACCACATTCACCCGATGATGTCCACCATATTCTCAAAGCACGTGCGAAAAGCGATACTACGCTCAAGCACAACGTGGACCGTGCCCGCGCCCCTCTTAACACGCCGCTCCGGCAATCTGCGGCGAGTCAAAGGTGCCTTGAGCATGGCACCTCATGGCGCCCACTTGCCTCGCTCGTCACACATTCCTTAAACAGGCTCGCAAAACGGCGAACCGCGCATTTTAGCCGTCCACGAGCGGAGGTTCCTTTCGTTACTGTAACGATCGGCCGTCTGGCTGCAAATTTGCCAGGCCGGTTTTTGCCATTACCATTGGTAGCAAGGTCAAGCGCGGCTTGGCCGTCTCGGAAAGCGCGGATTTTGCCACGAAAGGCTGGGGAGTTGTGAGATCGGTACGGTTGGCCGAACTGTGTAAGCTTTTGTCGGACAACGGCTTTCCCGCGCGCTTGGATGGTCCGGACTTGGCCGTGCACGGGGTTAACACCCTCGAAGATGCCGGGGCCGGAGAAATCAGCTTCCTTTCCAACCCCAAGTATCTGCGGGTAGCCCAGGACACCAAGGCCTCAGCCCTGCTCGTGCAAGAGGGGATCGACGTTCTGCCATCGGTGTCGGCCGTCCGCTGCAAAGACCCGTACGGGGCGGTGACGATCGCCATTATCCATTTGCACGGCCACCGGCGGCATCCGCAATGGGGCATTAGCGCCGGGGCGTCGTTGCACCCTACCGCGGTCATCGGTGCCGGCGCCAACATCGCCGCGGGCGTGACGATCGCGGCACACGTGACCATCGGCGACCGCTGCACGCTTTATCCCGGCTGCTATGTGGGGGATGGGGCGCGGATCGGCGACGACTGCACGTTGTTCCCCAACGCGGTGATTTATGACGGGAGCGTACTGGGCCATCGCGTGACGGTTCACGCCGGCTCGGTCATCGGCGAGGACGGGCTGGGTTATGCCCCTTATCAAGGGCGGTGGATCAAGATTCCCCAGGTGGGCCGGGCCGTGCTGGGCGACGATGTCGAGATCGGGGCCAATTGCACGATCGACCGGGCCACGCTCGGCCAGACCGAGATCGGTGCCGGAACGAAGTTCGGCAACGTCGTGGTCATCGGGCACGGCACTAAGGTGGGGCCGGATTGCATGTTCGTGGGCTTAGTCGGCATAGCCGGTTCAGTGAAAGTCGGGCGGCACGTGACGCTGGCCGGTCAGGTGGGCGTGGCCGGGCACGTGGCCATCGGCGACGATGTCAACGTCGCGGCACAGTCGGGCATTCACGGCAGCATCGAACCCAACAGCAACGTGCTCGGTTCTCCGGCCATGCCGCTGGATGAGGCCAAGCGAGTCATGGTGCTGTTCCAACGGCTTCCGGAATTGGCCAAGCGCATCAAGGAGCTGGAACAGCAAGTGCGGCAACTTCGCGAGCGCGTCGAAACCAACGGGAGAGCCGAATCTCCTCCGGTCAAGCACTCCGCGTAAGATAAGAGCGCATTTCTAACGGTTGTGGCACCGGCTTTCCGCAGCGCGCGGCACTTCAATCATGCCACAATGCGTCACCTTGACCAACCGCCGTTCCACGGCAGCAATGCACCGAAGCTGCCCTACGGCTGAACTGGACCGGTCCAGCAGTTTTTGGAAGGCCGCGAAGTCGGCAAGGTCGATTCCCGAAAGGCCCCCAAGAGCTACAGACTGGTTTCATAACTAGCTGTCCCGTAATGACTTAGATGCGCATAATTGACATTTAGTCTTCCATCCGATATTCTCTATAATCTTATGTTGTGCGCGGAGACGATCGCCAATTGTTTGATCCTGCTTGCGTCGCAAGAGGATGAGTTTGAGCCGATGACTCACCTTCGGCTTCAGAAGCTATTGTATTACGTGCAGGGTTGGTCACTCGCCATGCGGGGAAACCCCGCCTTTGGCGAGGAGGTTCAGGCGTGGCGAGAGGGGCCTGTCGTTTCACCGGTATACCAAGTCTTTAAAGAGTTCGAGGCCCGCCCGATTGGCAGGGAACACATGACCGAAGAACCCCAGTTAGATCGTGAGATCGAAGGATTCATACGGTCGATTTGGGAAGCGTACAAGAAATACTCGGCCACTGAACTTCGCCGCAAAACGCATACCGAAGCTCCTTGGCTTAAAGCCCGTGGAGATACACCGCCGAACGGCAGTTCGAACAACGAAATCACCCATGATTCCATGCTTCGGTTCTTTGCCGAAGAATTCCGGCGAGAGCAATTCGGCGATCTTTCTATTGAGCGCTATCGACAATCAGAAGAGGCGTTCCGCGCACAACGTGGTAAACGGTTCTCCGACATTTGCCTAGCGACTGCCTAGGGCGGCGATCCACAATTCCGTCTCATTGTCCATGTATTTGAAGAGTATCACGCAGTACCACATCCGGCCATTGGATTCGATCGAGAACTCCCGCATTTGATGATTAGGCCAGTACGGCGGGCAAAGCGATGGTCTGCTATTGCGAGTAGGATGCTCAGCCAGTTCGTTAAGGCGAATCGTAAAATCAGCCCTTAGTTCCTCGGGTAAGTTCTTCCAATCCTCTTCGGCGATCGGCGAGAAGATAAGCTCATAGGACATCGAGCCCCCTCCAAAAAAGCAAGACCTTTAACTTAACTACGCCGGCAACCGAACATGACGTCCGCGCACCGCCACGCACCTCTTGCAGCGCTTCGACACAATACTAGCAGCACCGGCGAGTCTGGTGAAATAGAAAGCCCAATTGAAAAACCGCGAGACCGAAAGCTCGCTTCTGCCTGTTGGGGGAAAGGTGGTCAAATCCCTGGGGGCGCGTCACCCCTACACCGTGGCCCGCGTTCCGTCTTTTTAGCCCAAATTCGAATCCGCTCGGGTTTTCACAAAGCTGGCTTGCGGAGTCCCCATTCGGGGCGCTGACCTGCCCCCAGTTTATGTACCAGTCCTTATGAGAGTCGGTGTCCCCTCAACCTCTCCCATCCCCGCCTGGAGATATAACCGAAAGTTGTGGATGGCAAATTGAAAAAGGCGGCGTACCCTCGGTGTGAGTTTTGAGCACCGAAACCGGCCCACGCGGGCTAAAGGAGTACGCCGATGAGCGAGAGTATCGC
>Ga0187892_10003900_pt1 | contig 26211 bp, 23 predicted proteins | sample MA1701073metaG_FD_139345 | JGI IMG/M metagenome (GOLD analysis project Ga0187892, IMG submission 139345) | Bio-ooze microbial communities from a basaltic lava cave in the Kipuka Kanohina Cave System on the Island of Hawaii, USA - MA170107-3 metaG ... | reverse complement strand
TCCCGTCGTGTGCTCTCCTGGTGGGCGCTCTTGGAAATGCTCCCCGAGCTTCCGCCGGCGGATCATCCCTGGACGACGCCCAGCGTGTTCATGCCGGGGCAAGGCCTGGGTGTCCTCCGCATCGGTGGGCGATACGTTGGTCTCGAGTGTGGAGCCCTGGGTGGTGGGCACGGGCATCCCGACCGGCTCAACCTCACGCTGTTCGCGGACGGCGTGTACTGGCTTCCGGATTTCGGCACCGGGTCCTACGTGACCCGCGATCTGTTCTGGTATCGCTCGACGCTGGCTCACAACGCCCCCCGTCTCGACGGGCGCTCGCAGCCTCCGGGCGACGCCCAGGCCGAAGCCTTCGACGAGCGCTCGGGTTGGGCGTGGATGCGAGGGAGATTCGGATCGCTGTGCCGGACCACGGTGTGCGGTCCGGAGTACCTGCTCGACGTGGTCGAACTCGCGGGAGCAGAGGAACGAGTCGTCGAGCTTCCCTGGCACTTTGCCGGGCGCGGCGACGTAGCGGGCGGCCAATGGGAGGCCGGTCCGCTGCAAGACGAGTTCGTCCATCGCGTGGAACGACTTCGCCATCTGCCGGATCCGTTGCGGCTCGAGTTGACGGCCGATCGCCGATCGCTGACAGCGCATCTCGTGTGTCCGGGTGAGCTGCTCCGAGCCGAGGCGCCGGGGCGGCCCAACGGGCCGCGGGAACCCTTCTATCTGATGCGCGGTTGCGGCCGGAATCTCCGATTCGTGACGGTGATCGAGTTCGCGCCGACCGGTAGCGCCGTCCGCGCCGTCCGGGTGCGAGGGGACCTGGTCGAAATCGAAACGCCCACCGGCACCGACCGCCATCGCTACACGGGTCGGGAGTGGGAGATCGTCGGGGCGGCGGGACGAGTGACGCTTGCCTCGCGCGCTGCCCCACCGGCCCGGTTTGATCCCATGCTCAACCTCGAGCCGCCGGCCCGCGCGTCCGGCGTCGCGTGGCGCGTCGCCACGCCGCCCGCGCTGGACGGCACGCTCCAGGGGTTCGAGCGTACCGACCCGCTGCGTCTCGAGCTCGAGGACCAGTACCGGCGGAGCGAGGAATCCTACCCGGGCGCGGAAGACTTTGCGGCGCTGTGCCACGCCGGCTGGGACGATGATGCCCTGTATCTTGGCATCGACGTCGTCAAGTCGGATCGCTGCTTTCGTGCCGATGGCCCGTCCCGGCTCCTGGACAACGAGCCGGATGACATTCACTCCGACGGCGTGCAGATCTACGTGTCGACGCACGGACCCGACGACCTGGAATGGATCGGGTATCTGATCGTTCCGGATCCCGAGGGCAGACGCATCCGCGTGCGGACCGTCTCCGATGGCTCGGGCGATCCCGCGGCCGTGCGGGGCGCCTGGCGGGAGACGGCAACCGGCTACGGTCTCACCGTGGCGATCGACTGGCCGGAAGGCTTCGTCCGGCATGCCGGCGGGCGCATCGGGTTCGATCTGCTCGTGAACGAAATGCTCCCGGGGCGTGAGCGGCGCGCCGGCCAGCTGGTGTGGAGCGGCGGCAATGGGTGGGTCTGGCTCCAGGGCGATCGGCAGGACCCGGCACGGTTTGGAATTCTGGAGCTCGTGGGATGATGACAATGCCGAATTCCGCGTTCGTGCCTGGCGCGCCATGACGCTCATCGTGCTCCACCAGCCCCAGGAGCTCGTCAACATCGCGCACGTCGTGCGGGCGATGAAGAACTTCGGGTTCCGCGAGCTGCGGCTGGTGGCGCCCCGGGAATACGACGCGCATCGCATCGCGGGGATCGCGCACCAGAGTCACGATGTGCTGCGGCGGGTCGTGGTCTACGAGGCACTCGACGCCGCCATCGCCGACTGCGTCCATGTGGTCGGGTTTACCGCCCGCGGGCGGTCGGCCAAGCGCAATGTACAGCGACCGAGAGGCGCCGCCGCGGAGCTGCGCGCCACGGTCGACGCCGGTCCCGTCGCGCTGCTGTTCGGGCGTGAGGACAAGGGGCTCTCGAACGACGATCTCGATCGCTGCCACCGGGTCGTGACCATTCCCACCGACCCGCGGTACGCGTCGCTCAACCTGGCTCATGCCGTGGTCGTGATGCTGTACGAGCTGGCGCTGGCCCGCGGCGATGACGAGCGCGCCTTCAAGCCTCCGCGCCGCACGGCCGGAGCGGCGACCGTGGATCAGGTCGAGCGGCTCTTTGGCGACGCGGAGCGGGCGCTGGATGCGATCGAGTTCTTCAAGGTGCGCGATCGCGAGCACATCATGCGGACGGTGCGCGAAGTCGTGCATCGCGTTCCGCTCGACGAGCGTGAAGCGAAGCTGCTGCGGGCGATGGCGATCGAGGTGGTGAAATACCGTGACCGACTGGCGCGTTTCCGGATTCACGTCGACCGGGAGTAAGCGGCCCGAAGCCCTGTTTGGGGGAGGGGCCGGAGGCGACGCCGAGCTGCCGAGCCGCATGACCCGCGCGGCGGGCGCCCGGGTGTGGGATGAGCGCGGTCGCGAGTACCTGGACTATGTGATGGCCCTCGGGGCGGTGGCGCTGGGCTACGGGCACCCGCTGGTGCAGCGCGCCGCGACCGACGCGCTGCGTGCCGGGGGCGTCGGCCCCCTCCCGCCGGTCGAAGAGGAATTGCTGGCGGAAGCGCTCGCGAAACGGCTGCCGTGGATGGAGCGGATCCGCTTTTTGAAGACCGGCGCCGAAGCGGTCGCGGCGGCGGTACGCCTGGCGCGCGTGGCCACCGGCCGGGAGGAGGTGGTGGGGTGCGGCTATCACGGCTGGCTCGATTGGTGTCAGGGTCGCACGGAGGGAGTGCCCCAGGGGACGCGACAGGTGTTCGCCGAGCTGCCGTTCAACGACGCCCAGCGGGCGCGCGAGATGATTCGCTACCGTGACGACCGGCTGGCGGCGGTGGTGGTCGAGCCGGTGATCGTGGCCGAGCCGTCCCGGGAATGGCTCGAAACGCTGCGGGAAGAGACGCGAGCGGCCGGCGCGATCCTCATCTTCGATGAAATCAAGACGGCGTTTCGGCTCGCGATCGGCGGCGCCGCGGAACGCTACGGCGTGCTGCCGGACCTCGCGGTGATCGGGAAAGCGCTGGCGAACGGCTTGCCCCTGGCGGCGGTCGGGGGTCGGGCCGACGTGATGGCGGCGGCGGCCCGCACGTGGATTTCCTCCACGCTCGCCACCGAATCCGTGAGCCTCGCCGCCGCCCGGGCCACGCTCGAGGTGTTCGAGCGCGAGGCTGTGTGCGCGCACCTGCACCGCATCGGCAACCGGCTGCTGCACGGCCTGCACAGGCTGCACCGGGATCATCGCGAGCTGCTTCCCGGCGTCGGAGGCGTGGCGGAGATGAGCTTCTTTCACTACGTGAACGAGGATGCCTCTCGCGCCGTCGCCGCGGGCTGCGCGCGCCGTGGCATCCTGTTCAAGCGCACGGCGTACAACTTCGTATCGCTCGCCCACACGGAGAGCGACGTTGATCGGACCCTCGGCGTGCTCGAGGAGGTCGTGAGAGAGGTGGCGCACGCGACATAGCGTGCTCGCGCCGGACCCCGCATTTTCCTGACCATGCTCATCGACGTACACGCGCACTTTTTCTTCGCCGGAACACCGCGGGCGGACTGGCGCGAGTACAACGCCTCCCGCCTCGCGGCCGGTGAACGAATCGGCATCACGGTGCACGTCAACTCGATCCTCGGCACCTTCGGTCGTCGCTCGCCCACCTACTTCCCCTCGCCGGCCGACGTCGGCGTCGGCAACGACGCGGCGTTGGCGCTGGAGCACGAGCACCCCGGACGGATTCGGACGTATGCCTGTGTGAACCCGAACTACACCGAGCACGCCGTGCGCGAGATCGCGCGCTGCCGGAACGCGGGGGCGATCGGGGTCAAGCTGGCGGCGAGCCGCCGCGCCGACGATCCCCTGGTGGATGCGGTCTGCGACACGGCACAGGCGCTCGGATTGCCGGTTCTGCAGCACATCTGGCAAGGCCGTCGTCGCGACTGGCCCGGTCAGGAGGCGTCGGACGGAGCCGAACTGTGTCAGCTGGCCCAGCGCCATCCCGAGGTCCGGTTCATCCTGGCCCATGTGGGTGGTGGCGGCGACTGGCGTCACACCATGGCGGTGGTGCGCGCCCATCCCAACGTGTATCTGGATCTTTCCGGGAGCGGGGTCGATGGCGGGATGCTGGAGGCCGGCCTGGCCGCCGCCGGCGTCGAGCGCCTCCTGTGGGGGACCGACATGACCATGGAAACCGGCTGGGCCAAACTGCGCTACCTGGCGCACCTGTTGCCCCCGGCCGAGCTCGAGCTGGTGAAGTGGAAAAACGCCGTGCGCATCTTCCCGCAAGCCAGCTTCCCGACCGACTGATGCGCATCGACGTGAACGCCTTCCTGGGCGCGTATCCCTGGGGCAGGGTACCCGGCACCGCTCCCGCGGCGCTGCTCGACGCCCTGGACCGGGTCGCGATCGACACCGCCTGGGTGACGCACCTCCCTGGCCTGTTCTGGCGCGATCCCACCGAAGGCAATGCGTGGCTGTACGAGACGTGCGCCGCCACCCCCCGCTTCAAACCGGTCCCGGCCGTTCACCCGGGGCTCGCCCACTGGCGGGACGTGTTGCGCCAGGCCGTCGATCGCGGCGTCCCGGCCGTGCGCTGCGATCCCTGTTGCTATGGCTTGCACCCCGCCGGGTCGGAGCTGCGGGCGCTCGCCGCCGCCTGCGGCGCCGCCCGGGTACCGCTGGTGCTCGCGGTCCGCCTCGAGGACGGACGCCAGCGCCACCCCCATGACGTGGCTCCGGAGCTGTCCGCGGCCGCCGTCCGGGCCCTGATCCGCAGCGACGCGGCGCTCCGCCTCGTGATCACCCACGCCGATCGGGCATTCCTCGAGGAAGTGCACTTCGGCTCGACACCCGAGGAAGCCGCTCGGATGTGGTGGGACATCAGCTGGCTGTGGGGTCCGCCGGAAGAGCACCTGGCGACCGTGCTGGGCACGATCGGTCCGGAGCGGTTCGTGTTCGGCACCGGACAACCGCTGCGCCTGCCCGAGAACGCCGTGGCGAAGCTCGACCTGCTCGAGCTCCCCGACGCCGAGCGGGAGCGGATCGAGTCACGCAACGTCCTGGAGTCGCTCGCTGTCTGACGCCGCGACGGTGGCCGGTCGGCTGGCGGGTGGGCTGATCCCGGCGGTTCCGGCGCCGTTCCGCGGCACCACCCTGGTCGCGGACGCCCTGCGCGGCTATTGCCGCTGGATGGCGCGGCAGGACGTGGCAGGGGTCGCCGTGTGGGCCCACACCGGGCGTGGGGTCCACTTGAGCGGGGACCAGCGTCGCCTCGTGCTGGAGTCGTGGCGGCAGGCTCTTCCCGAGCGGGTGCTGGTGGCGGGCGCGGGGTCGCTCGACATGGCGCGCGCAGCCCGTGACGGCGGGGCGGATGCGATCCTGGCGTTTCCGCGTGTGGCCGATCCCGTTGCCTGGCACCGCGAGCTCAGCGGCATGCTGCCGGTGATCGCCTTCCATCTATATGAGGCCGCCGGGGGTGTTCCGTACGACGACACGACGTTGCACGCGATCCTCAGACTCCCAGGCGTCGTCGGGATCAAGGTCGCGACGCTCGACTCGGTGATGACGTTCCAGCGCATCGCCACACTGATGCACGCCCACCCCGAAAAGCTGCTCATTACCGGGGAAGACCGCTTCCTCGGGTACTCGCTGATGATGGGGGCGCGCTGCGCCCTGGTGGGAATGGGAGCGGCCCTCTGCGACGTCCAGGCTGACCTGTTGCGCGCGCATGCGGCAGGCGATCTGGCGCGCTTCGTGCGGCTTTCGGGACTCGTGGACCGTTTCGCGCAGGCTACGTTCGTTCCGCCCATGGAGGGCTACGTGCGGCGCCTGTTGTGGGCCGCCGCCGCCGAGGGGGCGATTCCGAAGGATGCCTGCGACGATCCCTGGGGTCCCCCGCTCGCGGCCACGGAGCGGGAAACCGTCATTCGGGCCGTGCATGACGCGCGCGCTGCTGGCCGCTGATTTCGAACGGTTCAAGGACGAGCTGCCGCGGGATTTTCCTGCGTACGTACGTGAGACCTACCACATCGATTTGACGGCTCGGTATCTGGGCGAAACGCTGGCGCACCCGATCGGCAAGGGCTCGGGTCAGTTGTCGCTCAATGAGAAACAGCTCGCCGAGGACGCCGCCGCCGGACTCGCGTTTACAATCCTGAAAACGGTCGTCGCCCAGGATGAGGCGGGCGTGCAGTCGATGGCCGCCTGGGCGGTGCACGAAACCAAGATGCGGGTCGAGAAGCGGCGCTCGTCGGACGGTCGGGAAGGGTGGACCGTGACCTGGAAGGGTCGGGGCTGGGATCGTCCGTTCGACGAGTATCTCGGACTGGTGCGCGCCGGCCGGGACCTCACCCGGGCGGGCGAGCTGCTCGTGGTGCCGTCGGTGAAGTACCATCTCCCGCGGCTGGGTGTGCCGTTCGTCGAGTCCGAATACCGGTTCACGACGGCCGCGCTGGCTGAGGCCTGGGGCGACGCCCCGTTGCTGCTCGAGAAGGACTTCTCGCCGACGCTCGCGGGGGACGCGCTGGCCGAGGATCGGCAGCAGATCATGCGCTGGCTCCGCGCCGTGCCGAACCTGATCCGAGAGACGTCGCCGATCCCGGTGCGGGTGGCGCTCAAACTGATGAACGCCCGCTTCGAGGAGGGCTTCCAGCACGAGATGATGCTCGCCGGCGCTTCGGCCGACTGCCTGGTGGTGTTCAACCGGATGTACGATGCCGAGCAGGGCGTGGCCTATGGTGGCTGGGACCTGATGGACCGCAACCTGCGCGTCTTGAGCTCGTTCTCGTTTCTGAGCCGGGGGATCGATCTGTCCCCGGTGCAGGGGCTCTGCGGCACCGGGGCGATCCATACCGGGCGGGCGGTGCTGGCCTACGCGCTCGGTGGCTGCGAAGCGGTCCAGCTGCATACCGCGTTTCAGCTGCCGTTGGACGAGTATTCGGCGCGGAAGGGGACCCGCACCCAGCGCCTGTTGCACCGCATCGTGTTTCATCCCGAGGACGGCATGATCGCCGAGCTGTGGAAGCTGGAGCGCCGCGGCTTGATCCACGCCCGAGGCGGAGAGCTCCATTTCCTCGATGTGCCGGATGCACGTCACAAGCGCTGAGCTGTTTTCGCTCACGCTGCCGCTCGTCGAGCCGTTCATTCTCTCCGGAGGGGCCATCCGGGAACGCCGCTCCCTGATCGTGCGGCTCCGGGACGCGCAGGGCCACACGGGCTACGGCGAAGCGCCGCCCTTCGAAACCCCGTTCTATTCCGAAGAGACGCTGGGCACGGCTCGCGAGGTGATCGAGCGCGTCCTGCTGCCGCGCGTCGTCGGGAGGTCGTTCGCAACGGCCGAACACGTTGATGCCGCGCTGCGCGAGAACGTGCGCGGCAATCCGTTCGCGCGGGCCGGCGTCGAGACTGCGGCCTGGGACCTCGAGGCGCATGCCGCGAACAGCGGGCTGGCCGGGTTGCTGGCCGGTCGACTCGGGATCGAAGCGGCGGGCGCCATTCCGTGCGGCGTGGCGCTCGGCATCCCCGAGGATCGACAACTCGACACACTGCACCGCCGGGTGTCGGAGGCGCTCGAGCTGGGGTACCGCCGCGTCAAGATCAAAGTCATGCCCGGCTGGGATGCCGCGGCCGTGGCCGCCGCCCGCAGCGCGATGGCGGGGGTCGACCTGCCGCTCACGGTCGATGCCAACGGCGCCTATCAATGGCCGGAGCACGAGGCCGCGTTGCGAGCGCTCGACGAAGCGGGCCTTCTCTACATCGAGCAGCCCCTGGCGCCCGACGAGCTGGTCGGCCACGCCTACCTGGCGCAGCGGTTGCGCACGCCGTTGTGCCTGGACGAAACCCTGAAGAGCGCGAGCCACGCGCGCCAGACCCTGGCGCTGGGCGGCCCGACCGTGTGGAACATCAAGGTGCATCGCGTCGGCGGGTTGAGCGAAGCACTCCGGATCTACCGGATCGCGGAAGCGCATGAGGTCGAGCTGTGGGCCGGCACGATGCCGGAATCGGGGATCGGCTCACAGGCGCCGCTCGCCATTGCGGCGTTCCCCGCATTCGTCTATGCGTCCGATCTGGAGCCCAGCAGCCGCTGGTATGGGCGCAATACCGACGTCATCAAGCTGACCATGGGGAAGGACGGCACGATGGCCGTCCCGGATCAGTCAGCGGCTCGATTGCTGGATGCCGCGCGGTTCGAGTCCGCGACGCAGTTACTCGCCTCGTTGCCCTAGAGCGCGCATCTTTCCACGCCAGTGAGCATCCAAGAGCGGATGGCGAGCGGCCTCAGTGGCCGCTATACGATCGATCGCGAGTTGGGTCAGGGCGGCATGGCCGTCGTGTTCCTGGCGCACGACGTCCGTCACGATCGCAAGGTGGCCCTCAAGGTGCTGCGCCCGGAGGTCTCGGCGGAGATCGGCGCCGAGCGATTCCTGCGCGAGATCAAGATGGCCGCCGGCTTGAACCACCCTCATATCCTTCCCGTGTACGACTCTGGAGAGGCCGACGGCCTGCTGTTCTATGTGATGCCCAACATGGAGGGGCGTTCGTTACGGGAGCACCTTGAGCAGAAGCGACAACTGCCCCTCGAAGAGGCGTTGAAGATCACGCGCGAGGTGGCAGCCGCGCTGGATTATGCCCATCGCCACCAGGTCGTGCACCGGGACATCAAGCCGGAGAACATCCTGCTGCATGAAGGCGCTGCCATGGTCGCCGACTTCGGCATCGGGAAGGCCCTGAGCGGCAACGGCTCGATCACCCAGACCGGCATGACGCTCGGCACCCCCGCCTACATGAGTCCGGAACAGAGCAGCGGGGACGCGGACATCGATGGTCGCAGCGACCTCTATAGTCTCGCCTGTGTGTTGTACGAGATGCTGAGCGGTGAGCCGCCGTTCACGGGTCCCAACGCGCAGGCCATCATCGCCAAACGCTTCGTCTCACCCATCCCGAAGGTGCGGACGACCCGGGATATCCCTGAAGTGGTGGACGAAGCGCTCACCCGTGCGTTGTCCCGCACCCCGGTGGACCGGTTTCCAACCGCGGCCGACTTCGCCGAGGCGTTACGCGGCGCGAAGCGCGCAGCCGCACCGAAAGCCATCGCGGTCCTGCCGCTCGCCAACATGAGCGCGGACCCCGAGAACGAATACTTCTCGGACGGCATGACGGAAGAAATCATCAACGCGCTGGCCAAGCTGCCGGGAGTACAGGTGGCGTCTCGGACGTCGTCGTTCGCCTTCAAGGGCAAGGAAGTGGACGTCCGGCAGGTCGGCGAGCGGCTCGGCGTGTCGTCCGTCCTCGAGGGGAGCGTCCGAAAGGTCGGGAACCGGATCCGTATCACCGCCCAGCTCGTGAACGTAGAGAACGGCTACCATCTGTGGTCGGAGACCTACGATCGCCAGCTTGAGGATGTATTCGCGATCCAGGAGGAAATCTCCCGGGCCATCGTGGAGGCGCTGAAACTGCGGTTGGGGAGTGGTACCGAGCACGTCGTGGCGCCCACCAAGAACCTCGAGGCCTATAGTCTCTACCTCAAAGGGCGCTTTTTCTTCAACAAGCTGTCCGAGCCGGGACTCCGGAAGGCCCTGGATTTCTTCCAGCTCGCGTTGCTCCAGGACCCGGCCTACGCGCGGGCGTATGCCGGCATCGCCGATGTGTGGTGTAACCTCGCCGACGATTGGGTGGCGCCGGACGAAGCATATCCGCGGGCGAAGGCGGCCGCCGAGCGCGCGCTGCAGCGCGACGCCGAGCTGGGTGAGGCGGTGACGTCGATCGGGAAAGTGTTGTGCTGGCATGAATGGAATTTTGCCGCCGCCGAGCAGCAGCTTCACCGCGCGGTCATGTTGAGTCCCAACTATGCCGAGGCGCATTACGTGCTGGGGACGGCCCTGCCGCAGGTCGGGCGACTGAGTGAAGCGATCGAGGCCCTGCGCAAAGCGCTCGCCCTGGATCCCCTCTCTTCCTCGTACAATGAATGGCTCGCCCGGTTTCTCCTCTACAGTCTGGACTACCATGGCGCGATCGCCGAGGCCCAGAAGACGTTGGAGCTCGATGAGGCATCCCTGCGTGCCCCGCTGTATATCGGGGTGTCGCACCTGGCCCAGGGTGACGCGGAGACCGCGCTGGAGTGGTTTCGGCGGGCGCAGGGCAAGGAACGATCCGTTCGCTCCTATGATGCCATGATCGTGCGCGCGCTCGCGGCGCTGGGGCGTCGCGACGAGGCGGATGAGATCATGCGTCGGCTGGATGAGGAGTCGCGGCAGCACTACGTTCGCGCTGAAATCCTGGCGATGGGGTACGCGGCCCTCGGCGATGCCGACCGCGCTTTCGCTTGCCTCGAGCGCGCCTTCCAGGCCCGCTCGGCGGGACTGATCTATCTCCACCTCGATCCGGGATACGAACCGTTGCGCAGCGATAGCCGCTTCGCTGACTTGGTCGGGCGCATCGGGTTGCACTAGCACTATCGGGGCGCCGGATTTCCAGTAACTCCTTGCGCCGCATGACGATAGTAAGCCGGTTGACCGTGCCAGTAAGTTATCGGCGCTTTTCGATCATGATCGCTGGTCCCGTTACTTCCCGAACGAGGATCGACTTTGTCATGAAGAAACAGCCTCCCCAGTACTGGGCCACCAACCTCTACAAGAGTCCCCGCGCCCGGCCGAAATCCGATTCCCCTGCTCGCGACCTACCCAAACTCGCGGCCGGTCGTTTCAAGAAGGCGCGCGAGGGCGTGCGCGCGCTGCGCCATGTCACCGAACAGGTGGTGTTCATGGGGACCGCGTGGAAGTGGGTGTGGATGTACGAAGTCGGCGGTCGGAAACTCGGCTTCCTCCATCCTATGGAGTCCGGTGTCAGCGGGACCTTCGTCCTCACGGACGTTGAAGAACAGGAGCTCGTGCTGGCGAACGGCCTGCCGCGTTCGGTGAAGCAGGCCGTCAGGGACGGCGAAGTGGTCGATGGCGTGCGCTGGTGTTGGATGCGGTTCCCCGATCTCGATTCGGTGGAGAGTTTCGTCGACGTCATTCGCCTGAAACACCATTTGTTGTCGCGGCCCGACTGATCGGGTCTTGTGCGGCGTTCGGCGCCCGCGCTACATTCCTCGCGCCCGCAAGCCGTTGCGGGACCATGCCGTTGCCGTCCTAACCACACTGCAGGCTGAGCGATCGAGGCCACCGCCTTGGCGACGACCAGAGGGTGCAGGACCGCGACCGGACTCCTAGTGCTCGCCGTGGCTGCGGGAGTGGCGACCGCGGCGGCCCAAGGCAGGGCGCCGGCTTCCGTGATCGATGATACCAGCGCCCTGGATGGTCCCCGCCAGCCGATCTTCTTTCGCCACGATATCCACGCCGGACAGGACCGCATCCCCTGCATGTACTGCCACTCCACCGTGGCAGTCTCGAGCGAGCCGGGGATCCCGGCGCTCCGAACCTGCATCGGCTGCCACCAGCTCATCGGCGGCTCGACGCCGTCGCATCAGGCGGAGATTCAGAAGGTCCGCAAGGCGTGGAGCGACCGGACGCCGCCGGAATGGATCCGCATCTATTCCGTTCCCGGATTCGTGCACTTCCCGCACATGCGGCACATCAAGGTGCTCGGCACGGGACCGGAGTCCTGTGCCAACTGCCACGGTGACGTGAGCGCGATGGCCCAGGTGTCCCAGGTGTCCACGCTCAAGATGGGCTGGTGCATCCGGTGTCACGTGGAACGCGGCGTGAGCCGCGATTGCTCGGTATGCCATTACTAGGCGGGACCGCGGAGACGCCATGACGGACGCGATCAACCGCAGGCGATTCCTGAAGGTGCTCGGCGTGACGGGCGGTGGCGCCGCCGTGCTGGCCGGATGTGGCATCGGCCCCGAGCCGACCGAGAAGCTGATTCCCTACCTCGTCACGCCGGAAGATCAGATTCCCGGCATCCCCACCTGGTATGCGAGCACGTGCCGGGAGTGCGGCGCCGGCTGCGGGATCCGCGTCAAGGTACGTGAAGGACGGGCGATCAAGATCGAAGGCAATCCCGACTCCACCATCAACCAGGGTCGCTTGTGCGCCAGAGGCCAGGCCGCGTTACAGGGACTCTATAACCCCGACCGGGTGCGAGGCCCGATGCAGCGCACTGCCTCGGGATTGCTCGAACCCGTGACCTGGGATCAGGCGATCGCCGCCCTGCAGGGCAAGCTCCAGGAAGCGCAGGGGAAGGGAATCGTCTTCGTGACCGGCCTCGAGTCAGGCAGCTTCGGGGAGCTGGTGGACGAGTGGACCAGCCAGGTCGGCGGCCGCCACCTCACCTACGAGCCGTTCGCGTTCGAGGCGCTGCGCGAAGGCAACCGCAGGGCGTTCGGCGATGCCACCCTGCCCACCTACGACTTCGCCGCCGCCAGCTACATCCTCTCGTTCGGCGCCGACTTCATGGAGACCTGGCTCTCCCCGGTCGGCTATCAACACGGGTTCACCCGCGCCCACAGCTTCGAGTCGGGAAGCCACTCGGGGATGGCCACGTTCGTCTACGTCGGCCCGCGCATGACGCAAACCGCGCTCGTGGCGGACGAATGGATGGGCGTCGCCCCGGGCGCCGAAGGCCTGCTCGCGCTCGCCATGGCCCAGGTGATCGTGAGCCGGCGACTGGGGTCCGTCCCCGCCGACGCGGCGCGGCTCACGCTGCCGTCTCCTGAGTCGGTCGCCAGCAGGATCGGCGTACCGGCCGAGGAAATCGAACGCGTCGCTCGCGCCTTCGCGGGCTCCGGGGCGCCCCTCGCGGTGGCCGGGGGCATCGCCACGCATTACGACAACGGCGCCGAAACCGTCGCCGCGGTCAACCTATTGAACTACGTGGCCGGCGCGGTCGGCCGAACGGTGCGGTTCGGCGCCGATCTGGCCCACGGCGCCGGTGGCAGCTACCGCGACATGGCCGCGCTGACCGGCGCGATGGCGTCCGACCAGGTCGCGCTGCTGCTCGTCCACGGGGCGAACCCCATGCACGCCCTGGGCGGCGCCTTCGCGCAGGCCTGGGCGAAGGTGGGATACCGGGTGTCGTTCTCGTCCTACCTCGACGAAACGGCCGCCGGCTCCGATCTCGTGTTGCCGGATCTGCATCCGCTCGAGCAATGGAACGACAGCCGGCCGCGAGCCGGCGTGTTTGCGCTGCAGCAGCCGGCGATGATGCCGGTCTTCGCGGGACCCCGCCACACGGGCGATGTGCTGCTGCAGCTGGCCGGGCGCACCGGCTCGTTCCAGAGCTACGTCCAGACCAGGTGGTCGGCGCTGCACCAGCGCACGGGGCGTGGCAGCGCCTTCGAGCAGTGGTGGAACGAGGCACTCCAGCACGGCGGCGTCTACGGCGACAGCCAGAGCCGCTCCGTACGCCTGGCGTCAACGGCGATTCAGGACATCGCGCCGCCGCAGCCGGCCGCCGCCGGCACCATCGCCGTCGTGTTCCCGCACTCCATCCTGCACGACGGTCGCGGCGCCAACAAGCCATGGCTGCAGGAGCTGCCCGATCCGGTTTCCAAGATCACCTGGCACGGCTGGGTGGAGGTCCATCCGGAAACGGCCGCGCAATGGTCGCTCTCCGACGGCGACTTCGTCCTGGTCCGGTCGGGGTTCGGCGCGGTCACGGCTCCCGTCTGGATCACGCCCTCGGTCCGGCCCGGCATCGTGGCATTGCCCACGGGCCAGGGTCACAAGGCCTATGGGCGCTACGCGCAGGATCGGTCGTTCAACGCCTTCGATTTGCTGCCGAGCGAGCCGAACGCCTACGGCGGGCGAACCCACGCCGTCGCCGTCACCGTGACCAAGACCGCCGACCACCGTCGCCTGGCGACCACAGAGGGCGGCGGGCGCCACCTCGGCGAAACGACCGCCCCCACCATCACGCTGGCCGCGGCGCTCGAGCTGCAGCACGGTGAGCACGCCGTCGAGGAGGAGCACGTTCCCTCCTATTCCCATTCGGCACTCGAAGGTTGGGCCGAAGCCCAACACGAGCAGGCGTCGCTCGGCGACTATGCGGGAACGCAGCCGCGCTGGGCGATGGCCATCGACCTCGCCAAATGCACGGGGTGCTCGGCGTGCGTGACCGCGTGCTATGCCGAGAACAACGTGCCGGCCGTGGGGGAAGGGCTGGTGGAGCGGGGCCGCGAAATGGCCTGGCTGCGGATCGAGCGCTACTTCCGTCCAACCGCATCCGGATCGCTGACGGCCGCCACGGCGCCGATGCTGTGCCAGCACTGCGGCAACGCACCTTGCGAGCCGGTCTGCCCCGTCTACGCGGCCTATCACACGCCGGACGGCCTGAACGCGCAGGTCTACAATCGGTGCGTCGGCACGCGCTACTGCTCCAACAACTGCCCGTACAAGGTCCGGATGTTCAACTGGTACAACTACGCCGAGCCGGGCGGTGCCTGGGAGGCGTTCGCGGAGCCGCTGACGTGGCAGTTGAATCCGGACGTGACGGTGCGGGAAAAGGGCGTGATGGAGAAGTGCACGTTCTGTGTGCAGCGCATTCGCGCCGCTCAGAATCACGCCCGGCTCGACGATCGCCCGGTGGCGGACGAGGAGATCGTCCCCGCTTGCGCGCAGACCTGCCCGTCGGAGGCGATCGTCTTCGGTGATCTCAACGATCCTCGCTCGCGCGTCCACGCGCTGGCCGAGGATCCCCGCGGCTATCACGTGCTCGCGGGCCTGAACACGAAGCCCGGGATCACCTACCTGGCACGCGTCATGGCCGGGACCGAGGCCTGAGCGTTGGCCGAAACGACGCAATCTCCTCCGGCCGGCCGCGTGACCTACGATTTCGTCACGCGCGCGATCGCGCGTACGCTGGGCAACCCGGGCAAGGGCTACTACCTGCTGCTCGGGTCGGCGCTCACGCTGCTCGCCATCGGCATCACCTGCCTCGTGTACCTGATTCGCTATGGGCTGGGGCTCGCCGGATACACGCACCCGGTGTACTGGGCCGTCTTCATCACGTGCTTCGTGTTCTGGGTCGGTATCGCCCATTCGGGCACGCTGATTTCGGCGATTCTCTATCTGTTCCGGTCGGGGTGGCGGACCGCGGTGTACCGCACGGCCGAGGCGATGACGGTGTTCGCCGTGATGACGGCCGGCCTGTTCCCGCTGATTCACATCGGGCGCCAGTGGTATTTCTACTGGTTGATTCCCTATCCCAACGAGCGCGGCCTGTGGCCCAACTTCAAGTCGCCGCTCATCTGGGATGAATTCGCGATCGGGACCTATTTCACCGTCTCCACCGTCTTCCTGATCATGGGGCTCATCCCCGACATCGCGGCCGCGCGCGACCTGGCGACCGGCTGGCGCAAGAAGCTGTACGCCATCACCGCGATCGGCTGGCGCGGCACCAACGAGCAGTGGCGTCACTACACGCGCGGCTACCTGTACCTGGCGGCGCTGGCGACGCCGCTCGTGCTGTCGGTCCACAGCGTGGTGTCCTGGGACTTCGCGATGGCCCTCGTCCCCGGCTGGCACGCGACGCTGTTCGCGCCCTACTTCGTGGCCGGCGCGATTTACTCCGGCTGCGCGATGGTCATCACCCTGATCGTCCCGATCCGACGGCTGTTCCACCTGGAAGCCTTGATTACAGTCGAGCATTTCGAGAACCTGGCGAAGCTTTGCCTGCTCACGGGCATGATCGTCGGGTTCGCCTACGCGACCGAGTACTTCGTCGCCTGGTTCAGCGGCAACCCGCACGAGCGTGCCGCGTTCTGGTACCGGGCATTCGGCCCGTCGTGGTGGGCCGGTTGGACCATGATCATCTGCAACGGCTTCCTGCCGCTGCTGCTCTGGTTCAAGAAGATCCGAACCAACATCACCGCCCTGTTCGTGATCTCGATTTTCGTCAACATCGGGATGTGGTTCGAGCGCTTCGTGATCATCGTGGTGTCTCTCGCCGGCGAGCCCTTCACGCACTGGACCAACGGTCCCTACAATCCGACGTGGGCGGACTGGGGTATCATGGCCGGCAGCTTTGGCTGGTTCTTCATGTGGTTCCTGCTGTTCGTGAAGAACTTCCCGGCCGTGGCGATCTCCGAGATCAAGGAAGTCCTCCCGCCGCCGCGCCGGGCCGGCACGGGGGGCCACCCATGATGCTCCCCGGCCCGCTGCGCGAGATCTTCCATCCTCCCGCCACCCCTGGCGTGCTGGGGGTCTTCGGGCACCTCGATGCCACGATCTCGGCCATCAAGACGCTCAAGGACGGCGGTCACCGGGAGGCGATCACCGTGTACTCGCCGGTGCCGCGTCACGAGTTGGAGGCCGCGCTGCAACAGCCCACGAGCCCGGTGCGGATGTGGACGTTGATCGGCGGCATCACCGGCTGCGGCATCGGCGCCTGGCTCACGCTGTACATGTCCTATGACTGGCCCGTCGTGGTGGGCGGCAAGCCGGTGGGATCGATTCCCCCCTACATCATCATCATGTTCGAGATGACGGTGCTGTTCGGCGCCCTGACCACGATTCTCGGGCTCCTGTTCAACGCGCTGCTCGCATCCCGGCATCAGGGAACGATCGCCTACGATCCCCGCTTCACGAACGACAAGTTCGGCATCTTCGTGCGCTGCGACGGCGATCAGGCCGCCGCGATGGAGGGCGTGCTGCAGCGCGCGGGCGCCGAGGAGGTGCGCCGTGCGTAAAGCGGCGCTGCTCGCCCTGGTGGCGGTGGCCGGCTGCGATCCCGACTACGTGGTGCACCACGTCGGGTGGTTCTCCACCATGCGGCATCAGCGCAGCATCAAGCCGTACGCCATGCCGCGGCCCCCGGTTCCCGGGACCGTGCCGGTAGGCGGCACCGAGGTCGATTCGATCGGGATCGCCGCCGCCGAGCGGATCGCCAATCCGCGGACGCGGACCTCGGAATCGCTGAACCGCGGCCGGTGGATGTACGAGACGTTCTGTCTCGTCTGTCACGGCGCGTCGGGGCGCGGTGACGGCCCCATTTCCTCGACGGTGGGCGGGCCGTTCTTCGGCGTGCGCTCGGTCGTGTCGGATACGGTGGCCCGCCGCAGCGACGGGTATCTCTACGCCGTGGTGATTCATGCGCCCGCGATGGGACGCGGCCTGATGCCCATCTACGGCGACAAGATCCACGGCACCGATCGCTGGGACGTGGTCAACTACGTGCGCTTCCTCCAGCAGCAGGCCCGCTCCGGAGAGACGCCGTGAGCGCCGCCACGGTGAGCCGCGCCGATCTGGCCCAGAAGGCGAAAGCGTTTCCCGTCGCCTCGTTCCGCGTGGTCGGTCTCGGCGCCACGGCGCTCGGCCTCGTGCTGCTGCTGATCAGCCTGCGGAGCCAGACGGCGCGCGTGTGGCAGGCGTACCACTTCAACTTCATCTTCTGGCTCGGCCTGGCGCAGGCCAGCGTCGTGGTCGCCGCGACGCAGAAACTCGCGAAAGGCCGGTGGTCGGGGTTGGTGATTCGCCTCGCCGAAGCCTCCGTCGCGTTCCTGCCGGTCGCCGTCGTCCTGTTCTTCGTCTCGTTCTTTGGTCGCTCCCACATCTATCCCTGGGTGAACGAGCCGCGCGCCGATCTGGGCTGGTGGCTCGAGCCGGCGTGGTTCTACCTGCGCGATGGCGCGGTCCTGGCGCTGCTCGCCTGGCTCTCGTGGCGATTCGTGCGGCGCGACGTGGCGCCCGACGTGGCCGAGCTGGAGAGCGGCACGCCGGTGGACCCCTCCGAAGCCGAACGGAGCCTGATCACCCGTGACGCGGCGCTGGTCGCGGTCGGATTCGCGTTCGGCCTGAGCCTCATCGCGTTCGATCTCGTGATGTCGCTCGCCCACAAATGGGTGAGCAACCTCTATGGGGCGTTCTACTTCATGGGCAGCTTCCTCACGGCGTTGATGTGGCTGGCGGTACTGAGCATCCGCATGCGCCAGCGGATGGGCCTCGAGGATCTCTACTCCCGCAAGCAGCAACACGATCTCGGAAAGCTGTGCTTTGGCCTCACGGTGTTCTGGGCGTACCTCATGTTCTCCCAGTTCCTCGTGATCTGGTACGGCAATCTTCCCGAAGAGACCTACTTCGTCTTCTACCGGCTGTGGGGACCGTGGCGCCCGCTCGGCGTCGCCGTCTTCCTCATGGTGTTCCTGATCCCGTTCATCGCGCTGCTGGGCGAGAAGCCGAAGCGGTCTCCCGGCTGGTTGCTGGCCGTGGCACTCGTCAGTCTCTCGGGCGTGTGGCTCGAGCGCTATCTCGAGATCGTCCCATCCATCAACGGCGGCCTCGGACCGGCCCTGGGCGTGCCCGAGCTCGGGGCGCTGTTGCTCTTCGCGGGGCTGTACGCCCTGTCGTACAGCTGGTTCGCGAGCCGCTTCCCGATGGTGTCACCCCGCCTCGCCGCCGACACGCTCGAGCGGGAGCGCGGGCACTAGCCGCTTCCCACCGCGCGCCAAACCCCGAAGGGCAGTGTAAGATTGCAGGATCCTCACCTTCGGAGGTCGGCACGCATGGCGATTCCCGTCCGCACGCGATGGCACCGCGGCGCAGGGACGATGCCGCTGCTGGCCCTGGCTCTCGCGGTGTGCGGAGACCCGTCCGGCCAGGGCAGTGGATGCCAATCCACGGGAGCGGACATCACGATCATCGCTCAAAGCAACAATGCCTTTGACAAGCCGTCCCTGACCATCGGGCAAGGGCAAAAGGTGTGTTGGCAGCTCTCCGGGTCAACCACCCATACGGTGACGGCAGACCCGGCCACGCCCGCGGATTCAAACTGGGTTGCCTTCGACAGAACCCTCAATGCCAACACGGTCGCGCTCTACACCTTCAGCACCGTGGGCAATTACCCCTACCATTGTGTGTTCCACGCGACATCGTCCAACATGCGGGGCACGATCAGCGTCCGGTGATCACGCCGCCGGCGGCTCGGACCTCGAGAGGGCGCATCGTGTATGACACGACCAGAGCATGATGGCAGCCCGGTGAAGGAGCTCACCATGCGCACGATAGGGCGGTCGGTCGCGGCCGCGTTGGGACTCGCGATTGGCGCGGGATGTAGTGATTCCCCGTATGGGGGGGGTGGGGGTGGGGGTGGGGGCGGGGGCGGCGGACGAACGCTGAACATCAGCGTCGGTACCTCGGGGAATGTGTTCACACCCAAGTTCGATACGGTCGGCGTCGGGTCCACCGTTACCTGGACCTGGAACAGCGGACCCCACACGGTCACCTTCGAAACGCTTCCCGATAGCTCGTCCACGCAAAGCTCGGGGACGTTCCAGGTCAATTTCGGCGTCGTCGGCACCTACCGATACCGGTGCATCGTTCATAGCGGCAATTTCACCAGCGGGATGGTCGGCACAGTCACGGTAGAGTAGGGTTCGCCGTCCGGCGTGCGCTCCCGGCGCGGATTGCGCGCCGGGGGCTTAGTTTTCGACGATGAGCGAGACACCCGGGACTCTCGAGGCCTTCCGGCATTTCCGGGAGAAAATGAACGCCGCGATTCTCGAAGCGGACAATCTCACCATCAACCGGTTTTTCGCGCTCGACACGCGGACGTACGAAGCGGGGACGCTGCCCGTCAAAACCAAGGAGCTGATGGGGTTGGTCGCATCGCTGGTGCTGCGCTGCGACGACTGCGTGACCTACCACCTGGTCCGGTGCCGGGAGGAGGGTGTGAGTCACGCCGAGCTCTTCGAAGCCTTCGCGGTCGGGCTCGTCGTGGGCGGTTCGATCGTGATTCCCCACCTGCGTCGCGCGGTCGCGCGGCTCGAGGAGCTGCCCCAACCGTGAGCGTCTGGCACGCGGCGGCCGCTCTGGCGCGCGCCGCCGCAGGAGGCGCGCTCGCCACCGTCGCGCGCACCACCGGCTCCACGCCCGTCCCGGTGGGCACCAAGATGGTGATCGGCCCCGCGGGGCGGCTGGAAGGGACGGTCGGCGGCGGCTGCGTCGAAGCGGATGTGATCGCTGCGGCGACCGACGCTGCCGCCCCGCGCATTCTCACGCACCACCTGAATGCCGATGTGGCCGGCGACCTGGGGCTGTCGTGTGGAGGCACGGTCCACATCGTGGTGGAGCCGCTCGTGAATGTGCCCGGCTATGTGCGGGCGCTGGAGCAGGTGGCCGCGGCACCGGCGGGGACCGTGACCACCGGGCTCGACTGGTCGTCCGGGCCCGTCAAGCGGTTCGATCCGCGTGCGGTCGAGCCGGGGGAGCCAGCCGCGTCGTTGTCGGAGGATCGCCGCACCCTGGTGGAGCGGTTGGCGCCCGCGCCTCGTATCTTCGTCTTCGGAGCGGGGCACGTGGGCAGCGCCATTGCGGCGGCCGCGGCGACTGCCGGATTCCGGGTCGTCGTGGTGGATGATCGGCCCGAGTTCGCCGACCCGGCGCGGTTCCCCTCCACGGTCACGGTCCATTCCGTTCCGCCGCACGACGCCCTCGAGCGGTTCGCCATCTCCGCGGCCGACGCCGTCGTGATCGCCACCCGCGGACACCGGCACGACGCACTGATTCTGGAGCGGGTAGCGCCGTCGGCGGCGAGCTACGTCGGGCTGCTGGGCAGTCGCCGCAAGAAAGCCGTCGTGACGAAGGCGCTCGCCGCGTCGGGCGTGTCTTCCGAAGCGCTCGCGCGCGTGCGCGTGCCCGTTGGCCTGGCGATCGGCGCGGTGACTCCCGAGGAGATCGCGGTCAGCGTCGTCGCCGAATTGATTGCCTGGCGGCGCGCGGCTACGGCCTGACCAAGTCGAGCAGCCGGCTCAGAGAATCCGCCGGGAGCGGTCCCGCGATCTCCACCCGCAGGCTGCCGACGAACCGGGCCAGGCGCTCATTGCGGCGCGCCTTGGCGACGAGGCTATCCCGGGAAACCGCCCCGTCGATGACGATCGGCTGCGCCTCCTCGGGCGCCCGCGTGTCGCCGAGCGGCCGTTGAAACAGGGACACCACGGCGCCGGCGATCTCTTGTTCCACGACTACTTCCTTCACTCCCGGGTTGCGGCGCATGCTCCGCACCGCGAAGCCCGGGATGACGGCGGGCGCGGCGCCGAGGAGGTCTCGCGCCGGTTTGGCCGCGATGGCCGGCCAGGTGGTGCTGAGCCGCACGGAATTGGCATCCCGGAAGCCGCGTACCGCCGTAGTACTCTGTGCCATCGAGATGACGCCGCTCGCTGCCGAGCTCGGAGCGGCCGCAGGAGCCGCCTCGCGCAGAGTTGGGGACGCGCGATCTTGTGGGAGCGCGGCCGGGGGCGCCGCCGATGGGCGTAGCGAAGCGTCGGCGCGTTGGTCCCGCTCGCGGCCAGGTTCGGCGGCGTTCGCGGCCGGAGCCTGGCGCTGCTGGTCGGTTTCTGCCCGGGCGAGTCGATCAGAAGCCTGCGCGTACCCCAACGGCTGGGTCGCCGTGAGCTCGTCATCCGTTGGCGTCGCCGGAAGGACCGGTGACCGGGTGTCCGCGGCGCCGGCAGCCGGCGCTGAGGACGCTGCCACGTCGGCCGTGGGCTGAGACTCCGTGCGTGCCAGACTGCGCTGCGGTATGCTGAAACTCGATACTCCCGCGAAGTAGCCAATCCCGACCGCGGCCACGATCGTCGCCGCCCAGGCCAGCGGCATGCGCAACCGGGACCACGTCCAGGGGCGGGGGGGGGGGGGGCGCCGCAGCTCATGCAGCGGTGGCGCCGCGCGCTCCGGCCCCGGCGGAACGGCCATGCCGAGCAACCGCGCCGCTCGGTCGATGAGCGCCCGTTCTTCGTCGAGCCGGTCGCGACACCCCCGGCAGGCGGCGACATGCGTCTCCAGCCGCTCGACCTCGACCGGCGACAGCTCGCCGTCCAGGTAGGCGTGCAGGGTTCCGTCATCCACGTGCGACATGTTCTGCCTCACTTCCTTTTTCATACGCCTCGACCAGCCGGCGCCGCGCCCGCGCCAGCGTCGTCCCGATGGCGCCTTTGGCGAGCCCCGTCTGGGAGGCGATTTCGTCATAGGACTGGCCCGCGTCCCACAACAACAACACTTCGCGATCCCGCGGCGTCAGGGCGGCGAGCGCTTGACGCACCCGCGTCCGATCCTGCTCGGCGCTGATCGCTTCGTCCAGGGCTGGTGCCTCCGGCTCCGATTCCTGGCTCAGGAGCGTCAGGTGACGCCGCTCCCGCGCCGCCCGCCGGGCCTCATCCCGAGCCATGTTCGCCGCCACCACGAACAGCCACCCCCTCGGATTCCCCGGTCGGTGCACCAGTGCCCGGGCAAACGCCTCCTGGGCGAGATCCGCCGCGCGCTCGGCGTCCCATACCTTGCGGTAGAGGAAGCGCACCAGCGCCGCGTACGTCGTCTTGTAGACCTCCGCCAGGTCCTCGGGCATCAGACCGGTATGCGGAATGCGGGGTGGCGACTGCGGAATAGATGGCAGCCCCCCGTGCAGCAACCGTCGCTACCATCCCCATTCCGCGTTCCGCATTCCGCATTCGCCATTCGTGTCATCCCCGAAACGCTCTCACGAGCCGGTCCAGCTCACCGGGTCGCCAGTCGGTCTTGCCGTTGGCGGCGATCTCGATGCTCGCCCGCCGCCCCGCGACCAGCACCGCCGGCGACAGCCCGACGGCCCGGGAGAGCTCCGGCAGCCGTCGCACCAGGGCGAAATACGCGTCGCTGAACGGCGCCACGCTGGTGATCGGCAACGAGTCCGCGTGTCGCAGATCGGTCCAGACCTCCTGGCGCAGAATGAACAGCCGGCCATCCACACGCCGGGTCGGATTGATGCCCGACCGGCCCCGGAGCAGATGGCCCAACTCGTCCGCCTCGGGGACGACCACCGATGCGCTCGCCTGCTGCGCCTCGAGCCGCGACTGCGCGACGGCTCCGGCGCCCGCCTGGTCGCGCGGCGCCGCCGGGGGGGGCGGGACATCTCGAGCATTCATCCGGTCTCCGGTCGCGATCAGGGGCTCTTGTACAAGATAGGACGTGTACTCCGTCAGGATGCCGTAGCGCAGCGCCAGGTCCTTGAGCGCGGTCATCAACTCGGCGGTCTGGCCGTGGAGCCGGATCTCGCGGGTCAACGCCCCCGCCTTGCGGGTGGCCCACAGGCGCGGGAGGTACGCGTTGGCCGCATGCTCCGACGGGAAGTCGGTGACCGTCGAGAACCGCTCGGTGACAGTGTTCCGGCGACCGCGGATGGTGACCGCCTGCCGCTCACGATGAGCGCTCCGGTACCGGCCGAACACCACCATTTCATCGCCCGCGAAGAGATCCGGCAGCGTCCCGGGCTGAAGGTCGTAGAGCTCGACGCCGCCGTCGGTCTCCAGGGCGATGTCCGTGAGCACGGGACTCGCGATCTTCGTGGCGAGCGCGCCCACGGCCTGCTCGATGTCGCCGCCGGGCGTAACGTATTGAGTCGCTCCGCGGGCTCGCTCGGTCAGGCGGTCGAGCAGGAAGGTATTGACGTCGAACCCGATGCCAAAGGAGAAGACCCGGTAGGCGCCGCGATGCGCTTCGGCGCGCGCGGCGATGCGCTCGGGATCCTGCTCGCCGACGGTCGGCAGGCCGTCGGTCATGAACACGACGACGCCCAGCGCCCCATCCGCCGGCCCAAGGCTGAAGGCCTCCGCCAGCGCCCCACCGATATTCGTGCCGCCGCCGGTCTCGAGCTCGCGGACCCACTGCAGGGCGCGGCGGCGATGCTCCACACTCACCGGAGTCCAATCCGCCGCGAAGCGGCGCACGCCGCTTTCGAACGCCACCAGACGGAACCGATCGCCTTCACGCAGCGATCCCAGCAGCTGATCGACCGCCGCCTTGGCTTGCACGAGCTTGTCGCCGGACATCGATCCCGACACATCGAGAACCACCACGAGATCGCGGCGCACGGCGGCCGCGGAGCTCGCGCCGGGTGCGAGCAGCAGCATGAAGTACCCGTCCTCACCGGACGGCCGGTGGGGAACGACCGACAGTCCGATCACACCACGCCGCAACGGCAGGAACAGGTCCAGGTCGCCGGCTCCGGCGGAGTCCGCCAGGGTGAGCTCGATCCGGCCTTCGGTGCGCCGCGTGCGCAGCCGGTGTGTGGGAGAATACGGATCGCCGAAGCGGTCCGCGCTATCGGCGGAGAGGCGGAAGCTGCGCGCGGCGCCGGCGGCGCCGGGACCCGTCCCGGTCACGTACCGGAAGCGCCAGGCGTCTCCCTCACGGTCGAGCAGCTGCGTGTAGCGCATCGTGATCTTGCGCGTTTCCCCGGGATTGATGGGGAACACCCGGGCGCGCAGCAAGCCGTGGCCCTCGAGCTCGATGAGCGCCGGGTCGCGCTTGCGACGCACGATCTCTTCGTAAATGGTACGCGCCTGGATGGCGTCCATGGCTTCACCGCGCAGCTCGACGTCTCCCTGCCAGAGCGAGAAGCTGCCGAACGCGGTCTCGCCGGGCAGCGGATAGTGATAATCTCCCTCGCCCAAGCCGCTCCCCCGGTTCTGGAACCACTCCTCGACGGTGACGTGCGCTACCTGACCATCCACCGTCACGGACACTGCGCTGCGGAGCTTCTGGACGCCCCAGCCAATCCCGGGACGGGTTGGTTCGATCCAGCCCTGGGCGGAGAGAACTCCGGCGCCCACGAGGAGGGCGCCGAGGGCGCGGATCGTACGGAAGGCCTGGTTGTGCATCATGCGTTCCTGTCGGAGACGTCAAGAGAGACGCCTGGGCAGGAACGGCTTGCACAGACGGAGCATAAGAAACACGGCCTCCCGAAGGGGGCCGTTCGTCTATTTCAGGGGCATCATGAGCCCGAACAGAAGCCCGGTGACGTTCACCGGAGGACTGGGAATGTCGGAGCTCTTGGCATACATCGAGTAGTTGAGCTCGGTGCGCCCGCTGATTTGGCCACCGATGGGGAATCGATAGCCCCATGCGAGCGTCGCCCCGGTCACGGTCGCGCTGCCTCGATTGGGGTCAGCAAACGTCCCTGGCGTGGCCTGGAGATAGATCAATTGGCCGCCGACGGCCCCATACCAGCCGCCGTGGACCGCGACGTTGAGCCTGGCACCCACGTTGGCGCCGAACGACGTCTGACCGCCGCTCTGGATCCGGTGCAGATCGAGGCCGGGTTCGATGGCCAGGCGTCTCCCGAGCGGGATGATGGCGAACAGCGTCGGCGGCTGGGGCGGCGTGCCGCCGCCACCGAGCGTCGTGAGACTGCCGCCGAAACCGGGCACGAGCACGCCGGTAATCGAGCCGCCGCCGACGGAGTGAGCGTTGGAATAACCACCGACCAGGCCGACCGATGGTTGCCACGCTCGATCCGTGGCGGGACGAGCCGCCGCGGCGCGCGCCGGTCCATCAAGCCGCGCCGACAGGCCAAATAGGAGCGCGTAGACGTTTCTGGCCGCCAGTGTGGCATTGCCACGGGTACTGATCCAGTCCGCCTCGACGCGGCCGTTGAGCCTCGGGCCGAGGCCGAAGCGGTATCCCGCACCGAGCTGTGCGCCGAGCTGGAACTGCTCGTTTCCCGATGAGGCGTAGTTCACGACGCCACCGAGGCCGCCATAGAAGTGCGCGGTGATCGCGTAATTGCCACGCACGCCCAGACGCACCGTCGTGACATTGGTGCCCCCGCTCGCGAGCTGCGCCAGGCTGACCGTGGGCTCCAGGGCAATGCGATCGGCCAGCGGAATGGTGACGAATACCGGGGCATAACCGATCAGCGGAATCAGGTATCCCATGGTGGGAAATTCGAAGACGTCGGCGGGGTTGCCGCCCGAGCCCGAAATCTGGATGCGGGCATAGCCTCCCTGCACGCCGATCTCGGAATGCCACAGCTGTTGGGCGCCGGCTGGAGTCGTGCCGGCAAGGAGAGCAGCGATGAGCGTCGTGTTTCGCACTGCACCCTCCACGTTGCGGGTCTTCGTGACGGGACCAGAAATGGTACACCGAAGATCGCCGATGGTCGGGGATCGGCGGGGCTCCCGTTTCCCGTCCGGTTGCGATATCGTGAAGGCGTTCACAGACAGCTTACGAACGCCTCTCACGGAGAAGACGCAATGCGGCGGAAGTGGATCGGCGCGGTGGTGGTGATCGGCGCGCTGGCGTGCGGGAAAAAGGCGGATCAGGCGCAGGCGGGACAGCCGGGGAGCAGCGCCATGCCGGATGCGGCGGCGCCGGCCGGCGCGGTGGTCGAGATCAAGATGGTCGGCAGCGGGAACAGCTTCCGGTTCGAGCCGGCGACGTTCACGGTGCCGGCGGGC
>Ga0187892_10003899_pt1 | contig 26211 bp, 15 predicted proteins | sample MA1701073metaG_FD_139345 | JGI IMG/M metagenome (GOLD analysis project Ga0187892, IMG submission 139345) | Bio-ooze microbial communities from a basaltic lava cave in the Kipuka Kanohina Cave System on the Island of Hawaii, USA - MA170107-3 metaG ... | reverse complement strand
GCGAGCGAGGCCATGATCTCCTCGGCCGACCAGCCCTTGCGCTGCTGGTTCACGATGTCCGACTGCAGGAACACCCCGCAGCCCATCGCGAGGGTCGGGATCGAGCGCGCCTGGAACGCCTTACCGGCGTACTCGTGGAGCGGCGTGTCGTAGCGCTCGGCCACGCCCTGCAGGAACGCGCCGTTGCCCGAGGAGCACTGCGAGTTCAGGCGGAAATCGGAGACCGTGCCGTGGCGGAGCAGCATGATCTTCACGTCGCAGCCGCCGACGTCGCAGATCACGTCCGCGTCCGGATAGAAGTGCAGCGCCGCGGTCGCGTGCGCGACCGTCTCGACGATGCCGACGTCGGCGCCGACGATGTCGAGCAGCAGGTCCTTGCCGTAGCCGGTGAGGGCGACGCCGCCGATCCGCTCGTAGCCCGCCTCGCGGATCTGCTTGAACATCGCCTTCGCGTCCTCGATCGGGTTGCCTTTCGACTGGACGTAGCAGTCGAAGAGGAGCTCCCGCTCGGGCGACATCACCACCGCCTTCGCGGTCGTGCTGCCGAAGTCGCAGCCGATGAAGATCGTCCGCGCCTCGGCCGCGGGCGCCGCGGCGGGCGCCGGCCTCGGCTTCGCCTGCGGCCGGCCGTACTTCTCCATGAACGCGCGGAACTCGTCCTCGCCGGCGATCAAGCCCCCGGAGCCCTCCTTCGCCTTCTGCTCGTGCTGGCCGACGTCGATCCACCAGCGCAGCTTCTCGGTGCCCTGGTAGACGGCGACCCCCGGCTGCTCGTCCTTGCCGACCTCGACGCAGCCGAGGCAGGCGTAGTAGAGCGCGTCGTCGGGCACGAGGATGAGGTCCTCCGCTTGCTTCCCGTCGGGGAGCGCGATCTTCCGCTCGGTCCAGAGCTTCTTGAGGTGATGGCGCCACGCCTGCTTGAGGCCCTCGAAGAAGAGATTGGGCCCGCCGAGGAGCAACACCTCGGGCTGCGGGGTGTTGCCCTTCGTCAGCGTCGCGAGGTTCTGGTAGACCACCGCCTCGTACAGGCTCGCGATGATCTCCTCCACCGGCACGCCGGACTTCACCAGCGTGTTCGCGTCGGCCTCGGCGAAGATCCCGCACTTCGAGCTGACCTTGTGCAGGTCCAGCCCCGCGTAGTTCATCTTGGCGAGCTGCTCGGTCTGGATCGCGAGCTTGCGCGCGGTCTTCTCGATGAAGGTCCCGGTGCCGCCGCTGCAGGCCGACTGCATGAAGACCTGCTTGCTCTTGCCGTCGCCGGCGGGCGTGAAGAACACCGTCTTCATGTCCTCGCCGCCGATCTCGGACACGAACCGGACGTCCGGGTGCAGCTTCTCGACCGCGGCGGCCACCGCCACGACCTCCTGGACGAACTTCGCGCCGACGAGCGGCGTGAGGAAGCCCGCGCCGGACCCGGTGAAGAAGACCCGGTCCGCGCCCGGCGCCACGCCGCACTCGGACTCCATGCGGGTCAGGAACTCGAAGACCTTCTCGGCCTGCTTGGTGTTGTGCCGCTGGTAGTCGCGCCAGACGACCCGGCCGTCGTCGACCGCCACCGCCTTGACGGTGGTGGAGCCGACGTCCATCCCGATCACCTTCATTGCGTGCTCCGCGCCTTGAGGTGCAGGAGGAGGTTCGCGGCGGTCCCGACCGCGCCGCCGTGCGGCACGCGGTAGGTGGCCGATTTCACCTCGGGGAAGCGCTCGACGAGCGCGACCGCGTCCTCGGGCGAGAGGCCGGTGCGCTCGAGCGTCTCCTCGTACTCGCGCTGCGCCCGGCGCTTCGCCTCGGTGAGGATCATCTGGCAGCGCGACAGCGCATGGACCTCGGAGTCGCCCTTGATCTCGAGCGGCGCGTACAGGATATCCGGATGCTTGCCGAGCACCGCGGCCATGGCGCCGATGCTCATCGTGTTCGGCATGCACGAGTAGGGCGACAGCTCGCAGGTCATGTGCGCCTTCTTCTGCTGGTGGGCCCAGATCGCCTTGCCGATCAGCATGTCGCCCTCGCCGCCGTTGAGGCGGCTGTGGTAATAGGGCGCGGCGAGCGCGCGCAGCTCGTACTGGTTCGGCATCTCGTGCGGGAGGTTCCCCAGGGCCTTGCGCATGCGGGCGTAGCTCCAGCGCAGCAGCCCCTGGGTGCTCTTGATCGCGCCGAGCTTGAGCCGGGCGTAGCGATCGATCCCGATGTGGTCCTCGAACTCCTGGCCGGCGAGGCGCAAGAGGTAGTCGAGCCAGATCACGGTCGCGGCCGGGTAGACCTCGGACCCCTCGGCCTCGAGCCAGCGGTGGATGTTGTAGTTCGGCTCGCCCTCGACGGTCTGCAGGTAGAACTCGCCGGTGATCTTGACGATCGGACGCACGCGCAGGCGATCGACCTCGATGGCCGCGAACCGGCGGTGCACTTCGCGCAACGCCTTGAGGTAGTGGCCGGTGCTGAGGAACCAGAGCGGCGCCGTCCACTTCCCTTCGGGGATCGGCGCGTGGCGGAACGTCTCCGAGAGCAGCTCGACGCTCTCCTTGACGACGCGTTCGGTCTCGCCGGGCTTCACCTCGTACGGCCGGATCTGGTACTCGAGGTCCTGGAGCACGTCGGCGGCCATGATCGACCAGATCGCGCTCGCGACGAACCGGGTGTTGAGCTCGAGGCCGTCACCCACCGCCGCGCCCTCGTCGATGCCGTCCTGCGCGAGCAGGAACATGCGGAACTGCTCGAGCCCGACGTTGCGGAGCGCGAGCTCGTAGCTCTGGTGGTACTGCCCGAAGCGGCAGGCGCCGCACGAGCCGGCGGTGACGTAGATGTACTTCTTGGCGACCTCTTCCGGGCCGATGCGCTTCGCCTCGCCGCGCAGGAAGTTCGCGAGGTTCCCGGTAGTGAAGCTCGTCGGGCAGCACTGGCCGATGTCGGCCACCTCGCGCCCGGTGAGGAGGTCCTCCTTGGTCGCGGTGGGGAGCACCTTGGCGTTGTAGCCCAGGCGCTCGAGCGCGCCCTGGATGATCTGCTCGGCGCGCCACTGCAGGCCGCCGAAGAGCACGGTGACGTGCTCGCGCTCGGCCTTGGTGAACGGCTGGGGTTTGTAGGCGCGGTAGTGCTGGAGGGTTGCCTGCTGTTGCATTGACGTTCTCCTGGTGACGCTTGAACGGCCGTATTAATAGTGTTCTGTCAAGAGTCTCGGACGCCGGCAGCGATCCGTTTCGGATCGGACCGCCCCGCGTTCCCTGACCCGGCGGGGCTGCGGCAGGGATGATCGCCGCCCCCCGGCCCGAAAACAACCATGACACCTGCATGGATTAGGTTTCCGCCGCGCCGGCGCGCGCAGAAGCGGGTGCGGGAGAGAACCGAACGTCGAAAAGCGGGCCCGCGCCCGCTGCCGGCGCGCCGCGCCCTTGCCTGGTGCAATCACGCGGGTCAGCTCGCCGCCGGCACCGGCCGGGCGAGGCGCGCCGACGGGCGGGCGGCACGGCGCCGCGCCTGCTCGCGCAGCCACGTTGCGTGGAACTCGTCCCGCCGCGCGGTCGTCGCCGCCTCGCCGTAGAGCTCGACGACCAGCCGGCGCATCGCCGCGCGCAGCGCCCCGACCGACATCCCCCGCGGCTCGAAGTTGACGTCGAAGAGCGTGCAGCGCTCGTAGGCGTCGGCGTCCAGCAGCCGCCCCTCGCGCTCGAGCTGACGCCACAAGGGAGTCCCGGGGAAAGCGGTGGGCACCGTCACCTGGACGTCGAAGGACGGGGTCTCGCGCACGAACTCGAGCAGCTCGTCGACCACCCCCGGCCCGTGGCCGTCGAGCCCGACGACGAAGCAGGCGTTCACGCGAATGCCGTGCCGCTGGATCGTGCGGATCGCAGCGCGGTACTCGTCGAAGCGGGCGTGCTTGAAGTTGCGCTTCAGCTCGACGCCGTCGAGGGCGCGCCGGCTCGGGCTCTCGAAGCCGATCAGCACCTCGACGCAGCCGGCCTCCCGCATCAGCTCGAGCAGCCGCTCGTCCCGGTAGACCGACAGATCGGTCTCGGTGAACCACCTGATCCGGCGCGCTTTCAGCTCGGGCAGCAGCTCGTACCAGTAGGCGCGGTGCACGAACGAGTTGTCGTCGGCGAACTCGATGAACGGCCGAGGGAAGAGCGCGCGCAGGCGGTCGATCTCGGCGAGCACCTTGCCGACCGGCTTCTGCTTGTACTTCTGCGTGAGCAGGATCGAGCTCGCGCAGAAGTTGCAGCGCCACGGGCAGCCGCGGCTCGTCTGCACCGTGAAGCGGTTGTAGCGGCCGGGCTCGAGGAGCTCGAAGGCCGGCAGCGGCGCGCGCGCGAGATCGAAATCGCGGCCGCGCGCGTCGTAGACCGGCGCGAGCGCGCCGCGCGCGGCGTCGGCCAGCACCTGGTGCCAGACGAGCTCGCCTTCGCCGATGACCGCGGCGGCCCCGTGGCGGGCCGGCTCCTCGGGCCGCGCGGTGACGTGCAGCCCGCCCATCACCGCCGGCACGCCCGCGGCGCGGTAGTGCGCCGCGATCGCGTAGGCGTCCTTGATCTGGGCCGAGAGGCTCGAGATCGCGACCAGATCGAACCCGGTCGGAAGCTGCTCGAGCCGCTGCGGGTCGGTCACCTCGACGTACGCGAGCTCGTGCTCCGCGGGCGTCATCCCGGCGAGCGTCAGCAGGCCGAGGCTCGGCAGCGCGGCGACCACCTTGCTCCGCTCCAGCACGCCGGGCAGCGTCAGCCCCAGGGCGACGAGCTCCGGATCGCACGCGCGGATGCCGCTCAGTGCGAGAAAGCCGATCTTCATGCCGCGGCACCTCCGGCGAGCAGCGCGAGGGCCGCGCCCACCAGGCTCGCCACCGGCAGCACGAAGAGATGCCGCAGGGGCTTGCGCCACGCCGCGAGGAAGCAGACCGCCGGCATCAGCACCGCGCCGGCGACGAGCAGCCAGGAGGCGGTGCGCGCGCCCGGGATCTCGCCCGCGACGTGGAGCGTCGCGGCGAAGGCGATGTTCAGGAACGCGATGCCGAAGAAGCTGACGTGGCCGAGGCGCAGCAGGCGCCGCGGCCAGGACTGGTAGCCGCCGAGCCAGCGCTCGTCGTGGAAGAACAGGCCGACGGCCGCGCCGCTCAGCATGCCGGCGAGAATGCCGACCCATCCGGTCCAGAGATTCAGTGCCAACATCCGCGTCACCCCTCTGTCATGCAGATGCGGACAGGATCCGGGGAACGACCGTCCGGACCGGTTACGCGTCGCTTACGGATGGGTCACAGCCGGAAACCGCCGCCGAATCAACGGGTGGCGAGCCGCGTCGCCGGCTCGACATCGGCGAAGCGCGCCCGGCAATGGCGGTACCAGTCGCTCTGGAACTGCTCCTCCGGGTCGTACGCGCGCTTCCGCCGCAGGAATTCGCGGAACCGCGGGTAGCAGGCCTCGATCTGCGCGCGGGTCGCATGGCGGTGGTAGGTGAGGTAGAAGCTGCCGGCGCGCCGGATCGCCATGTCGATCAGCCTGCGGAACGCGTCGGCCGCGCGCGCCTCGCAGGCCGGGTCGTGCCGCACGTGCAGGTTGAAGATCACGCACGCGTAGTCGTCGCGCGCCCAGGCGAGGAACGTCTCGTCGTCGCGGCGGATGAGCCGCACCGTCCCGTAGACGAGATCGACGGGGTTCGCGCGGAAGTCGGCGGCGGCCTCGGCGAGGAAGTCGGCGAGCTGGGCGCGCGGGACGTAGAGCTCGGTGATGACCTCCGAGCCGCGGTGGCCGAGCGCGCGATCGATCTCCGGGTGGTAGTCGTCGAGATAGACGCTGAGCTGCTGCGTATCCGACCAATAGATCTGGCCGGTGCTCGCGAGATAGTGGCGCGCGTAGTGCTCGAAAGCCGCGGTCTTGTCGGTGTGGGCGAGCAGCACGAGCCGCTGCCATTCGTCCCCCGTGAGGACGCGCTGGCCGTCCGGGATCGGCGTCGCATCGGGCACCGGCTCGTAGCAGGCGAAGACCCCGCGACGCAGGAACGTCGCGCGCGCCGGGTCGATCGCGAACTGGAAGTCGCCGTACAGCGAGCCGGCCGCGATCCGGTGGTCGAACGCGGCGGCGAGCTCGCCGGCGTCGATGATCTCCACGCTCCGGCGCAGCTTGCGGCGCGGGGCGAGGCGCAGCGTCACCGTCGCGATCACGCCGAACAGCCCGTACCCGCCGATCGCCAGCCGGAAGAGCTCGCGGTTCTCGGCGCGGCTGCAGCGGTAGAGCTTCCCGCCCGCCCCGACCAGGGTGAAGCGCTCGACCTCGGCGACGAACGGCGGGAGGTCGAGCCCGCGGCCATGGACGTTCGCCGCGAGCGCGCCGCCGATCGACAGACGGTCGGCGCCCGTCTGCTTCTGCCGGAACGTCCAGGGCCGGGCGACCCCGCGCTGCGCGCGCTCGAGCCAGCCGTGCAGCGCCGGCCACTGGATCCCGGCCTCGACCTCGACCAGCCCGCGCGCAAGGTCGAGCCCCAGCACGCGATCGAACCCGGTCGTGTCGATGAGAACCGTGCCGGTCCCGAACTGCTGGCCGCCCATCGCGTGGCGGCCGCCGCAGATCGACACCGCGCGGCCTTCGGTCGCGGCCTGTCGGACCGCGGCCTGGATGTCGGCGATGGAGCGCACCGCCGCCACGCGCGACACGACGGTCAGGTTGAGCCGCGAATGGACGTCGTTGACGAGCGCGTAGCTGCCCGGAGGGATGTGCCGCATCGGTCGGCTCCGGCTAGGAGCGCGCGAGCGCGCGCCTCACCCGGTCGGCCGACTCGGCCATGACCTGGGCGCTCGCGCCGGCGGTCCAGCGGCGTTCGGCCTGCCAGTAGTCGGGCGAGCGCTTGCCCGACTTGACCGACTCGGCGGCGAGCACCATCAGCGTCGCGACGAGCCGATCCTGCCGGAGCGCCGCGTACTCGATCCCGACCCAGTCGATGACCTCGTCGATGACCCGGCCGTGGACGTCGCGCTCGTACGCCGAGCGCCAGCCGATCTGCTCCGCGTGGAACGTCGTCACGATCCCGGTCTGCTTCGACGCCACCCGGAACGGCTGCATTGCGGTGTGGCGGTAGACCGCCGCGATGAGGATGTGGCCGCGCGTGCGGGCCTGGCTGTAATCGCCCACCAGCGCGTAGTGGCGGGCCTTTTCCTCGGGCATGCCCTGGGAGACGAGCAGCCGCTGGAACGCCCGCGTCGCCTCGAGCATCGCCTCCGGCCGGTGGCGCCCGAAGCCGAAGCTCTCGCCGGCGACCTCGCCGGTGCGCGGATCGACGCGCGGGTCGGCGATCGAGGCGACGTTGAACGTCGCCCGGTACGCGTCGTCCAGCGTGACCGCCTGCGCGTCGCGCAGCGCCCGGTTGAAGTCGTCGAGCGCCATGCCGATCGTGTAGGGCAGGAACGCGAGCCCCTGCGCCAGCCCGCCGACGATCATGAACGGCGCGAGCGCGAGGTTGGCGATTCCCCGGCCGAATGTGTCCATGCCGCGTTCCACGCCGGGGTGGTACGCGCAGCCCGTCAAGAAAAAGAGCGCCGCGAGCAGCGCGACGCCCGTCCGTTTCAGCGTGTGTGCCATGACCTGTCCCTCCGTGGATCCCCGTTGTTCGCGTCCGCCGAGGCGATGTCGCCCCGGCACGCGCGAGGCCATCCTCGCGGGCGCGCCGGTCGGCGCGGCTTACGGGTGGATTACTTGTGGCTTACCGGCGGCGCGGGCGCCGGCAACTACGCGCGCTGCAAGAGGCTTTCGTAGATCGCCCGCGTCTCGGGCGAGGGCTCGACGCCGAGCCGGGCGGCGAGCGTCTTGCGGCAGCGGCTGTAGACCTCGGCCGCCTCGGCGCGGCGGCCGAGCTCCGCGTAGGACAGCATCAGGTGGCGGTAGAAGCTCTCGGACTGGTCGTCGGCCTCGAGCGCGCGCTCGTAGAGCGCGAGCGCTCGTTCCGGCGCGCGGTGCTCGTGCCAGTGGCGGCCGACGTCGGCGACGACGCGCACGAAGCGGCTGCGCAGCCGCTCGCGCAGCGCGAGGCTCCACGGCGCCTCCGTTTCGTCCGCGAGGAACGGCCCCGGGTAGAGCGCGAGCAGCCGGTCGGCCGCCGCGGCGAGCCGCTCGGGCTCGGCCTCGCCCTTGCGGCCGCGCAGCCACTCGTCGATGCGCGCGCTCGCCTGCTCGAACGCCCAGGTGTCGACCCACACGTAGCGGCCGTCGAGCGTGAGCTTTCCCTCGGCGAGCACGAGCGCGCGGTCCTCGCCGAGGAGCTTGCGCAACCGATGCAGCGTCGTCGTGAACGAGCGGTGCGCGGAGTCGCCGTCGATCCGCGGCCACAGCGCCTCGGCGAGCCGCTCCTCGCTCACCTGCCGGCCGCCGAAGGCGATGAGCGCCTTGAGGAGCTCGAGCGGGCGGCGCTGCCCCTTGCCGGAGAAGGTGACCTCGGCGTCGCCCTTGAGCAGCCGGAACCGGCCGAGGGTCGCGACGCGGAACGGCCACGGCCAGTCGGCGAGCGCCGAACGCGACGCGTCGAACTTCAGGCCGCGCGCCCGGATGATCTCGGCCATGTAGTGCGGCTCGAGCCCGGCCTCGAGGGCGTGGCTGCACAGCCGGGCGAGGGGATCCGGGCGCCACAGCATGAAGGCGGTGAAGCTGCGCGGCTTGCCGACCTCGAGCGCGCGCCGCAGCGCCCACGACCCGGCGCGCGGCCGGCGCCCGCGCTCGAGCACCACGCTCGCGAAGCCCATCAGGCCGGTGAACTCCAGCAGGTGGTTGTTGATGCGGCGCGCGATCTCGTAGAGCCGCTGGAACTGCGAGAAGCCGTTGCGCTCCTCGCCGCTCTCGTAGAGCACGTGCGCGGAGGCGACGTGGCAGAGCGCCTCGAAGTACGGGCAGCCGACCTCGCGCGCCATCGTGAGCGCGAGCTTCTGCTGCTGGTAGGCCCGCAGCAGGTCCTGGCGCCAGAGGGCGTGCCAGGTCGAGAAGAGATGGAACAGGCACTGGTCGAACCGCGCCATGCCGCGCGGCAGCGCGGCGATCTGGCCGAGGAAGCCTTCCGCGGCGTCCGGGTCGCCGGCCATCAGCGCGCCGCCGGCGCCGTACGAGAGGAGCTGCGCGGTGTGCACGTGGGCGCCGGCCGAGCGCTCGATCTCGAGCCCCTCCTGCACCGCCTGGAAGCAGCGCTCGGGCTGGGCGAGGTGCATGAAGTACATCGCCTCGACGAGCTTCAGCATGGTGCGCGCGAACGGCGACACCTCGTGCGCCTGGACGAGCCGGCGCATCCCCTCGATCACCTCCCACGCCTTCGGGTAGTGCCCGGCCCACAGGATGCTGATCGCGACCCGCGGCTCGACCGACATCCGCAGGTTCGCGTCGGGATGCGCCCGCGAGGCGCGGTAGGCGCGCTCGACCCACGCCACCAGGTCGGGATGATGCGGCTGGCGCAGCACCATCGAGGCGAAGAGGCTGCACACGAGCCGCGCCTCGAGCGGGCCAGCGGCGAGCTGCGGGTGATCGGCGAGGAGCCGGCTCATCACCGCGATCCAGCGGTCGAGCAGCGAGAAGTCGTCGAGCTCGTACAGGATCGCGTCCATCGCGCCGGAGCAGGCGAGCGCGAGCCCCTTCACGTCGGTGCCGGGCTGGCGGCCGAAGAGCTCGAACGCCTGCTCGAAGAGGAGCCGCCCTTCGCGCGGCGAGACCGGCGTGCGCGCCACCGCGAGCCAGTAGAGGGTCCACGGATGCGCGCGCTGCACCTCCTGCGGCAGCGCATCGACCCAGCGCGCGAGCGTCTCGCCCATGCCGCGGTCGACCATGTCCGGCGCGTGCCGCGTGACGAGCCCGACGAGGCGCTCCCAGTCGTCGATGCCGCGCAGGAGCTGCGCCGCCTCGGCGAGGCTGCCGGCGGCCTCGAGCAGCTCGGCCGAGCGCCGCTGCAGAGCGAGGCGCGCCTCCTTCGGCAGCGACTCGCGCACGCGGGAGAGGAGGAACTCGCGCAGCAGCGGATGGCACTGGTAGACCGCCTCCGGGCTCGCCTGCGTGAGGGTGGTGAAGTAGTTGTTGCGGTAGACCTCGGCGAGGGTCGCGGCCGCGTCCTCGCGGCCGGTGAGCGCCCGGGCCATGTCGCCGGTCATCTTGGGCAGGTAGGCCGTCGCGAGCAGCAGCTCGCGGATGCGCGCGTCGGTCTTGTCGAGGATCTCGCCCGCGAGGTAGTCGAACACGAGCTGCGGCGCGGCGAAGTCCGCCGACGCGTCGGGCGCGCCCTCGCCGGGCGAGCGCGCGAGCAGGAGCACGAGCCCGGCGGGCCAGCCCTGCGTGCGCTCGTGCAGCTCGGCGAGCGCGGGCGCGGCGAGCTTGCGCCCGCGGCCGGCGACGAGCGCGTCCGACTCCTCCCGCGTGAGGCGCAGCTCGTCCCAGGAGATCACTTCCATCGCCTGGCTGACGCGCAGCCGCGCCATCGCCGGCGGCGGATCGCCGCGGCTCGTGATGATCACGCAGCCGCCGGCGGGCACCTCGGCGAGCGCTTCGCGGGCGAGCTCGTGGAGCGGCGACTGCGCCGGCACCTCGTGGTAGCCGTCGAGCACGACCGCAAAGCTGCGGCCGAGGCTCTGGAATAGCGCTTGGGCGTAGCGGCGCGCGAAGGCCGCCGCGCCCGCCTGGTACTCCGGCGTGAGCTTCGGCAGCCGCTGCGGCTTGCCCTTCACGTGCTCGGCGGCGGCGAGCTCGAGGTAATAGAAGAACGAAGCGACGTCGCCGTCGCCCTCGTCGAGCTGGTACCAGATCGAGCGGAGCTTGCGCCGCTCGAGGTAGCTCGCGGCGAGCGTGGTCTTGCCCGAGCCCGGCGGGCCGGTGATCCAGATCGCGCGGTGCGCGCGCGCCCGGTCGAGCCGCGCGAACAGCCGCTCGCGCGGAAGCACCCCGGCGAAGCTCGGACGGGTGGTCTTCGCGAGCGAGACGGGCGGGCGGCTCATCGGCGGCGCGCCCGGGCGGGCCCCGACGCGCGGGCGGATTCTATGCCGGGCGTGCCGGGAAGGTCAGCGTCGCGGCTTGCGCGCGAGCGCGGCGCCGAAGAGCGGCGTCCGCGCGGCGAGCGCGTGCTGGGCGATGAGAAACGCCGCGGCGTTCCACGACTGCCCGCGCATCCCGCTCGGGGCGAGCGTCCTGCCGTGCAGCCACTCGGTGAACGCCCAGCCGCCGAGCGCGTTCGCCCGGGCGAGCCGGACGAGCTCGGCGCGCGCCTTGTCGCGCCGTCCGGCGGCGGCGAGCGCCGCGACCCAGAAGCCGCCGACGAAGGGCCACACGCCGCCGTTGTGGTACTGCCAAGCGAGATTCTGGCGGTGGCGCGACATGTACGGCCGCCACAGGAAGCTTCGCTCGCGGATCGGATCGCAGACGACCCGCACCGGGTACGGATCGTTCACGCCGGCGCGCTCGAGGGCGCGCAGGGTGCGCCGGCGCGCGGCGCCGTCGGCGAGCCCGCAGAGCAGGGCGAGCACGTTGCCGAAGACGTCGCCCTCGTCGCCGAAGAAGGCGAAGTTCACGAAGCTGAGGTAGAGGGTGCGGTTGCGCGCGCGGCGCTTCGCGTAGTGGGCGAGCAGCCGCGCGCGGCGGTACTCGGCGATGGTCGCCGAGAACGGGTGGAAGAGCTGATTCGCGTTGCGCCGGGTCTCGGCCGCGCGCTCGAGCCCGTAGACGCGCTTGACGAGGTACCAGAGCGCGTTCGTGTAGAGCACGAATCCCGAGCGCGGCATGATGTCGGCCCAGTCGCTCGCCTCGTTCTGCTGCAGCAGGAAGAAGCGCTGGTGCTCCTGGCATGCGAGCCAGTCGAGCGCCCGGGCGACCTTGGCGGCGAAGCGTTGGCGCAGGCGGCCGGGCGGCTGGAGCCGGTCGAGCACCGCCAGCGCGACGAGCCACCACAGCGTCGCGTCGATGCAGCCGAGGTACCAGAAGTCGGCCTCGGCGCGCCGCGCGTCGACGAACTTCGGGATCTGCCCGTTGCGCGCCTGATGCGCGGCGAGCGTGACGAGGCCGGTCGCGGCGGCGCGCTCGAGCCGGGAATCGCCGGAAAGCGCCATGCCGATCGCGCACACCGCGGCGTCGCGCCCGAAGATCGCGGTGTACCCGCGGCGCGCGGCGCGCGCGCCCGGCGTGGCGGCGAGGATCCCCGCCGGCGACAGGTTGCGCCGCAGGAGGCGCACCGACTCGGCGCGGCAGCGCGCGACGAGCTCGCCGTCGGTCACGACGAGCGCGCCGGGGCGGCTTCGGTCGGCTCCTCGCGGACGGGGAACGACGGGGCGGAGCCGTCCTTGGCGGCGCCGGCGTAGATGGTCAGGTGCGGGTACGGGATTTCGATGCCGCGCTGGTCGAAGGCCTTCTTGAGCCGCCGCAGGTATTCGCGTCGCACGCCCCACTGCTCCAGGGGCGCGACCTTGAACCGGCAGCGCAGCACCACGGCGGAATCCGCCCAGCGCTCGACGCCCGCCACGTCCAGCTCGTCGAGGATCTTCGGGCCGAAGGCCGGGTCGGCGCGCAGCTCGCTCGCCACGGCGCGCATCACCTCGAACGCCTCGTCGACGTCCTCTCGGTACGCGATGCCGACGTCGATCACCGACTGGGCGTAGTTGCGGGCCATGTTGGTCACGGTGGTGATCAGGCCGTTCGGCACGTAGTGGACGTAGCCGTCGTAGTCGCGCAGCCGCACGTGGCGCAGCGTGACCTCCTCGACCAGCCCGGCGATGCCGGCGATCTTCACCACGTCGCCCACCCGGATCTGGTTCTCGAGCAGGATGAAGAAGCCGCTGAAGTAGTCCTTGACCAGGCTCTGCGCCCCGAAGCCCACGGCGATGCCGACCACGCCGGCGGCGCCGAGGATCGGCGCGAGCGAGACGCCGAGCTCGGAGAGGATCAGCATGCCGGCGACGAGCGTCACGACCACCGCCACCAGGTAGCGGAACACGCGGCCGAGCGTCGCGGCGCGCTTCACCGCCTCCGGATCGTCCATCCGGCGGGCGACGCGCTCGCGGAACAGCCGGATCGCCCGCTGCAGCACCCCGATCGCGATCAGGGCGACGATGACGATGAGCGCGACGCGGAACGCGGCGGTGGCTGCGGCGCCCCACTGGGTGACGTCGAGGTAGCTCAGGATGCGTCCGAGGTCGTTCACGGTCCCTCCATCAGTGGATCAAGCCGGCGGCGCCTCGTAGACGAGCGCCGCACCCGGGAAGGCTGCGAACAGGCGCGCGACCGGCAGCGCCGCGCCGGCGGCGTGCGACTCGCCGGTGAGCGCGTTCCGCAGCTCGACGCCCGCGGGCAGGAAAGAGAGGTCGACCGTCGCGTCGCCCCACGTCGCGTCGCCGACGGGCAGCTCGCCGGGGGCGAGCTCGAGCGAGGCGAACAGCCGGCCGGCGACGGTGACGAGGCCGCTCTGGCCGAGGCGCCGCGCGTAGGCGACGAGGTGGCGCGAGCGCTTGCCGGCGACCGCCACCGGGTGATAGTCGCCCTTCGCGAAGAGCTCGGGGCGATCGCGGCGCAGCGCGAGCATGCGCCAGATGACCCAGAGCTTCGCCCGGCCTTCGGCATGGTCGTCGAACAGCGCCCGGACCCGCGCCGACAATCCCTCGGCCGGATCGTGGGCGAGCGCCGCGAGCGCATCGAGCGCGGCGCGCCGCGCCGCGTAGTCGACCGGGCGGCGGTTGTCCGGGTCGACGAGGCTGTAGTCGGCGAGCTCGTTGCCCTGGTACAGGTCGGGCACCCCGGGCGAGGTGAACTTCACGAGCGCCATCGCGACCGAGTTCAAGGCGCCGAACCACGCGAACGCGGGCAGCTGCGCGCGGAAGTCGTCGAGGAAGAGATTCCCCTCGCCCTTGCCGAGGAGCGCGCGCACGAACCCCGCGACGGCCGACTCGTACTCCGCGTTCGGGTTGATCCAGCTCGTCCGCGCCTTCGCCTCGCGCGCCGCCTTCACCATGTAGGCCTCGATCCGCTCGCGGTAGGCGTCGAGCGCCGCGGCGTCGAGGCGCCCGGCCGGAAAGCTGCCGGCGAGCGTCTGGTACAGGAGGTACTCGTCGTTGCGCGACGGCGCGGGCTCGCCCTCGACCGTGCGCTTCTTGCTGCGGTTGATCCGGCTCCAGCGCCGCACGGCGAGCCGCCACGCCGCCGGCATCTCCGAGATGACGTCGATCCGCGCGCGGACGTCCTCCGAGCGCTTGTTGTCGTGGGTCGAGGTGGCGAGCATCGTGTGCGGCCACTTCGCCGCCCGGTCGAGGCTCGCGCCGTGGAATCCCGACACCGTCATGCCGAAGGCGTCCGGATCGCCGCCGACGTCGTTCAGCGCGACCAGGCGGTTGAAGGCGTAGAAGCTCGTGTCCTCGACGCCTTTCGCCGTCACCGGTGCGGTGAATTGCTGGAAGCGCATCGCGAACGCCCGATACGCGGCGGCGAACTCCTCGGACGCGCCGTCGGGCGCCTGGGCGAGGAGCGCGCTCTTCACGAAGTCGAACACGCTCACGTCGGCCGAGCGCGCGCGGCGCTTCGCCCGGCCGACCGCCCAGTCGATGTAGCGGCGATCCTGCGGCGAGACGCGCTCGGCGATGTAGGTCCGGTACACCGGGAAGCAGGCGACGACCTCCTCGAGCGCCTGCCGCAGCGTGTTGGCGGTGAAGTCGCGGGTGCGGCGGTCCGCGCGCGCGATGCGCAGGAGCTGGTTCGCGAGCACCGTCAGCTCGCCGGCGAGCGCGCTGCGCATGATGAGCCGCTTGCCGCGGTAGACCGCCTCCTCGAAGTCGAGCGCCTCGTCCCGCACGAACGCGCGCCAGACGCGGTCGACCCGCGCCCGCGCCTCGGAGTCGACGAAGAGGCCGTTCACCACGTTCGCGAACCGGTACCCGGTCGTGCCGTGCACCGGCCAGGTCTCGGGGAGGTGCTCGTGCGGCGCGACGATCTTCTCGACGAGGACGTACAGCGGGCGGGAGCGTTCCGCAGCGAGCGCCGCGGCGTCGGCGCTCGCGAGCTGGGCGTAGCGGTCCTGGAGGCGGCGGAAGTAGCGCGCCGGGTCGTACAGGCCGTCCGGATGGTCGATGCGCAGGCCCTCGATCTTGCCCTCGGCGGCGAGCTCGAGCGCGAAGCGGTGCGTCGCCTCGAACGCGGCTTCGTTCTCCATGCGCAGCGCCGCGAGGTCGTTGATGTCGAAGAAGCGCCGGTAGTTGATCTCGTCGGCGGCGACGCGCCAGTAGGCGAGCCGGTAGGCCTGCGCATCGAGGAGCTCGTCGAGCGCGCCGAAGCTCGCGCGCTCGCCGGGGGTGCCGTTGAGCACGTGGACCGCGCGCCCGATCGCCTCGGCGAGGGCGGGATGCGCGGCCGCGAGCCGCGCGAGACGCGTCTTGTGAAGCTCCTTGTCGCGGCCGCGCTCGGCGACCGCCTGCGGCGCGGTGGCCGAGCGCGCCGGCAGGTGCCGGAACGCCGCGACGAGGCTCTCGAGCTCGGCGGCGCCCTCGCCCGGCAGCGCGGCCGGGCCGGCGAGCTTCGCCGCGCGCTCGAGAATCCGCGGGTACTCGCGCGGATCGATCGGGAAGCGATGCTCGAAGTAGCGCAGCGCGAACGCGCCGGCGTCGGGCTCGTACCCGAGCGCGAGCTCGCCGCGCTCGAGGACGTTGCCGTAGTGCTCGCCGAGCACCGGCAGCAGCACCTTCCCGGCGAGCGCCGGGTCGAGCGGCAGCCAGTCGATGTCGAAGTACTCGGCGTACACCGAGGCCGGCCCGTTCTCGAGCACGTCCATCCACCACGCGTTGTCGGCGCCCATCACCCCCATGTGGTTCGGGACCATGTCGAGGATCTGGCCCATGCCGTGGGCCTTCAGGGCGGCGGCGAAGCGCTCGAAGTCGTCGCGGTCGCCGATCTCCGGGTTGAGCGCGCTGTGGTCGATGATGTCGTAGCCGTGCTGGCTCCCCGGGCGCGCGCGCAGGTACGGCGAGCAGTAGACGTGGCTCATGCCGAGCGCCGCGAGATACGGCACGAGCGCGGTCGCGTGCGCGAACGTGAAATCGCGATGCAGCTGCAGCCGGTAGGTCGCCCGCGGGATCGTCGCCGCGGCCGCGCCCTCGCGGCGCGGGCGCGCGGGCTGCGCTCGGCCGCGGATCCGCGCCAGCGCGTTCGCGAGCTCGACGAAGCGGTCCTCCTCCGGCCAGCGCTCGAGCCCGAGCGCGAGCTTGCGGCGCCAGTTGGGATACCGGTCTCCGGCGGTGGCGGGCAGGTTCACCTGATCGCGCGCGGCGAGCACGTCCTCGAGCTGCACCACCAGCACCTGCGCCGGGCTGCGGGCGAGGTACGCGTGCACCGAGCGCATGAACTCGGGGGTCGCCTTCGGCACCGACACCGGATTGACGGTGGCGCCCTGCGGCAGCAGCTCCTCGCGCTCCAGCGCAAGGAGCAGGCGCGCGAGATCCTGGGCCCGCTCGACGACCAGCACCCGGCGGGCCTCCTCGGCCGAGAGCAGGCCGAACTCGTGCCGCAGCTCCACGTCCCGGCCCTCCCACCAGCCGGCGAGCGTCGGCAGGTCGTGCGTGCTCGCCGCCACCAGCGCGTGCGCCGGGTAGTCGGCCGGCGGCTTGAAGTCGCCGGCGTCGGTGCGCTCGAACAGCAGCACCCGATAGGAGAGCACGCCGAACTCGGCGAACGCGCGCCGCACCTCGTCGGGCACGGTGCCGAGGTCCTCGCCGATCACGAGGCAGCGGTTGCGGTGGCTCTCGAGCGCGAGGATGCCGAGCAGATCGTCGAACGGGTAGTGGACGTACGCGCCGGCTGTGGCGTCCGCGTCGGGCGGCACCCAGAACAGGCGCATCAGGCCCATCGCGTGGTCGATGCGCAGCGCCCCGGCGTGCCGCATGTTCGCCCGGAGCGTGGCGATGAACGGCGCGTAGGCCGCTTCGCGCAGCCGGTCGGGGACGAACGGCGGCAGCCCCCAGTTCTGGCCCTGCTGGTTGAAGTCGTCGGGCGGCGCGCCGACGCTCGCGCCGGTGGCGTACAGGTCCTGGTTCGCCCACGCCTCGGCGCCGCCGCGATCGATCGACACCGCGAGGTCGACGTACAGGCCGACGCCGAGCTCGAGCTCGACGGCGCGGCGGCCGACGCGCTCGAGCTGCAGCTCCGCCTGCCACTGCAGATACTCGTAGAGCTCCACGCGTTCGGCGTGCTCGGCGGTGAACCGCGCCACCGCGGCCGATTGCGGGTCGCGGAAGGCCTCCGGCCACACCGGCCAGCCCCAGGTCGACGGCGCTTCGCTGTGGAAGCGCTCCTGCAGCGCCTCGAACAGCGCGTGCCGGCGGAGCTGCTCGCCCGCGCGCGACTGGAACTCGCGGAAGGCGCGGGCGCGAGCGGTGTCCTCCGCGAGATGCCGCGCGCGGAAGTGGGCATAGAGCCGCCCGAGCGCCTCGGACTTCGCCTCCGCGACGCCCGCGTAGTCGACGAGCTCCGCCTCGCGCAGCGCCTTCAGCCGCGCCTGGAATGCCGCCGAGCGAACCACCGCGCGCGCTTCCTCGCACTCGCGGAAGTCCTCCACCGCCTCGACGTCGAGGTAGAGCGCGTTCAGAAACAGCCGGCTCGACGGGCTGTACGGGCTCACGTGCTCCGGGTTGTGGGGGAAGAGCGCGTGCAGCGGGTTCACGCCGACGATGCCGGCGCCGCGCGCGCCCCACTGTTCCAGGATCGTGCGCAGGTCGGTGAAGTCGCCGATGCCCCAGTTGCGCTCGGAGCGCACGGCGTAGAGCTGGACGGCGGCGCCCCACACGCGGCCGTCGCCGTCGAGCGCCGGCGGGCGGTAGCAGGCGCCGGGCGTGACGACGAGCACGGTCTCGCCGAGCGACTCGGCGCCGCGCCGGATCTCGAGCCGGTGATAGCCGATGGCGGGCGCCGCCGGCAGCTCCAGCTCGCGCGCCGCGTAGGCCGCGCCTTCGACGGTCGCGCGCTCGATCACAGGAAGCGTTGCCGGCGAGAATTCGCCCGTGCGCGCTGCGCCCGACTCCTCCTCGAGCCGCCATGCGAGCCGCTCGGACTCGGGCCGCGCCGGGAGGTTGAGCCGCAGCTTCGCCGGCATGCGGTCGGCGCGCACGACCACCGCCGCCGGGAGGCACCGGCGCCAGCGGCCCGCCTCTTCGGCGCGCAGCTCGGCCGCGGCCTCGCGCTCGCCGCGCCCGTGCACGCCCATCGCGGCGAGGATCGCGGCGAGCGACGCGGCGGAGGCCCGATGCTCCTTGCCCCAGATGTCGAAATAGCCGAGCGCGATCCCGTGACGCTCGGCGAGCGCCGCGAGCGGGGACGGGTCAGCCATGGCCTCGCTCCGCCATCCGCCCGCTCAGTTCGCCGGCTCGAGCGTCCATACCACGGACCACGGCGCGAGCACGTTGCCGGTCAGCACGCCGGCGGGCAGCGGATCGCTCGCGTAGAGCACGGAGCCCGGCGGCAGCGGCAGGCTGCCCGGCGAGTCGGCCAGGTTTGCCACGAGGTGCAGCCGGGCGCCGTCGCCGAGCGTCCAGTGCACCGCAAGCGCGCCCGGCTCGACGCACTCGAACGCGCCCGAGGGCGGCATCCCGGCGAGCCGCGGCGCGACGTGGCGTGCCCGCAGCGCGAGCAGCTCGCGACACAGGGCCAGCTGGTCGCGGTGCGGGCTCGCCGCGGTCTCGCGCCAGACCAGCTTGGAACGCTCGAACGTCGCGCGCTCGTTCGGGTCGGGGATCGCGGCCTGCACCGCGGGATCGCGAAAGCGCTCGAACCGCCCGAACTCCTCGCGGCGGCCGTTCGTGACCGCGGCGGCGAGCTCCGGGCCGAAGTCGCAGAAGAACAGAAACGGCGCGCTCGCCGCGAACTCCTCCCCCATGAAGAACATCGGCGGCGAGGGGGCGAGCAACCAGCAGGCGGTGGCCGCCGCGAGCGCTTTCGGCGGGGCGAGCGCGCCGATGCGCTCGCCGAACGCGCGGTTGCCGACCTGGTCGTGGGTCTGCAGAAACGAGACGAACGCGGTCGCCGGGAGATGGATGCACGGCTCGCCGCGCGCGCGGCTCCCGCGGTAAGGGGAGGGCTCGCCCTGGTAGCCGAAGCCCTCGGCGAGGCAGCGCCCGAGGAACCACAGCGGTCGCGCCGCGTAGTCGGCGTAGTAGCCGTCGCGCTCGCCGGTGAGCAGGACGTGGAACGCGTGGTGGATGTCGTCGTTCCATTGCGCGGTGGCGAAGAGCGGCGCGCGCGCCTCGTCCCGGCCGAGATAGCGCGCCTGGTTCTTGTCGTTCTCGAGCACGAGATGGACGTGCCGGTCGCGGCCCGGTCCGGTGCGGACCAGGTTCGCGATCTCGGCGACGATGTCGGGCTGCGAGTCGTCCGCGATCGCGTGCACCGCGTCGAGGCGCAGGCCGTCGAAGTGGTACTCCTCCAGCCAGTACAGGGCGTTGTGGATGAAGAAGTCGCGGACCGTGCGCGAATGCTCGCCGTCGAAGTTGATGGCCGCGCCCCACGGGGTCTCGTGGCGGGGGTTGAAGAACTGCGGCGCGTAAAGGTGCAGGTAGTTCCCCTCCGGGCCGAAGTGGTTGTAGACGACGTCGAGGATCGCCATCAGCCCGCGCGCGTGCGCCGCCTGCACGAGCCGCTTCAGGTCGTCGGGCGCACCGTAGGCGGCATCGGGGGCGAACGGCAGCACGCCGTCGTAGCCCCAGTTGCGGGCGCCGGGGAAATCCGCGACCGGCATCAGCTCGATCGCGGTCACGCCCAGCTCGGCGAGGTAGTCGAGCCGGTCGATCGCCGCGCGGAACGTGCCCTCGGCGGTAAACGTCCCGACGTGCAGCTCGTAGATCACCGCCTCTTCCCACGGCCGGCCGCGCCACGGGCCATCGTCCCACTCGAAGCCGAGCGGATCGACCACCATGCTCGGCGCGTGGACGTCGCCGGGGTTGAACCTGGAGGCCGGGTCGGGGACGGTGCGATTGCGGTCGATGCGGAACGCGTAGCGCGTGGCGGGCGGCGTGTCGGGCACCACCGCCTCGAACCACCCGCCGTCGAGCGCGGCCATCGGCAGCGCGGCGCGCACGCTGTCGGTCGCGACCTCCACGTCGACGCGGGGCGCCCCTGGCGCCCAGAGCCGGAAGCGCGTCCCCCCGTCCGCGTCGTGGGCCGCACCGAAGGGCATGTCGTGGCGTCTTCTCACGCGAGTCTCCTTTTGAAACCGTGCGTCGCCGCGCGTCGCAACCGGCGGCGCAGCGGCCCCGCGGGCTTGCCGGGCGCGCCGGCGGATCAGGGCGTCCGCTGCAGCAGCGCGAGCGAGCGCCCCTGCAGCGGGTAGCTCGCGTCGGCGTCGAAAGCGCCGTCGACCTGCAGCCCGAGCTCGTGCGCGGTATCGACGATCGCGAGCCATCTCCCCGGGCCGCCGTACCCCGGCAGCCGGAACGCGATCTCCTCGTGGTGGGCATTGAAGAGCACGAGAAAGTTCGTGTCCCTCACCGGGCGCCCGCGGGCGTCGGTCTCGGTGAGCGCTTCGCCGGCGAAGTACACGCCGAGGCAGCGCGCGAATTCGTGGTCCCATTCCTCGTTCGTCATCTCGACGCCGTCGGGCTTGAGCCAGACGATGTCCTTCACCTCGCTGCCGTGGATCGGCCGGCCCTGGAAGAAGTCGCGCCGCCGGAACACCGGATGCTCGCGGCGCAGCCCGATCAGGCGCCGTACGAACTCGACGAGCTTCGTCTTCTCGTCGTCGAGGCGCCAGTCGATCCACGAGAGCTCGCTGTCCTGGCAGTAGGCGTTGTTGTTGCCGCGCTGGGTGCGGCCGAGCTCGTCGCCGGCGAGCAGCATCGGCACGCCCTGCGAGACGAACAGCGCCGCGAGCATGTTGCGCTTCTGCCGCTCGCGCAAGTCTCGGATCTCCGGATCGTCGGTCGGGCCCTCCGCGCCGCAGTTCCACGACAGGTTGTGGTTGTGCCCGTCGCGGTTGTCCTCGCCGTTCGCCTCGTTGTGCTTCTCGCTGTAGGACACGAGATCGTGCAGCGTGAAGCCGTCGTGGGCGGCGATGAAGTTGATGCTCGCGTAGGGCCGGCGGCTCGAGCGGTTGTAGAGATCGCTCGAGCCGGTGAGCCGCACCGCGAACTCGCCGATCAGCCCGCCGTCGCCCTTCCAGTAGGCGCGCATCGTGTCGCGGTACTTGTCGTTCCACTCCGCCCAGCCGACCGGGAAGTTGCCGACCTGGTAGCCGCCCTCGCCGAGGTCCCACGGCTCGGCGATCAGCTTCACGCGGTTCAGCACCGGGTCCTGGCGGATGATGTCGAAGAACGCGCCGAGCCGGTCGACCTCGTGCAGCTCGCGCGCGAGCGCCGAGGCGAGGTCGAAGCGGAACCCGTCGACGTGCATCTCGGTCACCCAGTAGCGAAGCGAGTCCATGATGAGCTGCAGGACCCGCGGGTGCTGCATGTCGAGCGTGTTGCCGGTGCCGGTGTAGTCCATGTAGTAGCGCCGCTCGTCCGGCCTGAGCCGGTAGTAGGACGCGTTGTCGATGCCGCGGAAGCACAGCGTCGGCCCGAGGTGGTTGCCCTCGGCGGTGTGGTTGTAGACCACGTCGAGGATCACCTCGATGCCGGCCGAGTGCAGCGTCTTCACCATCGTCTTGAACTCGTCCACCTTGCCCGAGGCGGAGTAGCGGCTCTCCGGGGCGAAGTAGCCGATCGTGTTGTAGCCCCAGTAGTTCCGCAGGCCGCGCTCGAGGAGATGCCGGTCGTCGACGAACGCGTGCACCGGCATCAGCTCGACGGTCGTGACCCCGAGGCGCTGCAGGTAGTCGATCACCGGCGCGGTGGCGAGGCCGGCGTAAGTGCCGCGCAGCGCCGGCGGCACCTCCGGGTGCTGCATCGTGAAGCCGCGCACGTGCAGCTCGTAGATCACCATCTCGTGCCACGGAATGTCGGGCCGCTGGTCGCCGCCCCAGGTGAAGGCCTGGTCGATCACCTTGCACCGCGGCATGCCGGACGCGCTGTCGCGCCGGTCGAACGAGAGGTCCTCGCGCTTGCTCCCGAGCGTGTAGCCGAACAGCGCGTCGCTCCAGCGCAAGGATCCGACGAGGCTCTTCGCGTACGGGTCGAGCAGCAGCTTGTGGGGGTTGAAGCGATGGCCCTCCTCGGGTTTGTACGGCCCGTGCACGCGGTATCCATAGAGCATCCCGGGGCGCGCTTCGGGGAGGTAGCAATGCCAGATGAAGTCGGTCCGCTCCCGGAACTCGATGCGCTGCAGCTCGCGGCGGCCGCCGGCGTCGAACACGCAGAGCTCCGCTTTCTCGGCGTGCTCCGAGAACATCGCGAAGTTGACCCCTTCGCCGTCCCAGGTGGCGCCGCGCGGGTAGGGTCGGCCGGGCCAGACCGCGGTGATCGGGCTCATCGGCCGACGCGACCGCGCGCGGGGGCTGACTCGACGACCCGCCGCGCGCCGACGGCGACGACCGGATCCATGCAGCGTGCCTCGCCTCGGAACTTGCGCCGCGAGAAGGATACTTGAGCGGCTGGGCCCGCGCCACCGGGCGGGCGGCGGCGCGCGGGCATCAGTCGGTCACGCCACGTGACGCGAGCTTCACGCGGCAGGCGCTGGCGCCGCGTCGCGGACGACGCGGCGCACGACCGCCCCCATCTGCGAGAGCTCGTCGACGACCGCTTCGAGACCGCCGCGGCGAAACGCGCGCTCGAGCGCGCCGATCACCGCTTCCAGCAGGTCGTCGCCGCTCGGGGTCTCGAACGCCGGCGCCGCCGCCGCGCGGTCGGGCGGCGGCGCGGTCGCGCCGAACCGGGTCGACGCCGCGGCGGCGAGCCGCAGGACGTCGTGCATCCCGCCGCGGGCGTGGAGGTCGCGCAGCGCCTCCACGAAGGCCGCGAACAGCGCCTCGGGCGTCGCGTGGTAGGCGCGGCCGCCGATCGCCTCGAGGGGCGTCATGCCACCACCCGGAGCGGGAGCGCCGCATCGAGCGCGTCCGCGATCCCGCGGTAGTCGAGCGCACCGCCCGCTGTCAGCACGCCGAGGCGTTCGAACGCCCGAATGTGGTGCGCTGCCGCCGCGACCTCGTAGCGGCGCAGCTCGGCCGCGAACCGCGCCAGGTCGGCGAGGCGGGCGAACGCATTGCGCCGTCTCCCCGGCTGCAGCAGGCCGAGTCCGGCGCCGGTCGCGATCCAGTCGAGCGCGGTGCGCACGCGCGCGTAATGATCCTCGCCCGGGGCGATCTCCAGGTAGCTCCGGATCGGGCGGAAGTCGACGAGGAGCCCGCCGTTGCGGGCGCTCATGTACTGCATGGAGCGCGTGATGTCCGCTGCCGTCGAGGGGCGGGCTGCGTCCATGGATTCCTCCTTGCGCGGTTTCGCGATTGCGCGTCGCGGGCGCGTGGCATGATGAGGGGTGGTTTGCTGCGATGCCGCGGCGGCGAGTCGGCGCGTCGCCGTTCGTGTTGTTCCGACATTTGCAAGACCCCGGATCGGCGGTAGAGTTCCGCAAGCCGCGCCGGGGATCCCGTACGGAAGCGCAGCGACGTCGCGTGCGAGCTGCAACTTTTGCCGCGCAGCGCCGATCGAACTAGCGCGGTGCGGCGGGCGGAGGACCTGCCGGCGCCGCTCGGACGGGTGCCCCAACCACGAGAAACGAATGGCAGAGCCGTCTCCCACGCTCCTGCGCTTCACCGCGGCGATCGACCGGGCCACCGACCTGATCGGCGCGGGCGTCGCCTGGCTGCTGGTCCCGCTCGTCGGCGCCTTGGTCTACGAGGTGGTGGCGCGGTACGGGTTCGATGCGCCCACGATCTGGGCCTACGACGTGAGCTACATGCTCTACGGCACCGTGTTCATGCTCGGCGCAGCGTACGCGCTGCACAAGGGCGCGCACATCCGGACCGACTTCTTCTGGGAGAAGTGGTCGATCCGGACCAAAGGCGTCATCGACTCGGTCGCCTACCTCGTGTTCTTCTTCCCCGGGATCGCGCTCTTTCTCTGGGTGAGCGCGGACGACGCGTGGTACGCGTTCCTCATCGGCGAGCGCTCCGAGCAGACGCCGTGGCGGCCGCTTCTCTGGCCGTTCAAAGCGGTCGTCCCGCTCACCGCGCTGCTGCTCCTCTTCCAAGGCGCCTCCGAGCTCGCGAAGAGCATCTACGCGTGGCGCACCGGCGTCGAGCTCGAGCACAAGCAGAAGCTGGAGGTTTGACATGAGCGGCGCCGCACACCGCATCGGCCGCACCGGGAGCGCGCGGTGACCGGCGAGGCGCTCCTCGGCCTGGTCATGCTGCTCGTCATGATCGGGACGATCTTCGTCGGCTTCCCGATCAGCTTCACGCTGCTGTTTCTCGCCCTGACGTTCGGCTACTTCGGGCTCGGCCACGTCGTCTTCGACCTCGCGTATTTCCAGACGATCGGGCTGATGAAGGAGGAGCTGCTGGCGGCGGTGCCGCTGTTCGTGCTCATGGGCTTCATCACCGAGCGCGCCGGGCTGATGGAGCGGCTGTTCATCGCCCTGCGGCTCGCGCTCGCCCCGGTGCGCGGGGCGCTGTTCGTCGTGGTCATCATCACTGCCGCCACCTTCGCGATGGCGACCGGCATCGTCGGCGCCGCGGTCACGGTGCTCGGGATCATGGCCGCGCCGATCATGAACAAGACCGGCTACGACCCGAAGCTCGCCGCCGGCGCGATCACCGCCGGCGGGACGCTCGGCATCCTCATTCCGCCGTCGGTGATGCTCATCGTGATGGGGCCCGTGCTCGGGGTGTCGGTGATCGATCTGTACGCGGCGGCGTTGATCCCCGGGTTCATGCTCGCGGCGTTCTACCTCAGCTATCTCCTCGGTCGCAGCTTCTTCAACCCGAAGCTCGGGCCGCCGGTGCCGAAGGAGGAGCGCGCCGCATCCGCGTTCGTCGTCGTCCGCGAGGTGCTGGTCGGCGTCGTGCCGCTCGTCGGGCTGATCACCGCCACGCTCGGGTCGATCCTCGCCGGGCTTGCGACGCCCACCGAAGCCTCGGCGGTGGGGGCTTTCGGGGCGATCCTGCTCGCGCTCGCCTACCGCAAGCTCATCTGGCGCGCGTTCCACCGCGCGCTGCTCCAGTCGATGGCGACCTCGAGCATGGTCCTGTTCCTCGCCGTCACCTCCAACGTGTTCGGCGCGGTGTTCGCCCGCCTCGGATCCGCGGAGTGGATCACGCAGATGCTGCTCGGCCTCGAGCTTTCGCCGACGCTGATGCTGGTGATGATCATGGTGCTGATTTTCCTGCTCGGCTGGCCCTTCGAGTGGCCGGCGATCGTGCTGGTGTTCGTCCCGATCTTCTATCCGGTCGTGCTGGCGCTCGAGTTCGACCTGGTCTGGTTCGGCGCGCTCGTCGCGGTCACCCTGCAGACCGCGTTCCTGTCGCCGCCGGTGGCGATGTCGGCGTACTACCTGAAGCAGGTGGTCAAGGACTGGTCGCTCGCGACGATCTACAAGGGGATGTTCGAGTTCATGGGGATCCAGGTGGTCGCGATCGCGCTCATCATCGCTTTCCCCGCGATCGCGACGTGGCTCCCCGACTACCTCTTCCGCAGCGGGGCGCTCGTCGTGCAGGAGCCGACGGTCGCGCCGGCCACGGCCGATCCGTACGTCGGCTACGGCGATTCCTACGAGGCCCAGCTCCGGCGCTCCGTGCAACGGGCGCAGCAGCGCGAGCGCTCGGCCGCGAAGCAGGCCCCCGCCGCGCCCCAGCCGCCGGGGCCCCCGCAGCAGTGAGCCCGCGGGCGCGGCGCTGCGGGCCGCGATCCGGAGCGTGCAACTCCCCGCGCCGCCGCTTGTCCGACCCCCATGTGAGACGGTCCGCGGAGGCACGTCCGGCATGATCTTCGACCTCAATCTCGGCTTCGGCGCCAGCGTCCTGGTCCTGGCGGCGCTGGTGCTCGCCTCGATTCGCATCCTGCGCGAGTACGAGCGCGGCGTGATCTTCCTGCTCGGCCGCTTCTGGCGGGTCAAGGGCCCGGGGCTCATCATCGTGATCCCCGGCGTCCAGCAGATGGTGCGGGTCGACCTGCGGGTGGTGGTCTTCGACGTGCCGAGCCAGGACGTCATCTCGCGCGACAACGTCTCGGTCAAGGTGAACGCGGTCGTCTACTTCCGCGTCGTCGACCCGCAGCGCGCGATCATCCAGGTCGAGAACTTCCTCGCCGCCACCAGCCAGCTCGCCCAGACGACGCTGCGCGCGGTGCTGGGCAAGCACGAGCTCGACGAGATGCTCGCCGAGCGCGAGAAGCTCAACCTC
>Ga0187892_10003898_pt1 | contig 26219 bp, 20 predicted proteins | sample MA1701073metaG_FD_139345 | JGI IMG/M metagenome (GOLD analysis project Ga0187892, IMG submission 139345) | Bio-ooze microbial communities from a basaltic lava cave in the Kipuka Kanohina Cave System on the Island of Hawaii, USA - MA170107-3 metaG ... | reverse complement strand
GCGCGCGGCCGGCCTCGGGCCGGAGACGCTGCGCCGCCACGTGGGGGTCGCGCTCGACACGTGTCACATGGCGGTCGAGTTCGAGGACCCCGCCGCCGCGCTCCGGAGCCTCGCCGAGGAGGGGATCGAGGTCGGGAAGGTGCAGCTCTCCGCGGCCGGCGGCGTGCGGGCGCCGGCCGAAGGACCCGAGGGGCTCGCGACGCTCCGGGGCCTGGACGAGCCGCGCTGGCTCCATCAGGTGGTCGGCTGCGACGAGCAGGGCGCGCGCGCGCTCCGCCTCGACGACCTGCCGGCGCTCTTCACGCTCCCGGCCGAGCGGCTCCGCGGGCTCGCGCGGCTCCGGGTCCACTTCCACCTCCCGCTTCACGCCGCATCGGGCCCGGTGCTCGAGACCACGAGCGACTACGCGCTCGAGGTGCTCGCCCGCGTGCGCGAGGCGGGACACCGACCGGACGTGGCGCTCGAGACCTACACGTGGACCGCCATGGGCGCGGCGCCCACGGCGGCGCGGGCGGCCGGGACCGCCGACGTCCGCGAGGGACTCGCGCGCGAGCTCCGGTGGTTCGTCGAGCGGGTCGCGGGGTAGGGCGCCGCGTGGCACAATCCCCGCCATGCGCTTCTCCCTCCTGATCCTCCTGGCCGCCGCCGCCTCCGCCCAGGAAGCCGCAAGCCTGCTCGCCGAAGCGGCGCGGGCGAACGAGGCGGGGCAATATGCCCGTGCCCAGTCCGTCCTCCAGCAGCTCCTGAAGAAGTTCCCGGACGCGCCCGAGGCCGTGGAGGCGCGGGAGCGGAGCCAGCCGAACCGGCTCTTGCGCGTGAAGCCGCTCGAGAAGAACGGGCCGCCCCAGAACCGCATCGACGTGTTCATCCTGGGCGAGGGGTACCCGATGGACAAACAGGAGGTCTTCGACACCGCGGCGAAGAACACGGTGAAGACCTTCTGCCTGAACAAGGTGTTCAAGGAGTACCGGCCCCTGTTCAACTTCCACCAGATGAACATCTCTTCGAGGGAGGACGGGGTGGACTTCCGGGACCGGCTCTACGACACGGCCCTCGGGGGGAAGGCGACGGACTTCGCCCAGGGGCAGGTCACGGTGGACCATGAGGCGGTGGCCTCCTACCTCGGGTTCGCGAAGGACGCCGAGGGCCTGGCGATCGTGATCGTGAAGCGCGGGAGCCTCGGCACGGGCGGGGGCGGCATCGCGGTGGTGGGGGGCGGGCCGAGCAACACCGTGATCCACGAATGGGGCCATGCCTTCGGCGGGCTCCTCGACGAGTACTCGGCCGACGTGGGCTACGAGGGGCCGGTGCGGCCCGGGCCGAACGTCTCCGACACGGACGACCCGACCAAGGTGCCGTGGCGCGCGTGGATCGAGGCCGGGATCAAGGGAGTGGGCGTCTTCCAGGGCGCGGCCGGGCGGGCGCAGGGCGCGTGGAAGGCTACGGCGGGCGGCTGCACCATGGCGAGCGGCTCCGAGTATTGCATGATCTGCCGCGAGCAGATCGTGAAGCGGATGTGGCGGCGCGTGGACCCGATCGACGCGCGGTTCCCCGAGGACGACCGTGTGGTGCTGCGGCCGGACGAGGAGAAGACGCTCTGGGTGCTCCCCGTGCGGCCGGCGGGGCACGAGCTGACGGTGGAGTGGTACCTGCGCCCGATCCCCGCCGGCGGCGACGTGCCCTCCACCACGGCGCCCGCGCCCGGCACGGGGACCGAGGGTTTCTCGGGTTTCGGCGGTCGGCCGTTCCAGAGGCCGGGGGGTGCCCCGCGCCGGCGCGGGGACCGGACGCTGGCGCCGCCGGTCGGAGAGAAGCTCGCGGGGGATCGGGGGCTCGGGGGCGACAAGGACAAGTGGATGCTCACGCTGAACGGCAAGCGGCTCGCGCCGGGCGCCTACGAGCTGACCGCGCGGGTCGTTGACCCCACGCCGCGTGACCCGCACCCGTGGGTGCTCTCGGACCCGGACCACCTGCTCGAGAGCCGCGTGGCCTGGCGCATCGACCTGCCGGACCTGCGCTGAAAAAGGGGTCAGAGAAAAAATGGTGTCACTCCTCATTTTTCCGCCGCGGAAAAATGAGGAGTGACACCATTTTTTCTCTGACCCCTTTTTCAGGTCAGCCTCTTCTTCAGGGCACGGAGGTGGCGGAGGTCCTCCTGGTCCTTCGGACGACCGGCGGCTTCCTTCATCGCGATGAGGTCGTCGAGCGAGGCGAAGGCGACCTCGGTCTTCCCATAGGGCGCAAGGACCCTGCGCCCCCAGACCCCCTCGAAGGTCACGCCCGCGGCACCCGGGTGGACGTCGGCCGCGACCACGTACTGGCGGATCAGCACCTTGAACCGGAGCAGGTCGTCCACCGTGACGTCGCTCACGTCGTAGCCGAAAGCCCCGAGGGCCTGGAGCGTCCGCTCCGCGTTCTCGCGCGTCGGCTCGATCAGCAGGTCCACGTCGAGCGTCGCCCGGGCGTAGCCGTGAACGGGGAAGGCGGTGGCCCCGATGACCACGAACCTAACTCCGTGGTCGCTTAGCGATCTCAGCAGGCCTTCGGTGTCCATGGCGGATCAGGGTCCGGGCCATCTCCTCCGACCGCTCCCGCACCAGAGCAAAGCGCTCCTCCAGGGTCAGACGGAGCAGGTAGTCGAGCTCGAACTCGAGCTCGCGCGACTCGTCGTGTTCCGAGAGTTTGAGGATGGGCACGTCGCGCTCCTCCCGGCGCGGCGTCATTCTACCGCCGGGCCTCGCCGCTATAATGCGACCCGCGCCGCGCCCGACGCGCGTCGCCCCCCTCCCGCTGAGGATCCCTCCACGATGAGAGCGTTGGTCAAGGAGCGCCCCGGCCCGGGTCTCGTCCTCGCGGACGTGCCGAAGCCGCGACCCGGGCCGAACGAGGTGCTGATCCGCGTGAAGCGCGCCGCGTTCTGCGGCACCGACATCCACATCCACACCTGGGACCCCTGGGCGAAGGGCCGGGTGAAGCCTCCGCTGGTGCTCGGGCACGAGTTCGCCGGCGAGGTGGCCGAGCTCGGGAGCCACGTGGCGGGACTCCAGGCGGGCGATCCGGTGACGGCGGAGAGCCACATCGTCTGCGGCGTCTGCCGCCTGTGCCGGACCGGGAACGGGCACACCTGCCGCGAGACGAGGATCATCGGCGTGGACGTGCCGGGCGCGTTCGCGGACTTCATCGTGATGCCCGCCTCCAACGTCTGGAAACTCGACCCGGGGATCTCGCTGGAGGTGGGCGCCATCCACGACCCGATGGGGAACGCCTTCCACACGGCGCTGCACGGGACCGTGATCGCCGGGCAGACGGTGCTGGTGATCGGCGCGGGGCCGATCGGGCTCATGAGCATCGGCATCGCGCGCGCCGCGGGCGCGGCCCGCGTGATCGCGACCGAGATCAGCGGGCCGCGGCGCGCGCTGGCGCTGAAGATGGGCGCCGCCGAGGCGCTCGATCCCAAGACCGACGACGTGGCGGGCGCGGTCCACCGGCTCACCGAGGGGCTCGGCGCCGACGTGGTGCTCGAGATGTCGGGGCATCCCGACGGCGTGCGCCAGGCGCTGAAGCTGGTCCGCTCGGGCGGGCGCGTGCAGCTCCTCGGGCTACCGCGCGAGCCGGTGTCGCTCGATCTCGCCAACGACGTGATCTTCAAGGGGATCACGGTCCACGGCGTGATCGGGCGGCGGATGTTCGAGACATGGTTCCAGGTCCGCTCGTTCCTCCGGAACCGCCTGTTCGACCCGGGCCCGGTGATCACCCACCGGATGGCGCTCGAGGACTACGAGAAGGCGATGGACCTCGCGATCCGGGGCGAGGCGGGCAAGATCATCTTCCAGATCTCGAAGGATGATTGAGATGAAGACGGCGACGAAACCGCAGGAGACGGGCGCGGGCACGGGGCTGGAGCGTCGGCTGGCGCAGGAGCTCGAGGGGTTCCGGCGAGACGGCGTCTACAAGAAGCTGAACTCGCTCGAGAGCCCGCAGGCGAGCCGCGTGCGCATGAAGGGACGCGGCGAGGTGCTGATCCTCTCGTCGAACAACTACCTCGGCCTCTGCAACGTGCCCGAGGTGGTGGCGGCGGGGAAACGGGCGCTGGACGAGCTGGGGGCCGGGACCGCGTCGGTGCGCTTCATCTGCGGGACGTTCGCGATCCACCAGGCGCTGGAGCGGAAGCTGGCGGCGTTCTTCGGATACGAGGACGCGCTCACCTACGTCTCGTGCTGGACCGCGAACGAGGGGCTGATGGCCCCGATCCTGGACGAGCGCGACGTGATCCTGACCGACGAGCTGAACCACGCGAGCATCATCGACGGCATGCGGCTCTGCAAGGCGCCGCGGAAGATCTATCCGCACAGCGACCTGAAGGCGCTGGAGGGGATGCTCAAGGAGGCGGCGTCGGCGCGCACGCGGTTCGTGATGACGGACGGCGTGTTCAGCATGGAGGGGGACGTCGCGAAGCTCCCCGAGCTGGTCGAGCTGTGCGAGAAGCACGACGCGGTGCTCGGGGTGGACGACTCGCACGGGACGGGCGTGCTCGGGAAGACGGGGCGCGGGACGGCCGAGTACTTCGGGCTCACGGGCCGCGTGCACGTGCTGACGAGCACGCTGGGCAAGGCGTTGGGCGGCGCGGCGGGCGGCTTCACGGCGGGGCCGCGGGCGGTGACCGACTACCTGACGCAGCGCTCGCGCCCGCAGCTCTTCAGCAACGCGCTGCCGCCGACGGTGGCGGCGTCGAGCCTGGCGGCGGTGGAGTACCTGGAGAAGCACCCCGAGCGGGTGGACCGGCTCCGCGAGAACACGAAGTACTTCCGCGAGAAGATCCAGGCGCTGGGTTTCCAGCCGCGGCCGGGGATCACGCCGATCGTGCCGATCATCCTGGGCGAGACGGCGCGGGCGATCCGGGTGAGCGAAGCGATGCTGGACGAGGGGGTCTTCGTGACCGGCTTCGGCTACCCGGTGGTGCCGCCGGGCGAGGCGCGCGTGCGGTGCCAGATCAGCGCCGCGCACACGCGCGAGGACCTCGACTTCGCGCTCGACGCGTTCCAGAAGGTCGGACGCAAGCTCGGGATCGTGTGACCCGATCGGGGCGGGAGTGGACGGACGTCAGCGGGTGATCACGAGGTCCACGCTGGCCCCCCTCTCGCCGACCGTGACTTTCTCTTCGCGCGGAAGCAGTCCAGGCACCTCCAGGCGGACCGTGTAGTCGCCGAGCGGGAGCGGCACGGCCTCGGACACCAGGAACGTGAAGCCGGCCCGCTCCCACACGACGCGGCCGTCCGCTGCTCGTACTTGAAGGCGCGTGCCCTCGGCCCGCCGGAGCGCCTCCTCGTGGGGCTCCTGACCGGGCACGCGATGGGCGAGATAGGGCGCCCGGATGCCGAGGCGGAGTGCCGCGCCCGGGCGCACCTCGAGGTCCACGGTCACCTCGCTCGTCCCACCGGGGATCGTGACCACCGAGGGCTCCACGATCCCTGGCGGCCAGGAGTTGAAGGACACCCGGTGCCTGCCAGGACGAAGACCTCGTGCCTCGTACGTGCCGTCCTCGCCGAGCTTCGCCTGGGCGATGGTCAGGACGGACAGCTCGAGATCGAGGAACGAGAGGTGGACGAGGGGTCCGAAGCCACCGGCCTCGGGCCGGTTCCGGAGCCGGCCGCGGACGGTGACGCCCCGCTCGAGAGCGATGGAGACGGTCACGTTCCGATCGGCGGTCGGGACCTCGATTCCGGTCCGGACGGCCGGAGCGTATTCCTCCCGCTCAACGACGACGGTCCAGGTGCCGGGCGGAACGGGAGAGAGTCGGACCACGCCGGGCGGGCCCGGAGTCCCGTGGACCTCGCCGCCGGGGCGGACGAGAACGCCTCGGGCTCCGGCGAGGGGAAGGCCGGTTGCGGCATCGGTGACGCTCAGCTCGACGGTACCGCCCGACGGCGACGTGTAGGCACGCGGGACCGCGAGTCTCACTCCGCTCGCTTCCGACGGAACGCCTGCGAGCTCCAGGACGCGCGGGCGTCGAGCGGCCCCGACGAGCTCCCCGAGCGTCACGATCGCAGGCAAGGAGGAATCTGGCTCGGGCACCGGTGAGAGCGCCAGGATGCGATAGGGTCCCTCGGGCAGGTCGGCGATCTCGAAGAAGCCCGCGTCATCCGAGGCGCCGGAGAAGCCCTGGAGGAAGCGGCGCTGCTCGGCCTCCTCGGGCACCGCCGGGCGCGCGAGCCAGTCCAAGGGGAGCCGCGGGTCCTTGAAGACGAGGCCCGGGGCCTCGACCCAGACGGTGATCCCGGGAGCCGGCGTCCCGTCCTCGTGGACGACCCGGCCGCTCACGCGATGCGCGCGGCCGAGCACGACCCGGATCTCGGGAGGCTTCTCGACCGAGGGGGTGAACGTTCGCGAGAGTCCGGCCGGGAAGCCCGGAGCATGCACTCCGATCCGCAGCGGCTCGCGAGGAAACGACTTCTCGGGCCAGGTGAGCGTGAGCCGCCCGTCACGATCCGTGCGGCGGCCATCCACGGGATCGATCGAGGACGCGTCCGCGCCCGGGACCGGGTCGCCCGCCGCGTCCACCACGACCAGTTGCGCACCCGCACGACCGGGCTCCTCGCGACGGAGCACCGTGGCGGGCACGTCCGAGGACCGTTCCGGAACGACGACGCGCAGCGTCGTCAGGAAGCCCGACCGATCTCAAGCAACGGATCTCGGGATCGCGGGAAATCGCGCTCGTCGGGACGTGGTCGGGAGCGTAGGCGCCGAGCTCCGCTTCGAGCGAGGCGTGTTCGAAGAGGAAGACTCCACCTTCTGCGGCCTTCGTCTCGTCGAGGACGAACCCGAAGCCCGCCACGCCCCGGACATGGTCCGAGCCCCCCCACGGCGGCCCGGTCCAGAGCAGGACGTGGGCTCCCCCGAGTGGATCGCCTGACTGAGCGTCCACGACCCGCCCGGAGAGTGGCGCGCCACGCCCCAATGCGAAGTGGTCCACGGTCCGCACGGAGAACCACCCGGGTGGCAGCGAGTGCTCACGCCGCACCTGGGCCGCGTATCCCTCCGCGCGCGCCTCGACGAACCACGCCTCGACGTACCAGCCGCCCCGGACGAGCGCACGAGCCGGAAGCTGATCGATCCGGTAGGAGCCGTCCCGATCGGTCTCCGCCTCGCGGGCCCACGCGATGCCGTGGACGTGGCCCGTCCAGCGGACGCGCGCGCCCCCGATCGGCCGGCCCGCCTCGTCGGTCACGCGCCCCGCGAGCGTACGCCCGCGGCGCAGGCGTACCGTCGCCTCGCCGCCCGGCCGGATGTCGAATCCCACCCCGGGCGCGAAGCCGGGCGCCTCGGCGAAGAGGTTCCGGACGGGGCCGCCGGCCGCGACCGGCACCGAGAAGCGGCCGCCCGCATCGGTCCACGCGAGGGGCACCGGCGCCTCGCGGGCCTCGAGCGCCGGCATCATGGTCGCGAACATCGCGCGCTCGGGGTGCGATGAGACCCGCGCGCCCGCGACCGGCCGGCTCTCGGGATCGAGCACCACGCCCTGGATCGGCGCGAACGTCTCCGCGACCGCAGGCACGTCCGCCGCGGCGGGCGCACCGGAGGCCGCCCCCGGGCTCTCGCGTGCGGCTCCGTCCGCCGGACCGGCCGCGACGACCGCGGCGGGAGCAGCCGTCCCACGTGGGACGGACCCGCCGGGCGCGGGCGGCGCCGCGCGCGGACGGACCGCGACCAGCGTCCCGCCCACGACCAGCGCCGCCGCCGCGAGCTTCGCCGCCTGCCGGAGCGCCAGCCCGACCCCGACGATGCCCGCGCCTCCCCCCGCCAGCGGGAGCAGCGCCCGCACCCAACCGCTCCGCTCGCCGCCGTGCGCCGCGTCGAGGCGCTCGCGCAGCTCCTGGAGCCCGCGCTTGAGCCGCGTCTTCGCGGTTCCGACCGGCACGCAGAGCCGCCGCGCGATCTCGCGCGGCGGGAGCCCCTCGTAGAAGCGCAGCAGCACCGCCGTGCGCGAGGGCTCGGCCAGCGCGAGCACCTCTCGCACCACGCGGTACCGCAGCTCCTCGCGCTCGATCACGTCGCCGGCCGAGAGCACCGCCTCCCCCCGCGCCGCCTCCCGCTCGCGTCGCGTCCGCCGACCCTCGCTCCGCCGGACCACGCGCGCGAGGTTGCGCGCAACCCCGGCCAGGAACGCGCGCGCCGCCCGGACGCCGCGTCCCGGACTGGAGAGCACCGCCAGCCAGGTCTCCTGGACCAGGTCGTCCGCGCGCGAGGCGTCGGCGACGAGGCTCCGGGCCAGACGGTGCAGGAACGGCGCATGCGTCAGGAGCGCTTCGAGGTCGAGCGGGGGCGCGGGTTGGATCACGGCTCCTCCGGGACGTCCCTTCCTCTCCCATCCCCCAGTGTCCACGCGCGAACTTTCGGGGTCGGGAGAAATGGTGTCACTCCTCATTTTTCCGCGGCGGAAAAATGAGGAGTGACACCATTTCTCACCCCGGCCGCCTCGTGAGGATGGCGCCGGTGACCCGGAGCTGCTCCTCCTGCTCCGGGTCGTAGATCGCGTCGCGGAGATCGACGAGATAGAAGTCCACCCCCTCGATCTGCGCGCCCCGCAGGTCCGCGCCGCGCAGGTCGGCCTTCCGGATCTCCTCCGGCGCGCGGTAGGCCTGCTCCAGCAGCTCGTCGGTGTAGAAGCCCGTCCGGCTCCCCTCGCAGGCGATCGGACTGTCCACGAGCCCGCTCCGCGTCGTCCCCATGTGGAACGTCGCGCCGCGGAGATCGGCCCCGCGGAAGTCGGCCCGCCGGAGGCTCACGTCCGCCAGCTTCGCGTCGTAGAGCAGCGCCTTCTGGAAGTCGGCGTCGGGCAGCACGGCGCCCATGAAACGCGCGCCCGTGAGCGCCGCCCCCCGGAAGTCGAGCCGCTCCCCGCGCGCGCCCTCGAAGTCCGCCCTCTGAAGCCACGCGCCCCGGAAGCGCGTCCCCTCGAGCACCGCGTGCGCGAAACAGAGCCCGGACGCGCGCGCCAGGTTCAGCACCGCCTCGGTCAGGTCCGCGCCCTCGAGCGTCACCCCGATGAGGTCCGCGACCGCGAGGTCCGCCCGCACCAGGCGCGCGCCGTCCAGGCGGGCGCGGCGGAGGTGCGCGTCCCGGAGCACGCAGTCCGTCAGGTCGGCGCCGCAGAGGTCGCACCGCTCCCCACGGAAGCTCCGGAGCGATGCCCTCGGGAGCTTCGCGCCGCGAAGCGACGTCTCGACCGCGGAGGCCTGATCGAGCACCGCATCCGACAGGTCCGCGCCACTCAGGTCCGCGCCGTCGAGCGAGGCCCGGCCGAGCCGCGCCCCGGACCAGTCCACCCCCGAGAGCCACGCGCCTCTGAGCTCGAGGATCGACGCCGACTCGGGGCGCCAAGCGGGATCGACCAGGCGGAGCAGGCTCGCCACCGCCGGCTGGGCCGCCCGGGCCACGCAGCGCGGGCTCATCGCGCGCAGCGACTCGCGCAGCCGCTCCGCCACCCCCACGTCCCCCTCGACCAGCCCGGCGGTCCGGTCCAGGAGTTCCCGCGGACAGCGCACCTCCCCGAGCGGCCAGGCCCGCCCTTCGCGCAGCTCGCCCGCCAGGAACCAGGCCGCCAGCCACATCCCGACCTGCTCGTGCGCGAGCAGGCGGTCCGGCAGATCGTGGACCAGCACGCTCCGCGGACCGTGGATCACGACTGCGAGAGACGCGGCGCCCGCGCGCGCGGTCGTGTCCGCGTCGCCGAGCGCGCGCCGGACCCGCCGGTCGAGCGCCTCCCAGACGTCGCCGAGCGTCTCGTCCGCCGCCATCTCGTCGAGCGCGGCCGCCCACAGCTCCGGAGAGCCCGCGAACGGATCGTCCCCCTGGAGCGCCCGCACGCGCGCCAGCACCGAGCGGCACCGCTCCCGGTGCCGGGCCAACAGGTACTCGGCCAGGTCCTCCATCCCCCAGGGCTCCAGCCGGAGCTCGAGTCGCGCACGCAGGCTCAGGGCCTGCCGGCCCGTGTAGACCACGAGCCGGACCGCCGCCGCCTCGGCCACCGGCACCTCCCCCGGCTCGTCGAAGCAGCGCAGGCCCCAGGAGGGAAGCGTCGACCGAAGGTGCCGGAGCGCCGTCGTCCGACCGGAGCCGAACCCGCCGAGGAGCGCCACCGTCCCGGTCTCGCCCAGGAGCGGCTCGATCAGGTCCTCGACCGGCAGCACCTCCCCGGTCCGGGGGGAGCGGGCCTTGGGCCGGCACGGGCGCGCGGACCGGTGCCGGCTCTTCCATGGCTCCTCCAGGGGCTCACGATTCTACCCCCGAGCGCGCATCTTCCTGCCCAGGCAGACCCGACTCCTGGCTCTCCTGGCCCTGGCCGCCGCGGCCGGCTGCCGGTCCCACCCGCCGGCCGACGGCCGCGACCTGGACGTCGTGGCGGAGGACTACGTGAAGCTGGTGCTCGCCGTGGGAGAGCACGACGCCGCGACCGTGGACGCCTACTACGGCCCGGACGACTGGAAGACCGCGGCCGCGCAGGCGAAGCGGCCGCTCCCCGACCTGCGCCGGAGCGGCGCCGAGCTGCGGGAGGAGCTGGACCGCGTCCCCGCGCGTGAGAAAGACGCCCTGACGCGCGCGCGCCGCCGCATGCTCCGCCGCCAGCTCGACGCGCTCCTGACCCGGATGGACCTCGTCTCGGGCGGGAAGATGAGCTTCGACGAGGAGTCCCAGGCGCTCTACGACGCCGTCGCGCCGCGCATCCCGGAGGCCGAGCTCCGCGAGGTGCATGCGCGCCTTGAGCGTCTGCTCCCGGGCGAGGGGTCGCTCGCGCAGCGGTACGAGGCGCTCCGCCAGGCCTTCGTCATCCCGCGCGACCGCCTGGACCAGACCTTCCGCACCGCCATCGCCGCCTGCCGCGACCGGACGCGCGCGCGCATCGCCCTCCCCCCCGAGGAGAGCTTCACGCTCGAGTACGTGAACGGTCAGCCCTGGTCCGCCTACAACCGGTACCAGGGCGGCTACCGGAGCCTGATCCAGGTCAACACGGACCTCCCCATCCCGATCGACCGGGCGATCGATCTCGCCGCCCACGAGGGTTCCGGGGCACCACGTCTACAACGTGCTGCTCGAGCACCACCTCGTGCGCGGGCGCGGGTGGGTCGAGTTCAAGATCTATCCCCTGTTCAGCCCCCAATCCCTGATCGCCGAAGGGACCGGCAACTCCGGCATCGAGGTCGTTTTCCCGGGCGGGCTCTACCTGGACGGCCGGATCGACGCGGCCGCGGCCGCCCGCCGGCTCCAGGACCTGGCCCTCCATTCCCCCGAGCGGGCGGCGAGCCAGGTACGGTTCATCGACCGCTACCGGAGCTACGTGATCAACTACAACCTGGGACAGGACCTGGTCCGCGCCCACGTCGAGCGGAAGGCAGGGACCGCCGCGCACCCGGACCGGCGGTGGGAGGAGTTCGAGAAGCTGCTCCGCACGCCCGTCCTCCCGTCCGAGCTGTTGCCGCCCCAGGACTCCCGAACCGCCCCCTGAGCCGGGGACCCGGCTGGACCCGGCGGACCCGGCGCGGTCCCTTGTGAAGGACCGGGGCACTCCCTACCATCCGGCTGGGAAGCCTCGTGGGCGTGGCCGGCGGAACTGGAGCGCCGATGCCTGCTCGCCGCCCGAAGCTGCTCCGGCTGACACCTCACCGGGTCACCGGGCTCCTCGTGTTGCTCTCGGTCCTTCCCGTCCTCGGGATCGGGCTGGTGGTCCGGAGCAGGACCCACGAGCACGGCCGGGCGGGCCTCAGGACCAGGCAGGAGCGGATGGGCACCCGGCTCGTGGCGCTCCTCGAGGACCAGGTGGGCATCCTCCGGAGGCTGGGCGGGCTCTTCTCCGGCAAGGACGCGCCCTCCGATGGTGACTGGCAGACCGGGGTCCGGTCCCTGGAGCTCCCACGCGAGCCGTTCGGGCTGGATGGGCTCATCCACGTGGCGTCCCTGCCCGCCTCCGAGCTCGACAGCTTCCGCGCCCGGTTCCCGCCCGACGTCCTGATCCAACCCCGCGCGCAGCGCGACGAGCACTGGATCGTGCTCCATGCCAGCGCCGCGCCCTACACCCGCGCCCGGGGCCTGGACCTGGGAAGCTCCCCCCGATTGAGCCTGGCCCTGGGGCAGGCCTGTGACCGGGGGGAGGAGGTCTTCACCGGGCGGGACCACTCGCTCGGGAGCACGCAGGAGCGCGCCGTCGCCCTGTGCTTCCTCCCCATCTACCGGACCCGGACGCCCCCTCCCACCGTCGAGGCGCGCCGGAGCGAGCTCCGGGGATGGGCGGGCGCCGTACTGCACGTCCCGACCCTGCTCGCCGCCGCCATCGGCGCCGACGCGGCCGAGCTGGAGGCGAAGCTGATCGACGATGCGTCGGCCGACTTCCGGGACGGGCTCCCCTCCGCCTGGGAGGCCTGGGGCTCCGGCGCGGAAGACACGGGGCCCCTCGATCTCCAGGTCCGCGGGACCTCGTGGAAGCTCCTGGTCCGGGACCGGCCCGATGCCGGCTGGCCCTCGGCAGGGATGCTGGCCCCACTGGTTGCGATCGGGATCCTCCTGGGCCTCGCGACCTTCCGGATCGTCCGCGGCGGCGCCGCTCGCGCCGCCCGGCCGGCCCCGGGACGCGACCGGCCCTCTTCGGTCGCGGCGGAAGCGCCTCGAGGCTCCCGGGCCTTGAGGATCCTGCTGGTCGAGGACCAGCCGATGAACCGCGAGCTGAGCCGCCGCCTGCTCGCGGCGGACGGCCATTCCGTGGACGAGGCCGTCAACGGCCACGAGGCGCTTCAAAAAGCGGCCGACGCGAGGTACGACCTCGTTCTCCTGGACCTCCAGATGCCCGGGATGGACGGTTTCGAGACCGCGCGGGCGCTCCGGCAGCTCGAGGGCTCGGCCCCGCGAACCCCGATCATCGCGCTCACCGCCCGCGTCCTGGAGCCCGGCGACCAGAGCTGCCGGGAGGCCGGAATGGACGATTATCTGAGGAAGCCTTTCCAACCACAGGAGATGAAGGCGATGCTCCACAAATGGGTGCCGACCGGCCCGGAGCCCCCCGAGGGCCGACCTGCCGCCCCACCTCCCGAGCGGAACCCCGGGAACGCGCGTCCGCAGGACCAGGACCTCGTGAGCCGGCTCGACGAGCTGGGCGTGCTGAAGGACCCGACGCTCACGGCGCGGCTCATCCGGATCTTCGTGGAGGACTCCGCGCGCGTGATCGCGGACCTCGACGCTGCGATCGCCCGGAACGACGGCGCGGCGGCCGCGCGCCTGGGGCATCGCCTGCTCAGCGCGAGCCTGAGCATCGGCGCGAGCGCGCTGGCCGGGCTGGCCCGGCGCATGGAACAGGAGGCGGAGGCGCTGCCCCCCGCGCAGGCGGCGGGGCTCCTCAGGGAGGTGCGGACCGAGTTCGAGGAGGTCCGCGCCTTCGTCGGGACCCTGTCGGGCGGCGGATAGCCCGGGTCAGGCGCCGGCGGTCGGTTCGGGAGCGGCCGTGTCCATCGTCCCGCCGCCCTCGTCTCCCCCACGGAGCTTGAGCCCGTAGCGCGCGATCCTGCGGTAGATCGTGGCCCGGCCGATCTGGAGCCGGGCGGCCGCTTCGGGGATGTTCCAGCCGGTGGCCTCCAGCGCGCGCAGGATGATCCGCTTCTCCTCCTCCTCGAAGGGGGCGATCTCCCCCGCCGGGGCGGCGCTCCGCGGCAGCGACGGCGGGAGGGCCCGCTCGCGGGAGTCCTCGCTGCCCTGCACGACGTGGCCCTCCAGCGCGAGCACGATGTCGTCGGGGAGGCTCTCGAGCGAGAGCTGGGAGCCGTCCTCGAGGATCGTAGCCCGCTCCAACGCGTTCTCGAGCTCCCGGATGTTCCCCGGCCAGGCATAGGTCTGGAGCGCCCGCAGGGCCTCGGGCGTGAATCCGCCGAGTTTCTTCCCGTGGGCCGTCGCGAAGCGGCGCAGGAACGCGTTGGCCAGGAGGAGCACGTCCTCCCCGCGCTCCCGGAGCGGCGGGAGCCGGACCGGGAAAACGGCCAGCCGATAGAAGAGGTCCTCGCGGAACGTCCCGCGAGCGACCTCCGCCTTGAGGTTGCGGTTGGTGGCGGCCATCACGCGCACGTCCACGGACTGCGAGCCGGTGCCGCCGACCCGCTGGATCGCCTTCTCCTGGAGTACCCGGAGCAGGCGGACCTGGAGGTCGGGCCGGAGCTCCCCGATCTCGTCGAGGAAGATGGTCCCTCCGTCGGCCTCCTCGAACCGGCCCTGGCGGGAGGCGGTGGCTCCCGTGAAGGCGCCTTTCACGTGACCGAACATCTCGCTCTCGAGGAGCCCCTCCGGGATCGCGCCGCAGTTGACCGCGATGAACGGGCCCGACCGGCGCACGCTCTCCGCGTGCACCGCGCGGGCGGCGATCTCCTTGCCCGTCCCGCTCTCGCCCTCGAGGAGGACGGTCACGTCGCTCTTGGCCGCGTGGATCAGGAGGTCCAACGCCTTCTGGACGGCGGGCGAGGTCCCGAGGATCGCCTTGAAGCCGTCGCCACGCCGGAGCTCCTTGGTGAGGGACTGGATGCGCGCGCGCAGCACTCCCTGCTGGCAGGCGTTCTTGACGGTCGCGACCAGGCGGGTATGGGAGAAGGGTTTCTGGATGTAATCGACGGCTCCCAGGCGCATGCACTCGACCACGTCCTCGACGGCGCCGCGCGAGGTGAGCATGACCACGGGGAGGTGCTCGTGCTCCTTGTGGAGCTGCTCGAGGAGCGACTTGCCCGCGACATCGGGCAGGAAGAGATCGAGGACGACGGCGGCGGGGCGCTCGTCCCGGGCCAGGCGGAGGGCTTCCTCCCCCGTCTGGGCACGGACGGTCTCCAACCCCTCTCTCTTCAGGATCTCACCGACCATCTCGAGGAGCGTGGGGTCGTCGTCAACGAGCAGGATCTTGCCGCCCATAGGAAATGACCCCCGTCTCGAGGGGTCAGAGGAAGGTGTTAGCGAATGAACGGCCCTCTGTCCAGGAGGGGCCGGCAGGAAGAGCGGGTCTCAACTTGAGAATCGGTGAGATGATCCGGATGGAGAATCGGAACGGATGTGGGCCGGGAGCGACTTCAGGCCCCGGCGAAGGCGACGAGGCCCGGACAAGGGGTTAGCGCAGTCCATCGGCCGGACATTTCCCGGCGGCATGCAGGTTGCTCCTCCCTCGCGGACATGCTTGATCGAGGTGATGGCGAAACGAATGGGAACTGCAAACCCAACCACCCGGGAGTTCATGGCACCAATCCCGCGCTCCCGGGAGCAGACAACCAGACGTTTTGCGGAGATTTCGATCAAGCGGGAACCCTCGGCTCCGGCGTCATCATCCCGGGTCTGCAAACACCCCACAACCACGATTCTTCCCCCAACCGGACCGACGCCGGGGCCGAGCAGGTTCCTCCTTTCCGACGAATCGTCCGTCCAGGACGCCTAGCATAGAGCCGGCTCCGGGAGTCCGAGGCTCCCGGCCCGGCTCCTCAGGCGCCATCCCCCCTCAGAAGATCCCCAGCACCTCGTCCAGGGCGCCCACCTGGATCCGGTAGTCGTAGTCCAGCGCGATCCGGGCGAGCGCGCCGCCGTTCCGTCCCTGGCCGAGGACCCCGAGCGCCAGCGCCGTGTAGATCCGGTTCTCCACCGGCTCGGTTCCCTTCCCCAGCATCTCCAGGAGCGGCTTCACGCTCGCGGGGTCCTTGAGATACCCGAGCCCCATGGCCGCGGACCCTTTCACGGAGGGGAGCGAGGCCTTACGCAGCACGTCGAGGAGGAGAGGAGCCGCGTCGGGACAGCCGAGGACCCCGATCGCCAGGCTGAACGCGCGGCCCAGGTCGGGATCGCGCGGCTTCTTCCGGAGCTCGTCGCGCATGAGCGGCGCCAGCTCCCTCGCGCCCATCAGCGCCAGCCCCATCGCCGCATAGCCGCGGAGCTCGGGCGCGACCACCAGCCGCGCAAGCATGCGCGTCCGGGCGGGCATCTGGTCCCTGACGAGCATCTCGAGGATCGGGATCGAGGCGCGGTCCCCGAGCAGCCCGAGGGCGATGCACATCCCGCCCTTCTGGCCATACTCGTAGTGCGACCGGAGGTACTCCCGGATGGCGCCCGCGTGGCTCGGATCGCCGAGGAAGCCGAGCCCGAGCGCCGCGAAGACCTTCAGGTTCCGCGAGACGTTCGAGTCGAGCGCCTCGAGGAGCGGCCCGGCGGCGGCGGCGCTCCCGATCCTCCCGAGCGCCAGCGCCGCGAACTCGCGCACCTGCAGGTCCACGCCGCGGCCCAGGAGACCCGCCAGGGTCTTGACCACCTTCTGGCGCACGCCCTCGACGAGGACCTGCTCCTCGCCGGCTCGGAGGCGCAGCTCCTGGACGAGGTCGCGCAGGCGGGCCCGCGCGCTCTCGGAGAGGACGCCGGAACGTTCGGCCTCCTCCTGCCGCGCGAGCGCCTCGCGAAGCTGCTCCGCCGCGGGGAACGGTATGCGCAGGCGCGCGAGCGCGAGCGCCGCGCCCCGCCTCAGGGCCAGGTCCCGGGTCGCGAGCGCCTCCAGGAGGCGCGGGACGACGGCCAGGTCGCCGAGGCTCCCGATCGAACGCAAGAGGAAGCTCTGCGTGACCGGGCTCCTGGTCGCGGCGAGCCGCTCGAGGAGGAACGGCACGTCGGACGCGTCACCGACGAGGCCGAGCGAGAGGACGGAGGCGAGGAGCTGCGGCTCCTCGCGGTGCTCCCCCTGGGCGAAGTTCGCCGCCAGCCGGCGGAGGAGCACGGGGCGCGCCTCGGGTCGTCCCGAGAGGCCGAGCGCGAGCGCGGCGTGCGGGCGGGAGTCCGGGGAACGGCCGGACGCCTCGTAGGACTCGATGATGGCGGGGAGCGCCGCCTCGTCCCCCATCAGGCCGAGCCCGAGCAGCGCGCCGCGGCGGACGACGGGTTTCGGGTCGCGGGTGAGGGTCTCGAGGAAGGGGAGCGCGTCGGAGGGGCCGAGCCGCCCGAGCGCCATCGCCGCGGCCGCGCGGAGGTCGGGGTCACCGGCGCGAGCCACCTCGATGAGGGCCGGGATCGCCTCGGCGCGGAGGCGCGAGCGGTCCAGCGCGCCTGCGGCCGCGGCGTTCCCGCCGAGAAAGAACTCGGGGCTCCCGAAGACGGAGCCCTCCTCCGCGCGCGCGAGGAGCGCGGGCGCCAGGTACGAGTCCTTGTCGTTCTCCCACCAGAACTCCCAGCGGTACCACCCCTCGGGGTCGAACCGGAGCAGCGTCACGCCGGGGAAGACGGCGCCGTGGGTCCCGGGACCGTCGTGGAACCGGTCCTTGTGGGGGATCGGGCCCTGGAGCACCTCGCCGATCGGGCCGCGGTAGCGGCCTTCCTGGGCGGTCGCGGGAGCCATCCAGAGCATCAGCAAGACGAGACCCGCTCCTGCTCGTCGCGCACCGCGCATGGCCTTCTCCTCCGGGGGCGTGGGCCTCCACGCTCCAACGAGCGGTCAGGCTACTCGGAGAGCCAACGCACGACCAGGGGCGGGAGGGTCTACTTCGGGTGAGGAATGATGGAGAGCACCATGTAGAGGTCGCTCCTCGCGACTCCTTCCCGGGTCCGAGGCGAATAAGATGCGCGCCATGCCCCCCGCCCCGCGCGAGGTGACGCGCATCCTGGACGCGGCCCGGCTCGGCGACGTCCGCGCCGCCGAGCAGCTCCTCCCGCTCGTGTACGACGAGCTGCGCCGCCTCGCCGACGCCATGGTGCACGGGCCCCAGACCCTCCAGGCGACCGCGCTCGTCCACGAGGCGTACCTCAGGCTCGCCGACGCCGACACGCCCTGGGAGAGCCGCGCCCACTTCCTCGGCGTCGCCGCCCGGGCCATGCGCTCGATCCTCGTGGACCACGCCCGCGCCCGCGCCGCGGCCAAGCGCGGCGGCGCGCTCAAGCGCGTCCCCCTCGACGCCGCGCTCGCCTGGTTCGACGGGCAGCAGCTCGACCTCCTGGCGCTCGACGAGGCTCTCACGAAGCTCGCCTCCCTCTAGGAACGGCCGGCCGTTCTTCGTGATGGAGCTGGTCCCCGAGGCGCGGACGCTCACCGACCACGCTGACGCGCGGGGCCTCGACCTCCGCAGCCGCCTCGAGCTCGTCGCCGAGGTGTGCGAGGCGGTCCACGCCGGCCACCAGAAGGGGATCATCCACCGCGACCTCAAGCCCGGGAACGTGCTCGTCGATCCGGCCGGCCGGCCCAAGGTGATCGACTTCGGGGTCGCGCGCGTGGCCGACGCCGAGCGCGCGCGCGCGACCGCTCTTCACCGAGGCCGGGCAGATCGTCGGCACGCTCCCCTACATGAGCCCGGAGCAGGTCGGCGTTGATCCCGACGACCTCGACTCGCGGAGCGACGTACGCGCTGGGCGTGATGCTCTACGAGCTCCTCTGCGGCCGCCCTCCGCTCGACCTCGCGCGCGTCCCGCTCGCCGAGGCGGCGCGCCGCATCCGCGAGGCGCCGCCGGCGCGCCCGGGCGCGCTCCGGCCCGAGCTCCGCGGCGACCTCGAGACCATCGCGCTCAAGGCGCTCGAGAAGGAGCGCGACCGGCGCAACGCCTCGGCCGCCGCGCTGGCCTCGGGGGCAGCACCGCGCCCGCAACGGGGACCTCCTGTTCGGGAAGCAGGACTTCCCGGCCGCGCTCGCCGCCTATCGGCGGGCCGCGGCGCTCCGCGGCTCGCTGGTGGACGCCGATCCGGCGAGCGCGCCGGCGCGGCGGGACCTGGGGGTGGCGCTCGAGCACGAAGCTGAGACGCTCCGCCGGCTCGCTCGCCCGGGCGAGGCGGTCCCCGGACTGCGCCGCGCGGTGGAGCTGTACGACGGCCTCGTGCGCACCGACCCGGAGGACCGGAGCTTCCGGCGCGACCTGGGGCATGCGCGCCTGCTGCTGGGCGCCGTGCTGCTCGAGGCAAAGGACCCCGCCGCGGGGCGGACGGCGGTGGAGGCGGCGCTCGAGAACGCGCGGGAGCTGGCGGATGGGGACTCGAGCGCGCTGGCCCGCCTCGACCTCGCGCTGGCGCTGAGCGGGCTCGGGGACGTCCACGTGGGCCTGATGCCGCATGCGGTGGCGCGCGACGCGGACGGGATCGGCGCGCTCGCGGCGGTGCTCCCCGACCGGCCGATGCGCACCGGCGAGGCACTCGCTCTGGACGCGGCGGCCGCGCGGCGGCTCCTGGGCGACCTCGGCGACACCGCGGACGGCGGCGCGGTCGAGTCGATGACCCTGACGCTCCGCGACGCGGCGGCCGACGGCGCCGCGCGCTTCGACGTGGCGATCCGCTTCGGCGGGCTTCGTCTCGTGGACGACCGTCCGCTGCGGACGACCGCCGAGCTGAAAGGAGAGGCGCTGGTGGCGCCGGAGACGGGCCGCCTCGTCCGGCTGACCGCGGAGGGGACCTTCCGCTTCGCGGCGGCGCCCGACGAGGAGGGGATCGAGGTCACCGGCGCCGGCTCGCTCCGGATCGAGCGTTCCGTGCGCGCCGCTGATGGGCGTTGAGGGTCATCGCCCGCGACGGCCCTGGACCACGATCCGGTCGTCGCCGGCCCAGTCGGGGTAGTAGTCCAGGTTCACCTCCCAGGGGCCGAAGAGCTTCCTTCCGAAGACCGGACGGTTCGAGCTGAGCCGCCCGCTCTGCCGGCCCTCCGAGGCGAAGAAGACGTCGCCCTCGACCTTCACCGAGGTGTCCCGCGTGACGTTCCGCGGCGGGGATGCGTTGCCGGGCCGGGCCGACAGCGCCGCCCAGACCCGCTCCGAGACCAGGTACTGGAGGCCCGGGCGCGCGTCGAGCCAGGCGCCGAGCTCCTGGACGGACCGGTCGGCGCTCCGGCCCCGGATGGAGGCGGCGGCGGAGACGAGCCATCCCGCGTTGACCGCGAGCGCGGCGCCCAGCGTGCCGACGGCCGCGGCGCGGAGGAAGCCGCGCAGAACCAGCCGCCCGGCGGTGGCGGCCCCGCGCGCGACGCAGAAGGCCAGGAAGGGGCCCAGCACGATCAGGTTCCGGACGATCATCACTCTCAGCAGGCTCACGAGCAGCAGGTAGACGACGGGGAAGCCGAGCACGATCGCGCCGATCGAGCGCCGCTCGCGGATGAAGGCGGCGGCTCCGACCAGGGCGAGGAGGAAGAGGGGGACGGCGAGGACCGGGAACCGCGAGAAGAACGCGACCGCGAGGTATTGGACCTGGAGTCCGAGGTGCGCGGGTCCCGCCGTCACGTCGTGGTGCCGGTGGCCTCGGTCGTAGTGACGGAGCTCGTAGCCCAGGTCCTCGAGGAACCTCAGGGGCTGCAGGATGGTGCCGGGCGTGCTCAGGAGGTAGCTCAGGACGAAGAAGAGCACGCCGTCCAGGCTTCGGCGCAGGCGCCGAGACCCGTTCTCCGGCCCGAGGAGCGTGGCGGCCAGGACGGGGAGGAGGAGCAGGACGCCCTGGTACTTGGTTCCCGCGGCCAACCCGGCTGCCACGGCCGCAGAGCGCGTCCAGAGACGGCTTCGCGGAGCCGCCGCGGCCTTGACCGAGAGGAGGAGCGTCAGGGCACCGAACTGCATGAGCACCGCGTCGGGAGCCACCCATCGGGAGTGGTAGGCCAGCTCCCAGGAGAACGCGAGAGCGCAGGCGCCCACGAGTGCCTCTATGGGTCTTCGTCCCGCCGCGAGGACCGCGAGGTAGACCCAGAGCGCCCCGAGCGAGGCGATCGCCAGGAACACCGTGCGGGTCCGCAGGAGGACGTTCGCGACGACGTAGCGGTGCAGAAACCAGTCCCGCGACTGGTTGGGAGTCCGGCCCGATCCCCAGGCCTGGACGATCTCGGGCCCCGCAGCCGCGAGGCAGAGTCCATACGTCACGGAGGGGTAGTTGTAGACGTCCGGAAGGAGCACGCCGGACGCGACGGTCCGGAGACACGCGTAGGCTTGGAACCACTCGTCCCAGTGGGTTCCGAAGTCGATGCCGCGCCGGCCGGTCTCGAACAGGAGGAGGACGGGCAGCGCTGCCGGCAGGAGCAGGGCGGCGCGGCGCCGGAGCACCGGATGGTCGGGGGGGCTCATGCGTCTTCCCCGCGCTGCGGCGCGCGGCGGCGACGCGTTCTACCGCATGCGGGGGGGAGCGGGAAAGCCGCTCGTCGGCGGCGGGCAGTGGCGCGAGGAACCGAAAAAAGAGGTCAGGACCCGCGGCGGGTCCTGACCCCGTCGGAGCCTACCGTCAGAACTTCACCGACCGGAGGAGCGCTACCAACCCCGCCTCCCCGTCCGGGGTGTCCGGCGCGAGGCGGAAGCTGTAGAGCGCGCCGCCGTCCAGGAACAGCACGAGGCGCTGCTTCTGGGAGCCCATGGTCCGTGTCCCCGTGATCGCCGGACGGCCGCCGACCTCGATGTCCTTGATCGTCTCCCGCTCCTCCGGCTTGATCTGCGCCCGGATCTCGTCGAGCGTCTGTGCCGGCGGCACCGACGTGACCTTGAGCTTGATGTCCTCCTTGCCGCCGTCCCGCTCGACCTTGAGTAGGTACTCCGCCGTCCCGGTCCGACCCGCCGTCCACCCCTCGGGGATCCGGAGCGCGATCGGGTAGAGGGTGTGCCGGAGCATCCCCCCTTCCTCCTTCCACGCCTCCTGCTTCTCCCCGGTCACGACTCTCTTCCCGCCGACCGTGTACTCCACGACCTCGATCTCGAGCCGGCCCATCGCGCTCAGGATCCCCGCGAAGGCTCCGAGCCCCTCCTCCTGGTCCCGCTCCTCCGAGATGCCGAGCGCGAGATGCGTCGCGCCCACCCGGCCCAACCCCTGCGTGCCGTCCAGCGCGAACCAGTCCCCGGCCCAGGCCTCGGTCCACATGTGGTAGCCGAACTGCCCCGGGATGTAGACGAGCCCCACCACCACGCGGGACGGGATCCCCGCCGCGCGCAGCATCGCCGCCAGCAGCACCCCGTGCTCGGAGCAGTCGCCCGTCCGGTCGCGGATCACCTCCGAGGCGCCCGCGAACCCGACGTCGAAGCCCTTGGTCTTGATGTTGTCGTGGACCCAGCGCTCGAGCTTCTGCGCGGCCTTCCAGGCGTCGGTCTCCCCCGCGATCGCCTCTCCGGTGGCCTTCACGATCTTCTCGTCCTTCCAGGAGAGGAGCGGCGACTCCTGGAGGAACGTCTTCAGCTCGGGAGCGGCGACCGGGCGCTGCGGCGTCTTCCCCTCCTCGGGGACCAGGCTCCGGACCCGGAGCTGCGCCCATCCCTCGCCCTGCTCCTCGATCTTCTGGCGGGCGTCCGCGAGCATCATCCCCGCGAAGTCGCCGCTCTTGAGCTTCAGCCGATAGAGGGCCTCGGTGGTCTCGTAGGGGCGGGCGATGTCCACGTTCGACTTCACCATCATCCCGAAGCCGATGTCGCTCCCCTTCTTCGTCGACGGCGCCAGCGCCTCCTCCTTGGTCACGAGGTACGAGGTGAAGTCGGCGACCGACGTCCACTCCTTCCGGGACACGCCGGCGCCGTCCACCCACGAATGCGTGACCATCCCGGGCAGGAGGTCCTGCGTGGACTTGATCTTGGTGAGCCGGACCTTGCCGCCGGGGAGCTCGGTCTCCTCCTCACCCAGCACCTCGAGCTCCACCGTGGCCACCTTGCCCAGCTCCGGGGTGAAGACCTTGCCGCTGATCTTCTTCCCCTTCTCGAGCCCGAGCCGCCGGGAGAGCTGCTCCTCCTGGCCCGTGATCAGCGATCCCCCGGGGAAGTCCACGTCCCGGGCGGTCTCCTTCCCCATGACCGTGACCAAGAACCGGAGCTTGCCGTCGGCGACCGTCCCGCTGAAGACCGTCTCCTGGCGGGACATCTTGAGCCGGTTCTGGAAGCTGAGCGGGCGCCCCTCGGCGTCCTCCACGACCGAGCCGAAGGACTCGACGCGGATCTCGGAGCCGTAGCGCTTCATGGTCATGTCCGTCGTCGTCTCGCGGACCCGACGGCCCGACTCTCCTTCGGGACGCACCACGTCATGACGGTGGCCCACCTTGGAGCCGCCCATCTCGATCGAATACCAGCGGTCCTCCTCGGCGACGGCGGTCAGCGCGAGGAGGAGGAGCCCGAGGGGAAGCGCGAAGCGACGACGGACGAGCATCGGGGACCTCCGTCAGCGGATGGTGACGCCCCAGGGGTTCGACACGACGCGGATCCCCGAGGGCGAGGATGGATCGATCACGACGCCCGCGAAGTAGAGCCGGACGCCCGTGAGCGCCAGGATGGCCGGGATATTGACGTTCGCCGTCGCGTGGCCCGAGGGGTCGAGCACCGACTGGAAGTTCTGGAAGATCGCCGGAGTGCTCAACGAGAGCAGCAGGATCGGATCGATGTTGAGCGGGATCGTGCGGCCGTCCGGGAGCGGAATCCCCGGGCGGACGCCCAGCGAGGCGGCCATCACGTAGGAGAGGCCGCCCGCCGTCGGCACGTCCAGGTCGAGGAAGTAGGTGTTCCCCGGCCGGGCGTCCCCGTTCCCGCTGAGCGGTCGCGAGCCGACCACGTCCATCCCGGTCGGGCTGTTCGTCGGGAGGCGCGCCAGCGTCGCGAGGATCGCGCCGGAGCGGCTCATGCGGAACACGCCCGAGGCCAGGCCGGGGTTGTTGGTGGCCGAGCAGACGATGAGCGAGCCGTCGGCGTCGTCCACTCGGATCCCGGTGACGTAGCTGATCGGCGCCGTGCCGGGCCAGACGGTGGCGACGATCCCGGTGACCGGGTTCACCTTGAAGATGTTCGCGGCGATGCCGACGAACACGTCGCCCGAGCGCCAGTCGCTCGCGAGCGCGGCGTTGTCCGGAGGCGAGAGGCCGGTGGCGGCGACCGCGATGCCCCCGCCCGCGTTCACGCGGTAGAGGTTGGAGTTCGCGTCGATCGAGAAGATGTCGCCCGTGTCGATGTCCGTGTCCACGGCGCGCGACTTGAGCATCGGGCTGCCGGTGTAGAGCGTGTCGAGCTGACCCGAAGTCCGCGCGCGATAGACGCCCGTGATCGACGTGTTGGCGATCACGTAGCCGTCCACCTGCTCGAGGCAGAGTCCGTGGCAGGCGCCGAGCGGCGAGCCCGAGAAGATCGTCGAGACCTGGCCCGTGGTGCTCACGTGGAGGATCGCGGAGGGGTTCCCCGCGAACGCCACGATGTAGTCCCGGTTGTTCCGCGCCATCATCGCCTCGGCGGCGAACCCGCCCGTGAAGCCGGCGATCGGGGTCACCATGCTGGTCCCGGGCTGGACCGCGATCAGGCGGGTCGGGAAGGCGCCGTCCGAGATCAGGAAGTCGCCCGGCAGGACCTGGGCGGCGGCGGCGCAGGCGAGGGCGACGACGAGAAAGGCGGTGCGCATGGTTTCCCCTTTCAACGGATGGACACGCCCCAGGGGTTCGACACGAGACGGATCCCCAGGGGCGCCGCGGGATCGAGCAGCACGTACGCGAAGTAGAAGCGCTGGCCGGTGAGGGCCGGGATGTTGGGCACGTGGAAGGTCGCGGTCGCGTGGCCCACCGCGTCCAGCACCGACTGGAAGTTCTGGAACGTGAAGGGATCGACCAGCGAGAGGATCAGGACCGGATCGACGTTGAGCGGGATCGTGCGCCCGTCCCCGAGCACGAGCCCCGGGCGCACGCCGAGCGAGCCCGCCAGCACGTAGGGAAGCCCGCCGGCGGTCGGCACGTCCAGGTCGAGGAAGTAGGGGTTCCCCGGCCGCGCGTCGCCGTTCCCGCTGAGCGGGCGGGAGGCGACCACGTCCATCCCGGTCGCGAAGACCGTGGACGGCAGTCGCACCAGCGTCGAGAGGATCGCGCCCGACCGGTTCATGCGGAAGACGGCGCCCTGCACGTTGGCAAGGCCGCTGCTCGAGCAGACGAGGAGCGTGCCATCGACGTCGTCCACCTCGACCCCGATGGTCCCGCCCAGCGGCAGGCCGGAGAACACGGTGGCAATGATCCCCGTGGCCGGGTTCACCTTGAGCACGCGGTTGTCGGTCCCAACGAAGACGTCGCCCGAGCGCCAGTCGGTGGCCATCGCGGCGTTGTCCGGCGGGGTGATCCCCGTGGCCGCGATCGTGGCGTTGCCGGCGGCGTCGATGCGGAGCAGGTTGCCGTTCGCGTCGAGCGAGAGGACGTCGCCCGTGTCGATGTCGGTCTCGACCGCGCGCGAGCGGAGCGCCAGGTTGCCGGCGTAGAGGGTGTCGATCTGACCCGAGGTGCGGACGCGGAAGGCCCCGCCGGGCCCGCCGTTCCCGACCACATAGCCGTCCACCTGCTCGACGCAGAGCGAGCGGACCTGGGCCAGGGGGACGCCGGAGAAGAGCGTGGAGACCTGGCCGAGCGCGTTCACGTAGAGGACCGCGGAGGGGGTCCCCTCGGCGGCCACGATGTAGTCCAGGTTGTTCCGGGCCATCATCGCCTCTTGGGGCCGCACGTTCGCGAGCGTGGCGATCGGGAGCACCATGCTCGTCCCGGGTCGCACCACGACCAGCGAAGGGCCGATCCCGTTGGAGAGCAGGATGTCTCCGGGCTGGACCTGGGCGACGGCCGCGGCCGACAGGGCGAGGATCATGACGATGCGCATGGGCTTCCTCCTGGACCGGTTTGGTGTCGGTGTGCGGGCCCTACCGTAGCGCCGGGGGTTGGCGCCGAAAAGGGGTCAGGACCCTTTTCCGAGCCTGCTGAAGAATCGGATTCGCAGCAGGTCGATGCGTCCTCTGAGGGCCGCACCGCGGCGGAGGTAGCGACTGGGGACGTTTTCCGGTCCGGCACCGGCTGGTCCGGCCCTCGATCTGCGGGTCGCTCGTCGCGCCACTTGCGAGGGACCCGGACTCAGGTGCTCACGCGGAGAGAAGAGAAGAAGGCTCAAGGGGAAGCGGGCGGAGCGCCTTGCGGTCTTGGGCGCGCGCGGGTGGCGAGTAGGAGCATCTCCCGCCGGAGAGCGAGCGCGATTCTCGGAATTCGGCGGAAGCCGGCGCGGCCCCGGTTCCGCCGCCACCGGCGGCGCCGCCCGCGCGGCGATCGGTCGTCGCGCCCCTCTCGCCCGGGCGCTACAAGGTCGAGTTCACCCCCAACGAGGCCCTCCGCGCCAAGCTGGTCCGGGCCCAGGAGCTCCTGGGCCGCCGGGTCGGGCGGGGCGACCTCGCCGCCGTGGTCGACCAGGCCCTGGACCTCCTGGTCGCGAAGCTCGAGAAGCAGAAGTACGCGGCGACCACGAAGCCGTGCCCGCGGAAGAAGACTCCGAGCCCG
>Ga0187892_10003897_pt1 | contig 26245 bp, 16 predicted proteins | sample MA1701073metaG_FD_139345 | JGI IMG/M metagenome (GOLD analysis project Ga0187892, IMG submission 139345) | Bio-ooze microbial communities from a basaltic lava cave in the Kipuka Kanohina Cave System on the Island of Hawaii, USA - MA170107-3 metaG ... | reverse complement strand
GATCTCCGTGCTGAGGTCGACGGTCTTGAAATCGAGTATCGGTGTGCCCGCGTCGGTGTCAATCTCCACCGAAACGGCCACACATTTGGCCGGTGGCAAGGCCAGCGCATAGCGCCCCCCCCCGCGACAATTAGACCGATGCCGTTTAAGACTGCGACAAACTGCCGGGCCGTGCACAAAGTACTTTTTCCAAACATGGCTTCCTCATTCTAACGCCGATGGACCATTCGTCAACTGGGAAATCCCTGAGCGATCGGCGTGCCAACCTTAATCCTCATTCCAATCGGCAATCGGCAATTGGCAATTGCCGATCGGGGCGCTCTCCCGCTCGCCTTGTGCGAGAGATCAGCAATGACGTTATTAAAGAGGAGGAAGAAATGCCTGAAGCAGGGATTTGCAAGGTTGGCCCGGTAATGGACGGTCGCCGCGCCACGCGATCGGGTCTGGCCATTTAGGCGCTGCGTGCGCTGGCGGCACGGGAGGAGTTTGACGGGTGGGCGGCTTTCGTTGCGTCTTTTTGGCCATATGGCTAGATTCTGGGCCTTAATCTGGCAAGGCGCGAATGGGGGAGTCAACAAAATGCCTACAACGGAGTTGGATATCAAACACCTCGGGCAGCGGGTCACGGCGGAAAGCGAGCCGTTCCGCCGCCTGCTGACCGAGATTCACCGCGTGATCGTGGGGCAGGACGACTTGCTCCACAAAATGCTGATCGGGCTGCTGTCCAACGGCCACATTCTCATTGAGGGCGTGCCGGGGCTGGCCAAGACGCTGGCGGTTTCCTGCCTGGCCCGCGGCATCGACACGACTTTTCAGCGCATCCAGTTCACCCCCGATTTGCTGCCCGCCGACTTGATCGGGACCTTGATCTATCGCCAGAGCGACGGAGCGTTCGTCGTGCAAAAAGGCCCGATTTTCGCCAACATCATCCTGGCCGACGAAATCAACCGCGCCCCCGCCAAGGTGCAGTCGGCCCTATTGCAGGCCATGCAGGAACGGCAGGTCACGATCGGCAAGGACACCTTCACGCTGCACGAACCGTTCTTGGTGTTGGCCACGCAGAACCCCATCGAACAAGAAGGCACGTATCCCTTGCCTGAGGCTCAGGTGGACAGGTTTATGTTGAAGCTCATCGTTAAGTACCCCTCGAAGACGGAAGAGCGGGCCATTCTCGACCGCATGGCCTCGACCTCGCCGATGCTGACGATCGAGGCGGTGATGTCACCCGCTGACATCGTCCGGGCGCGAGAAGTCGTGGATGAAATCTACATCGACGACAAGATCAAGGACTACATCGTCGATCTGACCTTCGCCACGCGGGAGCCGGCCGCGTTCAAGCTGCCCATCGCCGATTGGATCCAGTACGGCGCCTCGCCGCGGGCCACGCTGGCCTTGACCGTCGGGGCCAAGGCCTCGGCCTTCCTGGCCGGCCGCGGATACGTCACTCCCCAAGACGTGAAAACACTCGCCCCCGACGTGCTCCGCCACCGCGTGATCGTCACCTACGAAGCGGAAGCGGAAGAAAAAACGTCGGAAGACGTGGTCAAGGCAGTTTTAGACCATGTGCCGGTTCCATAGGGTCGAGGGGGGATTACCATTTGTCCTTGCACGCGACTCTCTGATAAACTCATAAAGCAGGCGAGAGGGCCATGAAACTCTCTCGAAGTTTTTTGTATTCTGAGGTGTTTGGTTTGCGGTTTGTGACTTCGTGGATTTGACCCGGCTAAAACTTCGGCGTCGGCGCCGAGCGAGTTGGCTTCTGCGCCGCGCTGGGTTCAGGAAGCATTTGAACGGGCGAACAAGTTGATTGCTTCCGGAAAAGTCCCCCAATCCAATGAACATGCCATTCGGGCGACGATCATACGCAACATCTTGGTCGCTGCGATGATGAAACAGAACAGAACCAAGCAGAGCTGGCGCGGAAGATGAAAAAGTCGCAATCGGTCATTTCCCGAATCGTTCGCGATCCCACCCGGAGTCGACTCACTACCCTGCCCAACATCGCGGATACGCTCGGGGTTGACATTTCTGACATCCTTTCGCCCTCTTGCTCGTCTGATTCTTGACGGGCGCGGGCTAATCCGTATTCGTTGACGCGATGATTCCACGGGAACTCCTCAAAAAAGTGCGGCAGATTCAGATCCGCACACGGCGGACGGTCAATGACGTCCTGGCCGGGCAGTACCATTCTGTCTTTCGCGGGCGGGGCATGGAGTTTGAAGAAGTCGCTCCCTACCAGATCGGCGACGACGTACGGCTCATCGACTGGAACGTCTCGGCCCGGTACGGCGAGCCCTTCATCAAGAAATTCCGCGAAGAGCGCGAACTGACCGTGATGCTCGTCGTGGACGTCAGCCCCTCGGGCTTATTCGGCAGCACGGCGCAGTTCAAGCTCGACGTGGCCGCGGAGTTGTGCGCCGTGCTGGCGTTCTCGGCCATTCGCAGCAACGACAAGGTCGGACTGATCCTGTTCACCGACGCGGTAGAAAAGTACGTCCCGGCCAAAAAGGGCACACGCCACGTGCTGCGGATCATTCGCGAGCTTTTGTATCATCAGCCGCGGGGTCGGGGAACGGAAATCGGCGAGGCCCTGGATTTTCTCAGCAGGGTGACGCGTCGGAAGGCCGTGTGTTTTCTGGTGAGCGATTTTTTGGCCGAGGGGTTCGAGCCGTCGCTGCGGATCGCCCGGCGGCGGCACGATCTGATTCCCATCGTCGTCAGCGATCCGCGCGAGTGGGAGTTGCCCGAGGTCGGCCTCGTGGAGGTGGAGGATCCCGAGACCGGCGAGCTGATGCTCATGGACCTGTCGAGTCGCAAGCTGCGCGAGCGCTTCGCGGCCAGCATGCGCGAACGGGCAGGCGTCCGGTCCACGATGTTCCGCCGGATGGACACGGAGTTCATCGAGATTCGCACGGATCGGTCGTACGTTGAGCCGCTGGCGAGGTTCTTTCACAAGCGGGAGCGGAGACGTTGAAACGTCAAGACGTCCTCGAATGCTCGTGGGTGGCATGGCCGGGCGTAGCGCGGCTATGTCGGATCGCGCTGATACCGGTTGGTCTGTCGTTGACGGGCGGCGGGTGTCGGGATGGCGCTCGGCCTGCCGACAAAGCTGGTATTTCTAAAACCGCGCGATCCGATTCAGTGACCCTTACGGCCACCGCTACGCCCGCCGATGTCGAGTTGTCGCAGCACGTTATGGTCGATGTGGAAGTCATCGCCGACGAAGGCGTCGGCGTGTCGATCGAGAATTACGGTCACGCCTTGACCGAGGGGGATCGAACTTTCCGGTACCGCGTCGTTGGGTCGAGCGAAAAGCTGAATCAGCCGGCCCCGGCAGGCAAACGCCGGTGGTTCTATGGCTATGAGATCGAATTCTTCCTTGCCGAACAATACGAGTTGCCTCCGGCCAAAGTTTCGGTTGCAAAGCCGCCGACCGACCGCGGCGGAACACCTCCTGAGGGAGATGTTGCTCCGGAAACGGAAACGCTGGTGACGGAGCCGTTGACGATTACGGTTCGCGCCCCTGCGGGAGCAACCCCGTCGGCTGACGATCTTCGGCACATCCACGTCTTGGACCCCGTGGAATTGCCGACACTCTGGCGGCGATGGGGCTGGTTAGCGGTTCTGGCGGCGATCCTCATCGCAGCGCTCGCCATTGGCTGGTTGCGGCGACGGCGAAAAGGCGAGGAAGCGCTTGTCGTACTTATTCCGGCTCATGAGTGGGCCTATGCCGAACTGGCTCGATTGATCGCCGAGGACTTAGTTGGCCGAAGCCTGATGCAAGAGTTTTTCTATCGCATCAGCGACATCGTTCGAGGCTATGTCGAGCGGCGTTTCGACCTCCGCGCCCCGGAAATGACCACGGAGGAGTTTTTGATCGCTGCGGCTTCGGATCCGCAATTCGGTCGCGAGCACACCGAGGAGCTGTCGCACTTTTTGAACGAATGTGATCTGGTGAAATACGCTCGGCACGAGCCGACGGTGGCCGAATGCAACGGCGTGCTCCAGGCCGCCCGTCGCTTCATCGAGCGAACCCGCGAACGACTGTTCGCCCCAGCAGCGGGAACGGATCGCCCTGTGGAGGAAAAAGCCGCATGATGGACTTCTTGGCCGACCGCTTCGCGCCGGGTGCTTTGTTCGGTTGGCTTTGTTTGGCCTTCTTAACTCTGATCCCGCTCGTTTGGATTCGTGCCCGAAGACCCAAACACCGGCCCGCGGTACGCTTCAGCTCCTTGCGCCTCTTGCGAGGCCTGGAGCCGTCCTGGGCGCTGCGCTTCCGCTTTGTCGTTCCCCTGCTGCGCACTCTGGCGATTCTGTCGCTGATTGTCGCTTTGGCCCGGCCCCAATCTGGAGGCTCTTACCGCGATACGCGCGAGGGCATCGCCATTCAAATGGTCCTGGACATCTCGGGCAGCATGGCCGCGGCGGATTTCGTCCTGGATGGCCGGCCCGCTCGGCGGCTGGACGCAGTCAAGCAGGTTTTTGAGGGATTTGTGCTGGGCCGCGGCGGCTTGGCCGGGCGGGAAAATGACCTGGTCGGTATGACCACCTTCGCCATGTTTGCCGACACTGTCTGTCCGCTGACGCTGGATCACGGAAGCCTGGTGGATATTTTGCATCAAACCGACATCCCCGGCTGGGTGAACGGGCGGCAGGCCCGCGCCGAGGAGGAGGCGAACTACACATCCCTTGGCGATGGCATCGTGCAAGCCACCGACGATCTCCGACGAGCCGGCGAACAGGCCGTGGCCGGAGTTCCGGGAGCTGAGCCGGCCAAGAGCCGAGTGATGATTTTGCTGACCGACGGAAAAGACAATCCACCGCGTCCTCGGTCAGGGCCTTCGACGGCACCGGACCCCGTAGAGATGGCCAGAGTCGCGGCTCAGTTGGGCATCAAGATCTATACCATCGGCGCCGTGGGAACGGGGCGAACGGGTGGATCGACTTTTTCACTTTTCCTTCAACCGCGTGCCGAAGTGGATGAGCCCACCCTCAAGGAAATCGCTGCGGTTACCGGCGGACAGTACTTCCGGGCCACGGATGCCGAAGCCCTCACGCAGGTTTACAATGCGATTGATCAGCTCAAACGCCGCCGAACGGGCGATCGCGAGTTTCAGGACAACGTACGCGCGGCAAGCACGGCCATGTTGATTGGCCTCGCGTTTGTGTTGCTCGAATTGGCGTTGATCAACACAAAGTATCGGCAGGTCCCATGACGCTTCGTACGCTGTACCCCTGGTTGCCGTGGACCGCTTGGGTATTGGGGATTCCCGTCGGCTTACTTCTGCTGGGGGCCGGCTTGGTCACCCTGACGGAAATCGGGAACATCCCATTTGATCATCCGCGACTGGTCTGGTTAACCGCGGCCGTTCCCCTAGCGGGGGTGATATTCTTGTATGGAGTCCATCGCCGCCGCCGCGCGCTAAGCCAGTTTACATCGCCCGTGCTTGCCCCATTGCTGGCCCTTCGAGTCAGCCCATACCGGCAAGCGTTTCGAGCGGGACTTTTGACCTTGGCGGTCGCGTCTTTGGTCTCGGCCATCCTCGGGCCGCGGTGGGGCATGTACCTGCAGAAACAAAAAGTGCGGGGCATCGACATCGTGGTGGCCGTGGATGTGTCCCGTTCCATGCTGGCTGCGGACTTGATGCCCAATCGCCTGGAATTCGCCAAGCAGACCATCCAGCAACAGCTCTTGGAGCGGCCCGTGTTTTCCGACGCTCATCGTCTGGGATTATTGGCCTTTGCAGGTTCAACGTCTTTGAAGGTGCCGTTGACCACCGATCGTCTACACTTCCGATTGAAGCTCGAAGCTCTGCGGGCCGGTAGTGCGCCGCGTGGTGGGACGGCTATAGGGAAGGCCATTGCCGCGGCATCTGATCTGTTCGTAAAATCGCCCGAGCAAGCGACGAAGGTAATCCTCTTGTTCACCGATGGTGAGGATCATGAGGGCGGACCGGTCGAGGAAGCCGAAAACGCGTTTCGAGAGAGTAACATACAAGTGTTCACGGTCGGCGTTGGGAATCCGGCGCTTACCAGCGGCGCCCAAGTGCCGGCCGGCGATCCATCGAGCGGGAAAGTACTGCTGCACGATGGGCAAATCGTCTTCTCGAAGCTCGATCTCGAAGGGCTTCGTAGCATCGCCCAAGCCGGCGGCGGGCGCTACGCCGCGGTTGAGGATTTGCACGTGCTGGTGAACAGCCTGGCGAGTATGCGAAAGGCCGAGCTCACCACTGAGGAACGCATGCGTCACGTACCGCGGTATCAGTGGTTCGTGGCCGCGGCCTTACTCTGTCTGGGGCTGGAAACGATGATGCGCGAGCGTCGGGTCTCTCCAACGCCCGAGGCCCCGCGACGTGTCTGGCAGGCGGAAGCGGCATGAGCAACGTCGAAACGTCGAAACGTCGAAACGTCGAAACCGAAGGCACAAAGGTACGAAGGCACGAAGGCACGAAGGCACGAAGGCAAGGAAAAGGGCTTTTTGTATTGGCTGTGTGCGTACTTGTTGCCGGCATCGCAAAGGCACAAGAGACAAGGACGGATTCGCTTGCTAAGCTGACAGCGCCTCAGGCCGTGGCCGAGGGGAACCGCTTGCTGCGCTCGGGCGATCCCGAGGCGGCGCTGAAGGCTTACGCGAAGGCTGAAGAACTTGAACCGGAGGCGGCGGAGATTCCCTTCGTGCAGGGTCTCGCTCATTTCAAGGCCAAGCGGTACGACGAAGCTCGGGGGGAATTTACTAAGGTTGTCGCGGCCAAGAAGAACTGGCTGGCCAACGACGCTATGTACAGCCTAGGGACATGCGATCATGCCGAAGCGTTGGAGACCCAGCAAAACCCGCAGGCCGCCATCGCTCGGTTGGAAAGCGCCATGCAGCATTACCACGGCGTATTGGCCAAGGACCCCAAGCACAAGGCTGCCCGAGACGCCAACGCCAAAGCGGCTCAGATGTGGCGCCAACTGAAAGAGCAATTGGAGCAACAGAAACAGCAACAACGGCAAGACCAACAGAATCAGGAGAACCAAGAACAAAAGGAGTCGCAAGACCAGAAGCCGGAGGAAAAAGAGCAACAAAACCAGAATCAGGAGCAAGAACAGCAGCAACAGCCAGGGGACAAGGAGAATCAGTCCGCGGAACCGAAGCAGCAGGAGTCACAACAGAAAGAACAACAGCCCGACCAGCAGCAGCAAAAGGAGTCAAGCGCTGAACAGAAGGATGATCAACCCGCGGAGTCTCAGGAGGTGGAAGCCCGCCAGGAACAGGTCTCCCGCGAGCAGGCCCAGCGCCGCCTGCGGGAAATGATGCAGGCTCTCCAACAGCGTAAGAAGGCCCGGCTCGAAAAGGTCGAGAAGATGCCGGCTCAGCCCGTGGAGAAGGACTGGTAAGCGATGATGGGCCACGCCGCCAAAGCCACCAGACCACGAAGCCACGAAGCCACGAAGGTGGGGACTGCATTGGCCGCGCTGATTCTTGTCGCCTCGGCGAATCCCGTTTTCGCGCAATCCGTGGAGCTGCGAGTCACGACGACGACGCTCGAGGTCGGTGAGTCCGCGGACGCGCAGCTCATTTGCACCAATGTCGATTTGCAGGCCACACCGAAACTCAATGCTCCGGAAGGGATCGGCCTGCAAATCGTCTCCGCGACGCCGCAGGTTTCGCAGAGCACGAGGATCGTCAACGGGCGCGTCTCAAAAACGAGTCGATCCACCTATCAACTTCGACTTACGGCCCTTCGCGAAGGCACGTTCCGCATCGGTCCCATGGCGGTTGAGGCCGACGGCAAGACCTACCATACGCAACCCGTGGATATCGAGGTGCGCAAACCGGACACGACCACCGGCGGCAAAGGCGATCGCGTTATTTTCGTCGAGCTGGAAGTCTCACCCCAATCGCTGTACGTCACGCAAAGTTATCGAGCCACGCTGACCATCGGGATTCGAAAGATCGAAATCGGCGGTCGAATCGTCGATTTGCAGAACCTCTTGGGCACCGCCATTGATGTCAGCAGCTCCCAACTTGGGAACTTCCCCACCACCGGGTGGGAGAGGGCCAATGAAGTGTCCTTAAACGACTCAGCCGGCCGGCGGCATCGTTACGAAGTCTTTCGTTGCGCCAAGCAAGTCCGGGCGGAAGAGGTCGGCGAAGTTCAGGTCGGGCCGATCTTCGTCAAGGCCAATTACCCGACTGATATCCAACGCAGCTGGCCATTCGGCGATCTGGAAGTCACCAGCGCCCGCAAGGAAACCGCGCGCGCCGAGGCTATCAAGGTGGTCATCAAAGGCCCACCAGAGGAAGGCAGGCCTGCTGATTTCACGGGCGCGATCGGCCAATATGCCATGGGCGTCTCCGCCAAGCCGGATCGCGTGGATCAAGGCCAGCCGATCACGCTGGCCGTGACCATTCGAGGAGGTCCTTTGGAGGGCGTGGCTCCACCCAATCTGGCGGCGCAGCCGGAATTGGCCAGCCGATTTGAATACACCAAAGACGAATCGATCGGCGACACGGAGCAGGGCGCCAAAGTGTTTCGCCGAGCGATTTTTCCCAAGCTGGCCGGCGAGCAAGTGATCCCCGCGCTCAGTTGGTCGTTCTTTGACCCGCAGCGTGAGACGTATGTCACTCTCGCGAGCGATCCGATAGCCATCAAGGTCGATCCGTCTTCATCTGAATCCCCTGATCGAATAGCCTTAAGCCCGGGGGGCAAAGGGGAAGGCGGAACGACGCTCACCGTGCTTGCGGGCGGCATCTCCCCCAACTACGTCGATGCCGAGGCCGTCTTGGCGAATCAGGACTTTGTGTTTAGCCGTGCCCACATGGCCGTCCTGTCAGTCGCACCATTGGCCTGTCTGGCAGTGACGTTGACCAGCCGACACCAGGCGCGTTTGAAATCCGACGTGACCTGGGCGCGGAGACGAAAAGCACGGCAGCAGGCCCTTCAGCGAATCCGCCAAGCGCTGCGCGACGGGGAGCCGATGGAGCAATGGGCCCGGCTTTCCGATGCGCTAACCGGTTACTTGGCCGACCGATTCGGTTTGCCGCCGGGGACGCTAACACCGAGGGAAGCCCGCGTGGCCCTGGCTGTAGCCGGTACGAACGGCTCAATGGCCGACGACGTGTCGCGGTTTCTGGAAACGTGCGACGCGGCACGATATGCGCGTGGGGCCGCGGGATCGCTTTCTCCCGCACAGGCGGCGGCCGATCTTCGCCGCTGGATAGACCAGATCGAGCGCAGCACGCGATGATCCGCCCGCTCCCTCGAATTGCTCTTGCGTCGATGGCGCTTCTGTTGGTTTCCCCGCCGAGCTTTGCCCGCTCGGTGCGGCCGGAAGAAAACCGGGCGGAATTGCAGGCGGAGTTCGACCGGGCGCTCGCGGAGTTCGACGACGGGCAACAGTCGCGGCGAATCGACCGCGATCAAGCGATTGTGCTGTACCGGTCCGCCGCCCGGCGCTTCGAAAACATGATCCAACGCGGCGTGGTCAACGGAAAACTGGAGTTCAACACCGGCAATGCCTATTTGCAAGCGGCCGACGTGGGGCGGGCGATCCTGCATTACCGCCGGGCCGAGCGGCTGATTCCCCGCGACCCGCTTTTGGCCGACAACCTGTCGGACGCCCGAAAACGCTGCCTGACGAACATCCCGCCCAGCCGCCGCAGTGTGGCCTTGCAAAATGTCTTCTTCTGGCACCATCAGACGTCGCTGCGCGGGCGATGGAGGGCCGCATTGGTCTTCTATGTTGGCTGCTGGACGCTGCTGGCCATAGAATCCTTCGTTCCCCGGCGCTCCGTTACCATAACGACTTGCGTTCTGGGTGGCCTTTCATTGATGCTGTTTTCTTCCGTGGCCGTGCAACGGTGGCAAGAGCATCATGCCCCGCAAGGTGTGGTCACCTCGATGGACGTGGTCGTCTACAAAGGCCCGGGCACCGGGTATCAGCGGCTCTTCGAGCAGCCGCTTCAGCCCGGTGTTGAATTCACCCTCCGCGAGCGCCGGGCCGGCTGGTGGAACATCGAGCTGCCCGACGGCCGCCCCGGCTGGATCGACGAAACCACGGCTGCCCTAGTCACCTCGGAGCAACTTCTAGGCTTAAGCTTTTGAGGGGCACGGGCGGAGGGCTGTCTGATGGGAGACGGGTGGTTGCCCAGTTGTTCGCGGCTGATTGATTGTACTCGCGTCGAGTTGAACGGCTACTCCTAACTAGACTATAGACTAGCGGCGGGTTCGAATCCACCTTTCAAGGAAGATGAGCGTACCCTCATCTACGTGACCGGCCTGCTGATATTGCTGCGGGGTGGAGGGGCCTTCGCCCTTTCGGAAGAGGTGGTCAAGACCGTCAAAGAGCTCCAGGGTTACGTTTGAGCGGTCGCCGAGGGTCCGTCGCCATTTTTCGAAATCCTTGGCTGCCGGTATCTGGTAATCGCGGCTGCCCTGCGCGATCAGCACGGGGATGGTGAGGTCTCGGACGTCCGCGACCGCGTCGATCTTGTAGAGCATGGCCCAGTACTCGGCCGGGGCGCCCAGCAGCGTGTCGCCTGGTTTCCAGGTGTTGTCTCGAATGGCTGCGGCTTGTCTTCGGATTTCGTCAAGCTGCTTTTGTTCAGCCTCGTCAATCGTGCCGTCGACTTTGGCCATATACTCGATCTGTTCGGGTACCAGATCGGTCAGGGACCGGGATGCTCCGGCAAACAGGATGACCCCGGCGATGCGCGGTTCCTTCCGAGCGGCGCGAGGGGCGGCCATTGCCCCGAGGCTGTGCCCGAGGATGAAGACCCGTTTCGGATCGACTTCCGGCCGTTCCATCAGGAGCTTGGCGGCGGCAAGGGCGTCATCTGTGGCCTCTTGGTCGAGGGTCAACGTCTTGGGATCAAGAGCCGTGCCATACTTGAGCGTTCGCTTCTCATATCGAATCACGGCGATGCCGCGGGTGGCCAAGCCCCAGGCCAAGTCCTTGAAGGGCTTGTTGCCGTAGATCGTCTCATCGCGATCGTGCGGACCGCTGCCGTGGACCAGTACGACGCCCGGGACCGGGGCACCGGCCTTGGGGAGCGTCAGCGTACCGGGCAGTTCGAACGCACCCACGCGGAGAGTGACCTCTTCCTCGCGGAACTTCGCCGGATCAGCGTAGGCGGGCGGATTGTATTCGGAGGTTTCACCCGGCAGGAAAAACAGACCGGCAACGCGACCGTCCTTGTGCAGACTGATCCGCACTTTCAAGGTCGCCAAGGCAAACTTGCAGACGAACTCGACCGTGGTCAGCTCACCGACGGCGGTAGCCGTGACGCTCAGTTCCCTCTCAAACTTGCCAGCCGAGCCGGTGACGGCCGCCCAGACCTCTTTGAGTTTGGCGGCCGGTAAGACCTCGCGCATCTTGTCGTCACTCGCCGCGGCGAAATCCTCAAACTTCTCCTCGCTTAGGAAACGGAACGCTTCCCGTGCCCGCTTGATTGCTTGGTCATCCGCTGCAACGGCCGCGGTCCAGGTGAAAAAGGAAACTGACGCAAGTCGGGTGAGGTTGCCAACGGCGCGCCGGTTTCGTCCGCTCCTTCGGAGCGGGAGTATTTTTCGTCTCTCTTTCACGGATTTCGTTTCGCTTCACCCGTGGCCACGATCCGCCGCCCCGTTCGGGGCGGTGGGGTGCGTGCCCCGTTTGGGGCGGTAGAGTGCGTGCGTTGGTCGAAGATGCAACAATGTAACCCCTTATTCATGCGATTCTCCCATGAAGTGAGCCGCGTCAAGGTCGTAAGTCCTCTCCTTCGGGCCTGATACTACCCCGTTGCCGCTGAAGGAGCCCAATGTCCTCATCGGTCCCAACGGCTCCGGTAAGTCCAACTTCCGGAGGCTCAGAGAGCCCACCTACGACGGACATGCTATTGGCAAGATCGCCGGTGAGACCTCAACTCGTGCGTTGGCGCCGAAACCTGGCGGCAGCGCCAGGCCGGCGTAGTGACGCACCAGGCGGGCGGCCGTGGCCGCGAAGTAGCTCAAGGGATGCCGCCCCATCCGCAATTCGGCATTGCGAAGGGCGTCTAGAAACTCGGCGGGGCCGTCGAAGTTCGGCATGATCTGATAACATGGGGCGATGCTGCGGCGATCGTGGCTGTCGGCCCCGACGTAGCCCGGAAAACCGAATTGGCGGGCGAACCACGCCGCCTTGCGGTCGGGCCGGGAAAGCAGATTCTGGGCGTTGTTGATTTCGACTGCATCGACGAGGTCGGCGATGCCAAAGGCCGCGTCCCGTAACCCACAACCAAATGCGCTGACAAAGGGATGCGGCAAGAACACCAATCCGCCCTGTTCCCGGATGGCCAGGGTAGTGTCGCGGGCCGACATGCCCGGCCGAATCCGCTGCTGAAGGAACAAGCCGATCAAATGCCCGTCACGCGTGGTGATCTCCTCGCCGACGATCACTTTCATCCGCGTCATCGCCCGAAAACGCAGGGCACCCTCGATGGTGTCATGATCCGTCACGGCAATGCAGCCGAATCCGTGTACGTCCGCGAACTCGGCCAACACCGGCAACGAAATGTTGCTATCAAAAGAGTAATCCGTATGAACATGAAGGAGCGTCTTGATCTGGTTCACGGACTTGCGATCCCCCCTTTCCGCCGAATGGCTTGCAACGGCGTGGAAGTGTAGGCCGTGTCACCGCCTCCTTCAAGCGCCCTGCGCCGTCCGATAGTCAAGTCGAATACTTCGATGACCGGGAAGAACGGCACACGTTGGTCTAACGTGCAGGCTAATCTGGCCGATATCATTCGGTCGCGCGGTCGTGTCCGAAGACGGGAGCGCCGCAGCCATACGATCGCCAGAGCGATATACCCGTGAAAAACCCCGTCACGGAGGCACCTGAACTGTCCGAGATTCGACGAATCCTCGACGACGCCCAGGCCAACGGCGAAGCCGATCATTACACCGGCAAACGCAAGTGGACGCGCTTCCGCTCGGGAATGGCCGGCGAAGTCAGCACCGATCCCGAGGACGCCTCGGCCGCCTGGTTTGTCAACTTGCAGAACATCTCCGGCGGTGGTTTCGCCTGCTGGTCCAAGCGAAGGGTCTCCCAACATTCAAGGATATTTCTTCGTGAATTTCGCCCCGATCGGCCGCCGATCTGGATACCGGCCGTCGTGTCGCATTGCACGTCCGGAATCCGCGGCTTCCTCCTGGGCGCCTCTTTTGAAATGACATTGCCCGCTGAACCCACGAAGTGAAGGTCCCCTTTTCATACAAAATCGGACCATTTGACTGATAAAGGTCGCACGCCTATAAACACAACGGGATTGGGGAAATCCCGCAATTGAATTCTGTGACAAAGTAGTTTGAGGGGGGGTCCCGCGGCGCGGGCTTGCGGGTCTGCCATGCTTGTTTCCCTGCGCAAGCCAATGCTGGCTCGAATGTCGGTGGTTGGGAGTTTGAAATCCGGGTCGCCCGATGCGCCGTCGTGAGGGTTTCCAAAAAAGGGGGATTTAATCGCGTGACCAAAATGTTACCAAAAACGGCAGTTTCCTGGACTTTGCTTTCGATCATTGCCCATGGCGCCGCCGGGCAAGGAGGCAAGTCCCTTCCTTCTCCTGTGACCGTTGGGCGAGCCGGGGCGACACCGCTGTTTCAGGCCATCAATGACGAGTTGGACCTACGATCGTCCGTCGTCCAGACTTTGCCGTTTGCCCAACAGAGAGAGTCCGACCTGACCACGGCCGTCATCGTAGACGGCAACACCTGGACGCTGGCTCTTCAGAAAAACTCGATCCGATCGCCGGACTTCAAAGTCTGGGCGCAAGGTCCTTCGGGAGCTCTGACGCCTGTTGAACCACCTGCGGCGCGAACGTACAAGGGCACCGTGTTGGAATTACCGGGATCGGAAGTTCGGGCGTCGTTCTACGACGGCGAGCTCGAAGCCGTCATCTACACACTCGATCACGGCATTGTCGGTATTCAACCGTTGGCCAAGGCCGGGTTTGCGGTTCCGAAGGCCCAGCATGCGATCTACCACGACTCCGACTGGATCAACAAACACGGGTACGCGTGCGGCACAGAGGGCGCCCAGTTCGACGGGTTTGCCGACCTTATGGTGCCGGAGGGTGACACCCCGAGCACGGCCGGGGCGAGCGTGGTCGTGGCCGAGATCGCCTTGGACGCGGACTATGAGTTCTTCCAGCTCAACGGCGGCACCGTTGCCGCCACGGTCCAGGACATGGAAAGCATCATCAACGGCGTGGAGACCATTTACGAAGCGCAGCTTGGGATTACCTATGAGATTACCTCGGTAACGGTGCGCTCGTCCGAACCTGACCCCTATTCGGCGACCAACCAATCGGCGCTCTTGCAACAGCTCGTGAGCCGCTGGAACGCGCCGCCTGAATCTCTGATCCAGCGTGATGTGGTTCACTTGTTCACCGGTAAGGACCTCGATGGATCGGTCATCGGCGTGGCCTACGTCGGCGCGGTTTGTAACTTGAGCTACGCCTACGGCCTGTCGCAGTCGCGCTTCACTGCCTCCATGACGCACCGGGTCGCGCTCAGCGCTCACGAGATCGGACACAACTGGAATGCTCAGCATTGCAACGGCTGCACTAGCTGCAGCAACTGCTGCCAGATCATGTGTTCCAGTCTGGGTGGGTGCTCCGGCATCCTCACTAGTTTCGGTTGCCAGGAAGTCTCGCAGATTTCTGCATTTCGCGACTCCCGCACGTGTCTGAGCGACGCGGTGAATTGCACGACGAATGCCGATTGCGACGACGGATTATATTGCAACGGGGCGGAGGCGTGCGTGGCCGGGTCGTGTGAGGCCGGTTCGGCGCCCAATTGCAACGACGGCATTGCTTGCACGGTCGATTCCTGCAACGAAGCGACTGGCCAGTGCGACCACGTGCCGAACAACTCGCTTTGCAATGACGGACTTTTCTGCAACGGTAACGAGACATGCAATGCGACAACAGGCTGCACGCCGGGTTCGCCGCCCTGCGGGGCGGGCTCGTGCGATGAAGCTGCCGACTCCTGCACCGGAGGCGGCGCAGCCCAAGTGTGGCTGGCATTCGCGGATTCAACCGTCGTTCCGGGTGTGGGACTGGTGGAGAACGAGGACATCGTGGCCTATGACCCGGATGCGGGGACGTGGTCGTTGGTGTTTGACGGCAGCGACTTAGGGCTGACGAACCTGGCCATCGACGCCCTGGCCGTGCTTCCGTCCGGCGACATTCTCTTGTCATTCGCTCACGCCGCGTATGTTCCGAACATGACGGGCGGTCCCGGCGGGACTTTGCTTGACGATTCCGATATCGTCCGCTTTGTTCCGATCAGTCTCGGCTCCACTACTGCCGGATCGATGGTCTTCTACTTCGACGGCAGTGACGTGGATCTGACCAACAGCTACGAGGACGTCGATGCCATCTCGTTGACCAGTGACGGGCGGCTGGTGCTCTCCACGCTGGGGTCATATTTGGCCGGGGGCCTCAGCGGCGACGATAAGGACTTGATCGTCTTTAACCATACGAGCCTTGGCTCGGTGACCGCCGGTTCGTTCGCCGTTTACTTTGACGGCAGCGACGTGGGTCTGAGCACCTATTATGAAAACGTAGATGCCGCAGGATTGACCTCCGCCGGGACGATCTTGCTTTCGACTTACGGGGCCTTTTCGGTTCCCGCCGTCAATGGAGCGGATGAGGACGTTCTGCGCTTCACGCCGGCCTCGCTGGGCCCGACGACCGCCGGGACACACTCGATGTTCTTGGACCTCAGCGCCTTAGGGATAGCGGCCTACGAGAACCTCAGCGCTTTGGAGCTCGTGGAGTAATGGCGAGTAAGCACGCGAAAACCTTAGAAAAGTAAGCGCACCTAACTATAACTAAATCCCCTGAGCCAAGGGGAAATGAAGCACCCACGCCCCGAATGAGGGTTGGAAGGCTGGCTTCCACCTTTCGGGGCTTGGGCCTTTTGGCGCTCTTGCCTGGGTCTCACCCTTTCAGACCCAGACGATTCAAAGCCGGCCGGCCCCATAGAGAATTGAGCAGACAACGTCGCCACCGACGCAAGTCCACGACGTTGACGATCCCGTTACCGTCATAATCGGCACAGACATTGTATTCCGGGTCTCCCTCCGCGAAGCCAAACGAGGCCAGGAAGAGGTGAAGATCGTCGAGATCCACGTCACCGTCGAAGTCGAGGTCGCCGCAAAGCACGGGACACTCGCATGCTCCCGTCCGTCGGTTGCAGCGCTGCCCGTTGGGACAGAGGGGATCGTGTCGGCAACCCATGATCGGATCGCAGGAGTCGGTCGTGCACGCGTCGTGATCATCGCAGTCCGGCGGCGATCCGCCGTGACAGACGCCGCCGTGGCAGACGTCGTTGGTCGTGCAGGCGTCGTGGTCGTCGCACGCGTCGCTATTGGGGACGAAGGCACACCCCAACGGGTTCACACAGGCATCGTCGGTACATGAGTTCCCGTCGTTGCAGACCACCGGGAAGTTCCTGCAACCGATGGCCGGATCGCATGAGTCGGCCGTGCAGGCATCCCCATCGTTGCAGTTGATCAAATCGTTGCTGCATCCGGTGGCCGGATGGCAGATATCGACCGTGCAGGCGTTGTTGTCGTTGCAATCGACCATCGTATACACACAGCCGACGGCCGGATCGCATGAATCGTTGGTGCAGCCGTCGTTGTCGCCGCAATTGATCGCGGTGTTCGTGCAGCCCGCCGCCGGATCGCAGGCATCGCTCGTGCAGGCGTTGTTGTCATTGCAATCCACGGGCGTGGGAGCAAGGCACCCGGCCGCCGGATGGCACACGTTGTTCGTACACGCATTCCCGTCGTCGCAGTTGGCGTCATTGGGCGCGTACAGACAGCCGGCGCTCGGATCGCAAATATCCTCCGTGCAGTCGACGCCGTCGTCGCACAACGCGCTGCTGGGCACGAACTGACATTTTCCGTTGGCGTCGCACACGTCCGCGGTGCAATCGATGCTGTCCTTGCATTCGATGGGGACGTTGCCGCAGAAGAAGGTCGGCCCGCAACGATCCGTGGTACACGGGTCGCCATCCATGCAATCGAAGTCGGTGACGCATGGCATGCGGCACCTGTCGGCGATCTCGTCGCAAGCGAGGGGCGGGACGCATGGGTCGTCGCCCTCGAAACAGACGCTGGCAATGCACTGCTCCGTTCCATTGCAGAACTGCAAGTCGTCGCAGTCGGCGTCGGTCGAGCACAACTGCTGGCACGTGTCTTCCACTTCGTTGCAGAAGTGCGTCGCCGGATTACAGGGGGCCTCGCCGAGGACGCACAGACCGCCGACGCAGGCCTCCCCGCCGTTGCAGAACAGGGTGTCGTCGCAATCGGCGTCGGAGGTGCAGCAGGTCACGGATACACACTGCGTGCCGGACCCTTTGAAGTTCCCGCCGGCGACGATGCAATCGGCCTGGAACACGCCGTCGGCGCACGCCGCCTGGGCATTGTTGCAGCAGGCCCCGCAGCCGCTGGTCTCGCAGAGTTCGCCTTCGCCCAGCCACGTGCCGCCCGCGCCGACGCACTCCGCCTCGGTCGTCTCCGGAATGCATCCTTGGCCCTCGACGCAGCACGCGCCGACGTCCGGCAGGCATGGCGGATTGATTTCGGCGCACGATGTCCCATCGCCACGGTAGTCGCCGAAGCAATCCACCGGCCGGCGCACGACACAAGAACCGTCGGACAGACAACATGCCCCAGTGGCAATCCCTTGCGGACACTGATCGCCATCGGGCCCTTCACAGAGCACACCCTCCCCTAGAAAGGTGGTCTGTACCTGCGCGTTCGAGCCGAACAAAGCGAGGACCACCGTTGGCAAGGCTTCACATGCGGCGCGAGTCAACTGGCCGCACCCGCTCGATGTTTCTCCAGATTCGCCGCCGATGGTGTAGCAGCACGCGCCCGTCGCCTGGCAATCCGTTGTGGCGCACATAGTCCCATCGCCCTGATAGGATCCAAATCCAGGTTGGAAGGTGCAGCTCTCCGGCGTCGTCCCGTCGATGCAAGAGCCGTCGCCCAAGCAACACGCCCCGGTAGGATACGGGGCGCACGGGGGGTTGAGCTCGTCGCAGGCAGTCCCCTCGCCCCGGAAATCCCCTGGACATTGACCGTGGGTCGTGACCACGCAGGTTCCGTCCGGCCGGCAGCAAGCCCCTACCCCGCCGCCTCCGGGGCACTGATTGCCGTCGGGCCCCTCGCAGGGCACCCCCTCGCCCAGGAAGATGGTCTGTACCGGTGCGTTCGAGCCGAACAAAGCGAGGACCACCGTTGGCAAGGCTTCACATGCGGCGCGAGTCAACTGGCCGCACCCGCTCGATGTTTCTCCAGATTCACCGCCGATGGTGTAGCAGCACGCGCCCGTCGCCTGGCAATCCGTTGTGGCGCACATAGTCCCATCGCCCTGATAGGATCCAAATGGTCCGAAGAAAGTCGATCCAGGTTGGAAGGTGCAGCTCTCCGGCGTCGTCCCGTCGATGCAAGAGCCCTGGAAGCAGCAAGCCCCTGACGGCGGAACCGGACAAGGCGGGTCGATCTCCGCGCAATCGGTCCCGTTGCCGCGGAATTGGCCGCCGCACTCTTCAGCGGAGGTTACCGCGCAGGTTCCGTCGGGAAGGCAACAGGCGCCGCGGCAGGGATGCTCGGCGCAGGTCGAGCCCGGGCCCTGGAAGATCATGCCCGCCCCTTCACACTGGGTTTGCGTCTGACCGTTCGTGCAGTCGGAGGAATCGGTATCGCAGCACGCGCCGCACGGAGCCGTTGCGCAGGTCGTGCCGGCTCCCATGAAAGTATCCATGCCCGTGCAGGCGTCCGGGGCAACCCCATCCAAACACCCCACGGATGGCCGGCAGCAGGCGCCGGTGGTTGGACATTCGTCGGCGAAGTTGCCCGCGCAGGACGTGCCCACACCAAGGAAGGTGGTGTTCTCGCCCGAGACAGCCTCCAGCGACGCGCAGCCCGCTTCAGTGGTCTGCATACAAAATCCGTCGTCGAAGCAACAGGCGCCGGTTTGAGAACAATCCACTTCAGCGCAGGTGCTGCCGTCTCCCTGATGCGTGCCGGACATGCTCAGCACGCAGGTGTTCGGGGTGACGCCACCAGCGCAATTGCCGTCTTGCAAGCAGCACGCTCCGCCCGTGAAGGGCGTGCATGGCGGGTTCAGCTCGTCGCAGGCCGTCCCGTTGCCGCGGAAATCTCCATCGCACTCCTGCCCGAGCGTAACGGCACAACTCCCATCCGGCAGACAGCAGGCCCCTAGGCAGGGGTTGGGTTCGCAGGTCGAACCGTCTCCTTGGTAGATTCCTTCGCTCTGTTCACAAACCGTCCTGGTAAAGAACTCTCCGCACGTCGAATCCCAGGGGTCGCAACAGGCCCCGCAGGGCGCGCCGGTGCACGTCGTGCCGGGGCCAATGAATACGGCGTCGTCGTCGATCTGGACACATTCCTCGGCGGTCAGGTTGTCATAACAGCCCCGGAAAGGATCGCAGCAGGCACCCCGGGTGGTCGAAGGCTGGCATGGCGGGTTGAGCTCGTCGCAGGCGGTCCCGTCGCCGCGGTAGTCGCCGTTGCAATTCCCTTCGAGTACTACCACGCACGTCCCATCCGCCCGGCAGCATGCTCCGTGGGCTGGGCATTGGTTACCGATGGCACCCGCGCAGGGGGTTCCAACCCCAAGAAACGTCGTGTTTTCGCCACTGACCGCTTCCAGCGACGCGCAGCCCGCCTCAGTGGTTTGGGAACATTCACCGTCGTCGAAACAACAGGCCCCCGTGGCCGAGCAATTGACATTCGCGCAAGTGCTGCCGTCTCCCTGATACGTGCCGAAGAGGCTTAGCACACAGGTGTTCTGCGATACGCCGTCGAGGCAACTGCCGTCATCGAGGCAGCAGGCCCCCGCGATGAACGCGGCGCAGGGCGGATTCAGCTCATCGCAGGCCGTGCCGGTGCCGCGGAAATCGCCGGGACAATTCTCGCCTTCCGTGACCGTGCAGGTTCCGTCGGGCCGGCAGCAGGCGCCGCGGCATGGGTCAGGCGAGCAACTCGAACCGTCTCCCTGGTACACACCGCCGCCGGACTCACAAACCGGCCGGGTATCGAAGTCGACGCAGGCGGAGTTGAAGGGATCGCAGCAGGCGCCGCACGGCGCCGCGGCGCATGTGGTGCCGACGCCAATGAACACTGCATTGTTGCTGATCTGCGTACATTCTGCGGCCGTCACATTGTCGTGACACCCTGCCACGAAGACCCCGGGATCGCAACAGGCCCCGGTCGTTTGCGACGGCTCGCAGGGTGGGTTCAGCTCGTCACAGGCCGTATTATCGCCGCGGTAGTCGCCGTTGCAGTCCTCCGGGCGAACCACGACACACGAGCCATCCGTCCGGCAGCAAGCCCCGTGGGCCGGGCAGGTGAACGATGGATCCTGGTCGCAGGGCACCCCAACCCCGAGGAACAAAGTCGCTATCCCAAACTCAGACTCGTAGTTGGCGCAGCCGCTTTCAGTCGTATGGAAACAGCCCCCGGTGATGCAGCACGCGCCGGTGGCGGCGCAGTCGACCGAGGCGCAGAGCGTACCGTCTCCCTGGTACATCCCATCCAGGCTGTCGATGCACGTGTGGCGAGTGGCGCCGTCTTGGCAAGTGCCGTCTTTTTGCAGGCAGCACGCGCCCCCGGGGAAAGGTATACAGGGCGGGCTTAACTCGGCGCAGTTCGTACCCGTACCGCGGAAGTCGCCGAAGCAGTCCTCGCCCTCAATGACCGTGCAGCTTCCGTCGCCCAGGCAGCAGGCGCCCCTGCACAGACCCTCGGTGCAGGTCGTCCCATTGCCCTGGAAAATGCCACTGTTGGATGTGGCGCAGTTCTCGGGCGTGTCCCCGTCGGTACAAAAAGACGTCTCCGTCCGGCAACACGCTCCGCACGGAGCCGTCGCGCACACCGTGCCAACGCCCATGAACGTCTCGAACTCATCCTCGCATTCACCGGCAGGCACATCATCCGTGCATCCCTCACCGAAATCGCAGCACGCTCCCCGACAGGGATTCGACGCGCAGCTCGTTCCCACGCCCATAAAGACGGCCGCTTCTCCGACGCAGGAGCTGCGTGGGACGTCGATGCACGCCGATCCGTCTTCGCTGCAGCACGCACCACAAAGCTCCATCACCTCGCATTCGCCGGTCTTCGAGTTGCAGAATTCCTCCGTGCAGAGGTCACCGTCGTCCGGGCATTCCCGTGGATCGTGTTGACAACCCGTGGTCGGGTCGCAGCGGTCGGACGTACACAGCTCACCGTCGGCGCAGACGGGGTCGTCGGGCGTTCGGATGCAGCCGTCGGGACCGGCCGCGGGGTCGAGCGGCCGACAGTCGTCGAACGTGCAATCGATGTTGTCGTTGCACAAGGAGTCTTCGGCGCCGTGCAGGCACCCGATGTTTGGGTCACAGGTGTCCACCGTGCAGAGGATGCCGTCGTTGCATTGCGTATCGACGGGGGTATGGACGCAGTCGCCCGAGGGAGCGAGGCAAGTGTCCGTCGTGCAGTCATGGGCGTCGGCACAGTTCTTGGGGTCCGAAAGACATCCTTGCTCCGCATCACAGCGCTCGTTCACCGTGCAGCCGTTTTCATCCAGGCACAGCGAATCATTCGGTGTGTGTACGCACTCGCCCGAGGCCGGGTTGCAGGAATCCTCGGTGCAAGCGACACCGTCGTCACAATCCACCGCGTCGTGGACGCAACCGTCCGGTCCACGGTCGGGGTGCTCGGGGGCGCAGGCATCGATCGTGCAAGGATTGGAATCGTCGCAGGCGGCGGTATTCGCGGCGTTGATGCACTCACCCGTCGCGGGAACGCAGACATCAGTCGTACACGGGAAACCATCATCGCAGTCGACCGGATCGGAAACGCAACCGCGTTGCGCGGGGTCGCAGCGCTCGTTGGTCGTGCACAAGTTCTCGTCCAGGCACCGTGCGTCGTCCGGCGTGTGAACGCAACCGAGCGCCGGGTCGCAGGCATCCCGGGTGCAGCCAATCCCATCGTCACAGACGACGGGATCGGTTACACAACCTTGCGCTGGGTCGCAATGCTCATTGGTCGTGCACAGGTTTTCGTCCAGGCATAGTGAATCGTCCGGGATGTGCGTGCAGCCGGAGGCTGGATCGCAGTCGTCAACGGTGCAGTCGACGCTGTCGTTGCAATCGGGCGTGTCGCCGGCCGTACACATATCGTCGATGCAGCGTTCCGTGCCGTTGCAGACGTCCTGGTCTTGACATTGCTCGTCATTCCCGCATGCGCCGCGGCATGGGTGGGTAATCGGGCCACAACTGGATCCAGATCCCAAGAAGATGTGCCCCAATCCCGTGCACAACGCTAGGGAAGTCCCCTCGGTACATTGCAAGGATTCCGGGTTGCAACAGGCGCCGCACGATGCGGTTTCGCATCTTTGGCCCTGCAAAAACTGAGCTGGATCGGGGCAATCGTCCCCCACCACGCCGTCGATGCAACCGACGTTGATCGCGCAGCAGGCCCCACAGGGGGCCGCCTCGCAAGTGCTGCCCATGCCCATGAATCGTTGCGCAGAGCCCGAGCAGTCGTCCGGGGTGCGCCCGTCCACGCACCCGGCGCCCCCGATGCAGCAGGCCCCGTTGCAGGGGGGGTCGAGGTCGGCGCAACGGGTCCCCAGGCCGCGGAACTGCTGCCCCGGGCCCTGGCAACTGCCCGGGAGGGAATCGAAGCAATCCGCGACGTGCGGTTCATCGCAACACGCCCCACAGATGTAATCGCTCGTGATGCACCCCTCGTGGGGGTCACAGGAATTCACGGTGCATGCATTGCCGTCCTCACAGGTGACCGGCGCATGAGTGCATCCGCTGCCCGGGTCGCACGAATCGGTCGTGCAGATATTGCCATCATCGCAGTCGGGCGCGTCGCCGGACGCGCAGGCGAAATCCACACAGCGCTCATCGCCGTTGCATGGATCGTTGTCGCCACAGTCGCCATGTTTCTCGCATTCCGACTGACAGGGCGGGGGGCACGTGGCGTTAATGCCAACGAACGTGCCGCCCATGGCGGTGCAGCTCGTTTGAGGCACGAAAACACAGTGAGGGTTGGGTTCTTGAAGGCAACAGGGGCCGGGACAGAAGTCGGCGCAGCTCTGCCCTTGGCCCCACGCGAAACTGGTTCCGGTGTTCTGGCATTCAGCAAACGTGAGGACCTGGCACCCCTTCGAAGAGCAGCACGCCCCGGTCGGCGAGCAGACGACCGACGCGCAGTCGCTGCCGTCCCCCTGATACGTCCCGCCCTGGCTCATCAGGCACGTATTCTGCGTAAGGCCGTCAACGCAACTGCCATCACCCAAGCAGCACGCCCCCACGGGAAGTGATTGACAGGTATTTTGGGCGCAATGGCCCGAAGCGCACTGGCCATCACTGAGACACGAACCGCCGTTGGACGTCAGACATTGTCCGTTGGCGCACTCGGTTCCCGTGCCACATGGACAGTCGGACGGGCAGTTAGCACAGTCCTCACTGGGTGTGTCGCAGGTCCCGTTAGGGCAGGGCGTGGTCGATGGGCAGTCGACGCCTTCCCCGCTGAACGTGCCGCCGAGGTCGCAGCATCTCTCCTGGGTCTCGAGGATGCAGGCGCCAAAGCTCAGCATGCACGCCCCGCCGAAGGGTTGACAAACGCCGGGACCGCATGTGGCGCCGGGAACTGAAATCCCGCCGGTCGACTGACAGTTGATTTGGTCGATCGGAGCAAAGCAACTGTTGCCGTCCACTGCAGGCAGGCAGCACGCCCCTTCTGGGTTCGAGAAGTCAATACCGTAATAGTCTGGAACCGTTGCGAAGTTGGTCCATCCGTTGAACGGATGGAGTTGGGGAGGGCCCACGGATTGCACGTGCGAAACCGGGATGATCTTGACTTGATCCGTGGGGTTTGCTCCCCCGGCTGCGCTAGCATGTATCCTAATCGTCCAGCGACCAATAAAACCGGGGACAAAGGGTGTCGAGATTACGAGGATTTGTTGCCCCGGCTCGGGCATGAAGGGCCCCTCCGGAGGCGGCGAGAAGATTGAGACCGGAGCGACTGAAATCCCTCCTTTGGCCCCGCTACAGCTTTGCCAGAAAGACGAGCCGGTATTGACCGACCAGCCAAGCGGCATCTGCACGACGTAGTTCTGCCAGCATCGCTCAGTGACGACCGGCGAAGAAAGCCCACAATAAAAACCGCACGAGCCCGTCGCGCAACCGCCGCTCACCGGCAGAGTTCGGATCGTGGCTTGTCCCATCACATGAGCCTGGATAACAACCTGCTCGCCGAACATGCTGATGACCTGGGCGACCTTGGCGCCGGGGTTTTGACACGGATCAGTGTCGGCACATTCCGGATCGTCGCAGTCAAAAAGGCCGTCGCCGTCGTTGTCCACATTATCCGCGCAGGTATCGTGCGTTGACTCATTGGGGCAACTCGACGGCCCCAGGGTTGGGACCATCAAGACTCCCAGGAGCAGGAATCGGGCCGTCACCCAAAACGCCCAACGTCCCTTCAGACGTCCAACCCAGACAAAGAAGCGAGCTCTCATTCGCCGAAACTCCCACTAAGACACGAGCTCTCTACGTCTCCACCTAGACAAGAGCTTGCGTACCCATCCGATAGGTATTGTCTCTGGCTGCCCCTATTTCTTTTTGAAGTGAAGAAAACCGTGGGCGAATCATAGGAAGCAAGGGTAAGATCATCATTGGGAAGGCATTAGGCACTAGGCAGTAAACAACAGCGCCTAGTGCCTTTGCTCGTCCGCGAGAGTGCCGCGACCTAAAGGGTGGAACAAACCGTGGAATGGATCACGACATCAACGATCCTGACCGATCTGGCCGACTTCACCAACCGGCAGGCCTGGGAGCGGTTCGTTCATCGCTTTCGCGATCCCATTGGGCGATTTGGGCGGCAAATGGGCCTCTCTGAGGCCGACGCCGAGGAAGCCGCCCAGGATACGCTACTGGCCTTTGCGGAGAGTTTTCGGAATGGCCAGTACGACCGCGCCAAGGGCCGCCTGAGCCGTTGGCTTTTCGGGATCGCCTATCGCCAGCTACTGGCCCGACGGCGAAGTGCTTTCCGGCGGCGATCGGTCGCTCTGCAGACCGAGGAATCCGGGTTTTTGGATCAAATCCCGGGTGAGGCTGACGCCCAGCAGTGGTGGGAGCAAGAATGGGAGCAGGCCATGCTGGAATTGTGCTTGCATCGCGTCCGCCAAGAGGTCGAGCCTCCGACGATGCGAGCTTTTGAGCTGGTGATGCGAGGCGGTCGAACTCCCGCCGAGGCGGCTAAGGAACTGGGCATCCCGACGAAGGCGGTCTACAATGCAAAATTCAGGGTCCTCAAGCGCTTGCGTGCCCTTCGACGGGAGATTGAAGAGACGCTCTGACCCAAAAGAAATCAGCAAAGTTCATGCGAATACGAGATGGGGAGGAAACGTGAAAGGTCATGAAGATGATCTGCCCTGAAGTGGCCGAGCTGGAGCAGTATCTTTCGGGAATGTTGTCCGTGGACGTGACCCATTCGGTCGCCGAGCATCTGACAAGCTGCGCCGATTGCAAGACAATTCTGGCCGACCTGACGGAGAACCGACGCTTGGAACCCTTGGTTCAGGCGCTGTTTTCCCAGCAGCGTGGCGAGGCGGATTTCGACCTCGTCGGGAACACCGTGGGCCGGTACCGCGTTCTTCGAGAGCTAGCCCGCGGGGGTACGAGCGTCGTCTACGAGGCCGAGCAAGCCAATCCGCGCCGGCGCGTGGCCTTGAAGCTGCTTAGCGCGCCGTTTTCGCTTGAGCCGCGCTACCGAAAGCTCCTCGAACGGGAAATCGAAATACTAGCCCACCTGAAGCATCCGAAGATTGCGTCCATTTACGAGGCCGGACGAACCGGTGGCGACCGTCCATACTTCGTGATGGAACTTGTCGAGGGGCAGACGATTACGGCCTTTGCGCAACGGAGTGATTTGCCGATCGTCGCCCGCCTGGAGCTGTTTTGCGCCGTCTTGGATGCGATCACCTATGCCCATCAGCGCGGCGTAATCCACCGGGATCTCAAGCCCTCCAATATCCTGGTCACCGGTTCAGGCGAGGTGAAGGTGCTGGACTTCGGCTTGGCGAAGATTTCCGATGCGCAGGCGAGCGAAGCCGCGGGCATCGGCTCGATCGTTACCCACCTCGGTCGAGTCGCCGGGACCCTGCCCTACATGAGCCCGGAACAGGTCTCCGGGCTCTCGGGTGAAATCG
>Ga0187892_10003896_pt1 | contig 26250 bp, 24 predicted proteins | sample MA1701073metaG_FD_139345 | JGI IMG/M metagenome (GOLD analysis project Ga0187892, IMG submission 139345) | Bio-ooze microbial communities from a basaltic lava cave in the Kipuka Kanohina Cave System on the Island of Hawaii, USA - MA170107-3 metaG ... | reverse complement strand
TGCCGGCGCTCCGACACCGCACGATCGCCCCAACCCAACTGCCCGATCTGCTCGCGTGCCATGACAACCCCCTTCTTCCGAGCTTCATCGAATCACGCTTCACGATCCGCGCAAAGGTCTCCAGCATGAGCCCGTCGAAGGGGGAGGGCGTTACGCTCGGGTGTCAGCGCCGTTGATACTGCGCCTTGCCGAACAGCATCTCGCGTTCCTTGTCGGTCATCGGGCCGCTGCGGCTGCGATCGGCCAGCACCCGGATGCCGCGCTGCACGGCCGGCCGCTCCGCCATCGCGTCGAACCAGCGCTGCACGTTCCTGTAGTCCGGCAGGTTGACGCCCTGCCGCTCCCAGGACCGCAGCCACGGCCAGATCGCCATGTCGGCGATCGAATAGTCGCCGGCGACGTAGTCGCGACCTTCGAGCTGCAGATCGAGCACGCCGTAGAGCCGGTTCGCCTCGTTGGTGTAGCGGTCGATGGCGTAGGGAATCTGCTCCGGCGCATAGCCGCGGAAATGATGCACCTGACCCAGCATCGGCCCGATGCCGCCCATCTGGAACATCAGCCACTGAAGCACGTCGTAACGCGCGCGCGGTTCCTTTGGCATGAACTTGCCGCTCTTCTCGGCGAGATAGATCAGGATCGCGCCGGATTCGAAGACCGAGATCGGCTTGCCGCCCGGCCCATCCGGGTCGACCAGCGCCGGCATCTTGTTGTTGGGGCTGATCTTGAGGAACTCCGGCTTGAACTGGTCGCCGGCTCCGATATCGATCGCGATGACGTTGTATTTCATCCCGATCTCTTCGAGCATGATGTGGATCTTGTGCCCGTTGGGCGTCGGCCATGTGTAAAGGTCGATCATGCGGGTTTCCTCTTCGTAACTGTCCGCGCCGCACGGCGGCATGAGCGCACTATATGACTCTGGGCGGCATTAACCATATCTCGCTGACGGTCGGCGATCTCGACCGGTCCTTCGCCTTCTACGACCCGCTGTTGCGTTCGCTGGGTTATCGGATGTCCGAACGGCGCGCCGACTACCTGGAATGGAGCGGCCCCGGCGGCTGGTTCATCCTGCGTCCGGCCCGCAACGCGATGCCGCACGACCGTTATGCGCGTGGCTTGCATCACCTTGCCTGGAGCGCCGACAGTCGTGCGCAGGTCGACGAATTTCATACGCTGCTGACGGACCGTGCCGTTCGCGTGCTCGATGGACCGGCGGAGTTTCCGCAGCACGGTGAAGGATACTACGCCGTGTTCTTCGAGGATCCTGACGGCATCAAGCTGGAACTCGTGCACATCGCTTGATTTTCCGCCGCCGGCCGCGCGCCGGCGAACGGCAACTTTCGCTCGTCCCCGCCACCGGCATCCCCTACACTCAATTGGTGCAATGCGTCGTCCTGATGGGAGGTCGACCATGACCCGTGCGCCTATCGTGCTTGCCGCCGCAATCCTTCTGATCGCGCCCGCCTTCGCCAATGCGAATGATGAAGGTCGCGACTTCACGGCCGCCCGCGACCCGCGCCTGCCCGACCCGTTCGAGATTCTCGACCGGCCGGCGCAGCAGATCGCGATCGAGGTGAGACTGCTTCAGGTCCAGAGTACCGCGTTGGGCGAGTTCGGCGTCGACGGCGTCGTCAGGGCTGCAACCGTCCTGACGCCGCGTTCGGACGGGCTGACCGGCATACTCGCGACCGACTTGGGGCCGGGCGGGATGATCTTTCTCAACCGCCTGGCGCGCGGCATCGACGATCTGGATCCCGACGAGATGGAGCCCATCGGACTCGGCTTCTTCTACCAGGGCCAGGTACTCATCGACGTGCGGATGGATCCGGCCACCGTGAGGCAGTATCAGCCGCCGTCGGCGCCGGTCGGTTCCGACGATGCGCTCTCCAACGAGTTCCGGCAGGCGATGAAAAGCATCGGCGTCGCCGATTTCGGTCTGCCGCGGCCGGGCGACAATCGGCTGCCGACACAGGTGCTGGTGACGGATGGCCGGACCCTGGTCCTCGGCTTCCCGCCCGGCATGCGGGAAAGTCGCGAGAAGCTCGACATTCCCCTGCTGTCGGATATCCCGATGCTCGGCAGCCTGTTCGCAGGCCGGGTTTCGCAAACCGCGCGGGGCGAGCTGATCGTGTTTATCCAGCCTGCCGTCACGATCGACGAGGGAGACGAGTAGCGGCCCGTTAGGAACGGTGCACGCCGCCGCACCGTCGCCGCATCCAGGCGCGGCGGCAGCCGCGTTCAGGGAGCGAGCTTCGCCTTCAGCCGTTCGTTGACGGCGGCCGGATTGGCCTTGCCGCCGCTCGCCTTCATCACCTGCCCGACGAAGAAGCCGAACAGCTTGTCCTTGCCGGAGCGATACTCGGCGACCTTGTCGGCGTTCGCCGCCAGCACCTTGTCGATGACGGCATCGATCGCGCCGGTGTCGGTCACCTGGCGCAGACCCTTCGCCTCGACGATGGCGGCGGCTTCCTTTCCGCTGTCCACCATCTCGGCGAACACGTCCTTGGCGATGCGGCCCGAGATCGTGTTGTCGGCGATCAGGTCGATGAGCCCGCCAAGGTTTTCCGCCGTCACCGGCGACTCCTCGATGCCCCTGCCGGTGCGGTTGAGTGCGCCGAACAGCTCCACGATCACCCAGTTGGCGGCGAGCTTCGCATCGCGGCCCTGCGCGACCGCCTCGTAGAAGGCGGCGGTTTCCTTTTCGGCCACCAGCACGCCGGCATCGTAGGAAGAAAGCCCGAAATCCTTCGTGTAGCGCGCCTTGCGCTCGTCGGGCAGCTCCGGCAGGCCCGCGCGCAGCCGCTCGACGAAACCGGCATCGAGCACCAAAGGCAACAGGTCCGGATCGGGGAAATAGCGATAATCGTGCGCGTGCTCCTTCGAGCGCATCGAGCGCGTCGTGCCCCTGTTGGCATCGAACAGCCGCGTCTCCTGGTCGATCGTGCCGCCGTCCTCGATGATCCCGATCTGGCGGTTGGCCTCGTACTCGATCGCCTGCATCACGAAACGCACGGAGTTGACGTTCTTGATCTCGCAGCGCGTGCCGAGCGGATCGCCCGGCTTGCGCACCGAGACGTTGACGTCGCAGCGCAGGCTGCCCTCTTCCATGTTGCCGTCGCAGGTGCCGAGATAGCGCAGGATCGAGCGCAGCTTCTTGATATAGGCGGCGGCCTCCTCGGCCGAGCGCATGTCCGGCTCCGAGACGATCTCCATCAGCGCCACACCGGAGCGGTTGAGATCGACATAGGTTTTGTCGGGATGCTGGTCGTGCAGGCTCTTGCCGGCATCCTGCTCGAGATGGAGCCGCGTGATGCCGACCGTGCGCACGACGCCGCCCGGCAGGTCGATCGTGACCTCGCCCTTGCCGACGATCGGCTGCTGGTACTGCGAAATCTGATAGCCCGCCGGCAGGTCGGCATAAAAATAGTTCTTCCGGTCGAAGACCGAGCGCAGATTGATCTGCGCCTTGAGGCCAAGCCCCGTCTTCACCGCCTGTTCGATGCAGAACGCATTGATGACCGGCAGCATGCCGGGAAAGCCGGCATCGACGAAACTGACTTGCGCATTCGGCTCGGCGCCGAATTCGGTCGCCGCACCCGAGAACAGCTTGGCGTTCGAGACCACCTGGGCATGGACCTCGAGCCCGAGCACCAGTTCCCAATTGCCGGTGCGGCCTTCGAGCAGCGGGGCTTCATTCGTAGCGGTCATGCTCACAAGTCCACCGTAAAGATGAGAGAACGGCCAGTTTCTTGCTTCTGAAGCAGAAACGACTTGAGTCCTTGGAAATACTCCCACGTATATTCAAAGTCTTCCGCATCGTTCGATACGGGCCACGGGCGCGGTTCGTGTTTCATGTAGGCTTCCATAAGCCATTCACGATCCACTTGCGCCAGCGATGCGTTCAGATCGCGCAATGTTGCCGGCTCGATCAAGTTTATAACGTAGTCACGACCTTCGTAGAGCGATCGGGCGCCAAGAAAACACTGGTTCAGCGGGTAGGCGCCCGCCAGCGTATCGACCTCCGGCCATCGACTGCGCTGGGTGCCTGTCAGGCAGCAATGAATTGCGTACCAGGCTTTGTCCGTTTCGTATGCATTATCGCGATCCCAGGCCTCTTCGATGTGCTCCTGAACGTAGTCAAGGCGCGCCGAATCGTCCGCCCTGGCGAGCAGATTCTCGCGTTGATCGCTGGTCAGAACAAAATGAACGCCCAGATGAGCCATGCTCGTTCCTAGGCACCGCCCGGTCGCATATCGAAGCCGGCCGCATGCTCGATCGCCTGGCCGACGCGCAGCACCGAGACTTCGTCGAACGGCCGTCCGATCACTTGCAGGCCGAGCGGCAGCCCTTCGGCCGAAAGACCGGCGGGAACCGAGAGGCCTGGCAGGCCGGCGAGGTTGACCGTCACGGTGAACACGTCGTTGAGATACATCTGAACCGGATCGTCCATCCTGGCGTCGGTCGCGAAGGCGGCGTTCGGCGCGGTCGGCGTCAGGATCGCATCGACCCGGTCGAACGCCTCGGTGAAGTCGCGCGCGATCAGCGCCCGCAGCTTCTGCGCCTTCAGGTAATAGGCATCGTAATAGCCGGCCGAGAGCACGTAGGTGCCGATCAGCACGCGGCGTTTCACCTCGGCGCCGAACCCCGCCGCGCGGGTCAGCTCGTACATGTCGTTGAGCGACTTGCCCTCGACGCGCAGGCCGAAACGCACGCCGTCGTAGCGCGCGAGGTTCGACGAGGCTTCGGCCGGCGCAATGATGTAATAAGTCGGCAGCGCGTACTTCGTGTGCTGCAGCGAAATGTCGACGATCTCCGCTCCCGCCGATTTCAGCCAGTCGCGCCCCCGCTGCCAGAGTTTCTCGATCTCCGCCGGCATGCCGGCGATCCGGTATTCCTTCGGAATGCCGATCTTCATGCCGCGCACGCTCGTCCTGGTGGCGGCGCGGAAATCCGGCAGCGGCACATCGGCCGAGGTCGAATCCTTCGAATCGTGCCCCGCCATGGCGCCGAGCACGATCGCGACGTCCTCGACCGTGCGCGCAAACGGGCCGGCCTGGTCGAGCGACGAGGCGAAGGCGACGATGCCCCAGCGCGAGCAGCGCCCGTAAGTCGGCTTCAGGCCCACGACGCCGCAGAACGACGCCGGCTGGCGGATCGACCCGCCGGTGTCGGTGCCGGTCGCCGCCATCGCAATGCGCGCGGCGACGGAAGCCGCCGAGCCGCCCGACGAGCCGCCGGGCACCAGGGCCGTGTCGTCGCCGCGCCGCCGCCACGGGTTGACGACCGCGCCGTGATGGCTCGTCAGGTTCGACGAGCCCATGGCGAACTCGTCCATGTTGGTCTTGCCGAGCATGACCGCGCCGGCGCGCCACATATTGGCGGTGACGGTCGACTCATAAGGCGGCTTGAACCCGTCGAGAATGTGCGAGCCGGCGGTCGTCAGCACGCCCGCGGTGCAGAACAGGTCCTTGATGGCGACCGGGATGCCCTCGAGCGCGCCGGCCGTCCCCTTGCGGCGGCGTGCATCCGATTCATCGGCCATGACGAGCGCCTGCTCCGGCGTCTCGGTGATGTAGGCGTTGAGGCCGCGCGCCGCCGCCATCGCCTCGAGGTGCGCTTCGGTCAGCTCGCGCGAGGTGAAATCGCCGCGCGCGAGACCGTCGAGGGCGGCCGCAACCGTCAGGTCGGTCAGCGCGCTCATTCGACGACCTTCGGTACCGCGAAAAAGCCGGCCGCAGGCTCGGGCGCATTTTCGAGAATCCTGTCGGGGTAGCCGCCGTCGGTGACAACATCGTCCCGCCGCGGCAGCGTCATGTTCCCGACGCCTGCCATCGGCTCCACGCCGTCGGTCGCGACCTCGCCCAGCTGCTCGACCCAATGCAGGATGCCGTCGAGTTCCCGGGTCAGGGAATCGGCCTCTTCCGGCGAGAGCCGGATGCGCGCAAGCGTCGCGATATGGGCGACGGTCTTCCGATCGATCGTCATGGCGGTTTTCCGATTGGGCTGCCCTCGGCGGGCGCGCGAAGCTATCATCGGGGCGCCGCCGGCCGCAACCCGACCGGCCGCCGCGACCGGCCGAAAGCCCGATGGAGTACCGACCCATGATCCGCCTGTTTGCCGCCGCCCTCGCGCTCGTCCTGCTGGCGGGTGGCGCCCTGCCCGCCGCCGCTCTCGACCTGGCCGGCGGCAAGCCGCTCGGCCTCAACGTCTACGAGGCCACGCGCGAGAACGTCGCGGCAACCCTCGATGCCAACGGCATCTCCTATCGCTTCGACGAGGACAACGATGTCGAGTTCGAGGTCGAAACCGATTCCGGGCCCGTCTCGGCCTGGATCATCTTCGACGAAGACGACAACGGGCGCATCTGGAACCTGCGCTTCTATGCCTACCTGCTGACGTCGCATGTCGACCAGGAACTGCTGCTCGAACATTCCAACCGCATCAACCGCGACTACTGGCTCACCAAGGTTTTCATCGACGGCGACGGCGATCTGAACCTCGAGCTCAACCTGCCGGTCGAGAACGGCTTCATCCCCGAAGAGCTGATGGTCAATTTGTACGAGGCGGGCGTCACCTCGTTGCAGAATGTCGACGGCGAGATCGTCGCCGCCTTCGGCGATCCCGACGGCGGGGCCGAATCCGGCGCCAGCGAGGTCGATGCGACTCAGTTCCCGTCCAGCGCGATCGGCCGGCTCGATTTCGGCGACGATGCGTTCTGCACCGCCAGCGTGATCGGCCCGCGCCTGCTGCTGACCGCGGCGCACTGTTTCTTCGACGAGGACAGCTCGCGGCGCCAGACGCCGACGCGCTTCTATGCCGGTCACGATGCCGGCGTCTCGGTCGCCGAATCCGACATCAAGGGCTACTACATGCCGGCTGCGTTCGACATCGAACTGTTCCTCAATACCAACGAAGTTGACCGCTACGACTATGCGATCGTGACGCTGGCCGACGACATTTCCGGTCTTACCGGCGTCTTGCCCGTCTATGTCCCGACCGGCGAGGAGATGGACATGCTGATGGACATGGACAGCATCGGCTTCGAGCAGATCGGCTACGGCGTCACTGGCGGCTTCAACGCGATGATGCGCGGCCCCTGCCACATCACGCAGGTCTGGGACGACAACACCTACAGCCACGGCTGCGGCTCGGTGAAGGGCGATTCCGGGGCGCCGAACCTGCTGATCGTGAACGGCGAGTACGTCATCATCGGCATCGAATCCGCGGAGCTCGAGGAGGTCGAGCCCGAGCTCTCCGATCTCGTCGTGTCGAGCGCGGCCTTCATCGACGACGTCAACGCCCAGCTCGGCCAGTGACGGAGCGCCCTAAACTCGACTACAAGTTCGCGCTCTTCGATATCGACGCGTTTGCCAAGCGTCTGCCTTCGCGTGCCAGGCTGCTGGGTCTCGATGTTGGAACGAAGACGATTGGTCTTGCCGTTTCGGATTCGGACCTGACGGTTGCTTCTCCGCTCAAAACGATTGCGCGCACCAAGTTAGTCGAGGACGCCAAGGCGATCATGAGTATCGTCCATATGTACAGAATCTGGGGGTTTGTTGCGGGCCTCCCCGTCAACATGGACGGCAGCGAGGGCCCGCGCTGCCAGTCGGTCCGCCAGTTCGGCGAAAATCTGGTCGGGATGATTGACGCACTCAACAAGGAAGTGGTGCCGCTGACTTTCTGGGACGAGCGGCTCTCGACCATGGCCGTCGAACGCTCGATGCTCGAAGCAGACCTTACCCGCAAGCGCCGAGGCGAGCTGGTCGACAAGCTGGCCGCCGCCTACATCCTGCAGGGCGCCCTCGACTATCTGCGCCAACGGCGGGCGCCCGCCTGAAGTTGCCCGGTCGATTTGCCGCCACTGACGGCGCACACGCCGGCACGCCACCATTGACGCGGCGACCGGCGACCGGCAAGTCTCGCGCTCCCGAGTGTCACCGGCAGGAACAGGATCATGGCTGGCCCGCTTTCCGGCATCCGCGTCTTCGACCTCTCGCGCATTCTCGCCGGCCCGACCTGCAGCCAGTTGCTTGGCGATCTCGGCGCCGACGTGATCAAGATCGAACGCACGGGCGCCGGCGACGACACCCGCAAATGGGGCCCGCCCTATCTGCCCGGCAGGGACGACAAGCCGACCGGCGAGGCCGCCTATTATCTCGCCTCCAACCGCAACAAGCGCTCGGTGACGATCGACATTGCGAAGCCCGCCGGGCAGGCGCTGGCGAGAAAACTGATCGCGAAATGCGATGTCATGCTCGAGAATTTCAAGGTCGGCGATCTCAAGCGCTACGGTCTCGCCTATGCCGACCTGAAGGACCGGCATCCGGGCCTGATCTATTGCTCGATCACCGGCTTCGGCCAGACCGGCCCCTATGCCTCGCGCGCCGGCTACGACATGGTCGCGCAGGGCATCGGCGGCATCATGAGCGTGACCGGCGAGCCCGACCGTCCGCCGATGAAGGTCGGCGTCGGCATCGCCGACATCATGTGCGGCATGTACGCGACGGTTTCGATCCTCGCCGCCCTGCATCACCGCGACGTGACGGGCAATGGCCAATATATCGACCTCGCTTTGCTCGACACGCAGGTCGCCTGGCTGACGAATATCGGCCTCAATTACCTGACATCCGGCGACGTGCCGAGCCGCATCGGCAACGAGCACCACAATATCGTGCCGTACAACGTGCTGCCCGCCTCCGACGGCTACTTCATCCTTGCGGTCGGCAATGACGAGCAGTTCCGGAAGTTCTGCACGTTCGGCGGCATCCCGGAGCTCGCCGCCGATCCGCGGTTCGCAAAAAACGAGGCGCGGCTGCACAACCGGCGCGCGCTCTATGCGCTGATCGAAGTCGCAACGCGCGAAAGGCCGCGCGACGAATGGGTCGAAGGTCTCTCGAAGCTCGGCGTGCCGGCCAGTCCCGTCAACGATATCGGCCAGGTCTTCGAGGATCCGCAGGTCAGGCACCGCAACATGCACATCCGGGTGCCGCACCCGCTCGCCAAGGATGGCACGGTCGACCTGATCGGCAACCCGATCAAGTATTCGGAGACCGAAATCGAGTACCGGATGGCGCCGCCGACCTGCGGCCAGCATACCGACGAGGTGCTCGGCGAGCTGCTCGGCATGGGCGGCGGCGAGATTGCCGCGCTGCGCCAGGACGGCATCGTGTGACGGCTCGTCCGGGCGAGGTTCCCGCGCCGCCCCGTCGCGCCGAGATCACTGGTTGTCAGTCGGCAAACCGGTCATGGAGCGCGCAACCGGCCGCCCGTCGGCGGCGCGCGCATCAGCAAGGAGCCAACATGCCCAAGCAGATTTTCGTGAACTTTCCGGTCAAGAATCTCGAACGCTCGATGTCGTTCTTCAGGAAACTCGGCTTCGAATTCAATCCGCAATTCACCAACAAAGACGCTGCCTGCATGATCGTCGAGAAGGACAGTTCCTATGCGATGCTGCTGACGGAGCCGTTCTTCAAGACCTTCACCGAAAAGACGATCGCCGATACGTCCAAGACGACGGAAGTGCTGACGGCGCTCTCGGTCGAAAGCCGTGCCGAGGTCGACCGGCTTCTGAAGATCGCCATCGATGCCGGCGGGTCGGAGACGCGCGCGGCCATCGATCTCGGCTTCATGTATAACCGGGCGTTCGACGATCCGGACGGTCATACCTGGGAATTGTTCCACATGGATATGACGAAGCTGCCGAAATCCTGATGCGTCGCGTCACACGCAAGCAGCCCGACGACAGGGGGTAGCCGGGCCGCGCGCGACCGATATCGGACGCGCGGTTACTCGCCGTCGATCAGATAGATTCCGCTGCCGAAGATGTAGCCGTCGTGCAGCACGACGAAGCTCGATTTCGGCACTTCGTTGCCGGTCAGAGGGTCGATCCAGGTATAGTCGACCCACTCGCCGTCCTCGTCGGCCGTGACGATCATCGTGTTGCCGAACGGCACGCCGTTGGCATCGACGAGGACGGTCGCATCGTCGCCGATCAGCTCGGCATTGGCTCCGTGCGCGACCAGCCGATGGTTCGGGTCGAACACGAAGACGTACAGATCCCGATCGACGAAGCCGGTGTTCGGCGCAGTCATGTCGGCGAAGGAAGCGACGCCGTTCGCGTCGTAGGCCTCGATCGCGCGTGCGACCAGCGCCTGCGCCTCGCCGGCGCTGCCGCGTTCGCCGGTGGTCATTGTCGTGCAGGCGGCGAGGCCCGTTGCCATCGCGACGGCCAGCGCGATTGTCATCAGCTGTTTCATGGTTCACTCCCCTTCGGTCGGACCGGCCAACGATCCCGGTCCCGGTTTCGATTCTCAACCCCGACAACCGGCTGCGTCGCCGCTACTGCGGTGCATAGATTCCGCAGCCGAAAATATACCCGTCATGGAGCCGCACCCAGCTCAGCTTTTCCTCCACGACACCGGTCAGTGGATCCTCGCGCTTGTAGGAAACCCACGCGCCTTCCGGCGTGGCGGCGTCGACGATCGCCTGCCCGTACGCAAATCCGTCGGCATCGACGAAGGTCGTGACATCCATGCCGACGCGCGCAGCATCGGCGCCCTGCGCAACGACGATATTGTCGGGACCGACGACGAATATATAGAGATCGCGGTCGACGAACTCCTTGCGCGGCGGCGTCATGTCGGCGAAGGCCGCCTCGCCTTCGGTCTCATAGGCCGCGATGGCGCGCGCCACCATCGCCTGCGCCTCGAGCGCCGTGCCGCGCGACGGTTCGACCGGTTCTTGCGTCTTGCAGGCGGCGAGGCCCATCGAAATCGCAACGGCCAGCGCGAACTTCGAAAAATGCGTCACTTCATCCCTCCGGGGCGGATCGCCCGGAAACATTCCCGTAATCTACACCGGATACACCGATTTCATAGTCGATTGTGGTGGCCATGGCTGGCACAATTACGCCGCCCAATCTCAACGGAGTAGTCGTGATGATGGTTCGCATACCCACGATCGGCATTTTAGCCGGTGTGCTCCTCTGGCCCCTCACCGGTGATGCGCTGGTGCCGGACGAGACCCTTCGGTCGCTGTCGACACCCGACACGGTCGAAACCGACCTCGGCACGCTGGAATTCAAGGATGGCGTGCCGACCGCGGCAACCGCCGGCGCGGTCTACGACGCTGTCGATTTCGCCAACGCGCTCGCCGTCTACAACAACAGTTTCCGGGGCGCCTCGGCTCTCGCCATCGTCAAGGGCTTCCGGAGCATCGGCATCAATTACAACGAGGTCGCGATCTTCGAGACGCTGATGGATCCGAACTCGCTGTTCCTGACCGCGAATTGCGACACGGTCTATTACCTGGCCGGCGTCGATCTGACCAAGGGACCGATGGTGATCGAGCAACCGCCGCTCGGCGTCGGCACCATCAACGACATGTGGTTCTCGTGGGTGATCGATATCGGGTTCCCCGGACCGGATCGCGGGCTTGGCGGCAAGTATCTGATCGTGCCGCCGGGCTACGACGGACCGTTGCCGGAGGGCGGCTACTTCATCGCGCATTCGCAGACCGACCATGTGCTCTACGCCGCCCGCGGCTATCTCGTCGACGGCAGCCCCGAGAAGACGGTCGAGAGCGTCAAGGCGCACATGAAGATCTATCCCTATGCGCCGGGCAGCTACGGCACGAGCATCGCAACCGCGCTGACCGGTGCGGTGGCGCTCGCGCCCGAGCCCCACGTTCCGGAACAGAAATTCGTCGATGTCAGCGGCATGTCGTTCAACACGATTCCGCCGAGCGACTACAGTTTCTTCGAAATGATCGACGAGAACGTCCAGAACGAGCCGGCCACCAGCTACGACGTCGAGCTTGCCGGTCAACTCGCCGCCATCGGCATCGTGCATGGCAAGGATTTCGCGCCCGACGACCGTATGAAAAAGATCCTGACCGACGCGGCAACCTACGGAAACGCGTTCGGTCGTGCACTGCAATGGGAATGGTCCGCGCGACACCCCGACTGGGCCTACTACGAGGGTTCGCACTGGTGGAGCATGCTGTGGCAGGGCGGTGCCGATTTCGAAACGCCGCCGCCGCTGTTCGAGGACGGCATGTTCAAGCCGTTCCCGCCGACGGGCGCGCGCACGCTCGATTCCCGGACGGCGTTCTACTACGCCTACACGCTGGACTCGCCGGGGATGATCATGCGCATTCCCGATGTCGGCTCGCAGTATCTGATGGGTGGGCTCGATGCGAACGGTGCGCCGCTCGACGGCGCGAAAACCTACAAGGTCACGTTGCCGAAGGACATTCCGGCACGCGCCTTCTGGTCGTTCACGCTCTACGACAACCAGACGCGTTCGATGCTGCAGACGCCGCAAGACTGTCCGCGCGCCGGCAGCCAGGACTATCCGTCGCCGGCGGCGGAAGCGGCTTCGGACGGCACGACCACGATCTGGTTCTCACCCGAACAGCCCGAAGGTGTCGCGCGCGGCAACTGGATCCAGACCGACCCGGCGAAGGGCTGGTTCACGATCCTGCGGCTCTACAGCCCGTTGCCGTCGTTCTTCGACCGGAGCTGGCGGCCGAGCGAGATCGAACCCGTCAACTGACGGAGCGACCGGGGCCGGGAACCGTGGAAACTCCGCGGTTTCCGGCCATTCCGCCGCGGTTGCCGACCCACCCCCGCCCCGCCATACTGCCGCTTTAATGGCCGAATCGAGCGACAGCCCGTCGCCCCTCTTCTACCGGCGCCGACATTTGCTGGGGATCGAGGGGCTCTCCCGCGACGAGATCGTGGGACTTCTCGATCTTTCCGAATCCTACGTCGACCAGAACCGCCGCCCCGACAAGAGGGCGGCGTTGTTGCAGGGCCGCACGGTCATCAACCTGTTCTTCGAAACCTCGACCCGCACGCGCACCTCGTTCGAGCTGGCGGCGAAGCGGCTCGGCGCCGACGTCATCAACATGTCGGTCGCGACCAGCGCCATCAAGAAGGGCGAGACGCTGATCGACACCGCGATGACGCTGAACGCCATGCATCCCGACGTGCTGGTGGTGCGCCACCCCGACAGCGGCGCGGTCAACCTGCTTTCGCAGAAGGTCGATTGCGCGGTCGTCAATGGCGGCGACGGCAGCCACGAGCACCCGACCCAGGCGCTGCTCGATGCCGTCACCATCCGCCGCCGGCGCGGCCGCATCGAGGGGCTCAAGGTCGCGATCTGCGGCGACGTGCAGCACAGCCGCGTCGCGCGCTCGAACATCCATCTGCTGACCACGCTCGGCGCCGTCGTGCGGGTGATCGCGCCGCCGACCCTGATGCCCCCAGGCATCGAACGCATGGGCGTCGAGGCCTTTACGGACATGCGGCGCGGGCTCGAAGGCTGCGACATCGTGATGATGCTGCGCCTGCAGACCGAGCGCATGCAGGGCAGCTACGTGCCGTCGATCCGCGAATATTTCCGCTTCTTCGGCCTCGACTACGACAAACTTGCCTCCGCAAAATCGGATGCGCTCATCATGCATCCCGGCCCGATGAACCGCGGCGTCGAGATCGACAGCGAGGTCGCCGACGATATCGACCGCAGCGCGATCCGCGAGCAGGTCGAGATGGGCGTCGCCGTGCGCATGGCCTGCCTCGATGCGCTGACCCGCTCGAAGCAGAGCAACGTCGCGTGAGGCGTCAATGATTGCGCGCAGCGGCCAGCCCCGCACCGCCAAGCAACCGACGCGGCCGACCGCCTTCGTCAATGCGCGGCTGGTCGATCCGGCGAGCGGCCGCGACGGGCCCGGCGGGCTGCTGACGCAGGACGGCGCGATCGCCGATTGCGGCCCCGCGATCAAAAAGGATGCGGTCGGTCGCGATTTCGAGATCGTCGATTGCGGCGGCAAGTGCCTGGCGCCCGGCCTGGTCGATATGCGCGTGCAGCTCCGCGAACCGGGCGAAGAGCACAAGGAAACGATCGCAACCGGCAGCGCCGCGGCCGCCGCGGGCGGCGTCACCTCGATGGTCTGCCTGCCCAACACCGATCCGGTCATCGACGATGTCGCCGGCGTCGAGTTCATCGCGCGGCGCGCGCGCGAGAACCGGCGCTCCAAGGTTTATTGCTACGGCGCCATCACCCGGAAACTGGCCGGCCAGGAGTTGGTCGAGTTCGGCCTGCTGGCCGAGAGCGGCGCACTCGCCTTCACCGACGGGCTGCAGGCGGTTGCCGATGCGCGCGTCATGCTGCGCGCGCTGAAATATTCGACCGCCTTCGACGTGCTGATGGTGCAGTTTCCCGAGGAGCCGGCGCTGGCGCGCAACGGCGCCATGAACGCGGGCGAGCTCGCGACGCGGCTCGGGCTGGGCGGCATCCCGCCGCAGGCCGAGGTGATGATGATCGAGCGCGACCTCCATCTCGTCGCCATGTCGGGTGCGCGCTATCACGTTTCGTCGCTCTCGACCGAAGCCGCCGTCGATGCCGTGCGCGCCGCAAAGTCGCGCGGGCTCGACGTCACCTGCGATACGGCACCGCATTATTTCGCGCTCGACGAGAACGAAGTCGGCGACTACCGCACGTTTGCGAAAGTCTCGCCGCCGCTGCGCCGGGATGCCGACCGTGCCGCCATCGCCGAAGCGGTCGCCGACGGCACGATCGACTGCATCGTCTCCGACCATGCGCCGCACGACCAGGATTCGAAGCGCGTGCCGTTCGCGCAGGCGGCCGCGGGCGTGATCGGGCTCGAGACGCTGCTGGCGGTTGCGCTCGAGTTGGTGCATCGCGACCAGATCGACATGATCGGCCTGTTCCGCCGGCTGGCGCTCGCGCCGGCCGATCTGCTGCGCCTGCCGCAGGGCCGTCTGACGAAGGGCGCGCCGGCCGATCTCGTGCTGTTCGATCCGGACGCGTCCTGGCAGGTCGACCCGGCGAAGATGAAATCGAAGTCGAAGAACTCCGCCTTCGACGGCAGGCCGGTACAGGGCCGCGTGCTCCGGACCGTGGTCGACGGCCGCACGGTCTTCGACGCCGGCTGAGCGATGTCCGAACCGAACGATTGGGTCGCAATGTGGCCGGAGCTGCTCGCCGCGCTGGCGGGCGGGTATCTCTGCGGCTCGATCCCGTTTGGCCTGATCCTGACGCGCCTTGCCGGCTACGGCGACCTGCGTGCGATGGGCTCCGGCAGCATCGGCGCGACCAACGTGCTGCGCACCGGCAACAAGTATATTGCGGCGGCGACGCTGTTGCTCGATGCCGCCAAGGGCGCGTTGCCGGTCGTCGTCGCCTGGCAGATCTGGGGTTTCGAGGCGGCGCTCTGCGCCGGATTCGGTGCCTTTGTCGGCCATCTGTTTCCGGTCTGGCTCGGCTTCAAGGGCGGCAAGGGCGTCGCGACCAGCCTCGGCATCCTGCTCGGCCTCGACTGGCGCCTCGCGTTGATGGCGTTGGGCTGCTGGCTTGTCGTGGCCGTCGCGACGCGCATTTCGTCGCTGGCCGCGCTGGTCGCCGCCGCCGCGACGCCGTTTCTGGCCTGGATCTTCGTCGGCCGTGAATTCGCCGCCTTCGCCCTGCTCCTCGCGATCCTGGTCTGGATCAGTCACCGCGCCAACATCCGACGCCTGCTGAAGGGCGAGGAACCCCGCATCGGCGGGAAGAAGAGTTGATCTCAATCATTGGTGAATTGTGCCCTCTCCCGCACTGCGGGGGAGGGTGCCGTGCGCGCGGAAGCGAGGGCGGCGGATGAGGGACTGTGCGATGTCGCCGCAGTTCGTGAGGAGTTCCCCTCGCCCTTCCCTCTCCCCCACGCCGTGATCGGTTGCGGCCGACCGCAACGTGCGGGGAAGAGGGTATATACGTAATAGTTGTATACTCTTGACAGTTTCCCGCGATCCGCTACCGTCGCGCGATGCGCGCCGCTACTTCATCCGTTCTGTCCGACGCCGACCGCGTCGCCTGGCTCAGGCTGGCGCGCAGCGAGGGCGTCGGGCCCGCCACCTTCCGCGACCTGATCGAACGGTTCGGCACGGCCGAGGCCGCGCTCGCGGCGCTGCCGGATCTCGCGCGCCGCGCCGGGCGCGACCGGCCGCCGCGCATCCAATCGCGCGCCCGCGCCGAGGACGAGCTCGCATCGCTCGCGAAACTCGGCGGCGGGATTGTCGCGTCGTGCGAGCCGGCCTATCCGGAAGCGCTCGCGGCGATTTCCGACGCGCCACCGATCCTGACATGGCGCGGCGACCCGGGCCTTCTCGCCCGGCCGGCGATCGCGATCGTCGGCGCGCGCAACGCCTCGGCCGGCGGCTGCCGCATTGCCGGGACGCTGGCGCGCGAGCTGGGCGAGGCCGGGCTGGTCGTCGTCTCCGGCCTCGCCCGCGGCATCGATGCCGCCGCCCATCGCGGGGCGCTGGCGAGCGGCACCATCGCCGTCTTCGCCGGCGGGATCGATGTCGTCTACCCGGCGGAGAACGGGGTCCTCGCCGCCGCCATTGCCGAGCGCGGGGTGCTGCTGGCGGAACTCGCGCCCGGCACGCAGCCGCTCGCGCGCAACTTCCCGCGCCGCAACCGCATCGTCTCCGGCCTCGCCCGCGGCACGCTGGTGGTCGAAGCCGCGATCCGCTCGGGCTCGCTGACGACCGCGCGGCTTGCCGCCGAACAGGGCCGCGAGGTCATGGCGATCCCCGGCTCGCCCCTCGATCCGCGCTGCCGCGGCGCCAACCGGCTGATCCGGGACGGCGCCGCTCTGGTCGAGGAAGCCGGCGACATTCTGGAGATTCTCGGCCCGGTCGCGGTACCTGTAAACCGCACTCTTCATCCAAAACCTTCACTCCCGGATATTTCACCGACCCCTGCGCCTGAATCGCAAACTATTGACAAAACTGGCGAAAATACCGCCGCGACGATCCTCGAGCGGCTCGGCCCGACCCCGGTGCCGGTTGACGAGCTGATCCGGCAATGCTCATTCTCTGCGCCCCTTGTGCGGACGGTCCTGCTGGAACTGGAGCTTGAAGGCCGCCTGGAACGTCATCCCGGCGATCGGGTTTCGATGCTTCCAAACTGAACGGCCCGTCGCCATCTGATGCGGACCGGCCCCCAAGGGGGGCCCAGCCACCATCGTCGGAAGAGGTTGATGAACGTCGTCGTCGTTGAGTCGCCGGCCAAGGCCAAGACCATCGGCAAGTATCTCGGGCCCGATTACCGGGTGCTCGCGAGCTTCGGCCATGTGCGCGACCTGCCGGCCAAGGACGGCTCGGTCAGGCCCGACGAGGACTTCGCCATGTCGTGGACGCTCGACGAGCGCGGCGACAAGCGCATCGACGAGATCGCGAGCGCGCTGCGCAAGGCCGACCGGCTGATCCTCGCCACCGACCCCGACCGCGAGGGCGAGGCGATCTCCTGGCACATCACCGAGGCGCTCAAGGAGCGCAAGGCGCTCGACTCCAAGCCGGTCGAACGCGTCGTCTTCAACGAGATCACGCGCCGCGCCGTGCAGGAGGCGATGAAGAACCCGCGCCAGCTCGACCGCGAACTGATCGATGCCTATCTCGCGCGCCGCGCACTCGACTATCTCGTCGGCTTCACGCTCTCGCCGGTGCTGTGGCGCAAGCTGCCGGGCAGCCGCTCGGCCGGCCGCGTGCAGTCGGTCGCGCTGCGCCTCATCTGCGAGCGCGAGGCCGAGATCGAGATTTTCAAGCCGCGCGAATACTGGAGCGTGATCGCCGCGCTGGCAAGCGCGGACGGCACGCCGTTCGAGGCGCGCCTGACGCATCTCTCGGGCAACAAGCTCGACAAGTTCGATCTCGGCGACCGGACCGCCGCCGACAGGGCGGTCGCCGCGATCCGCGCCGCCGCGCCCTTCGCCGTCTCGGCCGTCGAACGCAAGACCGTGCGCCGGCACCCGGCCGCGCCCTTCACCACCTCGACCCTGCAGCAGGAGGCCTCGCGCAAGCTCGGCCTCGGCACCACGCGCACCATGCGCATCGCGCAGCGGCTTTACGAGGGCGTCGATATCGACGGCGAGACCGTCGGCCTCATCACCTATATGCGTACCGACGGCGTGCAGATCGCCAACGAGGCGCTCAACCAGGTGCGCGACCTGATTTCGCGCCGTCACGGCAAGGACTATCTGCCCGACAGTCCGCGCGGCTATTCCTCCGCCGCCAAGAACGCGCAGGAAGCGCACGAGGCGATCCGCCCGACCGACCTCAACCGGCATCCGGACAGTCTCGGCCGCCTGCTCGATCGCGACGAGCTGCGCCTCTACGAGCTGATCTGGAAGCGCACCGTTGCAAGCCAGATGGAAAGCGCCGTGTTCGACCAGGTCGCGGTCGACATCGACGGCAGCGGCAATGACTCGCGAACTCCCGATGGCAACGGTGTCACGCTGCGCGCGACCGGCTCGGTGCTCAAGTTCGACGGGTTCCTCACGCTCTACCGCGAGGACGAGGACGAACCCGCCGACGAGAACGGCAATGGCGGCCGCCTGCCCGATCTCAACGAGGGCGACCGGCCCGCCCTGCGCGACGTGCGGCCGGAGCAGCATTTCACTCAGCCGCCGCCGCGCTATTCGGAAGCCAGCCTGGTCAAGAAACTCGAGGAGCTCGGCATCGGCCGCCCATCGACCTACGCCTCAATCATCCAGGTGCTGCAGGACCGCAATTATGTGCGGCTCGAGAAGAAGCGTTTCATCCCGGAAGATCGCGGCCGCATCGTGGTCGCGTTCCTGACCGAATTCTTCCGCCGCTATGTCGAATACGACTTCACCGCCGACCTGGAATCGCAGCTCGACGACATTTCCGGCGGGCGCATCGACTGGAAGGCGGTGCTGCGCGATTTCTGGAAGGCGTTCAACGTCGCGATCGAGGGCACGCGCGACCTGACCATCACGCAGGTGATCGACGCGCTCGACGCCGCGCTCGGCCCGCATTTCTTTCCGGAACCGGCCGACGGCGGCAACCCGCGCCTCTGCCCCTCCTGCGGCCAGGGCAATCTCGGCCTGCGGCTCGGCAAGTTCGGCGCCTTTCTCGGCTGCTCGAACTATCCGGAATGCCGCTTCACGCGTCCGCTCGCGCCGGTCGATCCGAACGGCGGCGAGGTCGATGCCGGCCCGAAGGAACTCGGCAAGGATGCCGAGACCGGCAAGACCGTGTCGCTGCGAAAAGGTCCCTACGGCATCTACGTGCAGCTCGGCGAGCAGTCGAAGGAAAAGGGCGCGGAGAAGCCGAAGCGCGTTTCGCTGCCGCCCAACATTGCGCCGGACGAGGTCGATCTCGATACGGGGCGCAAGCTGCTGGCGCTGCCGCGCGAAGTCGGCCGCCATCCCGAAACCGGCGAGACGATCGCCGCCGGCATCGGCCGCTTCGGTCCCTATCTGAAGCACGGACCGAAATACAAGACGATACCGAAGGACGAGAACGTGCTGACGATCGGGCTCAACCGCGCGGTCGACCTGCTGGCGCAGCCCGGCGGTTCGCGCGGCCGCGGCCCGTCGACGCCGGCCAGGACGATCGGCAATCATCCCGACGACGGCAAGCCGGTGACGCTGCATGACGGGCGCTACGGCCATTACGTCAAGCACGGCAGGATCAACGCGACCCTGCCGAAAGAAATCGAACCGGATTCGGTGACGCTCGGCGAGGCGGTGCAATTGATCGCCGCGCGCGCGGCGCGCACCGGCGGCAGGGCCGGCGGGCGCGGGCGCGGCAAGGCGAAGGCGTCACCGAAGCTCGCCGAGGGCGCGGCGCCAAAAGTCAGGACGAAGTCGCAGACCAAGACCAAGGCCAGGACCAAGACCAAAGCCAAGGCGAAGGCGCGCGCCAGGAAAGCGCCGGCCGATGCGGCTGTCGCGACCGCGGAGAGCGACGCCGACTGACGCCCTCGCCTCGGCGGCCGACGATGCCGACGACCGGCGCTCCCCGAATCCGTGCTAGGCTCGCGCGTCCCGACGCCGTTGCATGACCGATGGGAGCAGTTCGATGCCTGCCGATCCCCACGCCAATCGCCGACCCGCCACGCCGACCAGGCAGGTCGAGAACGAGCGCGTGATCGTCACCGAATGGCGCTTTGCGCCCGGCGAGGCGACCGGCTGGCACCGCCATGCATATGATTACGTCATCGTTCCGCTAACCACGGGCCAGCTCCTGATCTGGGACGGCAAGGAGGAGAAGCTCGCCGACATGAATGCGGGTCGCTCCTATTACCGGCCGGTCGGCATCGAGCACAACGTCATCAATCCGAACGAGCACGAGTTCGTCTTCGTCGAGATCGAGTTCAAGACGCCCGCGCGCTGATCCCGACGTGCCGCGCAAACCACGCAAGAGCAAACGACCGCCCGGTCTGCCGACGCGCGAGCAGCTGCTCGACTTCATCCGCCGGAGCGAGACGCCGGTCGGCAAGCGCGAGATCGCGCGCGCCTTCGGCATCGCCGGCGCCGACCGCATCCCGCTGAAGGCGCTGCTCAAGGAACTGCGCGAGGACGGGCTGATCGATCGCGGGCGCGGCCGCCGCCATGCCGCGCCGGACGCGCTGCCCGAGATCGCGGTGCTGCGCATCGTCGGTCCCGATTCCGACGGCGAGCTCAGGGCCGAGCCATGGAACTGGCCGGAGGATCGCCCGAAACCGGAGATTTTCGTCGCACCCGACCGGCGCGGCACGGCGACGCTCGCCGCCGGCGACCGCGTGCTGGCGCGCCTGAGCCGGCAGGGCGAAGAGTACGAAGCACGCCCGATCCGGCAGCTCGTCGGCCAGCCGCACGAGGTGATCGGCTTCTTCGAGCGCGATCCGAAGGGCGGCGGCCGACTCAGGCCCACCGACCGGCGCGTGAAGGCGACCTACCTGATCGAGGAGCGTCACGCGGCCGGCGCGCGGCCGGGCGATCTCGTTGCCGCCGAACCGCTGCACACGCATCGCTCCGGTCATTTGCAGGCGCGCGTGGTCGACATTGTCGGCCGGCAGGGCGAACCCAGGATCGCCAGCCTGATCGCGATTCACGAACACGACATCCCGCACGAGTTTCCGCCGGAGGTCGAGCGCGCGGCGAACGAGGCGCGGCCGGTGCGCGGACCCGGCGAGCGCACCGATTTCCGCGACCGGCCGCTGGTGACGATCGACGGCGAGGACGCGCGCGACTTCGACGACGCGGTCTGGGCCGAGGCCGACACCGATCCGGACAACCGGGGCGGCTGGCACATGCTGGTCGCGATCGCCGACGTCGCGCACTACGTTCGCGCCGGCGGGCCGCTCGATCGCGAGGCCGAGAAGCGCGGCAACTCGGTCTACTTCCCCGATCGCGTCGTGCCGATGCTGCCCGAGGCGCTGTCGAACGATCTCTGCTCGCTGCGGCCGAAGGAGGATCGCGCCTGTCTCGTCGCCGAGATCCGGATCGACGCGGCCGGCCGCATCAAGCGCCACCGGTTCCATCGCGGCCTGATGCGCTCGGTCGCGCGCCTCACCTACGAACGCGTGCAGTTCGCGGCCGACGGCACGCCCGACGCCGAGATCGAACCGCTGATGCAATCGGTGATCCGGCCGCTCTACGGGGCCTATGCGGCGCTGCGCGAGGCGCGCCGGAAACGCGGCACGCTCGACCTCGACGCGCAGGAACGCCGCGTGATCCTCGACGAGAAGGGTCGCGTGGTGCGGATCGAGCAGCGCCGCTCGCTCGACTCCCACAGGCTGATCGAGGAGTTCATGATCGCCGCCAATGTCGCGGCGGCCGAGACGCTCGAACGCCGGCAGCTTCCCTGCATGTACCGCATCCATCCCGCCCCCGATGCCGCCAAGGTCGAGGCGCTGCGCGAGTTCCTGGCGGCGTTCGGGCTCGGCTTCGCGAAGGGGCAGGTGATCCGCCCCAGGCTCTTCACGCAGGTGCTGGAGCGCGCCAGGGATACACCGTACCGCGCGGTGGTGAACGAGCTGGTGCTGCGCACCCAGATGCAGGCCGCCTACAGCCCGAACAATGTCGGACATTTCGGCCTGGCCCTGTCGCGCTACTGTCATTTCACCTCGCCGATCCGCCGCTACGCCGACCTGCTGGTGCATCGCGCGATCGTCGACGCGCTGAAGCTGGGGCCGGACGGTCTGCCGCCCGGCGCGGAGGGACGCTTCGAGCGAATCGGCGATGCGATCTCCGCGACCGAACGCCGCGCCGCGCAGGCCGAGCGCGACGCCATCGACCGCTACACCGCCGCCTACCTCTCGGCGCAGCGCGGCCAGACCGTCGCCGGCCGCATCAACGGCGTCACGCGCTTCGGCCTGTTCGTCACCCTGCTCGACAGCGGCGGCTCCGGCCTGGTGCCGATCTCGAGCCTGCCGAACGATTTCTACGAGCACGACGAGAAGCATCACCGGCTGGTCGGCCGGCGCTGGGCCGGCGAATACCGCCTCGGCGATCCGGTCTGGGCCCGCATTGTCGAGGCCGACCCGGTCACCGGCGGGTTAGTCGTGCATCTGGTCGAGACCGCGGACGATGACACCGCGGCCGACACGCCGCACGCGCGCCGGGATCCCGGTTCCCGCCCGTGCAGGGGCGGCGCGCCGGCGAGCGGCCGAGAGCGGGGCGCCGATCGCGGCCGGCAGCCCGGCGGTCGCCGGACCCGCAGGCCTATTCGAAAGAAGCGGCGATAGTGGCCGGGATGTCATAGTCCCCGATTGTCTCCGGCGTTATAAGGGTCTAGGGAAGGGATGCGGGCGCGCGTGGGTGGATTCGGGGATGAATTCGCTGCGCCGCCAAGCCACACAACGACGGACATGATGACGGAACGGCGCAGGATCATCCGTCTGGCGGGTCTTGTTGCGTTTGGGCTGACGGCGGCGGCATGCACCGCGACACCGTCCGGCAACGCCGCCGCCGACGATTCGAACGGCGCGATCCGCGAGATGATGGTCGCTGGCTACAACGACATCGATTCCGTCTACATCGATCAGAAGGATCTCGGCGACCTCGCCGTCGCGGGATTGAACCAGCTTTCGACCGTCGACCCGAGCGTCGCGCTGAGCCGCGACGGCACGCAGCTCACGCTGCTGGTCGACGGCACCGTCAAGGCCGTTTTCGAGGCGCCCGCCGAATCGCGGGCGACCGAGTGGGGCGTGCTCACGGCGAGTTATGTCCACGTCGCGCTCGACACGTCGCCGAAGCTGCAGGAGCTCGACGAGGAGCAGCTCTACGAAACGCTGTTCCAGGGCATCGTCACCCAGCTCGATTCCTATTCCCGCTACGCCAGCGCCGAGCGCGCCTCCGAGAACCGCGCCTCGCGCGAAGGGTTCGGCGGCGTCGGCGTGCGCATCGCGGTCGAGGACAATCGCGTCCGCATCGTTTCGGTCATGCATTACACGCCGGCCGAGCGCGCCGGGCTGCGCGCCGACGACATGATCACCTTCATCGGCGACACGCCGGCATCCGGACTGACGCTCGACGCGATCGTCCAGCGTCTGCGCGGCCCGGTCGACAGCCGCGTGCAACTCACCGTCGAGCGCACCGGAACGCCCGAGCCGATCGTCGTCACGCTGAAACGCGAGCATGTCGTGCCCGAGACGGTCGTCTACGAGCGCGAGGGCGACGTCGCGGTCATCCGCATCTACGGTTTCAACGCCGAGACCGCCGGCAGCCTCGGGCGCGAGATCGAGCGCGCGCAGGACGAGATCGGCGCATCGCTGGCGGGATTCGTGCTCGACCTGCGCAACAATCCGGGCGGGCTGCTCGACCAGGCGGTCGAAGTGTCCGACATGCTGATCGAGGAAGGCCGCATCGTTTCGACGCACGGTCGCCATCCCGACAGCCACCAGTATTTCGAGGCAAGCAGCGGCGACGAGGCCAACGGCCTGCCGATCGTCGTGCTGATCAACGGCAACTCGGCCTCCGCCTCCGAGATCGTCGCGGCCGCGCTGCAGGATACCGGCCGCGCGGTCGTGATCGGCAGCAATTCCTACGGCAAGGGCACCGTGCAGACCGTGCTGCGCCTGCCCAACGACGGCGAGCTCACGCTGACCTGGGCGCGCTTCCATGCGCCGTCGGGCTACACGCTCAACGATCTCGGCGTGCTGCCGACGATCTGCACGGCGCGCGACGGGGCCGATCCCGATGCGCTGATCGCGGCGCTCGGTTCCGACCGGCTGCCGCCGTTGCCGGTCGTCTGGCGCAATTCGGTCGAGCATAACGACGCGACGGCGCTCAAGGAGCTGCGCGCGACCTGCCCGATCCGGCGCAACGAGCAGCCCGTCGATCTCGAACTCGCGCTCGACCTGCTGCACAACGCAACGCTCTACGATCGCGCGCTGGGGCTCGCCGGCCAGCCGGTGCTGACGGTGTCGAGCGATCCGACGGTACCCGAAGCGACGCAACCCTGATCCTTCTGACGGCTCTGCGACCACCGGCGTTGCCCGCTTGCGCCGGACCGGCTTCGCATGGGATAGGCTTGGAAACCGGCGATCGCCGGTCGCCCGTCCCCGAACCCCGCGAGACAGTTCCGCCATGACAGACAGGCCGGCACCTTCCAGCGCCGCGCGCACGCAAGTGCGGCCGGTCGATGCCGCGGGCCTCGTGCTGCTGCGCGGCTCGCCCGGGCGACCCGAAGTGCTGATGGGAAGGCGCCCCAAGCGCGCCAGCTTCCTGCCGGACATTTATGTCTTTCCGGGCGGCCGGCTCGACGACGGCGACCGCAGACCGTCCGGCTTTCCCGAACGGCTCGACGGCGCGCTCGCCCGCCAGCTCGCGGTCGGCAACCGGCGCCGCGATTCGATGCCGTTGCTGCGCGCGGCCTTGCGCGAAACCTTCGAGGAAACCGGGCTGCTGCTCGCAGCCGATGCGCACGTGCGCGAGGCATGCGACGCCCCGGCGATCTGGCAGGCCTTCGCGGCGCTCGGCCGGCGGCCCGCCTTCGAGAAGATGGATTTCGTCGCGCGCGCCATCACGCCGGTCTCGTCGCCCAGGCGGTTCAACACGCGCTTCTTCATGGCCGATGGCGGCGAGATGGCAGGCACCTTGCTGGGCGACGGCGAGCTCGAAGACCTCGCCTGGCGGCCGGTCGAAAGAATGTGGCGCATGGCGCTGGTCGACGTGACCGAGTTCGTGCTGCGCGAGGCGCTGCAGCGCTGGCAGGCGCGCACCGCGATCGGCAGCCGGCCGGCGCCGCTCTTTTGCTACGTCAACGACACGGCACGGGTGCGTCCGGAAGCCCACAAGCGCCGCGCCTGAGCTACCGGCGGGCCCGGCGCCCAGGCTTGGCATCGACCCGCCTGCGACATCCGGCCCTTCCCGGTCGTCCCATCGGATGAAGGGCTTGGCGGCCGATCGGGGGCCGCGCGCTTGACTTCCGGTTCTCGGCGGCTATGGTCCGCCCCCTGCCGCGAACGGCACCCCAAGGGGCCGAACCGCGCACCGAATTTCCGCATCCGAGGCCCAAATGGCGAAGACCAATTCGATCCTCATCAAGCTCGTGAGCTCGGCCGACACCGGCTTCTACTACGTGACGCGCAAGAACCCGCGCACCTCGACCGAGAAGATGCAGCTCAAGAAGTACGATCCGGTCGTGCGCAAGCACGTCGTCTTCAAGGAAAGCAAGATCAAGTAGCGCGGTTTCGCGCCGATCAGCCGCGTGAAGGCCGCCGCATCCCGGCGGCCTTTTTGATTTGGAGCGGTCGCGTTTGTGGGCGCGCCATGCGCCGGCCCAAAATGGCCTCACGTGGGCGCCCGTACCGGTTTTGTACCGGCGCGGCTACGATAGCGGCATCGGCTCGACTCGGGATCCGCTCCGTCATGGCAGGCCGCGCCTCTCGTCACCGCATCGGCATCGATCTCGGCGGCAGCAAGATCGGCGGCATCGTGCTGGCGCCCGACGGCAGCGTGCTGGCCGAACGGCGCATCGCGACGCCGGCGGACAGCTATGACAGCACGCTCGCGGCCGTCGCCGACCTGGTCGGCGCGCTCGAACAGGCGGCGGGCAGCAGCCATGCGACGATCGGCATTGGCATGCCGGGCGCGATCTCGCCGGCGACCGGCCTGGTGAAGAACGCCAATTCGACCTGGCTCAACGGCAGGCCATTCGACCGCGACATCGCGGCGAAGCTCGGCCGCGCGGTGCGGGTCGCCAACGACGCCAACTGTTTCGCGGTGTCGGAGGCGCAGGACGGCGCGGCGGCCGGACGGCATCTCGTGTTCGGCGTCATTCTCGGCACCGGCGTCGGCGGCGGCATCGCCATCGACGGGCGCGTACTGACGGGTCCCAACGCGATCGCCGGCGAGTGGGGGCACAATCCCCTGCCCGCGCCAAACGACAGCGAACGTCCCGGCCCCGAATGCTATTGCGGGAGGCGCGGCTGCGTCGAAACCTTTCTGTCCGGTCCG